>Ga0136618_10000203_pt1 | contig 18194 bp, 14 predicted proteins | sample AntDrymUQ3302106_2_FD_104805 | JGI IMG/M metagenome (GOLD analysis project Ga0136618, IMG submission 104805) | Polar desert sand microbial communities from Dry Valleys, Antarctica - metaG UQ330 (21.06) | ecosystem: Environmental > Terrestrial > Soil > Desert | place: Antarctica: Dry Valley... | reverse complement strand
TTGGAGCGCACGGTTCAGAAGAAATGATAAAGAACTATGTCAAACAACAAGGAATGACAGATGAAAATGGTCAACTCAAACTCTTTTAATACACCGGCAGCTTGCTGCGGCGAAATTTATTTTATTTATGCTAATATGTGAAAAATTATGAACTTTGATTATTCAACGAAAACGCGCGAACTGCAAAGCAGGCTGAAAGCATTTATGGATGAATCCATTTATCCAAACGAAGTCCGCTATCAGGAAGAATTGAACACGGGCGAGCGGTGGCAGCCGATTGAATTGGTGGAGGAATTGAAAAAAAAGGCGCGGGAAAAGGAATTGTGGAATTTGTTTTTGCCGGAAGCATCGGGTTTGACAAATCTCGAATACGCGCCGCTTGCCGAATTGATGGGCAGAGTTCCGTGGTCGCCGGAAGTTTTTAATTGTTCTGCGCCCGACACGGGAAATATGGAAGTTTTGGAAAAATATGGAACGCCTGAGCAAAAGGAAACTTGGCTAAAGTCTTTATTGAACGGCGAAATTCGTTCGTGTTTTGCGATGACCGAGCCGGATGTTGCTTCGAGCGACGCGACGAATATCTGCTCTTCGATAAAAAAAGACGGCGGCGAATATGTTTTGAACGGTCGCAAATGGTGGACTTCGGGCGCGGGCGATACGCGCTGCAAGCTAGCGATTTTTATGGGTAAGACTGATGAACGCGCACCAAAACATCTACAGCAGTCAATGATTCTCGCGCCGATGGACGCGGACGGCGTGAAGGTTGAAAGAATTTTGAATGTTTTCGGTTTTGACGACGCGCCGCACGGACACGCCGAAGTCAGTTTTGAGAACGTGCGCGTTCCCGCCGCGAATCTGCTTTTGGGCGAAGGTCGCGGCTTTGAAATCGCGCAGGGTCGGCTCGGTCCCGGACGGGTTCATCATTGTATGCGCCTGATTGGAATTGCCGAACGCGCACTGGAATTGATGTGTGAACGTGCTGAAAACCGAGTTGCGTTTGGGAAAAAAGTTTCCGAACAAGGCGTTGTCAGGCAGTGGATTGCCGAAGCGCGGCTGGAAATTGAACAGGCGCGGCTACTCGTTTTGAAAACCGCCTGGATGATGGACACGGTTGGAAATAAGGAAGCCAGACGCGAGATTGCGATGATAAAAGCCGTCGTGCCGCAGATGACTTTGAAAATTGTTGACCGCGCGATTCAAACGCACGGCGGCGGCGGCGTTTGTCAAGATTTTCCGCTCGCCTATTTTTGGATAAACGCCAGAACTTTGCGGCTTGCCGACGGTCCCGACGAAGTGCATCTCGAATCCGTTGCGAAAATGGAGTTGAAAAAGTATATTCCAAATTGATGAACCAGATAAATATTCGCCTAGTCAAACTCCCCGATGCCGGACAAATCGCGGAAATCTACAATTTTTACGTTCTGAATACGCACCATACATTTGAAACCGAACCGGTAACTTCCGGGGAAATGCAAAAACGCATCGGCGAGATTGTCAAAATTTTTCCGTATCTGGTCGCGGAAGAAAACGGTGAAATTTTGGCTTATGCTCACGCCGCGCAGTATAAATCGCGCTGTGCTTATAAAAGCACGGTCGAAATTTCTGTCTATGTGAAAAACGGAATAAAAGGGAAAGGTATCGGCACAAAACTTTATGAAAAACTCTTTAAAGAACTTGAGCAAACCGGTGTTCACGCGATAATCGCCGGAATTGCTTTGCCAAATGACGCGAGCGTCAAGCTGCACGAAAAATTCGGTTTTGAAAAAGTCGCGCATTTTCGGGAAGTCGGCTTTAAGTTTTATAAATGGATTGATGTCGGGTATTGGGAATTGATAAATAAGTAATGCCAAAAGAAATCATCCATTTTGCTCACGCCAACGGTTTCCCCGCCAAAACTTACAGCAAACTTTTCTCCTATCTGGCTGACGAGTTCGAGATAAATTATCTCGAACTGCACGCGCATAATCCGAAATTTCCGATTAATGACGGTTGGACGCGGCTGCGTGACGAATTGCGCGAAGAATTGGAGAAGCGATACACAAAGCCGATTATCGGCATCGGACATTCTTTGGGAGGAATTCTGCATTTCCTCGTCGCCATCGAAAATCCCGAACTTTATAAAGCGATTGTTCTTCTCGACGCGCCGGTTATCAGCCGTCTGAGCAGTTTCGGATTAAAACTTTTGAAAAAGACAAATTTGCTGAACCGGCTCGCGCTGCCGCGTTCAACTAAATTTCGACGCGCATTCTGGCAGTCAAAAGAAGAAGCATTTCAGCATTTTCGGAAAAAGGAAAAATTTGCCGATTTTGACGAAGATGTTTTGCGTGATTATGTAGAACACGGAACCGTCGAAGACGAAACGGGCGTTAAACTTTTATTTGCGCCGAAAACAGAATCAAAAATCTATCTGACAATTCCTGACAATCTGCCTTCGCATCGCGGAAAACTAAAAGTTCCTGCCGCTTACATCGGCGGCACTGATTCAAACGAAGGCAGATTTGCACGACTCGATTATATGCGAAAGCGTTTTCCGTTTGATTTTCGTTCGGTCGAAGGCACTCATCTTTTTCCGCTTGAAAAACCGCAGCAAACGGCGGAAACAATCAAAGAAATTGTTTGTCGTCTTACCTCCGAATAAAGTTTAAGCTCCAATTTTTACAACTAAACCAATCAAATTGAACGACCCGCAATTCAATCTGAAATGTTTTTTATCAAAATGATGTTAAACATTGCAAATAAATGTTGACATTTCTTTTTCACTAATGTAATTTTAGAAAGTGTTGACACGGAAAGTGTCTCTCCTATCGCCGCCCGAAACGAAAAATTCACAAGAAGCAACCGTTTCAAAATCAAAAAAGTTGCAAGAAAACGAAACAGGTATTTGGCTCCGCAAATAGCGAATCCGTCAAAAGAAATCCCGCCTTTGCTGACAAATCGAAAGGGTGGCAAAAACCTTCAAACAGCCTGAACCTGAATCGTTGGACTAATGAAGACAAAACTCGCAATTACAAAACAAAAGATTGACGCGAAAGCGTGTAAGGAGCAAGAAAAGAATGCTGTTCGGTAAAAAGAAAAGCGTTGCCGGTTTGGATGTCGGTTCGAGTGCCATCAAGATGGTCGAACTCGGCGGTAAAATGAACAGTCTCAGTCTGGTTAGTCTGGGATTTGAAAATCTGCCGGACGACACGATTGTTGACGGGCAAATTATGGAATTGAACGTCGTTTCGGATGTGATTCAAAATATTTGCGCGAATCATAATATTACTGCCAATCAAGTCGTAACCGGCGTGAGCGGACATTCGGTGATTATCAAAAACATCGTTTTGCCGCCGATGAGCAAGGAAGAGCTCGAAGAATCAATTGACTGGCACGCCGAAGAACATATTCCGTATGATTTGGCGGATGTCAGTCTCGATTATCAAATCACGATGGAAAACGCCGAAGCCACGTCGGTTTTGATTGCCGCCTGCAAACGCGAGCGGATTGACAATATCAAACAGGCAGTTCAGCTTGCCGGAAAACAGCCGGTCGTGATTGATGTTGATACGTTTGCTCTGCAAAATTGCTACGAAGTCAATTATCAGCCGGACGAATCGCAGGTTGTAACGCTCCTGAATATCGGCGCGGCGACAATGAACGTCAACATCGTGCAAGGCACGCGCTCGTTATTCACCAGAGATATTACAGTCGGCGGAAGCCAGTTCACCGATGTTTTGCAGAGAAGCTTGGGAATCAGCTTCCAGCAAGCCGAAGCCGTCAAGCGCGGCGTATCGGAAGCGGCGCAGGGCGTTGAGGAAAAATCAATCGAACCTCTGATGAATGATGTAACGGAAATCGTCGCGCTCGAAATTCAAAAAACATTCGACTTTTACCGCGCCACGACCGAAGACAATGAAGTAATCGTGCAGAAAATTTTGATTTCCGGCGGCGGTTCAAAACTCAAGGGATTAGCCGAAGACCTCTCGAAGCGGCTCGAACTGCCTGTGGAAGTGCTCGACCCGTTTCGTCAAATCAAAGTGGATACGCGAAAATTCGACCCTGATTATTTGAGTGAGATTATGCCCGAAATGGCGGTTGCCGTCGGTTTGGCAGTAAGGGGAGTGGAATTCAGATGATTAAAATTAATCTTTTAGATTCGGTTACAGAGAGAAACGGCGGTGCGGTTATTGCAATGGAACGCAAAATTTCCAGTCCCGCGACGCGCCTGATTATGATGTCCGTTTCGACGGCGATTCTGCTGTTGGCGGTTATCGGCTGGGACGTCATCAGCACCAGAATGGCAAAAGTCGAAGCCGAAAGACAGCTTCAGGAACAAAAACAGATTGAGCAGGAGCTTGCCGCCGTGACCAAAGAGATGAAGGATTTGGAAGCAAAAATCCAGAATATCGACACGCGCATCGAAGCGATAAAGAAACTTCGCGCTTCACAAGCCGGACCTTCTGCCGTGCTTGAAGCGATGCGTGAAAGAATTGCGATGACTCCGGGAATTTATCTGCAAAGTATTGACCAAACCGGCGAGCAGTTGACGATAAAAGGCGATTCGCCGGATGAATCGGCGGTTACGCAGTTTGGACGCAGTTTGGAATTTTCTTCCGGGCTTTTCACCAATCTCAATATCGAAACGCAGAGAAGGGAATCTCCGAATCAAGTAGCCACGCCTGCCGGTCAGGAAGCACCGCCGAAAGCGGAGATAGTCGGCTTTACTATTCGCTGCGCTTACACGCCGTCGAAAGCCAACTCATCGCTCAATTCGACAGCGACCACCGCGTCCGGCGCATCGCCGCAAGGCGCGAGTCCGGTTGTCAGCGCGCAGCCGCCGCAAGTCGCAAAAAATCAAAATTAGCAATTACCGAAACTACTTTATTAATCTGGAAAACCAAGAAAAAAGGAAACCGAAATGTTAGAAAAATTCAAAGTAATGCCTTGGCACCTGCAGCTTATCGTCCTTGTCGGTATGGCATCTCTGGTTTACTTGGGCGTTTGGTATTTCGTTACCAGCGAAACACGCGCCGAAGTGCAAACCTTAAACGACCAGGTTGCACAATTGAAAACGCAAAATGAAGCGGCAAAAGTCGCCACGCAGCGCATCAACGAATTTCGTACGCTCTATGCCAGCAAAGCGTTGGAATATGACGAATTAAAAGTTCTTCTTCCCGAACAGCGCGAAATTACCAATGTTCTGCAGGGGCTTCAAGATACGGCAAGCCAGAGTCGCTTGATTGTGATGCGCTTCTCGCCGCGTGACGACGCGCAGCAAGACTTTATTATGGCAAAGCCGGTCGAGATTGAAGTTGACAGTAATTTTAACAATCTGCGGGAATTTTTCGACAAAATGGCGAAACTGCAGCGCATCGTTTCGGTTACTGATTTCAAACTGAATCAACTTGAAAAGCAATCGCCCGACAAAACTCTGCACGCCCGATTTTTGCTGACGGCTTTCTACGCCGCGCCGGAAAATCTGGCGAGTGCTAACAAACCGCCAAGTGTTCCGGGACAGCCGGGCGCACCTGCACCGGCTGCAAATCCGGCTGTGCCGGCACCGCCCGTCGCTAAATAACGGTGAAATACAAAATAATTTTGAAATTCTTCAGAGTTGAGAAAAAGTAATGATGAACAAATCAATAACGATACGTTTTCTGAGTTTGGGTTTAGCCGCCGTCGCTTTTGTTTTAATCGGCGCGAACTTTTCGCAAGTCCAGGCTCAAGACCCGTTTGCCAAACCCGGTTGGGCGAAACCGCGAACCGCTACGACCTCGACCGGCTCGCCGTCAAGTTCGGGCAGACCGGAAAAACCGAAACCCGCCGGACCTCCGCCGGTTGTAATGGTGCTTGCGCCGATTATCGAACAGCGCATCGCCTTTTACAAACAACAGCGGGAAGCGGCGGCGTTAAACGGGCTGGAACTTCCGAAAGTTACCAGTGTTCTGACGCTCGACGAGATGGCGGTCATCGGCATATTTCGCACTCCGCGCGGTTACGCGGCAATGGTCGAAGCCAAACCGATAAAACTTTCCTACACGATTTATCCGGGCGAAAAATTCTTTGACGGACAGCTCGTGGCGATTGAGGAAAATCGGCTCGTTTTCCGCAGAGTAACCAAGATGAGCAACAACAAGTTTACCGCGTCGGTGGAAAATAAAACTTTGCAGCAGTATTCGGTTGAACAAGAAGTTCAAGGAACGGCACCGACCCACTCCGGCGGCAAAGTCGAAGAAGCGAATAACACCGCACCCGTCCAAAAGGAATCGAGTGTTATTCCTGACACCGCTTCAAATGCCGCTCCAATCACACCGACAATCGTCATCTCACCGCTTGATGAAATGAACCGACAACCGCCGGAGCAGCCGAAAGATTCTGCAAAGGAAAAAACCGACAAAAAAGTCGATAAAAAAGCCGGCAAAAAACCGGTCAAAATCGCCGGCAACAAAAAGCCTTAACACTTCCAATTCAGGCGGTGCAGTCAATACTCAGCAATTGCGCCGTCAATTCAAAAGACAATTTAATTCAACACATCTCTTTAAAAAAGAAGGGATGAATCTGTAACGGAGGAAACAATGAATTCTCTTCAAAATCTAAGCGGATACGGCAGACGAGTCATCTTCGCTTTTATGATTATCAGTTCTTTAGTCCTGAGTGCGGCGGCGCAAAGAGTCGAACCGCAGCAGCAAGGCAAAATGTATGGCGACCCGGGATTTCGCGGCGAGCCGATAGATTTAAAAGTTGTCAACGTAGATATTCGGGATGTGCTCAGTTATATCACCGAACAATACGGCATCAACTTTGTAATCGACAGCTCAGTCAAAAGCGTTCCGGTCACGGTCAACGTCCGGGATGTTCCCTGGAATGTCGCGCTCGACTCGATTTTGCAGGCGCAGGATTTAGCAGTGCAGGCAAGCGGTTCGATTCTTCGAATTGTCGATTCAAAAAAATTAGCGACCGAACAGGAAGTCATCCAGAGAAATCGGGAAGGACAGCTTGATTCATCGCCTCTTTATACCGAATTCCTCCGCTTGAATTATGCGCGGGCATCGGGAACTTTAACCGGCGACGCAGGCGGAGCAAGCCAGCTTACTTCCGGTGTTTCGAGCGGTAGTTCAGGTGCCGGAAGCATCGGCGGAGGCGGCTCCGACCAGGGCATTTTGGGAATCATCAAACGCCGTCTGTCCAGACGCGGCGCGGTCGAAGTTGACGGACGCAGCAACACGCTGATTATCACCGATGTTCGTCAAAACATTGACGCTATCCGCCAACTCGTAACATTGCTCGACCAGCCCGAACCGCAAGTCGAAATCGAAGCCCGTATCGTGATTGCTTCGCGCAATTTCAGCCGTGATTTAGGCGTTCAACTTTCCGGACTCGTCTTAGGTCGCAACGGCAGCGGCGGCTCGATTGCCACAGCTCAGGGCAACGCCGGTGCGAATACCGGATTTGCTCCGGGCGGCATTCCAAACGGAATTGCTCAACAGCCGAGTGGCAGTTTGGTTTCTTCAATCCCGAATACGGTTATCGGTTTGACGACCGGAATTTTCGGCACGGCGCAAATCAGCTTATTAATAACTGCGGGCGAGCAACAGGGTCAGGCTAAAACAATCGCTACACCGCGAGTTACGACCTTGAATAATCGTCCGGCGGAAATCAAGAGCGGCTCGCAAATCCCTATTACAACCATCCAACCCGGAAGCGGAAGCGGTGGACTGATTGTTGCCACCACCGAATATGTTTCCGTTCCTTTGCGCCTTGCCATTACGCCGCAAATCACCGGTGACGGAATGGTTATCTTAAACGTCGTGGCGGAAAACAGCACAGCTGCTCCGGCAGTCGGCGGACCACCGCCAATTAGCACGCAAAGTATGCAGACACAGGTAATGGTGCCGGATGGCGGGACGACGGTTGTCGGCGGAGTTTTATTTGACGACGAACGAGAAAGCCAGGATCGTACGCCAGGACTTTCACGGATTCCGCTACTCGGCAATTTGTTCAAGCGAAAAGGCGTCTCGCGCAATACGAATGAACTTTTATTCTTTATCACGCCGCGTATTTATCGTCCTGATACTCAAGGACTTCAGACATCCGGCACGGGCAGCAACGGAACTCGTTCGACGACGATTCTGCAGCCGGTTCCACTCGGCAATCCGGCTTCAAATTCGGATGTTCCGTCCAATGCTTTACCGAATCAGCCGCGCCAAAATCAGGTTGTTCCTGTTCTGCCGATTGTTCCGTCTCAAACAACCCAAAACAATCCGATTAAACCGTAATTGGAATTCAGTTGACGGTTAATGTTAAAAGAAGTTCTGCATAATGCAATGGTCAACACCGACAAATATTAGGTGTTTTGATAACTGGAACGGACGGAATTGCTGTCGAGAAAATAATCTTTGATTTTCACTCCGTTAGCAAAGATTACTTTCCGGCAGCGGTCTTGACCGACGAAGAAAACTCCGGGTGTAGACTCTACCATTTGCAGTGCGCAGAACTTCTTCTCAAAAATAAATTGGCTTTATGATGTTACGATTCGAGTTTTTTCTTCATAATCCCGTCAGAGATAATTTGCTCTGACGGGTTATTTTGTCATTTGCCAGCCGATTTCTCCGAAAGTCAAAACCTTCTAAACCTCTCACAATAACCATCTAAACCCCGCCAAAGAAATTTAAATGTGGAAATAAATAAAATAAACAATGTTTTTTCTGAAACAACCACGTTATTTAGTGTATTGTGATACAGAGAAATCCTCCGACAGAATTTCTGAACAAACGAAAATGGAATCACTTCTTAAAAACAAAATAAAAAATCAAAAAGGGTTTAGTTTGCCTGAGATTTTGATAGTTCTACTTATAATCGCGATTCTCGTCGTGCTGGCACTGCCTCAAATCACCGCGTCGCGCCGCATGCTTCGTTTTTCCGGTATGCAGCGGCAGCTTGCGACATCTTTGAATGAAGCCAGACAGAGTGCGATGTCGCAGAGAAACGCCGTAACTTTTCGTTACGATGACGCGAATAAACGAACGATAATTTACGGTGGAAATTTCGGAGTAATGGGAGATGCGAAAAATCAAAAGACGGATTTCGCAACCAGCGGCTTGCTGCCGGACGAGATAGTCTACGGTCGTCCTTCAGGAGCGTCAACGGCGGCTTTGGGCGACACTTCGAATATGACCGCGCTTTCCGGTGATGCTGTTGATATAACTTTTCAGCCGGACGGTTCGGTGGTGGACGCTAGTAATAATCCGGTTAACAAAGCTCTATTTTTTTATGACAGGAAAAGTAAAAAAGACGGCGCGTTTGCTATTTCGATTTTAGGCGCGGGCGGCAGAACGAAGGTTTGGCGATACAGCAAAGGCGCGAATGTTTATGTTGAATAAGAAACGAACAATACGAGCGGAAAAAAACTCTGCTAAAGGCGAAAACGGCTTCACAATGGTGGAAGTCGTAGTTGCTATTTTGATTCTGACCATCGGGCTGATGGGAACTGCTGCCGCCATCACTTATGCCTTGCAGTTCACTACTTTGAGTAAAAATTTGACCAATGCCAAACTGGTTATCGTCTCGGCAATTGAAGAAGTGGAAACTTTGCGAAACACGCGGCGGCTTGATTTCAAGCAAATTGAGAATGCCGGAAAGGTTAACAACACGGATTCACCGAATTTTTTTAGCGGATTCAGTTCGGGCTTTAATCAGATTTCGATTGATCCCGGTCGCGACGGAGTAGGCGGCACGGCAGATGATTTATCAACCGCGCCCGGAACCGACGGGGAGTGGGGAACGAGCGACGATACGATTGATTCTTCTCTGGTTCGCGGCGGATATTCGCGTCAAATCGAGATTACGAACTTGAACACAACCTTAAAAAAAGTCGAGGTCAGAGTCAGGTATCCGGCGAGCAACGGAGCGATTGGTGAAATACGCGGAGTGTCATATTTAAATGACGAAGCCCGTACCTATAGATAGCAGGACACGTTAAAAAGAGGTTGAAAAAATGTTTGAAATGAAAATGGAAAGCGATTTTGAGAAGACAACTGCCGCGAAGAAAAACGCGGGCGAGCGTGGTGCGGCTCTCGCCATCACGATTATCATAGTCGTGATTCTGGCGGTCGTCGGTTTAACCGCGCTGGCATTTTCTTCGTCTGAAGTACGAATTGCCGGAAGCGATTTGCAGCGCACGCAGACCTTTTACGCAACCGCTGCCGCTATCGAAAAGATGACGAATGACTTCAGCAATCTTTTTCAGTCAAAACTCAACCCGACACAGAAGGATTTAGACGACATAGAGAAAGATTATCCGCTGCCGCTCAAAAATGAAGGATTTTCATTTGTCCAGACACTCGAAGAAGATACGGCAAGGCTAACAAATTTGCGTGCCATTCAAGGTTTATCGAATACGGTTTATCCGCGCGTAAACATTGCCGACGGACCTTATGCCGGACTTTACGCCAGTGTTATTCCGTACAAAATCTCTTCGACGGCGACGATGGATTCGACCGGAACGCAGGTAAAACTCGAGCGTGAATTTAACAATTATCTCGTGCCGCTTTTTCAATTCGGGATGTTCAGCAACGACGACATCGAAATTCATCCCGGACCGTTGCTTACCTTTAACGGGCGCATTCACAGCAATAAAAACATTTACGCGCTGCAAAATACACAGTTTCTTAACCGTCTGACAATGGCTGGAGAATTTGTCCGCGATGCCTGGCGAAACGGCAAGGCAAACAGCGGAGGAGGCAATAACAATGTTTACGTTCGGGTGAACGGCACGGACGTTCAAAGCACAGTCGGAAACGGCAGCGTCAAAGCGGATTCGGCAAATATCGGCGGACCAAATATTCTCGGTGCTACACCCAGAAGCAGGGGTTTCCATCCGGGAAGTCCAGACGGTGTTGCCAATACGGATTGGGAAACAAAATCGGTAAAATCGCCCGTTGCCGGAGAAACCGACAGTTTCGGCGGACAAGTTCTAACGCAAACAACCGGCGTGAAGAGAGTTAAACTTCCTCTGGAGACCGGCGGGAGTTCAGCAGCCGAATTGATTAAACGCGCTTTGCCGTCCGACAGCGCACTTCTCACTGCCTCGCGTTATCACAACAAATCGCAAATCAGAATCTTGATTGACGACGCTGCGGCAGGCAGCGAAGCGGCAAACGTCGCCGGAATTCCGGCGGCAAAAGGAGGTGTCGTATTTTCCAATAACAACGCCGGTTTCTCACCGCTCCCTCTGGGTAACGGAAATGTGCTGCGACGTGTTGACGATTCAGGAAGTTACGTTTCGACCGATATTCTTCTCGTCCAGAAGAAAAATGGCACCTCCACGGAAACGGCAATGACGGTTCGCGGTATAAAAAATTTTGCCGAAACCGTGAATGGAAATTATATTCCGCCCGGTTCTGGCATTACGGGAAGAATTTTAATCGAAATAGTCAAACCCGATGGTTCGACTCTCGACGTTACCGACAAAATTCTTAGTATGGGAATGACCGAAGGCGAACCGAACGGCATCGTCTATTTGCAGCGACCGATGTGGGCGGCATTCGTGCAGGGAAGCCGCGACCGCACAGACTCAACGGCAAGCGGTTTTAATTTAGTCAATCTAACGAGAAACTTTCAATCTATTGCCGACGGAGAAATCACTACTCCGACGGCGGCGATGATCTATGCAAATCGTGGATTTCTCAATATGGACCCGATTACGGCTAACGACGACGGATTAACGCCGACGCGCGAAGCCGCGCCGCCGGCGGCCCGAGCTATAACGAAATCGTACCGATAAATGTCTATAACGTCCGTGAAGGTTGGGTCAGAAGCACGATGGAAGCGAATAATGTCTATTACGAACGGGGTATTACCAGCGTCGTCGAACTGAATATGCGAAATCTCGCCCGCTGGCTCGACGGCAAATACGACGGGAATTTACTGGCGGGAACAAATGCCGTCAGCACCAATATCAAAGGCGATGAAGGTTATGTAGTTTATGTTTCAGACCGCCGCGGCGACCGTGTAAAACCGGAATACCTAAGCACGGGAACTTCGTATGCCAGCACGAACGGTTCGGTTGATAACGAGGATATTTACGGACCGAACGGAATTTTGGATGCAGGCGAAGATGCCATAGATTTCGGCTGGGACGCAAACTTGGGTGGAGCGAGCAAAAAGGGAACTCTGCAAAACGATACGAGTGAATTGCCGAACACGGGATTAAACTATCCGACGGGTTCGCCGTGGCTTGTCGTTGCCGACAGAATTTCGCGGGCGCAAAGCGCAATGCGCTACCAAACACCGTTTTTCCGCCGCTCGGTTCGTCTTTTTGACGGTGCAACATTGAGCTTTACTGCCGCCGCCGGAAAACTCTCGCCGACCAAAGGAATCTCTGTTTCTACGGAGAATATGGTTTATATCTGGGGAAACTACAACGCGACCGGCATCACGGGAATTCCGACGAGCGGTTCGACTCTCAACAACGGCGGATATACGGGCGCACAAGTTCCGACTTCGATAGTTTGTGATGCTTTCTTTCCGCTCTCAAAAACCTGGTTTGACGCTTCAAGTGCCTTATATCCTGAAGGAGTCGGCGGCGGTGATGTCTACCGAAAAGCCGACGAAAATTTACCCTCAACTTCCGAAAGCACGACGGTGCGAGCGGGAATTATTGCCGGAGCGAACATCTCCGCAATTACCGGCTCGCCCGGCAGAAATATTGCTAACGACAGAATCAACGGCGGGATTCATAATTACCCGCGCTTTTTGGAGGTCTGGAGTTGGGGCAGCGCGAACACGCCCTGGAATTATACCGGCTCATTAGTTCCTCTGTTTCATTCAACTCAGGCGATTTCGCAATACGAAGACAGCGGACCAAATATCTACGTTCCGCCGCGCCGCAACTGGAGCTTTGACGATACATTTCTGACACCCCAGCAGTTGCCGCCGGGAACACCGTTTTTTCAATACATCCAAGCCACCGGTTTTCGTCAAAGCCTAAGATAAATCGCGGGAAATCGAACGATGAAAAATATACATACGAAAAAGAATCAAGCGGGTTTTTCACTGATGGAATTGCTCATCGTAGTCGTCGTAATGCTGACTATAATGTCGGCGGTTTTCACCTTGATGCGCGGTTCGATTAATACTGCGAATGCCAATTATGAAATGACCGGCGCAACGCAGAATTTGCGAAATTCTCATGAATTTATCACCCGCGACGTTCTAGTCACCGGCGACGGTTTCAAAGGAGTCTCCAATGTCTGGCTGCCGACGGCGTTTGTTACCAGTTACTTGACGGCTCGCCCGGCTTCTGTTTTAGACCCGGCAAACAAGGGTTTTATGAGCATCGGCGCAATTGTCGCCGACAATAATTTACCGGCTGGAATCAATGTTTTAGGTGATAATCCGTCGATTACGGTTGGCTCGGTCAAACCGAACACCGACCGATTAACCTTGCTCGCAGCCGATTCAAATTTTCCTTCGATTGATATACCGGTTGGCGCGATAGATTTAAATAGCGGACGAATAGCGATACCGGCGACTCGCATCGGAGATTTTCGAGCGGGCGAAATTTATTACATTACAAGCGGCGGAACGGGCGCGTTCGGAATGGTAACCGCCGTAGATGCCGGTTCAAATATGATTTTTTGGGCGGAAGGCGACGCGCTCGGTCTAAACCGTCTCGGAACAACCGGGTTATTAGCCGCCGGAACGGGTTTGGGCGCAAATCCTTCATCATTGAGGCGCGTCAATATCATCAATTATTTCGTCGATGCCGACAGCCGCCTGATTCGCCGCGTGTTCGGCGTGCAGAATGCGGGTTTTATCGACAGCGTGATTGCCGAACATATCGTATCGCTTCAATTTCGATACATTCTAGAACCGTCAGCGGATGGAACGATATTTGAACCGCCGGTTGCGCAGCTTGAAATTAACCAAGCCTCGCGCGTGCGGATGATTGAGCCGACCGTCTCGGTCGAAACAGCTTACGGACTTCAGGACGGGCAAAAACGTCAAGTCGAAGGCACAACGCAGGTTGGAGTGCGCAACATACAATTTTTAGGAGCTCCTGTTCCGGTGGACGCATTCGGTAATTCGGGACTTGCAAATCCAGGTCCGACACCAATTATTACGCCGTCGCAAACACCCTCCCCGACACCGACACCGGCACCGACTCCGACTCCGACTCCGACAGCAACTCCGACACCGACACCGACACCAACGCCAACGCCAACGGCGACCCCGACTGCAACCCCGACGGCGACACCAACACCGACACCGACAAACTACTGTACGGCTAATGAAAAGCCGAGTCAGACCGGATGTGTCTGTCAGCCTCCGACAACCGTTCAAGGCAATGGCAAGTGCGGTTAGGAGCGAAATAGCTTTAAAGCCTGCGCGTCGGGTTAATTTTTATTGAAGATTTTTCAAGTTATAAGATATGGGAGATTTGCGGATATATTCAGTTTTGATTTTCCGACTTTGGTTAAAATTCTTGTTTCTCTATTCAGCTATAAAACCGCTCGGCACGGGAATATCCTCCGAGTTACCGAAAGCGACGGCATAGACGGAACTGTCCAAACTTTTGAGAACATACCAAATGCCGACGGACGGACGATAAACTCCTACGTCTGCTTTGCCGTCGCCGTCGAAATCGGCGGGAACGGGCTTGTCGGTTGAAATTCCAAACTGCACCGCCGAGAAACCGTCGCGGCTGTTCTGTTTATACCAGACACCGTTTGAAGGACGATAAACGGCAACATCCGTTTTGCCGTCACCGTCAAAATCGGCGGGAACGGGTTTATCGCTTGAATTACCGAATTGAATGCTGGTAAAACCGTCGCGGCTTTTTTGAATATACCAATTGCCTTCGGACGGACGATAAACGGCGACATCGGTTACGCCGTCCGCGTCATAATCGCCCTGCGCCGTTTTGTCCGTGCTGCTGCCGAATTGAATTGCGCTGAAACCCTGCGTGCTTTTGAGTTGATACCAGGTGCTGTTTGACGGGCGATAAACGGCATAATCGCTTTTGCCGTCGCCGTCACAATCGCCGACCACCGGCACGTCGCCGCTAGAACCGAAATGCACGGCAGAAAAAATTCCGTTTGAACTGTTGGTGACATACCAAACGCCGTTTGAAGGTCGCCAGACGGCGTAATCATTTTTGCCGTCGCCGTCATAATCTCCCGCGACCGGCTTATCGCCGCTTGCGCCGAATGGAAAAGATTGAAAACTTCCGTCAGTGCTTTTTAAGCCGTACCAAGTTCCGTTTGAAGGGCGAAAAACCGCAACATCGCTTTTATCGTCGCCGTCAAAATTTGAAACAGCCGTTCCCGAAAGAGTTCCTTTCGCAGATGTATAAATAAAATCGCCCGCCGGTCCGCTGTCACTGTTGGCAGCATTGCCCGCCGCGTAAAAATTCACTTTGCCGACTCTCTGCGCCGGTGTGTTCCAGGTAAATGTCCAGGTTTTCGAGCCGAACTGCGTTGGAATAGTTCCGCTGTTGGTGTGTTCGACGTATGTTCGTTGATCACCGTTCACGATACCGCTGACCGTCTGCAATTGCTGCGGCGATTGCATCGGCAGTGTAAATGTGCCGACTCGTTTTCCCTGCGAATCAATCGCCGTCAACTGAAAACCGTAAATCACCGCGTCCGATTGGCTGGTCGTCACCGTTACCGGAATTTGCTGATTCGGCAAATAATTGACAGGCAATCCGCTGATCGTCACGCTTCCCGTGCCGCTGTTGACGGGAGAACCCGCATGACAAGCGGTGCAGTTATTTTCGTTCGGCGCGCCGGTATGCGAAGGAGTCGGACCTGAGGCAGATGCGCTGACTTTGTCGTATTTGGCGGAGAAATTTACAAAACAAAACATTGCCAGAACGCCGGCAAATGCGATGACGGTTAATTTGATAAAAACGATTCGCGTGGAAAAAGTTGGCATTTCGGGAATTCCTTTTCTGAAGAATTTTGTAAAAGTTATTTGACGTTTTCTTTGGATAGAAAGTTTAAGAAACATTGAATTTGAAAGTATGAATGACGAACGCGGAAGAATAAATTAAAGAATTTGTATTCCGTTATCGCTCATCATTTCTAATTCATCGTTTGAAAAATCCGTTTCAAAACCGATGTCGGTTGCTCGTGGCGCGAAATCTCTTTGGTCCGTACCACAGCCAAAAACCGGAAATCGTAAAAAGCAGCAACGCGCCGCCCATCACGGTTGTATAAAAAAGTTTTATGTAACCGCCGTAGGCATCAACCCAATAATCGAGAATCGAGCCGTCGTGAACTTTTTCGATAAAATCAGACCTGCGCCGTTCGATGTGGAGAACTTCTCCGGTTGCACAATCGAGCTGCACGCCCCAGAAATCTTCGACAAAAATGAATTTGACCATTCCTTTGTCGGGACGATAATCAATTCTGTCGAGTTCCGTAGAAATGTCCGGCGATATTTGCTCGCGCACGATAGCGACGGCTTTTTGGTGCAGCACATCGACCGGCAGCCAATCCTTCATTTCAAGCGAAGAGCCTTCGTAAGATTTCGATAAGATAAGATTGCCGCTGTGTTTTTTCCAACCGAGAAGAAGTCCCGTCAAGGCAAGAATAAAAAAGAATACGAACAACAAAGCTCCGGTTGTCCGGTGAAGTTTTCTGGCTAATCTGAGAACAGCAGCTTGTCGTTTTCTTTGCTTATTGTCCATTTATTCAATTATATTTCAATTGCCTCAGGACAACCTAATCGAAACTTGAGAGCGATTCCGGTAAAATCATTTTACAAAATTCGTTAAAGCTCTTGTCCGACAAAATATATTTGCGAATCAAAATCAACTTCGTTTTTTTTCGGCTTTATTTTTTCATAAGTTCCGTCTTTGTGCAGAAGCTGCGCGTTGATGTTGTCGCGCAGATAGACATCCAAAATTTCTTCTTTGATGTATTGTTTCAGACGCGCGTCTTTTATCGGAACGGCGGCTTCGACGCGGCGGTCGAGATTGCGGTGCATCCAATCCGCGCTGCCGATAAAGATTTCTTCCTTGCCGTCATTTTCAAAATAAAAGATGCGGCTGTGTTCGAGAAAGCGTCCGACCACCGAAATAACCCGAATATTTTCCGAAAGTCCTTTTATTTCGGGACGCAAAACACAGATGCCGCGAATGATTAAATCAATTTTTACGCCCGCCTGCGACGCGCGGTAAAGTGTGCGAATGATTTTCTCGTCCGTCAAGCTGTTTATCTTGACGATAATATGCGCCTTTTTGCCGCTCTTTTTATGCTCGATTTCGCGCTCGATTAGTTCGAGCATTTTTTCGCGCAAGTTGACCGGCGCGACCAGCAGAGAGCGATATTCGTTTTGAAAAGAATAACCCGTCAGAAAATTAAACAAATCGGTCGCGTCCGCGCCGATGTCCGCATCGCTGGTCAAGAGTCCCAAATCCGTGTAAATTTTTGAAGTCGTCGGGTTGTAATTTCCCGTCGCAATGTGAACGTAGCGGCGCAGTTCGTTGTGTTCGTGACGGACGACGAGTGTTACCTTCGAGTGCGTTTTCAGCCCGCGCATTCCGTAGATAACGTGAACGCCTTCCGATTCGAGCCGCCGCGCCCATTCGATATTGTTTTCTTCGTCAAATCTCGCCTTTAGTTCGACGAGCGCGGCAACCTGTTTGCCGTTTTGACTCGCCTTTATCAAGGATTTGACAATCGGCGAATTTTTGCCCGCCCGATACAGACAGATTTTTATCGCCCGCACATTTTCATCTTCCGCCGCCGCGTCAATAAAATCCGTCACCGTGCTGTAAGCCGTGTACGGATGATGAAGGAGAACATCCTGCTTTTTCAAAGTTTCAAAGATATTTTCCGTCTGGCGCAACGGCGCGGGAATCGAATAGGCAATCGGTTTGTCCTTCAAATCGGGACGCTCAAGCCCGTAAAGCGACATCAAATCGGGTATGTTCAAAGTGCCGTCGAGCCGGTAGACGTCGTTTTCGGTCAAACCGATTGAAGACGTTACATAACGAAGCAGTACGTCGGGCATCGAAGCCTCGACTTCGAGACGCACGGGAAAACTAAAACGTCTCTGCTGATAAAGCTCGCGTTCCATAGTGCGAAGCAAATCGCCCGCTTCGTCTTCGCGCAGTTCAAGGTCGGCATCACGAGTCAGGCGAAACAGATACGTTTTGTTCGTCCGCATATTCGGAAAAAGCTGGTGAACATTTGCCGCCACGA
>Ga0136618_10000202_pt1 | contig 18198 bp, 16 predicted proteins | sample AntDrymUQ3302106_2_FD_104805 | JGI IMG/M metagenome (GOLD analysis project Ga0136618, IMG submission 104805) | Polar desert sand microbial communities from Dry Valleys, Antarctica - metaG UQ330 (21.06) | ecosystem: Environmental > Terrestrial > Soil > Desert | place: Antarctica: Dry Valley... | reverse complement strand
TCACGCTTTTCGATGCTGATTGAGATTTGAAACGTTCTGAATATGCAAGATTCACCTGCCGAATTAAAAAAACAGACGCGGAAATTGAACGATAAAAGCGTTCGCAAAAAAGCGAAATATGTTTTGTGCTGGCTTCAGCAAAGCATTCGCGCCTTTGATAATCCGATTATCGACGCGGCAATTGCAACCGGCAATAAATTGAAACTTCCCGTCGTCGTTTATCACGCGCTCGGTCAGCGTTATCGCAAGCTAAATCATCCGTCGGGTGAGAAAGAAATTTACGGCAAAGTCGGGCGACCGTGGGACCAGGCGATGCGGATGCGAAGCGGTGTCAATGAATGGCTTGCCGAACAGGCAAAGCGCGAAACTTATCGCGTTTTCGTTCACGAAGAAATTTAGAACCGGCTTAATAAAGATTCGTAGTATGATGCGAGAAAGTTTTCTGCGTTACAGGGAGAAAATATGGATTGGTTTTCAACTTTGAGTCTCGCACTCGGCACAGCCTGGACTTCGGGCATCAATCTCTACGCGACCGTTTCGGTTTTAGGACTGCTGCAAAAGTTTGGCGCGACGAAATTGCCCGGCGGTTTGGAAGTTCTCGATAATTGGTGGATTATCGGCGTTGCCGGATTTTTGTATTCAATCGAATTTTTCGCCGACAAAATTCCGTATGTTGATAGCGTTTGGGATGTCGTTCATACGTTTATTCGCGTTCCGGCGGGCGCGATTGTCGCTTACGCCGCAACTAACCAGATGGACGCGAGCGTCGGCGTAATTGCGACGCTTTTTGGCGGTGGTTTAGCATTTTCATCGCACGGCACCAAAGCGGCTTTGCGGGCGGGCGCAAATCTTTCACCCGAGCCGGTTTCAAATTGGGTTTTATCAATCGCCGAAGATATTATTGCTTTTGTCGGAGCAATTATGGCGGTTTTTGCGCCGGTTTTGATTGCGATTGTTTTGGCGATTTTCTTGATTTTCTTTGTCTGGTTTTTCCCGAAAGTTGTTCGCGCCGTGCGCCGAATGACAAACGCCGTCCGCGCATTGTTTGCAGGCGAAAGTTTTCGGGAGGTCGCACGCAAAGCATCTTAAAAAACTAAGAATTATAAAGCAAAATTAAAATCTTAAGTATAAAATTTAACGTGCAAACTTTTAACTTCGGTTCGTTCTATTGCAGAAGTTATTTTAACGAAGAATAAAATATGAAAAGAATTAATCTAATCGCTATTTTCTGCTTTGCAATTTTTACCGCTTGTGAAAGCGCAGTCTCGGATACAAAAAATTCATCAGCCATGATGAATTCAAATATGATGAGTAGTGCGCCGGAGACGCAAATGAAGAGCGTAGGCGGCGGTGGCGGTGAAAGCGAAGCGCCAATTGCGCAAAAGATTTCGCTTGAGCAATCCGACCAAACTCAAACTGCGCCGACTACAATTGAGCGTAAAATAATTCGCAACGCCGATTTAACTTTGGAAGCAAACGCGCCGGAAGAAGCGCAAAATAAAATAACGGCAATTGCCGAGAGCAAAGGCGGTTTCGTCATCGAATCGAGCCAGAGCAGCAGCGATGTCAAAGCAACGACGCGCGATACCGTAACGATGACGATTCGCGTCCCATCTGCTATGTTCAATGAAACTCTGGACGAGATTCGCAAAACTTCGAGCCGCGTAATTGTCGAAACCGTTAAGGGTCAAGACGTAACCGAAGAATTTATCGACATCGAAGCCAGACTCAAAACCAAAAAAGCGCTCGAAGAACAGTTTCTCGGTATAATGAAGCAGTCGAAATCGGTTGAAGACGCTCTAAACGTCCAGCGCGAACTCGCCGACGTGCGCGTCGAAATCGAGCAAATCGAAGGCAGAAAACGGTTTCTGGAAAATCAATCGAGTCTTTCGACCGTCAAAATTAAATTGCAAGCTCCGACTGTTTTTGCTGCTAACTCCACAGGATTTTTCTCGCGGCTTGGCGAGTCAATCAGTTCGGGCTTGAACGGCGCGATGAATTTTATTCTCGTGTTAGTTACTTTCGTTATCGCGCTTGTGCCGTTTTTAATTTTTATTGTTTTGCCAATGTATCTGATTGTGCGTTACTTTTTAAAGAAGAATCGAAAGCAAAAATTGGCGCAAGAAATTTTTCGTGAGGAAATTAAAAACGAATAAATTAAATGGAAAGAATCTTTCAAATTACGGCGGTGATTCTGATTGGAGTTGCCGCATTTTTTCTGTGGAAAGGCGATAACGACGCGATGTTTGTATCGGCGGTTGTCGGCGCGGTTTGTTTCTTTTTGAGTGTTCGCTTTCAGGTCAAAGAAAGATTAAAACTTAGAGAAACCGATGAGACGCGGGGACACGGAGACGCGGAGACGCGGTGATTTGCTGATAAACTTGAGAGTTGTGATTTGAATCACCGCGGTCTTCGCGTCGCAAAAGCTATGGCAAGAATCGTCTTATCAACCTTCGGCTCGCTCGGCGATCTTCATCCGATGCTGGCTCTGGCAATTGAGCTTCGCGGGCGCGGACACGAAATTGTCATCAATACTTTAGAAGTTTATCGGGAAAAAATCGATACGCTCGGGTTTGAGTTTTACCCGCTTCGCCCCGATGTCAATCCTGAAGAAGACAGGGAACTCGCCCGCGAGATAATGGACGCGAAAGGCGGAACGGAAAAACTTTTGAGGGAAATTTTGTTGCCGAATGTGCGCCCGATGTTTGACGATTTGATGAAAGCCGTCGAAGGCGCGGACTTGCTCATTTCCGGCGAAGTCGTCTTTCCTGCTGCTTCGGTAGTTGAGAAAACCGGAATCAAATGGATTACCAACAGCCTTGCGCCGGCTTCCTTTCTTTCAGCGCACGACCCCGCTGTTCCGCCGACGGCGCAATGGTTTCGGCATTTTCGTTTCTTGGGCGCGACGTTTCACGGCGCAATGTTTTCGATCATCAAGCGAGTAGTCAACACCTGGTTTGAACCTTATCGAAAATTTCGGCACGAACTCGGTTTGAGCGAAAATCATAATCCGCTTTTTGACGGTAAGTATTCAGATTTGCTTCATCTGGCGATGTTCTCGAAAGTTCTCGGCAAACCGCAACCCGATTGGCATTCGCCGACGCTGCAAACCGGATTTTGTTTTTACGACGGACAAAACGATTTGGGGAAAATGCCGGAAGAATTAACGGAATTTTTAGACGCGGGCGAACCGCCCATTGTATTTACGCTCGGTTCTGCCGCCGTGTTGGACGCGCGAGATTTTTTTGAGGAAAGTGCAAAAGCCGCTCGGCTTGTTCATCGTCGCGCCGTTCTTTTGTACGGAGTTTTCAACGAGCCACCGAAAATAGTGGAAAACGGAAAACGGAAAACGGAAAGTGGAAAACAGAATCAACCGGAAATTGTTGCTTTCGATTATGCCCCGTATTCGCAGATTTTCCCGCGTGCCGCGTGCGTCGTCCATCAAGCCGGTGTCGGGACGACCGCGCAGGTTCTTCGCGCCGGAGTTCCGCATCTTATAATGCCGTATTCGCACGACCAGCCGGACAATGCGGCGCGCTGCGAAAGACTCGGCGTGGCGCGTGTGATTTCCAGAGAAAAATATAACGGCGAAACGGCGGCGAAACAGTTGCGCGAGCTTCTGTCGGATTCGAGTTACAAGTCAAACGCGGTGGAAGCGGGCAAAACCGTGAAAGCCGAACACGGAACAAAAATGGCGTGTGATGCGATTGAAGATATTTTGAAGGAAAAATTAAGGTAAAATAGGTTTTGATTTTATGGACACGCTTGATTATCTGCTTGAAAATAACGCGCGTTGGGCGGAAAAGATGAAGGCAAAGGATGCCGAGTATTTTTCGCGGATTTATGACGTGCAAACGCCAAAATATCTGTGGATTGGCTGTTCGGACAGCCGAATTTCCGCCAATATGACAATGGGTTTGAAACCGGGCGAGCTTTTCGTGCATCGAAACATTGCCAACGTCGTCGTGCATAGCGATATGAATTGCCTGTCGGTGATTCAATTTGCGGTCGAAGCGTTGGGCGTTGACCATATTATCGTCTGCGGGCATTACAACTGCGGCGGCGTAAAAGCGGCGATGGACAATGTGCGGTTCGGTTTAATCAACAATTGGCTGCGCCACATTCAGGACGTAATGCGAACGCACGATGAAACGCTTAGCGCGATTGAAAACGAAGATGAAAGGGTTTCAAAGTTATGCGAACTGAATGTTTTGGAGCAGACCCTAAACGTCTGCGAAACGACTTTTGTGCAGGATGCCTGGGAAAAAAATCAGAACTTGACGGTTCACGGCTGGATTTACGATATGCGCGAAGGCGTTTTGGGAAAACTCGGCATTCATTTGGAAAACAACGAGCAGTTGGAATATTTGAGACAAAATAAAGGATATTTTACAAAAAAACAACGATGAAGAAATCAAGATTAATTTTTTCACTTTTAATCATTACAGTTTTAACCATTTTGCAATTTAGCGGCGTTCAAGCGCAAATGTCGCGCAAGCCTTCGCCGACGCGCGAGCCGAAAGGCGCGATGGATAAAAAACCCGATTCGGTGAAACGCGCTTTGAACCAAATCAAATCGCAGGAAGATTTCGATTCGGTGGCGCGGACTTATCATCAGGGAACGCCTTACGCTCTGCCGCACGCGATGTTTATTATCGACCGTCGAGCCAAAAACGAAATCTATTACGCCAACTCGCAAAAATATCGTTTTCACAAAGATTTTCTGCTGGCAAATTATTTTGTCGCACGCGGCGAAGACGTTTACGAGCCAATCTACATTCGACAGGACAGACGCTTTATCGTCGGCACGGTTGCGTGGCAAAAAACGGTCGAGAAATTTACGTTTGAACTTTACGAAGGTGATTTGGCTTCCGCCGAGCTTATCAAACTCGCTTACGACACGATAAACAAAACCTTTTTTGATAAAGTCGCTTTCAAACCGAATTCGAGCCGGCAGGATGATGCAACGGAAAAACTCGGAATCAATCGCATTTCCGCCGACGACATTCAAAAAAATCAGGAATATCTCGCGCTCAACACGGGCGAAGCCGTCGGGCGAATTCATATTATTGACAAACTCGACGACACGGTGGAAATCGGCGACAACGAGATCTTGGTTCTCAAAGAACTTCCGGCGAGTTTGCCGCAGGTGCGCGGAATTATCGTCGCCAAACCTTCAACGCCGCTTTCGCACGTCAACATTTTGGCAAAAGGCTGGGGAATTCCGAATGTTTATATCAAAGATGCCGACAAACTTCTCAAAGAATACGATACGCGCTGGGTGAGATTGACGGCGACGCTGACCGACAGAACCATTGTGCCGGCAAGTCTCAAAGATTTACAACAAAATCCGTCGCCGGGCGCATCGGCTGCGCCGTCGAATTTAAACATTAAAAAACTCGCATCGCTTCGGGAAATGCGAAAAAAAGACAGCATCATTTACGGCTCGAAATCGGCGAATCAGGGCGAGATGATAAACGCAAAAATCCCGAATATTATTATTCCCGCCGGTTTCACCGTTTCATTTTACTGGTATGACAAGTTTATGAAGGACAACGGTTTCGATACGACAGTCGAAAATTATTTGGACGACAATGATTTTGTTCATAATCCGCGTGTCCGCCGGAAAAAGCTGGAAGAGTTTCGCGCTCAAATTCAAAACGGTAAATTCGACGCTGCGTTAAAAGCGGAAATCGTAAAAAAATGGAAAACCGAACTCGGCGGTCAAAGCGTTTTTGTCCGCAGCTCATCAAACGCCGAAGATTTGCCTAATTTCTCCGGCGCGGGACTTTACGACAGCGAGAAAAATGTCAAAACCGAAAAAAAGCTAATCGAAGCGGTTAAAAAAGTTTGGGCTTCGCTCTGGAATTTTGACGCATACGAAGCGCGTGTTCGCAATTACGTTGACCAACACACGGTTTATATGGCGGCTCTGATTCAAGTCGGCGTCAATATGGACAGCGGCGGCGTGATGTTCACCAAAGACCCGTTTGATGCCGACAACAAAAATGCCGTTTATATCAGCGCGGTTTGGGGACACAACGATCCGATAACCGCCAATAAGTTCGTTCCCGAACAAGTGCTTTTTAATCCAAGATCAAATGCCATTCAGGTTTTAACGCTTTCTCAGCAGGAAAACATTTTGAAATTCGGCGCAAACGGCGATCTGGTTGAAACAAATGAAACCGTCAAACGCCGTGTTTTAAACGATAAAAACGTGCGCGAATTAGTCAAAACATCCTCAGCAATCAAGCGAGTTTTCGGCGGCAAAAAAGAGCAGGATATTGAATGGGGAATTATGAACGGCAAAATTTACATCGTTCAGGCGCGTCCGTATTTCGAGAAATGACACATAGTGAATAGTGGATAGTGGATAACTGATAGTGAAAAATCAGAGATTGTAGCTCACAAAAAATTCTTTAAATTATCCACTATCCACTATCCGTTATCAGTTATTGTTCTTCATTTTCAAAATCTCTTTTTGCAATCTCGCGCATTTTATCGCGCACCAAATCGAAAGAGAAGCCTTGCCGCAAGAGAAAATCAAAAAACTTTTTCGTGTCTTCGCGCGTTTCCGGTTTGCCTTTGATACGCAGGCGTTTTTCGATGGCGCGTTCGATAATTTCCGCTTCCGGCGTTTCTTCAAACGCCTTTTCGACAGCTTCGTCAACCGTTTCCTTGTCGAGTTTTTTCAGCGCGAGTTTTTGTTTCAAAACGCGCTTGCCGATTGGTTTCTGGCGAATCTGCGAGGCGGCAAAACTTTTTGCAAATTGCACATCGTTCAAATATCCGTAACCGGCGAGCTTTTCGATAACCTCGTCAACGATTTCCGCGTTTGTCCAGTCTTTTTCGAGCAATCGTGTTCGCAATTCGTTAACCGAACGCTGCTTGAAAGCCAGCAAATTTACCGCGCGGTCGAAAGTTCTCGTGCGTGATTTTTCCACGTTAATCGGACGCGCGGGTTTTTCTGCTTCGTCCGTTTCGATGTTGTATGGCTTGCGCTTTTTCCAGGTTTTTTTAAACACAATTTTAATTTTAGAATGCTTTCGGCTAATCTCAAATTTTAGATTTCAAAAAACCGAATTTTTGGTCAGAACCGTCTGCGTAAGCGGGCGGTCGAAGCTGGGCAAGTCAAACCGCCCGCTTACGCAGACGGTTCTGACAGAGAGAAAAAAGTTAAAATTAATGATCCGGTTTGCAAATCCAAAATCTAAAATCCAAAATCCAAAATATGATTGATGGAATTTTAATCGTTGATAAACCGGAAGGTTTGACTTCGCACGATGTGGTTGCGCGTCTGCGGCGAATCTTAAAAACAAAACGTATCGGACACACCGGAACGCTCGACCCTTTTGCGACGGGCGTTTTGGTAATGCTCGTCGGCAAAGCAACGCGCCTCGCGCAGTTTCTCGACAAAGATAAAAAGGAATATCAAGCGACGATTCGATTCGGGTTTGAAACCGACACAGGCGATGTTTCAGGAAGCCCGAAACGAATTCAAAATTCAAAATTCAAAATTCAAAATTCAAAAATAGAAGAAGCGTTAAAAGATTTTCGCGGCGAGATTGAACAAACGCCGCCGATGTATTCGGCGAAAAAAGTTGCGGGCAAAAAACTTTACGAGCTGGCGCGGAAAGGCATCGAGATTGAAAGAAAACCTGTCAAAATTACAATCTACGAAATTGAATCAATCGAAGACCAAAAACTAAAGACCGAGGACCTGCAAAAAAATGACTTTGGACTTTGGACTTTGGACTTTGGACTCAGAGTTTTGTGTTCGGCGGGAACTTACGTCAGGACTTTAGCCGAAGATATTGGAAAAAAATTAGAAGTCGGCGCACATTTGTCGGCTTTGCGAAGAACATGCGCCGGACAATTCGATTTATCAAAAGCCGTTACGATTGAAGAATTGGAAGAAATCGTGTCAAAAGATAAACTCGGCGAAGTTATGATTTCAATGAACGACGCGCTCGCGCATTTGCCGAAGGTCGTTTTGAATGAAGTTGAAATTAAAAACGCTCAAAACGGTAAAAAACTCAAATTTGAAGATACCGAAATCAAAGACAATCAAGCAGTCAGAATGATTGACGAAGCGGAAAATTTGATTGCGGTCGGATTTTATGACAAACAACAAAAATCTGTTCAGCCGCGTATAGTTATGATATAAATTAACCTCAGTTCAGATAAGAAAAGTTGAACCGCCGAGACGCAGAGACGCTGAGGTTTTTTACAAAATTTTGGCAAATCAATGAACCCTTCTCTTATTTTCTTTGATTTACTCAGCGTCTCTGCGTCTCGGCGGTGGAAAAATACTTAAACCCGAACTCCAGTTAAATTAGCGAAAAGAAAAAAGTATGAATAAGAAAAATTTGGCATTGGGCGTTGGCGGCGCGGTCGGCGCATTAATCGCCTGGAAAATGTTGTCGCGGGCGCGTGAAGTTTCCTGGGAAGACTTTGCCGATGATATTCATCACCCGGAAAATTCGCATTTCGTAGAAGTTGACGGCGTGACGGTTCATTATCAGGAATTCGGCGATGCGGCGAATCCGACATTGATTTTGATTCACGGCTACACGGCTTCGACTTACGTCTGGCAGACAGTTGCGCCGACGCTTGCCGATGAAAATTTTCACGTCGTCGCGGTTGATTTGCTCGGTTTTGGTTTCTCGGAAAAACCGGCGTGGTTTGAATACTCGATTGTCTCGCAAGCAAGAATGATTGAGCGGTTTATGGATCGCATCGGCATCGGTCGCGCAATTTTAGTCGGAAGTTCTTACGGCGGCGCGGTGGCTTCGACGGTCGCGCTCGATTATCGGGAGAGAGTCGAAAAACTCGTTCTGGTTGACGCGGTTTGCAATGACGAAGCAAAACAAAATGTGCTTCTGCGGCTTGTCTCGATGCGCGGTGTCGGCGAGATTCTCTCGCCATTTTTGATTGATTCAAGAAGATTTTTGAGGCTGCGAATGCGAAGAACTATCGCGCCTGTCAATCATCATTTGATAACGAAGGAAAGAATCGAAGCCGTGCATCGTCCGCTCAGGGCGAAAAACGCGCATCATTCGGTTTTGGCTTCGGCACGAAATTGGAACGCCAACCGCATCGAAGACGACGCGTATCTGATAAATCAACCGACGCTGATTATCTGGGGCGAAGACGACCACGTGATTCCGGTTCGCAACGGCGAAAAACTTTACGATTCAATCTTAAACTCGCGTCTGGTCGTGTTGAAGGATTGCGGTCACATTCCGCAGGAAGAAAAACCCGAACGCTTTGTCGAACTCGTCAGCGCATTTTGCCGCGATAAAAAAAGTAGAGTTGAATCAAGGGAAAGCGAATTGGTTTAATAAACAAAGAAAAGTGCAATTAGAAATACCGATAATGCCCGATGATTTTCCAATCGAAGATTTTATCTTCGGCTTGCGCTCCGCCGCCGATGTTGTGAATGATTAAATATCTTTTAGTCGTTTTATTATAAATGTTTGAAATGAGTCCGATGTACGTCATTCCTTTGCCGTCCAAATCCCACGCAACGACATCGCCCGGTTTATAATCCTCACCGATTTGCGTGATTGCCAGAGATTTTCCGCGTCCGGTGAAAAATGTTTGCAGGTTGGGAACGCGGCGGTGGTCAATGTTCGTGTCGGGTGATTTTAAGCTCCATTTTTTCGGGTAGAGAGAAAAATTCGCCGCCATATCTTCGTGAACTTCCTTTTGCAAATCCACGCCCGCTCTGCGAAATGCGCGAATCACAACGTCCGTGCAAACGCCCGTTTCAATCGGAACATCGCCGTTCAGATATGAAAGCACGACATATTTCGGGTCATAGCTCTTTGTCAGATTTATTTGTTCAACCGCGCTTTCGAGCAATTTCCTAACTTCATCGGAAACGATTTCGGAGAGTTTCGGTTTGGCTGTTGTATCGGAAAATAAATTTGGCGCATCCTGTTGAGCAACCGTTGAGAGGTCGGTCTGGCAAGCTAGAATAAATGCAGTCAGCAAAATCAAAAAACAGCCAATAATTTTGTTCAAAACAAACATTTCAAAAAATTCTCCGAAATAAATTTTAGCAGACGGTTTGATGTTTTAATTGTTGAAATCAGATGCTTTTACACCCGTCGATAAAATCTGACGAGCAAAATTATTACGATAAAGATTTGCAGGATGTAAAATCTTGTTTGATGTTTCGTTTCAATACATATATGTTATTTGTACTTCCTACATCCGGTCGGTCGTTTTATACAACATATTATTCGTTATCCTAAATTAAATTTAAATTTCTAAGGAGTAACCGATAGATGAAAAAAGTTTTTACCTTGTTTGCCTTTGCCGCGCTTTGCGCACTTTGCTCAGTAACCCTTTTACCTGTTTCTGAACAAGCTCAAAAAAGAGATGTAGATTCAATAAAAAATGTGTCTGCAAAAAGTCGACCTGCTTTTGTGCCGGGTGAAATTTTGGTGCAGTTCAAAGCAAATGCAGATGGAGAAGTTGCCAACGCGGTTTTAGAGAATCTTAATGCTGAACCGCTTGAAACGATTAAGACGGCTGAATTTAACGATGATGGGCAGGGCGATTTGATTCTCGCTCGTTTCCAGCCTGACCTGACAATGTCCGATGCTATCCGCGAACTAAAGAAAAATCCGAATGTAGAATTTGCCGAGCCAAACTGGATTTATACGCATCAAGCAGTCTCAACCGACCCGTATTATACAAACGGCTCGCTTTGGGGAATGTATGGCGATACAACTTCGCCCGCCAACCAATTCGGCAGCCAAGCCGGAGAAGCCTGGGCAGCCGGACATACTGGTTCTGCCGGAGTATATGTTGGTGTTATTGACGAAGGTATTCAGTTTGACCATCCCGATTTAGCAGGTCAGGTTTGGACAAATCCTTATGATCCGGTTGATGGCGTTGATAATGACGGTAACGGATACATTGACGATATTCGCGGTTGGGATTTCGACGGCAATAATAACAGCATTTATGACGGCGGAACTCGCGGCAGTCTCGACGACCACGGAACGCACGTCTCCGGCACGATTGGAGCGAAAGCAAACAACGGTCAGGGTGTTGTCGGCGTTAATTGGAACATTACGCTTATTTCGGGTAAATTTCTCGGACGGCGCGGCGGCACAAGCGCCAATGCGATTAAAGCTGTTGACTATTTTACCGATTTGAAAACGCGCCACGGTTTAAACATCGTCGCTACCAACAATTCGTGGGGCGGCGGCGGCTTTTCGCAAGCCTTGCTTGATGCGATTAAGCGCGCGAATACCGCTAACATCTTGTTTATCGCGGCGGCAGGAAACGACGGAGCAAATAACGATACGACGACTTCTTATCCGTCGGGCTATGAGGTGGACAACGTAATTGCCGTCGCTTCTATTACTAACACCGGCGCACTCTCTTCGTTCTCGAACTACGGAGCGACCAAAGTTGATATCGGCGCGCCGGGATCAGGAATTAACTCGACGACCGCTTACAACACTTATTCTAATTACAGCGGAACTACAATGGCGACGCCGCACGTAACGGGCGGCGCGGCTCTATATGCCGCGTCAAATCCCGGTTCAACCGCAGCGACGATTAAAGCTGCTATTTTGAATAGCGCAGTTCCGACTGCTTCGCTGACTGGCAAATGTGTTACCGGCGGACGCTTAAATGTTAGTGGTTTTTAGTTCAACCAAGACTTTGTAAGCAACAAAAGGGATTTGAGTTTCGTCTCAAATCCCTTTTTTTATTCTAATATTTAGCGTGTTGTCAATTACAAATCGAAAAACGTGAAAAACAAACGAACAAAAACCCCAACCATCCAGCCAATCTTACATAAAACTTTCCTCAAAACTAATCGTCGTTTTTTCGACGCGCTAAAGACGTTAACACAACTCCGGCGACAACGGCGGCAGTCGTTCCGGCAGCAATTTTTAACGTATCGGTAACGGGCGGCGGCAAAGCGACGATACCGCGTTCGTCGGTAATCGCCGGACTTCTGACATAACGTCCGTCGCGCGGCGTGGTGAAGTTTCGAGCGAGTTCTTTTAATTGCTGCGCCGTGTCCGCATCCGCAATCGGTTTGCCGTGTCCCGCGCCGACGACCTTCGGCTCCAGGTCAGCAAGAAATCCGACCGAACGACGCGCTGCTTGCCAGTCAGTTGTGAAGGGTGCGGGCGGCGGGCAAAACTCCTGCTTTTCCGTAATTTGAGAAATCCAGGAGTCGAGATTCATCGTTGTCAGCGCGTCGCCTGCCAGAAGAGTGCAGTCATTTTCGCGCCATAGAGAAATGTGACCGGCGGTATGTCCGGGCGTGTGGAGAATTTTCCAATTCGGCAATTCCGCAATCTCGCCGTTTTCAGGTATGGCGTGAACACGACTTCCAAAGTCGTAACCTGAATGCGGAAAAAAGCGCGACATAAAAGCGATTGCGCCGCCGACGGTCGGGTCTTGCGGCGGATAGTCGGATTCTCCGTTCAAATATGGCAATTCAAGGTGATGCGCGTAAATCGGCACGTTCCACTGCTCGGCAAGTGCGAGCGCCGCGCCTGCGTGGTCAAAATGTCCGTGCGTCAAAACGATTGCCGAAGGTTTTGTATTTTCACCATATCTAGCCTCAGCCGCCCGCTGAATTTTCCCATCCGACATCGGAAGCCCCGTATCAACCAGCACCCAAGAGCCGTCTGCGTTTTCCGGCGTGTCCACAAAATAAGCACCGACGAAAATGATTTTTGTGTGATAAACGCCTTTGGCAACAAACGATAATAAATTTTTTGCAGTTTGATTATTCCTTTCTAAAGTTTCGCTCTTTGGCATTGTTTCTCCTTATAATTCGTCGAAAAAGTTTCCGATGTGCTGATCGGTTAAAATTGAATAAAACTAATATAAAAAATCTTAGACTATAATTCCTTATGATTGCAAACAATAGAATTTTGCTCGCTCGATGAAAGCCGTTTTTGTGTTAAAATTCAGTTATGCTGCTTGAATCGCTCGAAGCTCAAAACTTCCGTAATCTGCACGGTAAAATCGTCTGCGGAAAAAATTTGAACATTATTTTCGGCGAAAATGGGCAGGGCAAAACCAATTGGCTCGAAGCGATTTATCTGCTCGCCACAACCAAATCCTTCAAAACCGCCAGGCTTCAGGAAGCAATAAAATTCGATGAAGATTTAGCAATCGTGCGCGGAACCGTTCATCAAGGTGAAGATATCAATCGTGTTCTGCAAGTTGCAATGCAGGGCAACACGAAAATCTTGAGCATCAACAACAAAAAGGAAACTGTCCAGAGATTTTTGGGACAGCTTCACGCCGTAATTTTTAATTCGGACGAACTCGAAATCGTGCGCGGAAATCCCGATGCGCGGAGAAAATTTCTCGATGGCGGAATCGTTTCGATTTATCCGCCGTTTATTCAAACGCTGACCGACTACAACCGCGTCATTCGCCAAAAAAACTCGCTTCTGCAATCGGCACAGGACAACAATTTTTCCGTTGAAAAGGTCGGCGAACTGCTTGAGCCTTGGAACGAACAATTAATCGCTCTTGCCGCGCGAATCCATAAAGCGCGTATTCGCTTTGTCGAAAGATTAAACGAGGTTTTGGAGAAAAAACTTTTTGACAAAGAAGAAGTTTCGATTCGCTACCGGTCGTCGCTCGAAGGCAAAGGCGATTTGAACGATTACGCAAATCTTTTAGCCGAACGCTTAAAAGTGCGCGTTCAAGCCGAAATGGTTTCCGGTTACGCGCTCATCGGAACGCACCGCGATGACCTCGATATTTTATTCGACGGACACGATTTGCGAAAATACGGCTCGAGCGGACAGCAAAGAAGCGCGCTTTTAATTTTGCAGCTTGCCAATCTGTCGGTTTATTTTTCACAGCATCGGGAATATCCGCTTTTTCTTCTCGACGATATTGACGCGGAACTCGATTACAAACGCATCGGTCAGCTTCTCGATTTTTTGCAGGATAAAACGCAGACTTTTGTAACGACTTCAAAGGAAAGTTTTGTGGAAAAATTCGGTAAAACAGCGCAGGTTTTTACCGTTTCGAGCGGAAAAGTTATCGAGTCTGAAACGAACAAAAACGCGCATCAATAATTTAGCATCTAATAATCAAATAAACTCGTAAATATCGGCTTTTCGCGCTGTTTTAATTCGCAAGAAAATGGTAAAATTGAAACTGATTTTTAATGAGAAAATTTAGAACAGAGGTTAATAAAATTGGCTAAAGCAAAAACAGAATACGGTGCGGATTCAATCACGGTTTTAGAAGGACGCGATGCGGTGCGAAAGCGACCGGCGATGTATATCGGTTCGACGAGCGACATCGGGCTTCATCACCTTGTTTATGAAGTGGTGGATAATTCGGTTGACGAAGCTCTGGCGGGTTACTGCGATACGATTGACGTGGCGATTCATATGGATGATTCAGTTACCGTGATTGATAACGGGCGCGGCATTCCAACCGGAATTCACACCGAAGAAGGACGCTCGGCGGCGGAAGTCGTGATGACTATCTTGCACGCGGGCGGGAAATTCGATTCGAATTCTTACAAAGTTTCCGGCGGTTTGCACGGTGTCGGCGTTTCCTGCGTCAATTTTTTGAGCGAACAGCTGAAACTCGAAATTTGGCGCGACGGCAAAACGCACGAGATGGAATTCCGCGCCGGAATTCCGGTTGCGCCGCTCAAACAAACCGGCAAAACCGAGAAGCGCGGCACGAAAATCACGTTCAAGCCGGATTCGACCATTTTTGACACAACCATTTATAGCTTTGAAAAACTCTCGGAACGTCTGCGCGAAAAAGCGTTTTTGAACAAAGGCATCCGTATTTTCATCAAAGACGAACGTGAAGAACCGGAAAAATCGCACGAGTTTTACTATAAAGGCGGCATCTCGGAATTTGTCAAACATTTGAACAAAAGCCGCAGCGTGCTGCACGACGAGCCGGTTTATGTCGAGCAGATTTCAGATAATCTCTCGGTTGAAGTTGCAATGCAGTACAACGATTCCTATGACGAAAAGGTTTATTCGTTTGCTAATAACATCAACACAGTTGACGGCGGAACGCATTTGTCGGGTTTCCGCGGCGCGATTACCAGAACAATCAACGCTTACGCGCAAAGTTCGGGCTTGGCGAAGGACTTTAAAACCGCGCTCTCCGGCGACGACGTGCGCGAAGGGCTTGTCGCTGTCATCTCGGTTAAACTGCCGCAGCCGCAGTTTGAAGGACAGACCAAGGGCAAACTCAATTCCGACGTAAAAGGCGCGGTCGAATCGTTTCTAAATGAAAAGCTCGGCGAATTTTTCGAGCAGAATCCGGTGGTCGCCAAGAAAATCGTCGGCAAAGCGATTGACGCGGCGCGGGCGCGTGAAGCCGCCAGAAAAGCGCGTGAAATCGTTCGCAAAAGTGCTCTTGGAAGCTCGACTCTTCCCGGCAAACTTGCCGATTGTCAGGAAAAAGACCCGGCACTTTCGGAAATTTATCTGGTCGAAGGCGATTCGGCGGGCGGCTCGGCAAAGCAGGGACGCGATAGAAAAAATCAAGCCGTTTTGCCGCTCAAAGGTAAAATCCTGAACGTCGAAAAATCGCGCTTTGATAAAATGCTTGGACACAGCGAAATCAAGGCTTTGATTACCGCGCTCGGCACGAGTATCGGCAAAGATGATTTTGACGTAACGAAGCTGCGTTATCACAAGATTTGTTTGATGACCGACGCGGACGTTGACGGCTCGCACATCAGAACTTTGCTACTTACTTTCTTCTACAGGCAAATGCCGCAGTTGATTGAGAACGGACATATCTACATCGCGCAGCCGCCGCTTTACAAAGTCAAACGCGGCAAACGCGAAGAATATATCAAAGACGAAAACTCGATGCTTCGTTATATGATGCGTCAGGCAACAAATGAAATTCAGCTTAAATCAGCGGCGAGCGGTAAAACTTACGAAGGACGAGAACTGTCGAAACTGCTCGAACAAGTGACGCAGTTTGAGCGTTACGTCGCACGCTTTACGCGCCGTTTGGGAAATGACAAACGTCTCTTGACTGTTTTGCTCGATGCCTTTAGCGGCAAGGACGGAATTTTAACCAGTCAAAAATTGAAGCTGCGGCAAGTATTTGAAAAAGAAGAATTGATGGCGCAGGTCGAAGGTAAAATCGCCGAAGCCGGTTACAAAACCGAACTTCTCAATGACGAAGAACACGGACTGGCGGAAATAGAGATTACTTTTTCAAACGGCACAAGCATAATCTTTGACTGGAATTTAGCCAGTTATGTCGAGTTTCAAAAAGCCATCGAGCTCAGAGGAATTCTAGAAGCCGAACTTCCTGCGCCGTTTGTGCTGGGCGAGAACGGCACGAGCGAGGAAATCGCCACGCGCGAAGAATTGCTTGAAAAAGTTCTGGCGACGGCAAAAAAGGAAATCGGCATTCAGCGTTACAAAGGTTTGGGCGAGATGAATCCCGAACAGCTTTGGGAGACGACGATGGACCCGGAAAAACGCACGCTTCTTCAGGTTCGCGTTGAAGATGCCATTGAAACCGATGAAGTTTTTACCGTTTTAATGGGTGATCAGGTCGAACCGCGCCGCAAATTTATCGAAGACAACGCGCTCGACGTGAAGAATCTTGATGTTTAACTAATAAGGATGATTAACGATAAAAAGACACCGGCAAATTCTTGCCGGTGTCTTTTTGTTATGTAAATTTATTCTGAAAATTTATCGAACTGGACTAACAACGACGACGGAGCCGCCTGCAGTTTGAACATTATTATTATTGTTATTATCGTTATTTTTCGTTATCACATAAATTGCGGCAATGGCAACGATTCCGCCAAAAAGGATAAGCGGACCGACATAGCTATTTCCGTCGGTGCCGGCTTGTTGCCCGCTTTGCGACGGAGTAGCAGTTTGTCCATTGTTTAGATAAATCGAACCGGTTTCGGCGACCGCTTTGGTCGTTCCCGCTTGAACGTCAACGGTAAAAATATTGTTTTGGCTGGCATCGCCTGCAACAACTTGATTGGCAGTCTCAATTTTTACTTCGACACCTTCGCTGCTGGAAACTTTAATCCGTCCGGCGAGTAAATTTCCCGAAATTTTATTGTCGCCAAAGCTCAAACCTAAAATCGAGTTTGGAGATAAATTTATAGAACCCAACTTGCCCAATTTGACGGTCGCGTTATTCTCTTCGGTAGTAGCAATTGTACCTGATGAAAAAAATGTGCGTCCGCTAAAAGCGCGTTCTCCGTTTAGCATTGCAAAAGGCTGGCTGCCATCAGTGTTTGTTCCTGAAACAGTTAATTCGCCCGTTGCTGATTTGTTTTCCGGCAGTGCCAAAGCGACCATGGAGGAAGTGACAAAGACGGCAAACATTAGACAACAGGCTGCGATATTGCGAAAACAAACAGTGTTACTGTTTTCTTTCATTTTTCAGCTCTCCTCAGTTTGTGTAATAATAGTTTTCTCTCCAATCGGGAAATTGGTAAAATCAAAATTAGAAAGTAGCTAAAAGTGTAAACTTCTACAAAAGAGGAGGTCAAAGTTATTTAGTAAAAACTTAATATTTTTGTAAACACCAGCCAAAAAAACTTTCTCGTCCGACTGCCTGTTTGATAATCAACCCCATCGCCGCAAATAGAAAAATCATTGTACTCACGGGAGTTAATCCCCAAAACCTTTATTCTTTTGCAATTTTTTTGCTTCGTTCCAAAGCGCGTCCATTTCTTCCAGACTCGAGCCCTCAAGATTTTTTTCGCGCATTTTCAGATTTTCTTCGATAAACTTAAATCTTTGACGAAACTTACGGTTTGTCTTTTTTAAAGCCGTCTCGGGTTCGACATCCAGTTTTCTGGCTAGATTTACGACAACGAAAAGTAAATCACCGATTTCTTCTTCGATATTTTTATTTTCGTGGTTAGAAACCGCATCCTTTAACTCTTTGATTTCTTCATCAAACTTGTCAAAAATCTGCTCTGGATTTTCCCAATCAAAACCGACTTTTGCAGCTTTTCCGGTGAGTTTGTTAGCTTCAATTAAAGCGGGAAAAGCAAGCGGCACTTCATCTAAAATCGAATCCTTCTTTTTTTCTTCCTTTTTTGTAATCTCGCGTTCCGCTTTTTTCAGCTCGTCCCAATTGTTCAAAACCTCGTCAGCCGTATCGAATTTTTTGTCGCCGAAAACGTGCGGATGGCGCAGAATCATT
>Ga0136618_10000201_pt1 | contig 18222 bp, 12 predicted proteins | sample AntDrymUQ3302106_2_FD_104805 | JGI IMG/M metagenome (GOLD analysis project Ga0136618, IMG submission 104805) | Polar desert sand microbial communities from Dry Valleys, Antarctica - metaG UQ330 (21.06) | ecosystem: Environmental > Terrestrial > Soil > Desert | place: Antarctica: Dry Valley... | reverse complement strand
TTTGCACAGGGAACTACATCGCGGTTGACCGGAACTGTCACCGATAGTTCCGGCGCGGCTGTTTCGGGCGCGAATGTGACTTTAACAAATGAAGGAACGGGAATTTCACTTACTACGGAAACTGCCGAGAGCGGTACTTACACTTTTGATTTGATTCAAGCGGGAAGTTATCAGGTTACGATCGAGAAACAAGGCTTTAAGAAAATCGTAGCCAATAAAAATACTGTTTTTATTAATCAACCGGCAACAGTCAATGTCGCGCTCGAAGTCGGCGGCTTAGCGGAAATTGTTACCGTCGAAGGAACGGCGGAAGTCGTCCAAACCAGCAGTTCGGGTAATTTGGGAAGTACGATTGACCAGAGAACCCTCGAGAGTTTGCCGATTGTTGGGAACCGCGGGCGCAATCCACTCGATTTGCTTAATTTTCAACCGGGCGTGGTGAACACATTCGGTGCCACAGGCGGCGGCGGCGTTCACGTTCACGGCTCGCGCGACCGCGCTTTTAATTTTACGCTCGACGGTATCGACATTAACGAATCGAGTGCGGGCGGCTCAAATTTTACACCGCTTCGCCCGAATCCAGATTCTATTCAGGAGTTTCAGGTCGTCACCAGTAATTTCACGGCAGAACTCGGACGCAGCAGCGGCGCGCAGGTAACTTACATTACACGCTCCGGCACAAATCGCTTTACCGGAAATGCTTTTGAGTATTACCGAACACCGAGATTCAACGCCAATGAATATGGAAATAATCTAAATGGCGTCCGTCGACCGCAATTCGTCCAGCATATTTTCGGCGGCAGCCTCGGCGGTCCGATAATCAAGGATAAATTTTTCTTTTTTACCAATCTCCAGCTTCTGCGCTCGAATGATTCGGCTCCAATCACCAGAATCGTTTATACCCAAGCTGCAAGAAATGGACTTTTCCGTTATGTGCGCGGCGGTCAAAACTCTCCGACGGGAACAACAAATGCTTCGGTTGATGGTGCCGGTAATCCATTAATTCAGCCGTGTAGCGCAACCTTAACCACCGGCTGTCTAACTACTTATAATGTTAATGCCAATTCCGCAGCCGGAGCCGGAAACCCAACCGCTGTCGGTTTGGATCCAGCAATTCTGGCGGTTATTAATACAACGCCGTTGCCGAACAATTTCTCCGCCGGTGATGGATTAAATACAGCCGGTTTCAGCTTCAACACTCCCGGAATCGAAAAACAATACGACTTTGTAATGAAGTTCGATTACAAATTCGCCGACGACCAATTGCTTTATGTCCGTTATGCTCAGGGAGCGCAAAACACATTCGGGGACGGCGGCGCAAACGGCGGACGACCGGTATTTCCGGGAACTCCGAATATCGTCGATACGTTTCGCAGTCCGAAAAATCTGGCGGTTAATTATCGCTGGTCGCCAACTTCCAGCATAACCAACGAAGCTCTTTTCGGAATAAGTAAATTCGCCTTTGACTTTACTACTCCCGAACGGGATCCGGCAATACCATTCTCTTTCAACAACGGCGTAAGTACGCCCAACATTAATTTTAGTTATAACGCGCGAAGCGTAGACACTTATCAGGTTGCCGACAATCTGACGTGGATTAAAGGAAATCACATTGTTAAAGGCGGCATTAACTTTCGATACGGCATCGCCAGAGATGACCGATCCGGTGTCGCCGGGGGACAAATTGAGCCGCTTGTCGGCTTTGGTGCAGGCACAAACACTTTCGGCGCGTTCGGCTTGCCGGCAGCCGGAATCAACGCCAATGATTTGACCAGACTGCGCGGAACGATAAACGACCTTCTCGGTAGAATCGGCAGCTACTCGCAAGCTTTTGTCTCAGACCCGGACAATCCCGGACAATTTGCTCCAGCCGAAACACGCTGGCTTTTCAAGGCTACTTATCCTGAATACGATTTTTATGTGCAGGACACCTGGAAATTTCGACCCAATTTGACTTTTGATTTGGGTCTGCGCTGGGAATTTAAGTTGACTCCAAAATCCGACGGAAGACCTATTCTTGCGCCGGATAAGTCGGTAGTTGTCGGTGCGGCTCCGGCAAATGACATAAAATTTGTCGAAAGAAAATTGTTTAATAATGATTTGAACAACCTTTCACCATCCATCGGATTTGCCTGGGATCCGCTGAAAGACGGCAAAACGTCAATTCGCGCCAATTACCGGCTTGCCTATGACAGATTTCCGACATTTTTGTTTTCATCTAGTATTTTTCAAAATGCCCCCGGAAATACTTTTTTGGGAAGAAATCCGACATTCAACGAGGGAGCAAACTTAATAAGAAACGGATTACCGTCATTAGCTCCGACTCAAACGCCGGAGGCTTTGCGCCAGTCGAATGCGTTTGGACCGGGAATTTCTACGACAGTAATTGATCCTGATTTGAAGTTTCCTGAAATTCATCAGTTTGCGTTAAGTTTTCAGCGCGAAGTTTTTAAAGATACCGTCATCGAAGTAAATTACATCGGTAAGCGCGGAAATCATCTTTTCGGTGGTTACGATACTAATCAAGTCAACTTGTCGGCAAGTGATTCGCGTTGTCCGGGCGAAACGTTTCTGAGCGCGTTTCGAGCCGTTCAGAATGCGGCTAATCCAAGCGTTTGTCTGGCAGGTTTTTTGATTGGCGGAGCAAATACTGTCGCTAATACGGCGGCTTTCCGAACACAGTTCTCGACCCAGCTTACTCAGAATTCAGCCGCCGCCGCCGCCGCCACGCTTTCATCAAGAGCCGGATCTGCTGGAACAAGCAGTGCATCATTGACCGCAAATGGTTTTACTCCGTTCTTTTTTCAAAGATTCCCGCAGTTTTTGGGCGCGTTAAATGTTATAGACAGCAATGATATTTCACGTTACAACGGACTCGAATTTATTTTGAAGCGGCGTTTTAATAAAGGTGTCGGTTTCCAAGTTGGCTATACTTTCAGTAAATCGAAAGATACTCGCTCGTTTGACCCGACTTTTACAACCGTTGCGCGAGGTTCGGCGCAATCTGCCGGGGGAACGCCTTTTGATATCAACAATCGTCGTTTGAATTTTGCACCGTCGGATTTTGATAATCGGCACGTTTTACAAGCAACATATGTTTATGAATTACCGTTCGGGAGAGGCAAAATGTTCGGTTCGGGAATCCCGAAAGTTCTCGATTATATTATCGGCGGCTGGCAATTGGCAGGAAATGTTTTATGGTCGTCCGGCAGACCGTTCACGGTTTATTCAGGTGCGAATACTTTCAGTAACGTCAACCAGTCAACCGCGAATTGCACGGGCTGTAGCCCGTATATGGGGCGTTTGATTCAGGAAAACGGAACGAATTATTGGTTTAGTGCTGAACAGCGTGCTATGTTTTCGATTCCAGATGTAGGCGACATCGGTAATACTGGAAGGAACTTCTTTAGAACACCGCGTTACTTCGCAACAGACGCAGCTATTTCCAAAAAATTTAGAGTAACCGAAAGATTCAATTTCGATTTGCGTCTCGATGCCAAAAACCTGACTAATAATCCGTCATTCGATAATCCGACGGCAGTATTTACGTCCACTATTTTCGGACGCATCCGGGATAGCGTAACCAGCAGTTCAAGAAAATTGCAGGTTTCTGTCAAACTGAATTTTTAAAACAAATCAAAATAGAATCTCCATAGAGTTTTTGAAAACTCTATGGAGATTCTATTTTGTAAATAAAACTATCTGCTAAAGCAACTCGGCTTAAAAACCGGGCATCATTACTTACAGGCTATTAGTCGAGCCTGATTTATTTTTTGGAATTATCCAGCACGACTTTTAGTTTTTCTGATTCCTCCTGTTTCTTTTTACCCGCTGAGTATGCGACTCGGCGGGCTTTTTTATTTGTTCTGTTTCTGCAAATTCTTTCTTGCTGCGGCTGCCAGCTGTCCGGCTCGCGGCAGAGTTTCGACGGCTTTGGCAACCTGCGCGTCGTCTTCAATCAAAATCTGATTCGATGCCACGACTCCAAAAGCCGCCGTTATCAAGTTGTAACGCAGGCGTGTTCTGACAAAATCTTTTTCCGCTGAAATCTGCTGTCCGGTAAGTTTCCAATCCTTTTCGCTTGAAACATAATTTTTGAAAATAGAAAGCAGCTCGTCGGAAACGGGATAATCTACGGGGCGAATGCGCTGACCGTAATTCGTTGGGCGCGCGACTTTATAATTTTCAAATCCTTTGATTCTGCCGCCGACCAGTTCGGTGGCGAAAAAGAAAAGCGGGTCTAACAAATCAATTTGTGTTTGATTGATTTGAGAATTTTTGACAATCTCATCCGGCGTAATGCCGTCGCCGCCAAAAACTTTTCTTCCCGTGACGGTTTGCGCGGCGAAGTTTTTTCGCTCGGCTTCGGTCATCGAAATTTTATGATTGAAATAATCGTAAGCGTCGGTTTTGGAATAATCGCGTTGAATCGAGCGACCCGAAGGCGTAAAGTATTTAGCCGTCGTCAAAGTCAACCCGGATTTATACGGCAAATCCATCACGCTCTGCACGAGTCCTTTGCCGAAAGTTGTTTCCCCGACAATCAAAGCGCGGTCATAATCCTGCAACGCTCCGGCGACAATTTCCGAAGCCGACGCGCTTGCGTCATCAACCAACACAACCAGTGGAATTTTCTCAGCGTTTTTATTGGTTGATTTCCAAATGCGGTTATCAACCCGAAAACGACCGCGCTGCGTAACAATCGTATCGCCGCTCGGCAGAAATTTTTCGGCGACTTTGACGGCTTGATCGAGAATTCCGCCCGAATTGCCCCTTAAATCCAAAACGAGCGATGTCATTCCTTGTTTGTGCAAATCCGCCAGCGCAACATTTAACTCGTCAATTGTTGTGTAATTAAATCCGGTTGTCAGATCAATGTAGCCGATGCCCTGACGCAGCAAATAAGCGTCGGGAATCGAAGGCTGCGGCACGCGGCTGCGCCTGATTTCGATAATTTCGATTTTTTTTGTATCGCTGCGTTCGACGGTTAATCGCGCAATCGTTCCTTTTCTGCCGCGAATTCTGTCGCGCACGGCTGACGAAGATAAACCGGAAACCTTTTCACCGCCGACATTCAAAATTTTATCGCCGAAGCGCAAACCGGCGTGGGCGGCGGCTGAATCGGGAAAGGTCGAGATGACAAAAGTATCGTAGCCGCCGTTTTTCCTGTAATTGACAATGCTCGCGCCGATGCCGAAATACTCGCTCTGCTGGTCGGTTAAAAGATTTTCGTATTCGGCGGAATCGAAGTAGTTTGAATGCGGGTCGAGCGTGTGGAGCATCGAAGTTATCGAGGATTTAGCGAGTTCGTTGTAATCGACTCGCTTGCCGTCCACATAATTTTTGCCGATAATTTCAAGCGCATCGGAAAAATCTTCGACAATCTTTTCCTGTCCGGTTTGATCGGTTTTTTGCGAAACAATTTGTTTTGCTTGCGAAGCCGACGCGGAAAACGAACTGCCGCAGCTGATTTTGAACGGTTCGACTTCCGGCAGCTGCGAAACGGTGTTCTGTTTAGTTTGCGAAAAAACAGACGAAACGCCGACCAGCGAAATGACAATCAGCCAAAAAAGACTTTTTCTTATAAACACAAAAAGACCTCGATTGATGTTCAGAGTTAAACTCGAAACGCGGATTTGTTATCTTTGAGCGAATCTTACAAAAGTAATCCACCGCCGCGCAACTCTTCGAGCCTTCTGAACAAAATTTATTTTTAAATTTCTTTGTGCTTGTGGAAAGGTTTAATTGTTCGTCTATTCCAATGTTTCCTGCAATTTTTTGAACCTCGTTAAATCAGAAGAAAATTTTCTGCGGGGATTCATCGAGTGAATTTGGTTGCGTTGGAAAATTTGAGGAAAGTTAAAGATTAAAAAATTCGGGAGTAAAAGTTTTCCGAACAGGCATTTTTGCTTTTTTCACTTCAAAATGATTACATATTTCTTTCTCTAAACAATTTGTCGATAGAGAAGAACTCTGTAAAAAAAATATTTTCTATTTTTGGAATCAACACAAACTTTTCATAAATAATCAGTAAAAAAATGTCAGAAACTTTTCAAATTCCGCCACTAAAACTCGAACAATACAATCTTGAAAACGGTCTGCGCGTCGTCTTGAATCCCGACAGTTCGATTCCCGTCGTGTCAATGGCGGTTTATTACGATGTCGGCTCGCGCAACGAGCGGCAGGGGCGCACCGGATTTGCACATCTGTTTGAGCATATGATGTTTCAAGGTTCGGAAAACGTCAAAAAAGCCGAGCATTTTCAATATGTGATGAAAGCGGGCGGCACGATGAACGGGACAACTTCATCCGAGCGCACGAATTATTACGAAACTCTGCCTGCCAACCAGCTTCCGCTTGGGCTATGGCTCGAATCCGACCGGATGCGCTCGCTTGCCGTCACGGAAGAAAACCTTGAAAACCAGCGCAACGCCGTTAAGGAAGAAAAGCGTCTGCGTTATGACAATCAGCCGTATGGTCAGGTTTTCGATATGTTGACTACAATGGTTTTTAAGAATTTTGCCAACTCGCATTCGACTATCGGCTCGATGGAAGATTTGGACGACGCGACGGTTGAGGATGTGCAGGAATTTTTCCGCGTTTATTACGCGCCGAACAATGCCGTGCTGGTAATTTCCGGCGCGTTTGAACCGGAAGAAGCGAAACGGCAAGTTGAAAAGTTTTTCGCGGGCATCGAATCGCAGCCGAAACCGCCCGTGATTGATGTCGAAGAACCGGCGGAAATAGCCGAAAATTATCAGGATTACGAAGACAAACTCGCGCCGCTTCCGGCATTTCTTATCGGCTGGAAAATTCCGCCGCGCCGCACACCCGAATTCGACGCGATATATTTGGCGGGCAAACTGCTTTACGACGGCGAAAGCTCGCGGCTTTACCAAAAACTTGTCAAAGGCGAAGAATCAATCGTCCAACTTTTCGGTTTTACCGATGAACGCCGCGGACCATCGAGCGTTATTATCGGCGCAATTCCGAAACCTGAACAAGATTTGAGCAAAATTCGGGAAACAATGATGAGCGAGATTGATGATTTGGCGACGAACGGAGCAAGCGCGGAAGAGATGCAGAAATTGCAGAACCAGTTGATAAACGACACGGTTCGCTCGCGTCAATCTTCGATGGCACGCGCCCAGGCGATTGCCGAATACGCGCTCTACGACGGCGATCCAACGCTGATAAATTCGGAACTCGAAGATTTGCTGAAAATTACATCGGAAGATATAAAAACGGCGGTCAATAAATTTCTAAAAACCGAAAACCGCGCGTTGTTGAATGTCATTCCGGCGGGAAAAAACTAAAGATTTTTAGCCGCAAAAATTCGCAAGATTCGCAAAAAAAGAAAATAATTTTTTGTGTTTTTTGCGCCTTTTTGCGGCTGACATTTGATTTGAATATGACTGGTAAAAATATGATTGAAGATTTTCGTAAAACCGCGCCTGCACCGCTCGCGCCTGTTCCATTTGATATTCCTCAGCCATTTGAAACTGAATTGGCAAACAATTTGAAAGTCGTGATTTTTGAGGATTCACGTCTGCCGATTGTCAGTTTTCGTCTGGCTTTTCTCTCCGGTAATATCAACGACCCGGCTGATTCAAAAGGCTTAACTTCCGCGATGACTTCGATGCTGAGCGAAGGAACAAAATCCTATACCAGCCGCCGCCTCGCCGAAGAAATCGAAAGGCTCGGCGCGCACATTTCAGCAAATTCGGGTCAGGATAATTCGATAATTGCGGCTTCGGCTTTATCGCTCTATACATCGGACATCTTGAGGCTGATGGCGGAAATTGTTTTGTATCCGACATTTCCCGAAAGCGAACTGAAACTTTATAAACAAAATATGATTGAGAATTTAAAGTTTCAGCGTTCACAGCCCGGCTTTTTGGCGGATGAACAAATGTCCCGCGTCGTTTACGGCTCGCATCCGTATAGTGTTACATCGCCGACCCCGGACGATATTGAAAAATTGACCAGAGAAAAATTAGTCGAGTTTCATAATCGAAGATTTGTGCCGAACAACGCGACTTTGATAATTGTCGGCGACGTAAATCGTGAAGATATTTTAGAAGAAATCAGTGGAGCTTTAGGCGATTGGAAAAAGGGAAGTGTAGAGAAAACTGAATTTGAAACCCCGCCTGTTCGCACGGCTGTAACGCAAACAATCGTTGACCGTTCCGGCTCGGCGCAATCAAACATCGTGCTTGCAAATCTGGCGATTGAGCGCGGTCATCCCGACTTTTTTCCGGTTTTGGTGATGAATCAAATTTTGGGTTCAGGCGGTTCTTCGCGTCTTTTTATGAACTTGCGCGAGGAAAAAGGCTATACATATGGAGCATATTCGAGCTTTGACACGCGCCGTCAAGCCGGAACATTTGAAGCGACCGCCGAAGTCCGCACGGCTGTGACGGGCGATTCGCTCAAAGAATTTTTTTACGAATTAAACAAAATCCGTGACGAAAATGTTTCCGAAGTAGAATTGAAAGACGCGAAAAACTTTTTGACCGGAGTTTTTCCGATTCGCGCCGAGACGCAGGAAGGTTTGACAAACTTGATTGTTTCGCAAAAACTTTACGATTTGCCGGGCGATTATCTGCAAACTTACCGCGAGAAAATCAGTCAAGTTTCGATTGAAGACGTTGACCGCGTGGCGAAAAAGTACATCACGCCCGATAAAATTGCGATAGTCATCGTTGGCGATGCCGAAGAAATTTTGCCGCAGATTCAGCCGTTTTCCGCCAATATCGAAATTTTCGATACCGAAGGCAAACCGCAGGACGTTTCAAACTATGGCAAACAAGCAGACGGCAAAACTTCCGATGCGAGCGGAGATTGGAGTTTGACGATTGATTTTCAAGGTCAGAGTCTGCCGGTCAAATTAAAACTCGAACAAACGGAAAATAAAATTAGCGGCTCGCTCGAATCAATGCTTGGCAAAGGCGAAATAAGCGATGGAAAAGCAAAGGGAAATAAATTCTCGGCAACCGCCAAAATGCAAATCCAGGGTCAGGACGCGGAGATAACAATTAACGGAGAACTTGAAAACGATGCGGATTCAAATCAAACAAGCGCATCGAATAAGATGAAAGGCACGATTTCGATTCCGCTTGGCGGCGTTTCCGATTTGCCGTTTGTCGGAATAAAAGAAGATTGAGATGTGATGAAAAAAATATGTGCAAAAGTATGAATCGAATTTTTATAATTTTTATCAGTCTTTTCCTACTTTATTCAGTAGAAATTTCCGCTCAGCAAACGCAGCCGACTCCGGTTTTGTATACGGAAAAAACCATCGCTCAACTAAAACAAATCCAGCAAGCCGCACTGCAAAGCGATTACGCCTACAAACAAACGGCGTATCTTTCATACAATATCGGAGCGCGTCTGAGCGGCTCGCCGCAAGCGCAGCGTGCGGTTGAATACGTTGCCGCCGAGATGAAAAAACTCGGTCTCGAAGTACGTCTGCAAAAATTAACCGTTCCGCATTGGGTTCGCGGCGAGGAAAAAGGGGAACTCGTCGAATTTGAAGGAATGGCGCGAGGGACGACGCAAAAAGTTGTGCTGACCGCGCTTGGCGGAAGCATCGCCACTGCGCCGAACGGTCTGATTGCCGGGATTGTCGTCGTTGATAATTTTGACGAACTTGAAAAACTCGGACGAAAAAATGTCGAAGGAAAAATCGTACTTTTTAACAATAAATTTGACCGCGAAATGGCGGCGGTCGGTTTCGGCGGAGCGGCTTACGGGCAAGCGGGACTTTATCGGCGGCAAGGCGCGATTGATGCCGCAAAACTCGGTGCGCTTGCCGTTTTAGTGCGCTCGGTCGGCGGCTCGCAAAATCGTCTGGCACATACCGGCGGAATGCGCTATGACGATAAGGTAACAAAAATTCCCGCCGCCGCAGTTTCGTTTGAAGATGCCGAAATGATTGCGTATTTGGCGAAAATGGGAACGGTTAAAATAAAACTTCTTCTCACGCCGCAGACTTTGCCCGACACGACAAGTTATAACGTGATTGCCGATTTGAAGGGAAGCGAAAAGCCTGATGAAGTCGTGATTGTTTCGGGGCATCTCGATTCCTGGGATTTGGCGCAGGGCGCGATTGACGACGCGGCTGGCGTGGCAGTTTCGATGCAGGTTCCGCATCTTTTGAAACAATTGAAAATCAAACCGAAACGGACGATTCGCGTCATCGCCTATATGAACGAAGAAAACGGATTAGTCGGCGGCACTACTTATGCACGGGAAGAAGAATCGAACATCGGAAAACACTTCGCCGCTATTGAGAGCGATTTAGGCGCGTCGCATCCGCTCGGATTTTACTTTGCCGGAAAAAGAGAAGCTATGCCTTATTTCGCGCCGATTTCAAAAATATTGACCGAACAAGGCGCGGGACTCGTAGAGTTGCGCGAAGGCGGTGTTGCCGCCGACATTGGACCTCTGACCCAAAAAGGCGTTCCGTCATTCGCACCGTGGTTCGATACCAGAACTTATTTTAATTATCACCACACTGCCGCCGACACCTTCGACAAAATTGTCCCGCGCGAACTTGCCGAAAACGGTTCGGTGATGGCGGTTTTGGCTTACGGACTTGCAAATTTGGAGCAACCTCTTCCAAGATAGAAACAAGATTTTAGTTTTTGGAGTATTTAATTATGGACAGACCACCGCCGTATTTTCCGCAAAGCCAGCTTTCGCCCGCCAGCGATAAGCGTTACAAAAAATTTAAACTCTTTATTGGATTAGCAATTTTCGGGTTAATTCTACTTTTATTTGGCGCGGGATTTGGCGTTTATTATTTGATTAAATGGGTTTTTTAATGAAATTGTTAATGCCCGAATTAACCAGCCCAAGCGAATGCCATTGAAGCAGAAGCTAATGCTATTGAAACATCGGGTTGGATGAGTTTTTGGGCGCATACCTAGCACAACTCAAGCAAAAGGCTTACCAAGTCACTCCAACATTAGCTAAGGGCGGTTCTACTGTCCTGTTGCACAAAAATTCCACTATTAACTTCATAGCATTTAGGCATACTGTGGTTTCTGATAGAGTAGTCTTTGCGCCGTGCGCTAACTCATTCCGATTCTTTCTTGCTTTATTTAATTCGTTATAAATAGGTGCAGAGATTTCTCCAATAGAATGCAAAATCTCAGTGCGAACAGCTACTGAATATGTACGATTATCATCTAACCGTTTAACCCTGGATTTGTCTTCAATAGTTGAAATGTAATTCTTCCAAAGATGGTCGATGACTTGCTCACAAACAATCCAGCTATCAATCAATGCTTCACTAAGTTGACGCTGCGAAAATAAAGAATATGCTCCCGCGACTAGAGCAGGTAGGTCTTCAGATACTTCAACCAGAAATTTTGCACACTCTTGCTCCATAGCTTTTTTAGCTAGGACATCTGGATACATACGAAGTGTGTGCCAATCATTACGGAACAACATCCCTAAAGGATTTGTTGTTCTCTCTAAATACATCTCGCGCCCACCACCGCCATTTGAGATTAAAGCATGATTGTTTATAAGCCGACCATATGAAATATGTACTGGTGTAGCTGGTTGAGAAACAATTCCCAATAGTGCAAGTTCACAGATAACGCGGTTGAAACATACAGCCGCTTTTTCTTCGAATGCGAGTTTGGCTTGTAGGTCGTCTATGAGGTGCCCCTCTAAATCACGATATGGGTCACTCATAGATGAAGGCGGACGCACAAACAAACCGCCGTTTCGTGTCAATAAAATTTCATGTGATTCAATAGTAGTAGTTTCAACAATCTCTATAGCAGAATCACGATTATCCAAAAAAATATCACTAAACAAAACATGTGGGTAAAGATACGTGCCAATAACACGTTCGGCTATAGAGTCTTTGCCCCATGCAACATCAGAGAAGAATAAATCAAATTGAGACATTCGGATAATTATACCTTGCACAGGGGCGCATTCACCTATTTTTGGACAAAAAGTTATCCGCTCAATACACAAATTTTATCGAGCGGATAACTTTTCTGAATAATAACCTTATATACCGAATAGCAAATTATATTAATCAAACAAAAACTCAACGGTTGATTTCAGCCTTTTCCTTTTTAGCTTTAGCCTTTGCACCTTCGATAGCGAGTTGTTTTGCTTCGGGAAGAAGCTCGATAGCTTTTTTTAATTGGTTGTCAAATTCGTTGCGAACCTGGAAGGAAGTTGTCGAACCGTATGCCGCAGTGACAAATTCGGTGCGGAGCGCACGACCGACGAATTCGCGTTCGCGGTCAATTTGGGCGGGCGTGAATTTATATTTGGCAATGGCAAAAGTTTTGAAGGCTTGGTAAAGATTTTCGGTAGCCGGAAAATCCGTCGCTTTGATGTCGTATTCAAACGAAATCGGACGGTCAATCTTGTAGTTGTCAAAGCCGGCAATTTTTCCGTAAGCCAAATCAAGGGCAAAGGCAAAAATCGGGTCAATTAATTTTTGTTGGGAACGTGCTTTTTCAATTGTGATGGTTTGCGGCTTAACGACTGTATCGGGGTTGATTCCGCCGCCGCTGTAGACAATTCTGCCGGAATCGGTTTTACTAGCCGCGCCTTTCGGTTTTTGGCTCTCAGTCTCTTCGCCGAGACTTCCGCCTTTAGAATGATAATTGTAGAGACTTCCGTCCGAATAATCGCGCTGAATCAAGCGTCCCGAAGGAGTTTCATATTTGGCAATCGTCAGCAGCAGCATCGAACCGTAATCCAACATAAACGGATTCTGAACCAATCCTTTGCCGTAAGAATTTTCACCGACGACCAACGCACGGTCGTGGTCTTGAAGCGCGCCGGCGAGAATCTCCGAAGCCGATGCGGAATAATTATTGACCAGCAAAACTATCGGTGTTTCGTCCGGCGCGGTATTATCGGCTTGAGTGGCTTTCCAAATGCCCTCGACTCGACCTTTTTGCGTAAAAATAGACTGTCCTCGTTCAAGAAAAGTATTGGCAATTTTCGTGGCTTGATTGACCAGCCCGCCCGGATTGTCCCGCAAATCCAGAACAAGCTGGGTCATTCCCTGTGATTTAAGCTGGCGCATCGCCGTTTGGAATTCGTTGAAAGTCGTGTGATTAAACCCGCCGGTCAATGCAATGTAGCCGACTCCGGGACGAATCAAATAATATTCGGAAATCGAAGGCAGAGAAACGGCATCGCGGATAATTTCCACCGTCTCGCGTTTTCCGGTTGAATATCTCTCAACCATAATTTTTGCCGGAGTTCCGCGCGGTCCGCGCAGGAAGGTTCTGACTTCTGCGTTTGATTTGCCGAGCATCGAAACGTTGTTGACATCAATTATTTTGTCGCCGTAACGAAGTCCGGCGCGATTGGCGGGCGCGCCTTCAAAAGTCGCTTTTATAAAGGTGGCGATGACTTTTCCATTCGCGTCGCTCAAATCGCCGATGGTTGCGCCGATTCCGAAATACTGTGAATTCTGGTTCGTGCGAAATTCCTCGGTCTCCTTCGCGTCAAAATAATTTGAATGCGGGTCGAGCGCGTGCAGCATATTGTCAATCGAAGATTTGAATAAACCGTTGTAATCGAGATTTTTTCCGCTGACGTGCTTATCTTCTATCAGCGTCAAAGCCTCAGCGACATCTTGTTCGATGTCTTCGCCGGTTACTGTTTTTGACGATTTAGCTGAAGATTTTGCATCGGCGGGTGCCGAAGGTTTTATTTTAGAAATTGCATTATCCTGAGCAGAAATATTTGAAAAGAGTAAAACGATAAAAACAAAGCCGCCGAGAAAATTTGAATGTTTTTTCACTAGAAAAATCTCCTGAAAATATGACTTTTGAAATACAAATTGGGCAAAAAATGATAACATTCGTTTGAAGAAAAAGCGATACAATTAGTTGCACGGCAACATTTAATAAAGCAAACTTTACAAATTATTCTTTCGATTTACATTCTTGAATAAATGTCGCATCTACTCGAAGTCAAAAATCTCCAAACTCATTTTCCAACCCGCGCCGGACTTGTCAAAGCCGTAAATGATGTCAGTTTTTTTATTGACGAAGGCGAGCTTCTCGGACTGGTCGGGGAATCCGGCTGCGGAAAATCAATCACCGCGCTTTCGATAATGCGTCTGATTGCGTCGCCGGGAAAAATCGTCGGCGGTGAAATCTTATTCAACGGCGAAAACCTTTTGCATTTTTCGGACGAAAAGATGCGCGAGATTCGCGGCAATGATGTGGCGATGATTTTCCAGGACCCGATGACATCTCTAAATCCGGTCTACACCGTCGGCGAACAGATTGCCGAAGCGTTGCGCCTGCATCGCAATTTAAATAAAAAAGACGCCTGGAACGAAGCAGTCGAGGCGATGAAGGAAGTTTCGATTCCCGATCCGTCGCGGCGTGTCAACGATTATCCGCATCAGCTTTCGGGCGGAATGCGCCAGCGCATTATGATTGCAATGGCACTCGCCTGCAATCCCGAGCTATTGATTGCCGACGAACCGACAACTGCATTGGACGTAACGATTCAGGCGCAAATTTTAGAATTGCTGGACAATTTAAGACAAACGCGCAAACTCGCCGTTCTGCTGATTACGCACGATTTGGGCGTGGTCGCGGAAGTTGCCGACCGGGTTTGCGTAATGTACACCGGAAAAATCGTCGAAGAATCGGGCGTTGATGAAATTTTTCAAAAACCGAAACATCCATACGCTCAAGGTCTATTAAAATCCGTGCCGAAATTGCGCGTATTCGGCGACGAAAAAGCAACGCGCCTCTCAACTATTCAGGGAACCGTGCCGAGTCCGACAAATTTGCCCGACGGCTGTCATTTCGCGCCGCGCTGCGAATACCGGATGGACGTTTGCACCAAAGGAGAAATTCCGCTTTACCAATTGGAGAACGATATAAAAGTGCGCTGCGTGCTTTACGACGAAAAATTAGATGAAATTGAAAGGGAAAAAAGTTTTTCTGCGGTATCCGAAGCCTGAAGACTTTGCGGAATTTTCCGCATTGGGAAAAGCCAGCCGCAAGTTTCACAAAAATCTGGTTTCCCCGCCTGTTGACCGCAAAAGTTTCGGCGAATATTTGGACAAAAACAAATCCGAAACAAACGAAGGTTTTTTGATTTGCCGAATTTCAGACGGCGCGATTATCGGCGCAATCAATCTTTCGCAAATTTTTCGCAAAAGTTTTCAAAATGCTTATCTCGGCTATCTTTTGTTTGAAAAATTTACAGGTTTTGGCTTGATGACCGAAGCCGTCGAACTTATTCTGGGCTATGCGTTCAAGACATTGAAGCTGCACCGCGTCGAAGCCAATGTGCAGCCGCGCAATACTGCTTCAATCAAGGTTTTGCAAAAAACGAATTTTACGAAAGAAGGCTTTTCCACAAAATACTTGAAAATCGGCGGACGCTGGCGCGACCACGAGCGTTGGGCAATAATCGTTGAAGATTGGAGAAAAAATATATGAGTCAAGCATCAATAAAAAACAAGAAATTGATGACCGTCGAAGAGTATTTGCGATTTGAAGAGCGTTCAAAATACAAACACGAATATATTGACGGAGAAACGATTCGTCTGCACGACAGCGGAAAGGATGCACAAATGGCTGGAAACCGCGTAAGCCACATTTTTATCGTCAGCAATTTGTGCTTTTACTTGCGCCTAGCTTTGCAGAAGAACGGAAAACCGTGCCAGGTCGGGACAACCGAAATGCGTGTTTTGTTACGCGCTAATCATTATGCTTATCCTGATGTTTTTGCCGTCTGCGGTGAATTTGCACTCGTTCCGAACATTTTTGACACATTGGAAAATCCGGTTGTTATCTTTGAAGTTTTGTCCAAATCTACAGAGATTCGTGACCGTGGCGATAAGGCGGTTGACTATCGAAATTTGGCAAGTTTAACCGATTATATTTTGGTTTCGCAGAACAAAATGCGCGTCGAGCAGCAAACGCGCCAGGAAGATGGAACTTGGAAAATATTTGTTTTTGAGAAACCGGAGGATAAAATTTTTTTCGCCTCGCTCGGGTGCGGTATTATTGTTGCGGAAATTTACGAAAATATAAAATTTCCACCGCAGCCTCATTTGAAACTTGTCGAATCAAAAAAGAAAAATGGAAAATAGCTCAGTTAACCTTAAAACCGAAAAAAAAAAACTCGTTCGCGTTCGCAGCCTTGTCAAACATTTTGCCGTTGACAACAGCCTGGATGTCGTGCGGGCGGTTGACGATGTTTCGTTTGATATTTTCGCGGGCGAAACGCTCGGTCTGGTCGGCGAGAGCGGCTGCGGAAAATCAACTGTCGGGCGCACGCTTTTGCGCCTTATTGAACCGACGAGCGGGGAGGTTTGGTTTGAAGGCAAAGATATTACGAATATCGGAAAAAACGATTTGCGGGCGGTCAGGCGCGAGATGCAAATTATTTTTCAAGACCCTTACGCCTCTTTGAATCCGCGTCTGAAAATTCTTTCGATAATTGCGGAACCCTTGAAAATTCACGGCATCGGCAATAAAACCGAGCAAAAGGAGCGCGTCGGCGAGCTTCTCGGAAAAGTCGGACTCGACCCGAATTATATGTTTCGCTACCCGCACGAATTCTCCGGCGGTCAGCGACAGCGATTGGGAATTGCGCGTGCGCTGGCACTGAATCCGAAATTGATAATTGCCGATGAGCCGGTTTCCGCTTTGGATGTTTCCGTGCAGGCGCAGGTCGTCAATTTGCTGCAGGATTTACAAGCTGAATTCGGTTTAACTTATCTTTTTATCTCGCACGGTTTGGCGGTCGTCGAACATATTTCGCAGCGCGTTGCCGTGATGTATCTGGGAAAAATCGTCGAGATTGCCGATTCCAGAGAGCTTTACGAAAATCCGCTTCATCCTTATACAAAAGCGTTGTTGTCGGCGATTCCCGTTCCCGACCCGCGCCGGAAACGCGAGCGAATCGTTTTGCAGGGCGACGTGCCGACGCCGATAAATCCGCCGTCGGGCTGTCGTTTTCGCACGCGCTGTCAGTTTGCAATCGAAGACTGCGCGAAAATCGTTCCCGAATTGCGCGAAATCCTGCCGAATCATTTTGCGGCTTGCATACGGGTTGAAGGTTACGAAACCGCCAAAAGTATCGAGTAAATTTTATTGAAACGCGCGTTTGATAAACTTCGTAATAGCAGAGAACTATCCAAGAAAAGTTTGTGGTGTTTTAGTCTTTACCGGAAAACGCAAATTTTATCTCAACCCAAACAAGAGGAAAATTTTATGAATGAAGAAAATGCGAATTTAAACCAGGAAAATACAGCCGAATGGCAATCACCGCCGCCGCCGATTGATCCGGTACCGCCGGCAGAACCGCCGCGAATGTCCGAAGCCGCGACGCTCGGAAATATTTTCATTTCTCCGGGCGAAACTTTTGAAGATTTGCGAAGAAAGCCGAGATTCATTCTGGCTATATTGTTGATGATGATTTTGACGGGGACTTTTTCTTTTCTTTTCGTGCAAAAGATGGGCGAAGACCGTATGAAAAGTTTTGCGGTCGAGCAAATGGATAAAAATCCGCAAATGCAGTCTATGACACCCGAGCAAAAGGAACGCGCGGCTGAAACGAATCAGACAGTCTCAGGCTATATCAGATACTTGATTCCCGTCTTTCTGCTGATTGGTCTTGCAATCGGCGGGCTTATCTATTGGCTGTCGGGAAAGGCGATGGGCGGTTCGGGAAACTACTGGCACGGGCTTTCGACCTGGGTTTATGCGAGTATGCCGCCGTTGGTGGTCGCAATGCTCGCAAACTTTCTGATTTTGTTTTTAAAGGAAGCCGACGAAATTGATATTGCCACCAGCCAAAGCGGTCTGGTTCACGCAAATCCGAGCTTTTTTATTGACGCAAAAGCATCACCCGTTTTGGCGACGCTTTTGGGAACACTTGATTTTTTCCAAATTTGGGGCTGGATTTTAGCGGCAATCGGCTTGCAGAAAGTGATGAAGTTATCGCCAACCTCAGCCTGGGTAATCGTGCTTATTTTGGCTTTGGTAAGTATATCATTCAGAGTTATTGGCGCATTATTTTCCGGCAACCCGATGTAAAATTAATTAAAAATTAAGAATTGGTTAGGACTTACGCAGTTGGCAGAAGCAAATAACGCGGATTCGACAAATAGGCTCTGACGGCATCTCGAATAATACTGGTTTTAGCTTCGATCCAACTCATTTTTTCTCGATAACAATGACTTTC
>Ga0136618_10000200_pt1 | contig 18251 bp, 19 predicted proteins | sample AntDrymUQ3302106_2_FD_104805 | JGI IMG/M metagenome (GOLD analysis project Ga0136618, IMG submission 104805) | Polar desert sand microbial communities from Dry Valleys, Antarctica - metaG UQ330 (21.06) | ecosystem: Environmental > Terrestrial > Soil > Desert | place: Antarctica: Dry Valley... | reverse complement strand
GAGAAAGTCCTCTGGAGCGGGTTCTAGGAGACGACGTCCTTGCGCAGGAAGTGCCGGAAGGCCAGTCCGGTGAACAGCGTCGTGTACGCCACCGCGACGATCGCGCCCTGCAGCATGTCCCCGCTGTCCACCGGGGTGAGCAGCATTCCGGTCCAGGCGTACTGCTCGTTGGTCGGCAGATAGTCGCGTAGGAAACCGAGTTGGTCGATCGCGTCGAGGATCCCGCACACGATGATCGTGAACACCGCCCCGCCGACGGCAGCCAACGGCGCGTCCGTACGGCAGGACAGCCAGAACGCGAAGGATCCCACTGTGAGCAAAGTGAGTGCGAGGTAGCCGACGATCGCGAGCAAGCGCGGATACGCGTCAGCCGGCGCCAGGCTCACCCCGATCGGGGTCTGCGCCGCGCCCCAGCCGAAGAAGAAACCTCCGGCGACGACGGCAGTCACAACGAGCAGGGCCAGCGCTGCCAGGCTGAGGACCAGGGCGGCTGCGTACTTCTGCCGGAGCAGTCGCGCCCGCGGGATCGGTGTGGCTAGGGCATAGCGCAGCGATCCCCACTGCGCCTCGCTGGCCACCGAGTCGCCGAAGAACAGGGCGTAGACGACAACCAGAAAGAAACCGGTGGTCGCGAACAGCACGAACAGCGTGAAGTTCAGGCCGCTCGACGTGGCGACATCGACCAGCGAGATCCGGGTGTCGGTCTCACCGCTGTCCCCGCCCTCGACTCCGAACTGAAGGGCGGTGAGCAGCACCACCGGCAGGATGAACATCAGCCCAAAAGTCCACTGGGTACGGCGACGTTTGAGTTGCCGGACGAGTTCGACCCGCAGCTTCAGGGTCCGGCGAGGGACATAGCCGGGCGCGGCCCCCGTGTCATGCAACTTCTGTACGGCAACGGTTTTCGACTCCGATTCAGCCGAAGAAGTGGAGCTCATGAGCGATCCTCCTCGACCAGGCTGATGAAGGCGTCCTCGAGCCGGCGCCGCGGGATGACCCGCTCGACCCCGATCCCAGCCGAGACCAGCCGGCTGACGACCTCGCCGCGCGGATACCCGTCGAGATCGACGATCAGACCGTCGTCGTCGTCCTCGAGTTGTCGGATCCCCTCGATCGAGGACAGCAGGGCGCGGGCGGCAGGCCGGTCATCCACGCCGAGCAGGACCGCACCTCCGGTCCCGATGATCTCCTCGACGCTGCCCTCGGCGATGAGCTTGCCGTGGTGCATCACGACGACGTGGGTGCAGGTTTGTTCGACCTCGGCGAGCATGTGGCTGGAGATCAGCACCGTTCGACCGGCCTCGACGTAGCGGTGCAGGACATCGCGCATCTCCCGGATCTGCGGTGGGTCCAGCCCGTTGGTCGGTTCGTCCAGTACCAGCAGGTCGGGCAGCCCGAGCATCGCCTGCGCCAAGGCCAACCGCTGGCGCATGCCCTGGCTGTAGGTCTTCACCCGCTTGTTGATCGCGGTGCCCAGGCCGGCGATCGCCAGCGCCTCCTCGACGTGCGCGTCCTGCGCGGGGCGACCGGTCGCGGCCCAGTACAGGGACAGGTTGTCCTTGCCGGACAGGTGCGGCAGGGCGCCCGTCCCTTCGACGAAGGCCCCGATGCGGGACAGCACCGGCGCGCCGAAGGTGACCTTGTGCCCGAAGACCCGGATCTCGCCCTCGGTCGGCCGGATCAGGCCCATGGCCATCCGCAGCGCCGTGGTCTTGCCCGCACCGTTGGGCCCGAGCAACCCGACGACCTGGCCGTGCCGGACTTGGAAGGACAGGTCCTGTACGGCCTTGAGCCCGTCGGGGTAGGTCTTGCTCACCCCACGTACGACCAGCGGTACGTCGGCCATCTCCGGATCGATCGTCGATGCGCGGGCGCGGTTGCGCCGACCCCACCAGAAGACGATGCCGATCAGGACGAGGCCGAGTCCGGCCACGATGCCGGCAAACAGCAACCAGGCCGGCTGACCGCTGGCAGCGACCGTCCCGCTCACCGTGGGGACCGACAGCACGGCTCCCGAGGGCAGCCCAATGCCGTACACAACCGGATCGAGCGGCGTGCTGTACCCCTGATCGGTCGTGCTCAGCACGAGCAGCAGCGAGTGCCCGACCTCGAGTCGGTGCACCAGCGGCGGCAGGGTGATCTCGATCGGCTCGGCTTCGCGGGGGTCCGTGGCAAGGCCTGAGAGGCGCAGCGGCGCAACACCTCCCAGCAGCGTGGGTGACCCATTCTCGGTGGTGTCGTACAGCTTCGCGAACAGCACAGCCGTACCGGTGGGCGACGCGACCAGCACCTGACTCTGCACTGCGCCGACGATGTCGATCGACGACTCCCTCGGCGTGGTGCTGAAAAACGCCGACTGACCCGGAATGTCCAAGAAAGCACCGGCGCCCAATGCCCCGCCCAATGAACTGAGACTCGCCGACAGCCCTGGGATCGTCGAGATCGCCGCTGGCAGGCCGCCGGCCGGGTTCACCGCGAACTGTGCGGGTGGGCCGGACAGTGGCATCTCGCCGACGGTCGCCTCGGGTGCGGACCCATCGGGACCGACCAATCCGGGATACGCGGGCAGGGTGCTCGTCCGCTCGTCCGCGCCACCTGCACCGCCGGAGGCGGTGAGGCCGGCCGCGAGCGCGTTCGGCTCAGGGAACTCAAAAGTCGTTCCCGGATGAGGACCGGTGCCCTTGAGGTAGTGGTCGAACCAGGCGAGGGTGAGTTCGCGCAGGCGTACTACGTCGTCCTCATTGCTTCCGCCGTCGTGCCCTCCGCGGTACCAGACCATCTTCACCGGCGTGCCGTTCTGGGCGATCCCGCGGGCGTTGGCGTCGGCCTCGCTCAGCGGGAACAACGTGTCGGACAGGCCCTGGATGAGCATGGTCGGCGCGTCGATCCGGTCCAGGACGCCGGCCGGGCTGACCCGGTCGAGGATCTCGGCCATCTCGGGAGAGAGCCGACCGGTGACGGCCGCCTCCTGGTAGGCCGCGCAGACCTCGGCTCGGAATCGGCCGCAGGTGAGGTCGGTGACGCCCAGTTCCGGCGTCGGCGTCCCACCGCTCCGGTCGGCACCGCCGAATCCGGAAGCTGTGCTGAAGAACAGGCCTGCCCACAGCTTCTTGAAGACCCCGTCCTCGCCGGGTGCCGGGGCGCCGGCGAAGGCATCCCCCTCGGGATCACCGACCTGGTCGGGGAACAAGGAGCGGGTCAGCGAGTTCCAGGTGATCTGCGGGACGATCGCATCGACCCGTTCGTCGTAGGCAGCGCCCAGCAGGGACAACGCTCCACCGTAGGACGCGCCGGTGACTCCGACCACCGGGTCTCCGTCAGAGTCGGATGCCACCTCGGCACGTTCGGCGAGCAGGTCGATCATGACCGAGAGGTCGGCGATCTCGAACTCGGGATCGTTGAGTCCGATCTGTCCGCCGCTGGCGCCGTGTCCGCGGGCGGAGTATGTGAGTACGACGTATCCGGCCTCGGCCAGCACCTGCGCCTCGGGACCGACGCTGTCCTTGGATCCGCCGAAGCCGTGCCCCAGGATCACCGCCGGCGCCGGGGTGTCCTGGCTCGCGGCGGGGACGTACAGGCTGGTGTCGAGGTCGACGTCCTCGTCACCGTCGGCCGGGACGGTCATCGTCTCGACGCCGACGTCCTCGGCGGCGGACGCGGCAGGGGCGATGACGGTGGTTAGGACGACCTGCCCCGAGACAGCGACGCCGAGCAGCAACGGCACGGCGAGCAGGCGGCGCGCCGAGGAGGCGATCCCGAGACCGAACAGCGGCGAGGATCGCGACGGCGGCATGGAACCTGCAACGAGCGGCCGAGGACCGTTAGTTCCGTCCTGTCCCGAGATACGTCACCCTGCGTACGGATCGGAAGCAGTCCTACGACCGACCGACTACCTCGCCAACGATCGGAGGTCCTCGATCAGGTGATGGGCACCTGCCGCCCGAAGTGCCTGCGCCGAAGTGGTCGTGAGCACGCCGACCACCGACGGGATCCCGGCGGCTACTGCGGCCGTGACGCCGGACGTGGAGTCCTCGAACGCCACCACGCGGCCGGGATCGACGTTCAGCCGCGCGCAGGCGAGCAGGTAACCCTCCGGGTGGGGTTTGCCGGCCATGACGTCCTCGGCGCTGACCACCGTGCCCACGAGATCGGCGACACCGAGGACCGCCAGACTGGAGTCCACCCACGCGCGTACGGCCGAGGTCACGACGGCCACCGGCACTCCCTGCCCGTGCACGGACCGGATCAGTTCCGCGGCGCCGTGCACCGGTTCGGGCTCGAGTTCGACCTCGGCGAGGTGGCTCAGTACCTCGGCCAGCAGCGCGTCCGGGTCATGGGCCTGCCAAGGACCGTCGAGACTGCGAAAGGTGTCGGCTCCCCGCCGCCCGAGGAAGTGTTCGGCGTAGGTCTGTTCGGAGACCTCCCACCCACGCGAGTCGAAGAAGGACCGCCAGGCCGAGCGATGCACCCGTTCGCTGTCGACCAGGGTCCCGTCGAGATCGAACAGCGCCGCATCCATTGCATACAGATCAGGAAGGTCAGAGTCCTTCACACCGACCACGTGAACAGCGGCGTTCCGGCCTGCACCACACCGGTGTCCCTCAGCTCGCTCAATTGCTCCGGCTTCGCATCCAGGGCGACCACGGGGCAGATCGGTGATCGGCCGCCCGCCTCGATCTCGGCCGGATTCCAGGACACGATGCTCTGCCCGGCCGTAACCGTGCTGCCCTCCTCCACGTGCAAGCGAAAACCCTCGCCCTTCAGTTCGACGGTGTCGATTCCCAGGTGGACCAGCACGCCGGAGCCCTCGTCGGTGACCACCACGAAAGCGTGCGGGTGCAGCTTGACCAACTGCCCGCTCACCGGAGAGACGACGTCGCCCGGGCCGCGCAGGGGGTCGATGGCCAGGCCAGGGCCGACGAGGGCCTCGGCGAAGACCGGGTCGGGGACCTCCTGCAGGGCAAGAACCCGTCCCGCGAGGGGAGCGAGAACCTGCGTCACAGAAGATCCTCGATATCACTGGCGATCGTGTCCGCCTGGGGGCCGACGACGACCTGGACGACTTTGCCCGACCTCATCACTCCGTGTGCGCCGGCTGCCTTCAGGGCTTTCTCGTCGACGAGGGATGCGTCTTCGACCTCCGTGCGCAGTCGGGTGATGCACGGCTCGATCTCCACGATGTTGGCCGCGCCGCCGAGACCGGCCACGATCTGCTCTGCCTGTGTGCTCATCTTCAACCTTTCGTTGGGGCGTGCGAACGGTCAGTCTGGGTCACTTTGGACAGGCCACGCGGCGCATCCGGGTCCAGGCCGAGCCGTCGGGCCAAGGACTCAACGGCCAGTTGCGCAGCCACGATCAGCGCCAGCGGTGTGAGCGCCTCAATGAGCTCCGGACCTGGTACGGCGACATCGCACGCCGCACGGAACTCTTCGTCACCACCGAACCCGACCACAGTTGCGCCCCGGCTGGCCAGGTCGGCGGCCAGGTCGGTGATGGCGCTGCGCAGCGGCCCATCCGACGCAGCGACGAGGACTGCCGCCAGTCCCTCGCCCACCACCGCGATCGGGCCGTGCCTGAGATCGGCGTAGGACAACCCCCGAACCGGACGCAGGCACGTCTCCTCGATCTTCAGCGCGACTTCCAGCGCGGTTCCGAGCAGCAGGCCGCGGCCGGCGGCCAGGATCGAATCGGCCTGCTCCAGCGCGCTGACCGCCTGCTCCAGCACGCGTGCGTCATCAACTGCGGACTCAGCAAGCAGTCGTTCGATCTCCTTCGGGACCCGAAACAGGTCGGCGTCCAGCAGCTCCGGGTCCGGGCAAAGAGCTGTGGCCAGGACTGCTAGCGCGGTGAGTTGGGTGGTGTAGGACTTCGTCGCCGGTACGGCGAACTCCTGGCCTGCCCGGGTCACCAGAGGCAGGTCGGCCGCCGCGGCCAGCGCACTGTTCGGGTCGTTCGTGATCGCGACCGTTGCGGCACCACATCTTCGCGCCCAGTCCTGCGTCGCAACGATCTCGGCGGTCTCACCGGCCTGGCTCAGCGAGACCACAAGCGTGCTCGACAGGTCGCGCTCGCGCCGGTAGTGCGTGGCGATGCTTGGTGCCGCGAGGGCCGCGGAGACGCCGCTGTGGGTCTCCAGGAGGTAGCGGCCATAGACCGCGGCATTGTCCGAGGAGCCGCGAGCTACGAAGAGCACCTGGTTACGGCCCGCAGCGACCGTGCGCAATTCCCCCCGAAGCGGCACGAGGCTGTCCAGAGTTGCCCTGACCGCGGTCGGCTGTTCGGCGATCTCGCGAGCCATCTGACTGCTCATCAAAGGTGTCTCAGCCCGACGCCGCTGCGGAAGAGGCGCTCTCCCGGTCACCGGACCAGGCGATCTGGCCGCCGACCCAGGTCGTACGGGCCATCAGGTCCTCACCCAGCCAGACGAGATCGGCGGGAGCGCCCGGAGCGAGCAGGCCGAGGTCGCTACGGCCGACCGCGTGCGCCGGGATCTGGGTGGCCGAGTTGATGGCACTGCGCAGGTCCAGGCCGCAGTGCAGGACCGCATTGGCGATGGCTTCGTCCATACGCAGTGCGGATCCGGCGATCGCCCCGTCGGCACGCCGAGGTGGCAGGCCCGGCTGCACGTCGAGACGATCTCCGCCCAACTCGTAGCTTCCCGCGGGCATGCCCATCGCAGCGACAGCGTCGGTCACCAGCGCGATCGCGCCGGCCGAGGCCCGGAAGGCGATCTCCACTGCGATCGGGGAGACGTGGTGCAGGTCGACGATCAGCCCGCAGGTGAGCCGCGGATCGGTGAGCGCGGCGCCGACGGTGCCCGGATCCCGGTGCCGCATCGGCCGTTGGGCGTTGTAGAGGTGGGTCACCAAGGTCGCGCCGGCATCGGCCGCGGCACGAACGGTGAGCGCGTCGGCATCGCAGTGCCCGAGAGCGACGCGGACCCCGGCCCCGGTCAGCTGCCGGATCGCCTCCAGGGCACCAGGGCGCTCAGGCGCCAGGGTCATGTAGGTCAATGCCCCCGCGGCGGCATCGAGCAGGGTTGCGATGAGCTGCCGATCGGGGTCGCTGAGCAGGTCGGCACGGTGAGCGCCGCGACGCTTCTCAGCCAGGAACGGACCCTCGAGGTGGACCCCCACCGTACGGGCGGCGCCGGGCGCGGCATCCAGGAGCGGACGCAGCGCACCGTAGGCGACGAGGTTGGCGGCCAGTTCCTCGATCGGTGCGGTGATGAACGTGGGTACGAACGCTGTGACGCCGGTGCTCGGCATCCGTTGCGCCACCTGGATCCACTCGTCGTCGGTGGCCGAGGCGAAATCCACGCCGAAGGCGCCGTTCACCTGGATGTCCACCAGGCCGGGGCTCAGCACACCATCGGGCAGGGCGGTCGAAACCGATGCGGCAGCGCGCACGCGAGCCGGGGGGCTGCCCTCCCCGATCTCGTAGACCATCTCGTCGAACAGGATCCATCCCGGCCGGACCAGGCGCCCGCCGAGGACGACGGTCTGCGCGGCCAGGAGCTGCATGTGGACCCCTTGTTGAGTGCTTGACAGCAAAGTGCGGGCTGGTACATCCTTCCCGGCAACGACTGGACCGTACCAGTCCGGTCCAGCCCTTGTCGATGATCCAGGGCCGCCGGGGAGAGGAGCGTTCATGGCCGTCGATGCACTGCCTGACGGTCCGATCCCCAAGCACATCCAGCTCCGCGAGATCCTGCGGGCGGCCACCAGTGACCCGGCCGCGGCGCACACCCCGATCGGCTCCGAGCGCGAACTGATGGCCCGGCACGACGTGAGCCGGGCGACCGTACGAGAGGCCATCGGCCAGCTCGTGAACGAGGGCCGGCTCTATCGCGTGCACGGCAAGGGAACCTTCGTCGCTGCGGAGCGGGTGGAGTCACAGCTGCACCTGGCCTCGTTCACCGAGGACATGCGCCGGCGTGGCCTCGAGCCGCAGACAAAGGTGTTGAAGGTCGGGATCGAGAGACCTCCGGCCAGGGAGGCCGCCATGCTCGGCCTGCAGGACCGGGATCGCGCCTGGCGGCTGGAGCGGCTACGGATCGCCGGCGGTGACGTGATGGCGCTGGAGCTGGGCTGGTACCCCGAGCCGGTGCTGCCCGGACTCGACGAACACGACCTCACCGGGTCGCTCTACACCCTGTTCTCCGAGGTCTACGGCCTCGGCGTCGACTCGGCCCAGCAGACCGTCTGGGCTGAGTCGGCCGATGATCGGCGGATCAAGCTGATGGGACTTCCGCCGGGGATCCCACTACTGGCTTTTCGTCGCACGTCCTCGGCCGGGCACTTGGCCGTCGAGCACACCCTGTCCTGGTACCGGGGAGACCGCTATCAGGTGAACATGTCGCTGGATCGTCGGATGAGCCCCGACCAGCTTCCTACCCAAGGAGGAAGACCATGAGTACCACGAGCGCGAGTACAGCGAGCACGAGTACAGCGAGCGCGACCACGGACAGTGGCGGGAGCAGGTTCAAGGGACTGGCTGGTTTGCAGCGGCTCGGCCGCAGTCTGATGCTGCCGATCGCAGCGCTTCCGGCGGCCGCATTGCTGCTACGGCTGGGCCAAGCCGACATGCTGGGCGAAGAGGGGCTGGGACAGTTCGCCGACTGGCTTCTGCCGGTCGCCGCCGTCATCGGCGCAGCTGGTGGCGCGATCTTCGGCAATCTTCCGATCATCTTCGCGGTCGGTGTGGCAATCGGGTTGGCCCGCAAGGCCGACGGTTCGACTGCCTTGGCGGCTCTGATCGGCTATCTCGTCCTGGAGGGCGTTTTCACGGCGATGGCCCCCTATGTCAACGGGGAACCGGCAGAGGGCGCGGAGCAGGAGATCATCAACTACGGGGTGCTCGGCGGCATCCTGATCGGAGTCCTTGCGGCGCGACTGTGGCAGCGGTACTACAGGATCAAGCTGCCGGACTACCTCGCCTTCTTCGGCGGCCGCCGCTTCGTTCCGATCATCACCGCTTTCGCGGCCATCGCACTGGGCGTTGTGATGGCTCTGCTCTACCCGGTCTTCGATTACCTGCTGACCAACCTCGGTGAGGCGCTCACCGGTAGTGCCGTAGTCGGCGGCGGAATATTCGGGGTGTTCAACCGGCTGCTGATTCCGCTGGGCGTGCATCACATCCTCAACTCACTGCTCTGGTTCCAGGTTGGCGAGTACGAGGGGACCCAGGGTGATCTGACCCGCTTCTTCGCCGGGGACCCCGATGCGGGGATCTTCATGACCGGGTTCTTCCCGATCATGATGTTCGCGCTGCCCGCTGCTGCACTGGCGATCGCGCACACTGCGAGGCCGAGCCAGAAGAAGGCCGTACTGGGCATCATGAGCGCCGCGGCGCTCACCTCGTTCGTCACAGGTATCACCGAGCCGATCGAGTTCGCGTTCCTGTTCGTGGCCTGGCCGCTGTACCTGATCCACGCGCTGTTGACCGGCGTCTCGATGGCCCTGGTCAACGCGCTGGACATCCACCACGGGTTCGGCTTCTCGGCTGGCGCGATCGACTACGTGCTCAACTTCGGAATCGCCCAGAAGCCGCTTCTGCTGATTCCGATCGGGCTCGCCTTCGCCGCGGTGTACTACTTCCTGTTCCGCTGGGTGATCGTCAAGTGGAATCTCCGTACGACCGGTCGCGAAGAGGACGACGATGTCGAGGCAGATCCCTCGGATCCAGCAAACGCGGACCGGCCACTGTCTGAGCCCTCTGAGCCGGAGCGAGAGGACAAGTCCGGCTCGGGGGCTGACAACGCAACCCGAACCTCGCCCAGCAGCGAGCGCGGGTGAACGATCTGCGCGGTATTGGTGTCGCGAGCGGCCGGGCCGTCGGTCCGGTCGCCGCGATGCCACCGCCGATCGGCGAACCCGCTGAGGGCGGGCAGCTGGACGAGGGGAACGACCGCGAGGCGGCGGTGGCTCGGCTGGAGACCTCCTCGAGCGAGGTCGGCACTGAGTTGTCTGCTCGCGCCGAGGCCGCGCGTGCGGCCGGGCGCAACGACGCCGCCGAGGTGCTCGAGGCGACCGCGATGATGGCGCTCGACACGATGCTGCTGGGCGAGGCGAAGACCCGCATCGGCCAGGGCAGGCGGCCGGAACGAGCCGTCTGGGACGCGGCTGGGCAGGTCGCGGAGCAGCTTTCCGCGCTCGGTGGCTACATGGCCGAGCGGGTTCGCGACGTCCAGGACGTACGCGATCGGCTGGTGGCGTCGCTGACCGGAGCGCCCTCCCCGGGCATCCCGGTACGCGATGAGCCGTTCGTCCTGGTGGCCCGCGACCTGGCACCGGCCGACACCGCGACCCTGGATCCGTCCAAGGTCGCGGCACTGGTGACCGAGCAGGGCGGTCCGACCAGCCATACGGCGATCCTGGCCCGCGCGCTGGGGCTGCCCGCGGTGGTCGGGGTCTCCGGTGCCACCGACCTGGCCGATGGCACCTGGGTGCTCGTCGACGGCGGGCAGGGCACCGTGGTCATCGATCCCACCGACGAGCAGCGCAGCACCGTGGAGGCCGTGCAGACACCGTCGTCGCTGGCGGCCGCCGGTGCCACCTCGGACGGGCACCTGGTCGGGCTCTACGCAAACGTCGGAGACCCGTCCGGGGTCGAAGCCGCAGTCGCGGCCGGGGCCGAGGGCGTGGGCCTGTTCCGTACCGAGTTCTGCTTCCTCGACCGCGCGCAGGCACCGTCGGTGCAGGAGCAGGTGATGGCCTACGAGCAGGTCTTCGCGGCGTTCGGCGGCCGCCGGGTGGTCGTACGAACCCTGGACGCCGGGGCGGACAAGCCACTCCCGTTCGTGACCGCCGACGACGAGCCGAATCCCGCGCTCGGGGTGCGCGGATTGCGTACGGCGAACCTCTCACCGCGGATCCTCGGCGATCAGCTCACCGCTATCGCCCGCGCAGCCGCCGGCTCCCAAGCGGAGGTGTGGGTGATGGCTCCGATGGTGGCGACCGCGGAGGAGGCGCGGGCGTTCGCCGAATTGGCGCACGGGGCCGACCTCCGCGTGGCCGGGGTCATGGTCGAGATCCCGTCGGCTGCGCTGACGGCCGACCTGGTCCTGGCTGCCTGCGACTTCGCGAGCATCGGCACGAACGATCTCGCCCAGTACGCGATGGCCGCCGACCGTCAGCTGGGCGCCCTGGCCGTGCTCAACGACCCCTGGCAGCCGGCGCTGCTGCGGCTGATCGGGATGACCGCCGAGGCCGGGTCGCGAACCGGCCGCCCGGTTGGCGTGTGCGGTGAGGCGGCCGCGGATCCGCTACTGGCCTGCGTCCTGGTCGGCCTGGGAGTGACCAGCCTGTCGATGACCCCGCGTGCGCTGCCCGCTGTCGGTGCTCAGCTCGCCGAGCTCACGTTGGCCAGATGCGTCCAGCTGGCTGAGGCGGCCCTGTCGAGTGAGTCACCGAGTGCTGCCCGAGAATCCGTGGCGGGCATTCTCAGCCAAGACCCGTAGAGCCCCAACCCTCAGAGACAGTGGAGTCCGGTATGTCCGAGCGTCGAGCCGTTGTTGCCAGCAAGGTCGGTCTGCACGCCCGTCCCGCCGCGCTGTTCGTCAAGGCGGCAGTTGAACAGCCGGTCAAGGTGACCGTGGCCGTGGCCGGCGTCGATGGTGAGAAGGACCGGGGTCCGGTGGAGGCCACGAGCATTCTCGGGCTGATGACCTTGGGAGCCAAGCACGGCGAGGAGGTCGTTCTCAGCGCTGAAGGGGAGGGCGCCGACGCCGCCTTGGACGCTCTCGCAGCGCTTGTCTCCCGGGACCTGGACGCGGAGTAGCCGAGTAGCGGAGTAGCCGAGTAGCGGAATAGCCGAGTAGCGGAATAGCCGAGTAGCGGTGTAGCCGAGCAGCAACACGCCCCGGTCCCTCGAGGAAAGGGGCCGGGGCGGTTGCTCACGCTCCTACCGCCGGGGGCGACACAGCCCCGCGGGGGGACTTTCCGCCGAGGTTGAAGAAACTGCCATCCCCCGAGGAGCGAGTGCGGGCATGGTCCTCGTCTCGGCAAGCGAGGTCAACGTGTCGCGGAACAGTCGGATGCGGCGAAGTTCAGTCCGTTCGCGTTGTCGGTGAAGACGTTGTTCAAGATCTGGTAGCCAGAGTCGGTGGACGACGTCTCCAGGGCAGGGCCCTTCGCGTTTCCGGTCAGGTAGAACCCGTCGAGGGTGACGCCGCTGGCAGGATGTCCATCGTCGTCAGGGCGGCGACGTCATCCGGGTCCACGACCGTCTCGTTCTCGGTGCCCGAGCGGGTGCGGGCATCGACGCCGGCCTGTGCGCCGAGCAGGGTGAGTTGCTTGGTGATCGACACGTTCTCGACGTAGGTGCCGGGACAGACCTTGACGGTGTCACCAGCGGTGGCCGCGTTCACGCCGGCCTGGATGGTCGCCGGCGCAACGTCGGTTGCGTTGCGCTCAGTCGCCAAGGCTTGCCCGTCGTCGGCCACCACGTGGACGGCTTCGGCGTTGGCAACCCCAACACCTACGACGGCGTACAGCGGCAATGAGAGCGCAGCGGCGACTGCCAGTTTGCGTGCGAAATTCACGTGATTCCCCCGTGAGGTGTCCCGATGGTGATCTGGCCGATTTAGCCGATCAGCACGCGCTGTAACTTCGGGGTAACTTGATGTAAGCAAGTTGAAAGTCTTATGTTTGGCCCGAAACAGGAGTGCCGCTAAGGCCGCCAGTCGCCGACCGCGGCGACGGTCAGGCCGCTGCCGGCCAGTCCGTCGAACCGCGGTACCGCACCGCCGGAGATCTCCGGGAACTGGACGACCAGCGCCTGCGCGGCAGCCTCCTCGGCGGCATTGCCGGGCGTGAAGAAGGCAGTCGTCGCGTCCAGCTGGGTCTGGTCGTAGTTGATCAACTCGACGATGGGCCAACCACCGGCCTCCAGCGCCGCGGCCACCCGCGTGGCTAGGCCGCGAGTCAGGTTCGGGCTGTTGTTCAGCACAGTGACCGGAAGAAAAGCCGGCGCCGGCGAGGCTGTCGATGTGACGGGTGGGTTGGTTGCCTCGGTGGTCACAGTCGTCACAGTGGTGGTCGCCGCCGTCGGCTCGGCGGAGGCCGAGGTGTCCTGGCTGTTCGTACTCTGCGGGTCATCGGGGCTGAGCAGAGAGACCAGACCGAAGACCAGCAGGATCACGCCGAGCAGGGCGATTGCGGCGGCGACCGCGACTCGCCTTCGCAGAACCGGCGAAGGGCTCCGGGAGACAACGTCCTGCTCGCCGGTCCCATAGTCGCTGAAGGCGTCGCGCCCCCTGGGCTGTTCGCCCGACGGAGCCGACGGCCCGTCGGCACTGTGCCTTCCCATTTCCGGCAACCTTAGCGAGCCGGTAACCGGCCGGCATGGCGTGCAGAGTCGGGTCTAGCTGGCGGCTCAGCGTTCCAGGTCGATGCCGAGACGGCGTGCTGAGCGCTGTCGCTGGCGACTGGCTCGCAACCGTCGGAGGCGCTTGACGAGCATCGGGTCGAACGCGAGCGCCTCTGGTCGGTCGATCAATCCGTTCAGGACCTGGTAGTAGCGCGTGGCCGACATGTCGAACAGTTCCCGGATTGCCTGCTCCTTGGCCCCGGCGTACTTCCACCATTGCCGCTCGAAACCCAGGATCTCCCGATCGCGACGAGCCAGCCCAGCAGTCTCTGCGCCGGTCTCCGCGAAGTCATCGGAGAGCTGCCCGGGTGCAGAACTCGATTTCATGCGCCGATGCAACCCTTCCCTGACTCACCGCCACGCTGAATGACAAGCCTGGCATTCGACTACGGACGCAGACTAACCGGTTGTGCCGCCACCTCGTTCTTCGGCACGCCGGACAGGTCGGGGATGGGCTGCTCGGGGCAGGGCGTCGGTCTCCTCACCAAGAGGCCGTCCACCGACAGGATCAGCAGGGCCAGCCACACGAGGCAGAACCCGGCAAGCCGTACCGGCGGCATCGGCTCGTTGAAGACGGTGACCCCGAGGATCAGCTGCAGGGTGGGGGCCAAGTACTGCAGCAGGCCGAGCGTCGTCAGGGAGACCGCGCGGGCTGCAGAGGCGAAGAACAGCAACGGTACGGCCGTCGCGATACCGGCGCTGAGCAGCAGCGCGGTGTGTCCCACGCCGACCTGCCCGAAGGCCAGTTCCCCGCGGGCGGCCAGCGCCATCAGCAGCGCGACCGCAGGCAGGACCAGAACACCGCTCTCGACCGCCAGTCCCACCGCCGACTCGACCGGGGCCAGCTTCTTGAGCAGCCCGTAGAAACCGAACGTGAAGGCCAGGGTCAGGGCGAGATAGGGCAACCGGCCGTAGTCCACCGTGAGCACGACCACAGCGACTGCTGCGAGGGCCGTCGCGGCCCACTGCGCAGGACGCAGCCGCTCCCGAAAGAACAGGACGCCGAGTACGACACTGACCAAAGGGTTGATGAAGTACCCGAGGGAGGTCTCCACCACCTGACCGTTGTTGACGCCGTAGATGTAGGTGAACCAGTTCCCGGCGATCAGGACTGCCGCGGCGCCGAGGATCATGGTCGTGCGCCTACTGCGGAAGACCGCGCGGATCTTGGCCCAGTTCCGTCCGAATGCGATCAGCACGCAAACGAAGACCAGCGACCACACGAAACGGTGGGCCAGGACCTCGACCGGGCTGGCCGGTTTGAGCAACGGCCAGTAAAGCGGGAAGAGTCCCCAGATGGTGTAGGCCGCGATGGCGAACAGCACTCCCCGACGGCCAGCCGACATCGCAGCTAACTCGCAGCCGCGAGCCCGACGACCAGCCCAACCAGGAGCAGCCCGATCGCAGCGAGCAAGGCAAGCACGGGGCTGCGTCCCGACTTCGGAGCTCCCGGTTGGACCGGCAGCCCCAGGATCTCGGCCAGCCGGGTCGGGACCATGAAACGACCCTGTTGAGCAGCTTCGAACACCCCACGACGCACGCCCTCGATCACCGGTTCGAGCTTCTTGCCGGAGAACGCGATCTGGCCCTGCCCGTCCCGAAGCAGGATGGTGTTCTGGCCGCGGCTGCCGCTCACGCCCACCGAGGTGAGATTGGCCAGATCCAGGCGCCGCCAGCCCAACACGGTCCTGCCGAACAGGTCGCTCCCCCAGGCTCGGACCTGATATGCGGTGTCCGACCACACCGCCATCAGCGCACCTACGGCAACTGCCACGGGGAGGATCAGCACGTAGAAAGTGAGTCCACTGCGCCCGTACACCGCCAGATACGTCCCCATCCAGTACGAGACGCCGAGCACGACCAACGCGAGGATCCCGACCAGCGGCAATCGGAACGGGGAGGGGCCGGCGCTGGCATTGGGCGGCGGGCCCAGCGCCTGAGCGGGCGGGACGTACGAGGGCTGTTGCGCCCCGACAGGCGCGCCGGGATGTGGCGGCTGGAACGGCTGGCCCTGACCCGGCGGCTGGAAGGGCTGGCTGTAGTGCGGCGGCGGCGAGGTCACCCTTTGATCGTGTCAAAGTGCGCCGAGGGTGACCTGTGGGGGGGTGTGACGGCCGGCGGCCCGACTACGTGGCGCCCTCCGACAGCGGCAATGCCTGTGGAAATCCCAGCTCCTCGAGCTCGTGCTGGGCCACCGCCATCGCGCGGTTCGCGGCCGGCACTCCCGCATAGACGGATGCATGCAGGATCACCTCGGCGATCTCTTCCGGGGTGATCCCGCTGTTCTGTACGGCGGCTCGGATGTGCACGGCGAGCTCGTGGGAGTGCCCCAGCGCGGTGAGCGCGGTGATCGTCAACATGCTCCTCGTCTTGGGATCCAATCCCGGACGAGACCAGATCTCCCCCCAAGCCGTACGGGTGAGGTAGTCCTGGAAGTCGGCCGTCAAGGCACTGGTACGGACGAGGGTCCCGTCCACGTACTCATCGCCGAGCACCTGACGGCGCAGCGCATAACCCTGTTCGCGGTGCTCGTCGTCATCCACGCGCGGCCGCATCGCTGTCCGGGACATCGCTGTCCGGGACATCGCCTTCCGGGACATCGCGTTCCGAGAAGTGCTCGACGAGGGCCTCAGTGACCGCTTCCGGTTGATCGACCGCGGCCAGGTGTGCGCACTCCGCGAGTTCGATCAAGCGTGATCCTGCTATCCCGGCCGCGATGGCCTGCTGGTGTACGGGCGGTATGGAGGGGTCGTCGGCTGCCGCGATGACCAGAGTGGGGGCAGTGATCGCGGCCAGGTCGTCGCGCAGATCCAGGTCGCGGATCGCGTCACAACAGGCCGCGTACCCGTCGGCGGGAGTCTGAGCGATCATCTCCCGCAGGTACTCCGTGGTCTGTGGGTCCGAGGCCCGCCGGGCATCGGTCAGCCAACGAGCGACCACCGTGTCGGCGATGGCGCCGGTTCCCTTGGCCCGCACGGTCGCTGCCCTTTCCGCCCAGGTCTCGGGCGAACCCGGATGGGCCGAGGTGCACAGGAGAGCGAGCCGGGCGACCCGCTCGGGGTTACGGGCGGCCAGCCGCAGGGCGACCATTCCGCCGAGCGACAGTCCGGCGACGTGCGCCCGCTCGATTCCCAGGTTCTCCAGCAGCGCGACGGCGTCGTCGACCAGATCGTCTATGACGTAGGGCCCTGGAGGGACCGGGGATTCACCATGTCCGCGGCTGTCGCACCTGATCACCAGAAAGCGTTCGGCCAATTCGGGGACCTGACGTTCCCACATGGCCAGCGTGCTACCGAGTGAGTTCAGCAGCAGAATCGCCGGAGCGTCCGGCGATCCGGAAATCTCGTGGTGCAGGGCGATTGCGCCCATCAGTTCGTCCCCTCGTTGGTTGTCGTTGGCTGGTCGTTGTGGTCTCTGGTGCGGTAGTCGGCCAGCGCCCGATCGATCAGCGTCGTGACACCATGCGGTGCAGCGCCGGTGCCGAGCGCGGCCAGATTCCTGGCCATCTGCTGCTCATCCACCCGGACCGATCCCAGCGCATCGTGCAGCCATGCGGCGGCAGAGCCTACGCAGGTCAGCAGGTCGCTCAGCGTCAGCCATTCCGCGTGCCACGCCCCAGCCGCCCGCTCGTGCTCCTGCTCCATCGCCGAGAACAAGGTGGCTGCCAGCCCTGGCGCCCGCATGGTTGCCGATCTGGCCGCCACGGCAGCGACCGGATTGCGCTTGTGCGCCATCGTAGAACTTCCGCCGCGACGGTCGAGGGCCATCGTGATCTCGGCGACCTCGTTCTGGACCAGCAGGAGCAGGTCCAGGGCGATCTTGCCGAGGATTCCTGCGGTGGTCGCCAGTCCCCCGGCGACGTCGCCGATCGGATACCGAAGTGTGTGCCAGGGCCCTCGCGCGGCGGCCAGGCCCAGCCGTGCGGCGAACATCTCCGCGATCTGCAGGCCGGTGGCGGCGTCGGGATAGCCGTCCAGACTCCCCGCTGCGCCCCCCAGTTGGGCCGGGAGCCGTTCCTGTACGGCGAGCAGCTGCGCGCGGACGACGCACAGACCGTGCAGCCACTGGGCGGCCTTGAGCCCGAAGGTGATGGGGACCGCCTGCTGGAGCAGCGTACGGGCGATCATCGGAGCGTCCCGGTGCAGATGGGCAAGATCGGCCGTGACGACCGCGCAGCCGTCCAGATCTTGCATCAGCGCCGAGATGGCGCGGCTGGTCACGAGCATCGCGGCGGTATCGATGATGTCCTGGCTGGTTGCTCCATAGTGGACGTGGGCCGCGAACTCGCGCGGGCTCGCCGCTCGGATCGCCGCCACCAGCCCGACCACGGGGTTTCCGGTCCGCTCCGCGAGCACTCCCAGCTCCCGCTCGTCGTAGGCACCGACATCCGCACACGCCGCGGAGATCTCTGCTGCCGCCTGCGCCGGTACGACACCCGCTTCGGCGCACGCGGCTGCCAGCGCGGCCTCGGCATCAAGCATTGCCTGCAACCATGCCCGGCTGCTCACCTGGTCCCGGACCGGACCCCGTTCGTGGGTTCGGGTGAAAAGACCCTGGCTCACTGGTGTCCGCCTAGTTCAGACCGAGAAGAAGACGGTCTCGTGGTCACCCTGCAGCGTGATGTCGAGGGCGTACCCGCCTGCTGGATCGAGCTGGGCAATCAGCGTGGAACGGGAGGCGTCATCCGGCAACGACGCCAGTACCGGGTCCTGCTCGTTGGCTGCCGTCTCGTCGCCGAAGTAGAACCGCAGCACGACGCGGTGCAGCAGACCGCGGGCGAAGACCGACACATCCAGATGCGGGGCCTGCCTACTCCCGTCGCCGTCGCTCACCTGGCCCGGTTTTAGGGTGTGGATGGCATAGGTTCCGTCCGGCCCGGT
>Ga0136618_10000199_pt1 | contig 18315 bp, 20 predicted proteins | sample AntDrymUQ3302106_2_FD_104805 | JGI IMG/M metagenome (GOLD analysis project Ga0136618, IMG submission 104805) | Polar desert sand microbial communities from Dry Valleys, Antarctica - metaG UQ330 (21.06) | ecosystem: Environmental > Terrestrial > Soil > Desert | place: Antarctica: Dry Valley... | reverse complement strand
TTTATCCAAACAAGCCGCCGCGTATCGTGAAATTTCTCTGCTTCTGAGAAGACCGCCGGGTCGTGAAGCATATCCTGGCGACGTTTTCTATCTTCACTCGCGCCTTTTGGAACGCGCCGCAAAAATGTCGGATGCTCGCGGCGGTGGAAGTTTGACTTCTTTGCCGATTATCGAAACGCAGGCTGGCGACATTTCCGCATATATTCCGACAAATGTGATTTCGATTACCGACGGTCAAATCTTTTTGGAGTCCGACCTTTTCAACTCGGGTGTTCGTCCGGCAATCAACGTTGGAAACTCGGTTTCGCGCGTCGGCGGCGCGGCGCAAATCAAAGCAATGAAACAAGTCGCGGGAACTCTGCGAATTGACCTCGCGCAATACCGCGAACTCGCCGCGTTTGCCCAATTCGGTTCTGATTTGGACAAGTCAACCCAAGCGCAACTGGAGCGCGGAAAACGCCTGACCGAAATCTTGAAACAGCCGCAGTATCAGCCGATGCCGGTTGAAAATCAGGTTCTGATTATTTGGTCGGTAACAAACGGTTTGGCGGACGACATTGAAGTTCCTGATTTGAAACGCTTTGAAGACGGTCTTTTCGACTTTATGGAAAATTCGCATCCGTCGGTTTTGCAAACAATGCGCGATAAAAAATCTATCGACGACGATTTGAAGGCTTCGATGCGTGAAGCAATCGAAGATTTCAAAGCCACACGCTGGAGCGAAAGCAAGACGGCAGTAGCAACCGTTTAATAAATGAACAATGGATAATTGATAACGGATAATTTTTGGTCTTCCGTTATCAATTATCCATTATCAATTATCAATTTAATTTTATGGCAAGTCTTTTAGATATGCGAAGGCGGATTAAGTCCGTCAAAAATACACAGCAAATTACCAAAGCGATGAAAATGGTTGCGGCGGCGAAGCTCAAACGCGCGACTGACCGCGTAACGGCGGCGCGTCCGTTTGCCGTCAAAATGTCGCAAATTCTCGGCAACTTGGGCGCGAGAGTCGGCGACGATTTTTCATCACCTCTTTTGACCGAGCGCGGCGACGAAAAGTATTTAATCGTTTTGGTGACTGCGGACAAAGGTTTGTGCGGCGGTTTCAACACGAATTTGATGAAGGCGACGCAGAACTTTTTGAAGGCGAACGCGGGCAAATCGTCGGAAATGATTCCGGTCGGACGCAAAGGACGCGACTTTTTCAAGCGGCGCGAGATGACTTTTGTCGAAGAATACATCGGACTGACGGGCGCGGGTCAAGTCAAACACACGGACGCGGTGGAAATTGCCGACCGGATTATCAAAACCTTCACCGAAGACGAAACGATTGACAAAGTTTTTCTCGTCTTTACCGAATTTAAAACCGTGATGTCGCAGGAAGTCAAAGTCGAACAACTTTTGCCGATTCCGCGCACATCGCTCGACGAAACCGAAACGCAAAATGCCGCGCAAGCCGAATACATCTACGAGCAGCCGGCAAGCGAGATTTTCGGGCGGTTGCTTCCGAAACAAATCGAAACGCAAATTTATCGTGCAATGCTCGAATCGGTTGCCTCGGAACAAGGCTCACGAATGACGGCGATGGATTCGGCATCGAAAAATGCGGGCGAATTGATTGATACTTTGACTTTGAATATGAACCGTATTCGTCAGGCAGCGATTACAAAAGAGATTATCGAAGTTGTGTCCGGCGCGGCGGCGGCGTAATCAATTACGAATTAGGAATTGCAGAATTATGACGTAACAAAAGTAATGATTCAATCTGATTTAGCAAAGAAGCGGCGCGAGCGAATTATTCGTTATGCGCCGCTTCTTTTGTGGATTGGCGTTATTTTATTTGCTTCGACCTCGCAAGCCTCGATGTCGAACACCTCGCGCTTTATCCGCCCGTTTTTGGATTTTTTTTTCCCGAATACGCCCGAAGAAACTTTAGTCGTTTATCAAGGTTTTGTTCGCAAAATCGCGCATTTGTGCGAATACACGATTTTAGCTTTACTTGCGGCGCGTGCTTTTTCAAGTTCTTCCGTAAATTTTCTACAAAGATTTTGGTTTGCCGCGTCCTTAGCTTTAGTTTTTTTTATCGCTTCGCTCGACGAATACAATCAAAGTTTTAACTCTCTGCGGACAGGCTCGATTTATGATGTTTTGCTGGACGTTTCAGGCGGTTTGTTGATGATAATAATTTTGAGAGTCTGTCGAGTCTTTTGAGTCTATCGAGTCTGTTGAGTCTGGAGAGTCTTTTGAGTCTGGAGAGTCTTGAGTTAACACGAATTGTTTTTGACTCTCTGAACTCTCTGGACTCGAAAGACTCAAAAGACTCAAAGGACTTCTCTAGACTCGAATGAAACTTTATGCGATAGTTTTCGTTAGAATCTGCGATAAAGGAGAGAATAATAAAATGGGTATTTTCGACAAAGTTAAAGAAGCGGCGTTAAATCAGTTTATCGAAGTTATCGAATGGCTCGACGATTCGGGCAACACGATACTTTATCGTTTTCCGGTCGCGGGACAAGAGATAAAAAACGGAGCGCAGTTGATTGTGCGCGAATCGCAAGTTGCGGTTTTCGTTTTTGAAGGACAAGTGGCAGATGTTTTCACACCCGGACGCTACACGATTGACGGCGGCAACACGCCGATATTATCAAAATTGGGGGCGTGGAAATACGGCTTTAACTCGCCGTTCAAATCGGAAGTTTATTTCCTCAACGTCAAACAATTTACCGATATGAAATGGGGAACGGCAAACCCGATTATGCTGCGCGATGCAGATTTCGGAATCGTTCGCCTGCGTGCTTTCGGTGCATATTCTCTGCGCGTTGCCGACCCGCGCGAGTTTATCAAGGAAGTCGCCGGAACAAACGCGCATTTTCAAACCGAAGACATTGACGAACAGCTCAAACGCGCCATCGTGACCGAATTTTCAGACGCAATCGGCGAGATGAAAATTCCTGCGCTCGATTTAGCAGCGCAATACAAAGAATTGGGCGAAGCGATTCGCGCCAAAATCAACGAAGATTTTCGCGGTTACGGTTTGGAAGTCACAAAATTCTACGTCGAAAACATTTCCCTGCCGGAAGAAGTCGAAAAAGCTCTCGACAAGCGCAGTTCGATGGGCGCGCTCGGCGACGCGAGCAAGTATATGCAGTTCCAGGCGGCTGACGCGCTTCGAGACGCGGCGCAAAACGAAGGCGGCGGCGCAGGACTCGGCGCAGGTTTAGGCGCGGGCTTTGCCGTCGGCGGACAAATGGCGAACGCTTTCGGCAACGCCGGTCAGCAGCAGGGCGGACAGGGCGGCGGACAATCTTCGCAGCAAACCGCCGCGTGTCCGAGTTGCGGAAAACAAAATGCCGCCGGCACAAAATTTTGCAACGACTGCGGCGCGAAGATGGAAGTCGGCAAAGTTCCCTGCGTCAAATGCGGCGCGGAACTCCGCGAAGGTGCAAAGTTTTGTTCGGAATGTGGTTCGACTCAGGAAAAAGCAAAATGCGCGAACTGCCAGGCAGAACTTGCTCCGGGCGCAAAATTTTGCCCCGAATGCGGCACGAAAACCGAAGCCGAGAGTTAAGTGAAAAGCGAAAAGTGAAAAGTGAAAAGAGTGAGAGAAGCTAGATCTCTCGCTCTTTTTATTTTGCATCTTTGCGGCTTTGCGCCTTTGCGTTAAAATTGTTTTCAACTTTATAAATCCTGGAGTAATAATCTATGGCATTCAGTCCTGAACTTTTAGAAATTCTTCGCTGTCCGAAATGCAAATCGAAAGTTGAAATAAAACCTGATGAAAGCGGTTTGAAATGCACAAATCCCGAATGCGCCCTGGTTTATCCGATACGCGATGAGATTCCCGTGATGCTCGTCGAAGAAGCGAAGACGGAGAAATGAAAAACGGAAAATGGAAAATGGAAAATGTAAGAAAGGCTCTTTAATTTTTCATTTTCCGTTTTCCGTTTTCCGTTATGGAAATTGATTGGACAAAAATTAATCGCGTTCTCGTCGTGCGTCTGCGCTCAATCGGCGACACGGTTTTATCAACGCCTTCTTTGATCGCACTGCGAAGATTCTTGCCCGAAGCGCGGATTGATATTCTGCTTGAGGATTGGGTTGCGCCCGTTCTCGAAGGTTTTGACGCGGTCGATAATGTTCTGACGGTTGGAAAAGATAACAAATCGCGGCTGAAAACGGCTTGGCAAATCCGCCGAAATAATTATGATGTCGCGTTCAATTTACACGGCGGAACGACGGCGACATTTCTTGTCCGTGCAAGCGGCGCACGTCATCTGGTTGGCTACAAAAATTATCAATACAGTTTTCTCATCAATCATTTGCTCGCTTCATCGGCGGATTTCTGGCAAAGGGAAAAAACTCATTCCGCCGAACAGCAGCTCGCGCTGTTAGGTTTTGTCGGCGTTCCCGTTTCCGATAGACCTAAAAGCCATTTGGTCGTAACCGAATCGGCGCGAAACTCGATTGAAAACAAACTTGCGAAATCCGAAATCCAAAATCCAAAATCCAAAATCGCATTGCTTCATCCGGTGGCGGCGTTTGATACGAAACAATGGGCGACGGAAAACTTTGCGCGGGTCGCGGAATTTTTGTTTGATAGAGGTTTGCCGGTTGCTGCCGTTGCGACGAAAAGCGAGCGCGGAGTTTTGGAGAAACTCTGCCGAATCTCGCGCGTGCCGATTATAACTTTCGACGATTTAACCTTGCCGGAAATGACTGCTTTAGCATCAAATGCAAAAATCTTCGTCGGCAATGATAGTGGAATCGCGCACATCGCGGCGGCTGTCCAAACTCCGAGCGTCGTGATTTTCGGCTCGTCAAATATTAATCATTGGCGACCTTGGACGGATGCGCCGAATGAAATCGTTTTTGAGAAAATGCCGTGTCAGCCGTGCGCGGGTTATTTTTGTAAGGAGTTTGCCGAGCCTGAATGTATCAAAAGAGTTCGCGTCGAAAATGTTACCGATGCGATTGAGAAAGTCTTGTCGAATGAGGTTTTAGTCGGCGAAACGATATAACAACGATAGTTCATAAACTCAAAAAACTTTGTTTTAATTCAGCCGCATTTTCCCTAATAACTGCCGAAAACGCGGCTCATTTTTGAGATTGGCAAAACGCGGCTCGACGCTCACCCAGAGCATTCTTTGCTCGCGGACTTCAAAACATTTTTCCAGCGCGGTGATTGCTTCGTCCGCGCGTCCGAGTTCGGCGTAATTCATCGCCAGCGAATAAAGTGCTTTTTTATCGGTGTGCGATTGAACCTCGAGTTCCCTGAGGATCCGGTCGGCTTTTTCCGTTTGACCCGTCTTTAAATATGAAGCCGCCAGCAGCGAAAGCCACGCGAAAGGTCGGCGTTTTTCGCTTTTGGTCAAAGCGATTTCGCCGTTTTCGATGACTTTGGCGTAATCGCCCGTGTGATATTGAAAGGTTCCCAAAGCTCGCCTGGCAAACGGATTTTCACTGTTCGACTGTAGATATTCCTCAGCCAATTTCAAGGCTTTATCGTATTCACCGGCACTTTCGAGCAGCGGAAAATGTCCGCTGATTATTATTTCGGAAAGCGGGTCAAGTTCGCGGGCTTTTTGCATCTCGGCGAGAGCTTCGGCGTGTCTGCCGATATTTGTCAGCAAATGCGAATAACGAAAATGGGCGAGCGCGGAATTCGGATCAAGTTCGATTGCCCGCCGCAAATCCTCTTCCGCGCCGCTCCAATTCCAATCCGCGTTTCGCCGCAGCCAGCCTCTGACTAAGAAGGCTTCAAACAAATTTCCGTCCAGAGAGAAAGCCTTTTCGACGGCGACTTTTCCTTTGGCGAAAAATTCCCGGCTCCGGTCGTTCGCCATCGAAGTTCCCGCCGACGCGAAACCTTCGGCTAGTCCCGTGTAAGCCAGAGCCGAAGTCGGGTCTAAGGTCACGGCTTGCTGAAATTCTTCGAGAGCTTTTTGTGCGCGGTTCTCAACATCTTTATCGTCAAGAATCATCTTTCCGCGCCGGTATGACTGCGATGATTCGGAATTTGCTTTGTCCTCGCCGGTTGCCGTGCTGCGCCACGAAAAAGCGAGCAGCGTCAGCAGCAGCAAAATGCTTGCCAATGCGACGGCGAAAAATACCGGACGCTTATTATTTTTCGGCGGTTCAATAATCGTTTCGAGCTTGACGGGCGAAGCATCGCTGTTTTCACCAATCTGTTTTACATCAGCCGCAAACCGATAACCGCGACGCGGAACGGTTTGGACGAAATCTTTATTGCCGAGCGTTTTTCTCAGCAGCGAAATCGTGTAATTGATATTTCCTTCTTCGACAAAAGTTTCCTTCCAAACCTTTTCAAGCAATTCATCGCGCGAGACAATCTCGCCTTTTTTCCCGACGAGCAGAATCAGCGTCTCGAGTGCCTTCGGAGAAATCGAAACGAGTTTGCCGTCACGCCACAAACTCGGATTTGCCGCGTCAAGACGAAATTCTTCAAACTCGTAAAAATGCTTGATTTTATCGGACATTAGGGAAACCTAACAAAAACCTCATAACTTCCAAAGGACAGTCTACAGCTTAAAAGATATAACTAATCGCACCGCAAGGCAAAAATGTTTGCACGGGTAAAAAGAGAAATATGTTTTCAGCAAGAATTATTTTATTCCCGGTCTTTATTTTCATCACGGCGTTTTCGGCGCAGGCGCAAAAGCGCGATGCGAAGGATTGGAGCATCGCCGACTATTTTAAGAATCTGCCGCAAAAATATAAAACTTTCGACGGCGATTTTCTTCCGCCTTCCAAAGAAACGACGGTTATTGACGAGCCGAACGGCTACGCGGCTTATCTGAATTTGCCGCTGCATTCAAATCCCGACAACCCGCCGTATCCGATTTTCGAGATGGCTCTTTTTAAAAGTCAAACGAAATCGCCGCTGCTCGTCGTCGCCAATATGAAAAGCGATCCGGTTTGCACGGATTACGAAACTTTTTTCCTGGGGCGCGTGGGCAACAATTGGACGGAAGTTAAACGGGAGGTTCTCCCGCCGATGAATTTAAAAATGTTTTGGAACGCGCCGCAATCCGCCGCACGGCTTTTAAAAATCATTAAAGAAAGCTCAATGTCTTATCATTTCGAGCCGCCGCGACAGGGAACGCAGATGAAAGTATCTTTGGAAATCTGCGATTATCTCGAAGACGACACGCAGCAAGATAAGGTCAACAAACTAAGCAAACTCATCGAGTCGGCAAAATCAATTTATTTAATTTGGGATAGCCAGAACGGTAAATTCAACTTTGCAAGGTAACAAAAGGATTTAATTCAAATGAAAATCAAAAATTCTAAAATTCTATCTAAAATTCTAACCGAAAAAAAACTTATATTTGCTGCGCTCTTGGTGTTCGCGCCGGCGACATTGCCCGCGTTCGCACAGGAAACATTGCGCGTCGGCGATACGGTTGAAACGACTGACGGGCGACAATGCAGAGTTGAATCTATCACCGGACGTTCGGCAAAAGTCAGATGCGGACCCAACAGGTCTGACATTCGAGTTTATAGTTTCCAATCTCTCATTAGTCCAAGAACGGCGGCAGCCAGACGCGAGCAGCAGCAGCAACAACAGCAGCAAAAACAGGCGCAAGCACTTGTGAACTCGCAGGCTGCGGAATCAAAACGCGAGCAGGATGAACGGGAAGAAGCGGAGAATAAACAACGATGGGCGTTTCATCACGAAGCGTGGAAATATTTCAACACGGTACAAATCCTGGCATATTTCTATAATCCGACAAGGTATCAGGGCGGCAGCAATACTTACACGCCTGAAACGCTTAAGAAAGGAATCGCCGAGCTTGCCGAACTGGATGCTCTCTGCAAATCCAAATATGTCGGCATCACCAACGTCCCAAACACGGAACAGCAGGACTCTGCCGGTCAGCAATACGCCGATTGGTGCGCGATGGCGGCAAAACGCGACGAAATAGACAAATCCGCCAGAATTCTCGCGGCGAAAAACATTGATTTGTTCTATGCGATTAAACGCGATTTGAAGGAATCTCTCGCCAGCCGGGAAGGTTTTATCAACGGAACTATCCAGACGCTGATTTACGACCGGGCGAGTTGGAAACAGAAGGCGGCAGCGGAAGCCAAACCAAAATTTGCTGAACTCGGAGTCGAAATGCCCGCCGATTATTTCGCCGACGTGGAAAGTGAAGCCGACGAGATAAAAAAAACCATTGACCAAACCGCACCGACCCGCAGATTTACTCAACCCCAATATCAGGACGCAGCCTCGCAAGCCCTCGCCGGACGCGAATTTTCAAAGATGTATCCGGGTATTCAAGTTTTAAAAATCGGCACGGACTACGCGACGTGGAAAGTCTACAAAAATAAGATTGGTATTCCGACCGACCAATACAAGCGCGGCTGGGCGTTGGTGAAAGTGCCGAATCGCCCGTATTGTCAGGCTAAGGAATGGATTGTCAGACAAACCTACATCGGCGGCGGACGATTTTCGGCAACGATGTCGCACTTCAGTTCGGGACCGGTCGGCGGAATTTTTATGAAGTGTAATTAACTGAAGTTGCAGCGATTGAAAAAAGCACGGCGAAATGATTTCACTATTTATCCCGTGCGACTTCATCGGCGGCAGGCAGTATTGTTTTGAGTTTCGCGGACGCAAAAAAGATTGGTCTCAAGGTTATCTGGAAAAACTGCTCGACAACGCAATTAAGCAAATGAGCAAAATCAGATTTAACCGAAATGTTTTGGGTTCAGTCTTCGGGGGGTGGATCGGTTAGCTAAAACCGCCTGAAGGCTGAACCTAAAACGCTTGAATCTATTTTTGCTCAACTGATTATGTCAAACAATTTTATCAAATTGTCTTTCGCATTCGTATTTTTTATCAAAAGAGTTTCCTGTGAAAATATAATTGATGCGATTGATAAAGTTTCGGTTGATGAAATAACGATGAAAAGTTAAACTACCGATATGTTAAGCCAATATATTCAAGCCGCAATGCGTCAAGCCAAATACGAGATATTAAGCGACGACGGAAGTTTCTACGGCGAGATTCCCGATTTCCAAGGCGTTTATGCCAACGCCGAAACACTTGAAGATTGCCGCAACGAATTGGCGGAAGTGCTTGAAGAATGGATTTTCTTCCGTCTTTCGAGAAATTTATCTTTGCCGGTTGTGAACGGTTTGCGATTAGCCGTTGAAAAGGTCGCTGAAGTTTCATAAATCTTCCCAAACTTTTCTGTCAATTCCGGCTTGCTTAAGAATACGAACAAGAAAATCCTTTCCGATGTCGCCTTTATGAGGATTCGGAATCGTAATCGTTAAATCACCTTTTTCCATAATCTGATGTTTCCCGCCTGCATATGGTCCGTCAAACCCAAGATGACGCAAGTAGTAGATCAAATCTTTTCGTTTAACCGGCGCGAGTTTCGGCATAATCAATATTATTCTCCATCATAAGGAATTTAAAAACAAAAAACGCCCGCAAAATGCAAGACTTAATCTTGAAAATTGCGAGCGTTGTTCTCAATTTTGAGAAGTTGACTCTTTATCGGTTCTATTTAATTAGTCGGTGCGTAAGGTTCGCGCCTGTTTAGAAACTTACTTCAGTTAAAAGTATTTGTCAATAAATACACCGTTTCTTGACACTTTCCCGTTGAGCAATTAGTATTTATAGTTTCGGCTCTAATGCCTGAAGTCTATCTATATGTTCGAGTCTTTATCCGACAAGTTAAAGAAATCGCTGAAAAATCTGCGTGGTCAGGGCAAACTTACGTCCGAGCACGTTGACGTGGCTTTGCGCGAGATTCGGATGGCTCTGCTCGAAGCCGATGTAAATTATAAGGTTGCGAAGGATTTTGTCGATTCGGTTCGCGCAAAGGCTGAAGGTCAGGAAGTTTGGCAAGATTTGAAGCCGCACGAGCAAGTTGTCAAAATTGTTTACGACGAGTTGGTTGAATTGTTCGGCGGAACGTCTTCGCGGCTGGTTTTTACAAAACAAATTCCGAATGTTGTGATGATGGTCGGGCTGCAAGGTTCGGGTAAAACGACTTCGACCGGGAAAATTTCGCGCTGGTTAAAGGATAATCAGGAAAGAAAGCCGCTGCTTGTTTCGGTTGACGTTTATCGTCCGGCGGCGCGTGAGCAGTTGAGAGTTGTCGGGAGCGCGGTCGGAGTTGCCGTTTATCAAGATAAAGAGACAAATGACCCGTTGACGCTTGTCAAAGGCGCGATGAAACACGCGCAGGAAACCGGCTTTGACACTTTGCTGATTGACACGGCTGGTCGTCTGCATATTGACGACGAGTTGATGGTCGAACTCGAACGGATTAAAGCTGAAACGAAACCGATGGAAGTTTTGTTTGTCGCCGACGCGATGACCGGACAAGATGCGGTTCGTTCTGCCGAGGTTTTTCACGAAAGAGTCGGAATCACAGGCGTTGTGTTGACGAAGATGGACGGCGACGCTCGCGGCGGCGCGGCTTTATCAATCAAACAGGTTATCGGTCAGCCGGTGAAATTCGTCGGTGTCGGCGAAAAATACGACGCGATTGAGCCGTTTTATCCAGACCGCATCGCGCAGAGAATTCTTGGAATGGGCGATGTTTTGTCGCTTATCGAAGAAGTTCAAGGGAAGATTGACGAGGACGAAGCGCAGAAGCAGCTTGAGAAAATGACGAGCAATCAATTTACGCTCGAAGATTTTCGCAACCAGCTCGGACAATTCAAAAAAATCGGCTCGATGTCGAAAATTATGAAGATGCTGCCCGAACAGATGATGGGTGGTTTGCAGATTTCCGATGAGCAGTCGGTCGAAGTCGAAGCGCAGATGAAACGCACCGAAGCCATCATCGATTCGATGACGAAAGCCGAACGTCAAAACCATAAAATTATCGACGCGAGCCGCAAAACGCGCATCGCCAAAGGTTCGGGTTCGACGATTTCCGATGTCAACGGTTTGATTCGCCAATACGAGCAGATGAAGAAAATGATGCAGCAGATGAATCGCGGCGGACTTTTCTCGAAACTCGCGGGCAAAGCGATGGGCGGAATGGGCGGCGGCTTGGGCGGTTTGATGGGCGGCGGGCTCGGCGGACTGCTCGGCGGAATGGGCGGCAACGGCGCGGCGGAAGATTTTGATAATAATTACGAAGAAACAACCGATTCTTTAGCCAAGAAGTTAAAGAAAAAGAAAAGACACAAGAAAAGGAAATAGTGGTGAACGGTGAGTGGTGAACGGTTAGTGAAAAAACTAACACTCACCACTCACCACTTACCACTTACCACTAAAAATTATGTTAGGAATAAGTTTAATGAGAATGGGCGCGAAGAAAAAACCTTTCTATCGCATCGTGGTTAAGGAAAAACGCAGCAAGCGCGACGGCAAATATTTGGAAAATGTCGGAACATATAATCCGATGGAAAATCCGGCGGCGGTTGAGTTAAAGCACGAACGTATTCAATATTGGATTTCGGTCGGAGCGCAGCCGACGGAAACCGTGGCGAGTTTGATAAAACACAACCCGGAACAATCTGAAGAAGAAAAAGCCGCAGCAATGCAGACAAAGGCAGCAAAGGCGGAAGCGGAGAAAACAGCCAGAGCCGACGCAAAGAAAGCTGAATCCGACGCGAGAAAAGCCGAAGCCGCCAAGGTTGAAGCAGAAAAAGCCGAAGCTGTGAGGATTGAAGCGGAAAAAGCCGAAGCCGAAAAGGCTGAAGCCGAGCAAGCTGCAGCCGCAGAAGCTGAAACCGTAGAGCCGGAAGCTGAAGCTGATAAAACGGAAGAATCGCCGACGGAAGAAAATAAGCCGGAAGCCGCCGGGTAAGTTCGGCTTTTTTACCGAAATCCGAAGATAATAAAATTGTTCCCGATTTCCGCGGTTCCAGGACTTATGAAAGAAGCGATTGAGAAAATTATCAACGCTCTGGTTGACGACAAAGAAGCGGTTGAAGTGTCCGAAGAGACGAGCGACCGCGCGACCGTAATACGTTTGCGCGTCGCGGCGAGCGATATGGGACGCATCATCGGGCGCGAAGGCAGAACTATTAAAGCAATTCGCAGCTTGCTGTTTGCCGCCGGACAAAAACAGGGCAAACGGTTTGTTTTAGATATTGTCGAGTGATTTGCGATTTTAGATTTGCGATTTGCAATTTGTTTTTATGCGCGAAGATTTAGTTGCAATCGCCAAAATCGCTAAAACACGCGGGCTTCGCGGCGAACTCGTCGCCGACGTTTTGACGGATTTTCCTGAGAGGTTCGATAACTTGGAGAAGGTTTTTGCCGTCTATCCAAACGGTAAAACGGCAGAACTCGAAATCGAAAAGTTTTGGTTTCAAAAGCGCAGAATCGTTTTTAAGTTTGCCGGTTTTGACTCGATTGAAGCGTCCGAGACATTGCGAAACTGCGAGATTAGCGTTTCCGAAGATGAAATCGTCGAACTTGAAACGGATGAATTTTACGATTGGCAATTGCAAGGCTGCGCGGTTGAAACAATCGCAGGTGAAAAACTCGGCGCGGTCAAAGAAGTTTTGCGTACCGGCGGCACAGAAATTTTAGTCGTCGCGGGCGAGACGAAAGAATATCTGATTCCGTTTGCCGAAAAGATTTGCACCGAAGTCGACATTGAAAACAAGCTGATAAAAGTTGACGCGCCGGACGGCTTACTCGAATTTTAGATTTTGGATTTTGGATTTTGGATTAAAAAAGTAAATCCAAAATCCAAAATCCAAAATCTAAAATGAAAATTGACGTTTTAACAATTTTCCCCGAATTTTTTCGAGAGGTCTTTGATTTTGGAATAATCCGCCGCGCAAAATTAGCGCAGATTGTCGAGATAAACATTCGCAACTTACGCGAATTTACCGACGACAAACATTTGCGAATTGACGACCGACCTTTTGGCGGCGGCGACGGAATGGTTTTCAAATGCGAGCCGATTTTTAACGCGATTGAAAAAATTGTCGGAACTTGCGAGCGTGAAAATTATCCGCCCGGAACGCGAGTCGTTTTGCTCTCGCCGCAGGGAAGAGTTTTTAAGCAATCAACAGCGAAGGAATTTGCCGACGAAGCGAAACATATCGTTTTGATTTGCGGACGCTACGAAGGCGTTGACGAGCGGGTCGCCGACGCGCTCGTGACGGATGAAATATCAATCGGTGATTACGTTTTGTCGGGCGGCGAGCCAGCCGCAATTGTTTTGACCGATGCAATTGTCAGGCTTTTGCCAAACGCTTTGGGAAGCGAAACGTCTGCCGCCAACGATTCTTTTTCCGACGGCTTGCTCGATTGCCCGCATTACACGCGCCCCGAAGATTTTCGCGGAATGCAGGTTCCCGAAGTTCTCTTGAGCGGCAATCACGCGGAAATCGAAAAATGGCGCAAAGAAAAGGCTTTAGAGAAAACGAAATTAAATAGAGAAGATTTATTGAAAGGAGTGAAAAGTGAAAAGTGAAAAGTGAAAAGTGAAGAGTGATAAAGGCAGAATTTGCTTTTCACTTTTCACTTTTCACTTTTCACTTTTCACTTAAAAAGAAATGAACCGTTTAGACACAATCGAAAATACACAATTAAGAGATAACATCCCGGCGTTTCAGGCGGGCGACAGCGTTCGCGTTCACGTTCGGATTCAGGAAGGCAACAAGGAACGCCTTCAAATTTTTGAAGGCATCGTCATTGCCAAAAAGCACGGCGGCTCGCGCGAAACCGTGACTGTTCGCAAGGTGAGCTTCGGTGTCGGCGTGGAAAGAATTTTCCCGCTTCACGCCACCGTTATTGACCATATCGACGTTACCCGGCGCGGAAAAGTCCGACGCGCGAAACTGTATTATCTTCGTGATTTGCGCGGAAAAGCTGCGAGAATCAAGGAACGCGATACGCGCGGAAAAGCGGCAGCCAAAAAATAATTTTTGGAGATGGTCTTTGGTCTTCGGCTTTCGGTCTTAGTTTTCTTGCTCAGATTAACGTATGGAATCAAAGACCAAAGACCAAAACCCAAAAACCGAAATCCAAATCTCGCTCGATTTTGAAAACCGTGCTGTCGCCGAAGGCTTTAAATTTATCGCGGGTGTTGATGAAGTCGGGCGCGGTTGTTTAGCCGGTGCGGTTGTTGCGGCGGCGGTGATTTTAGATTTATCGAAACCGCTTCCCGAAGGCTTAAACGATTCAAAGAAAATCTCTGCTAAAAATCGTGAAAGAATCGCCGAAGAAATTCGGGAGAACGCGATTTGCTACCAGATTGGACAAATTGAAGCCGAAGAAATTGACCGCATAAATATCTTGCAGGCGACAAAGAAAGCGATGATTTCAGCCGTCGGACGATTAAATCCGGCGGCTGATTTTCTTTTGATTGACGCGCTTCAACTAAAGGAATTAAACTTGCCGCAAAAAGCTATTATTCACGGCGACGCGATTTCCGCTTCGATTGCCGCCGCTTCGATTATCGCTAAAACTTACCGAGATAATTTGATGAAAGAGTTCGACAAGATTTATCCCGGATACGGTTTTTCAAAGCATGTCGGTTACGGAACGAAAGCCCATTTTGAAGCATTGCGAAAATTCGGCGCAACGTCGATTCACCGCAAAACCTTTCGCGGCGTTTTGTGACGCCCCATTATCAAATCGAAGTTATGAATAAAGATTCATCGGGCGCGTCAATAATTCAATCGGGTCTTCGACGTTCAATGCTTCACGGACAAAAAACGGTTCGCCCGCCGCGACGCCGATGAGCGAACCGAAATAACGCGAGCGAGTTTCGAGTTCGGTAATGAAATTTTTGCCGGTCAGACGGGTTTCGAGTTCCTTTGAATCGGGATTATAAAACTGCGAAGCGTGAGCGCGAATCGCTTCGGTTTTTTGTTCGAGAAATTCCGAGATGTCAACGATGAACGAAGGCGTGATGCGCTGCGAGAAAATATTGTGCGCCACAATCGGAGCAGTTGTGCGCTCCTGTCCGAAATCAAAATCGTATTTCTGCATCGAAGCCAAGCGAGCCGATTCTCTAACTAATTGTGTGATGTGATTGTGGTCCGGATGCGGGTCGTCAATCTGATGCGTCAGCAAAACTCTCGGTTTCAGCCGACGCAAAACTCTAACCAACTTTGTGCGCGTTTCTTCCGTCAGCCAAACGTGACCATCGGGCAGTTCCAGGTTTTCGCGCACGTCTAGTTTTAAGATTTTGGCGGCTTCGTCGGCTTCAACGGCACGACCGTCGACCGTTCCGCGCGTTCCCATTTCACCTTTGGTTACGTCCAACGCGCCGGTTTTATAACCGAGCGATTTCATTTTCAAAAGCGTTCCGCCGACGGCTAGTTCGACATCATCCGGGTGCGCGAAAATTGCGAGTATGTCCAGTTCATTCATAAGCTACTTTACTTGCCTATATTTACTTGTTGCTCCAGAATATTATCTATTGAATATCTCAAAATATTTTAGCATTTGGCAATACTCAATAGTAGCAAATAACAGCCACATTTTTTGATACGGACATTTGCGAGCGAAGCAAAAGATTTGCCAGACCACTTTTGCTTATTCAGTTTTCAAACATCGAAGTTCCTGGTTTCTCAGAAACCAAGGGCTTTTTGATTTTGTCGAAACTCGGTCAAATGATTCTGATGCGCTTGCGTGATTTCGGTGTTTCGGTAATGGTGACCGCGCCGTTGACATAAGCAGTTTGAAGTGCCGTCCCTACCCGGTTCGCCGTCGCCTGGTTTGCCGGCATACTTGAAAAAGCGACCGCCGCCGTTCCGCTGCCGGTAATTTGAAAAGTCAGCCTGAGCAAGACCTGCTTGGCACCGCCGTTTGCCGGTATCAGATTACCGCCAAAGCGCACTGACACGCCGAGCAGGTCTGGATTCGGATTTGTCGTCTCAATGTTGGTGCGGACTGTTTGCCCGCGAATACCGCCCGATGCTGCATTTATTAGCCGCAGCTTAGTCGAATCGTAATCGAGGCTGAACGTGTAGCCGACTTCATCGCCCTGGGCTTCGACCGAGATGTCGACTGTTACCGTTTGCCCGACGCTCGCGCTGACCGACTCGACCGTTATGGTTCTGAGGGCTGCCGGCGACTGCTTGGGCAACGCCTTGCCCTCAAGTGCGCCAGAGAATGGCAGCGACGCCACGCGACTGTTTGCCGGCACGAGACCGCCGATGCCGACCGAATAGAGTTCGGCTCGCTGCACGTCCAAGGCATCGACTTTGCCGTCGCCGCCGCCCGCGACCGGCGCACAGTCGGCACGCTGTTCTTCGTTGGAGCGATACGGTTTATCGAGTCCGACCGAAAAACGCTCGATCTGCTGCGTGTCGGTTGCGTCAACGAGTCCGTCGCCGTTGCTTGAGCGCGGTGATACATCCGCTTCATACGATAAAGCACCGGCGGCTTGATTGATGGTAAAGTTTTGTCCTCCGACAGTGATTGTTCCCGTTCGGGCGGCACCGGTGTTTGGCTCTATCGAGAAACTTATCGTCCCGCTGCCGCTGCCGGTGTTTGTAACTGTTATCCACGAATTATTACTGACTGCCGTCCAGGAACAGCCTGTTTCGGTTGTGATATTAAAATTGCCCGCTCCGCTGCCGGCAGGTAAATTTGCGCTTGTCGGGGAAAGCGAATATGAACAAGGAATTGTTTGCAGGTAATACGCGGCGGCGGCAAAAATAGAATTGCTGCTGCCGACGGCAATCACCCGATTGTTTGATTGGATTACTAATGCCAAAGCATAATCATGCACCGCTTTGCCGAAATTTGTAATTGTTTTGCCGCCCGCGCCGAATGACGAATCCAGAGAGCCGTCGGTGTTGTAACGAACCAGGGCAAAATCATTGCTGATGCCGTCATAGCTGAAACCGCCGACCGTAATTTTTCCGTTCGACTGTAATACCAGCGATGTCGCAGTTTCGTCACTGTTGCCAACCGTCGTTGTCACTTTGCCGCCCGCGCCGAAGGTTGTGTCCAACAAGCCGTTAGCTTCATATCGAACCAACCCAAAATCCAAGTTTGAGCTATTTCCGGCTTCGCCGACGGCGATAATTTTGCCGCTGCCGTCAATCGCCACATCGTAAGCCGAATCGAACATTACAAGCGAGGTTATCGCTTTCCCGTCGCCGTCAAAACTTGTATCCAACGAGCCGTCCGAATTATAACGGACAACCGCAAAATCAGTATCAGCCTCGCCCGCGACTACAATCTTGCCGTTCACGTCAAGGACGATTGCCCGTGCCAAATCGTCAAAGTCGGTAAGGCGAGTTGTTACCCGACCGCCGCTGCCGAATGTTTCATCAAGCTCGCCGTTTGGATTATAACGAGCCAGTGCAAACCGGAAATAGAAATTATCAAATAAATAACCGGCAGCGACAATTTTTCCGTCGGTTTGAATTGCGACCGCATCAATGTAGTCAAACGAATTATCAAAATTGGTCGTGACAATTCCGCCCGTCCCGAATGTTTCGTCAAGCGCGCCGTCGGTTTTGTAGCGCACAAGCGCGAAATCATCGTTTGTGCCGTTAAAGCTGTTGCCGGCGGCAATCAGTTTGCCGTCTGCCGGTTGAATGGCAAGAGCAAAAGCGGCGTTATTAGAATTGCCGATATCGGTGGTGAGTTTGCCGCCGGTGCCAAAACTTGTGTCCGGCGAGCCGTCGCCATTATACCGCGCCAGCGCAAAGTCAAAGTCGGAACTGCTTGAACTGTAACCGGCGAGGATAAATTTGCCGTCTGATTGACGCACAACAGCTGCAGCCTCGCTCGTTGATTCACCAAACTGCGTGGTCACTTTGCCGCCGACACCAAAGCCGGCATCGAGTTCGCCGGCAAACAAAACATCGGCTAACGGCTTCACCGTTGGAGAAAATAAAGAAGAAGTAAAATTCTCTGCCAAGTAATCGAATCTTCCGATTCGGTTTTGAACGACACGATGTTTAGAGTGCCGATGACGCAAACTTAGTCTGCCTTCCCGCCCCGGCTGTTTGGCAGTTGGGTTGTTAGACGAGTCGATTTCTCCAAAAACCGTCAAAGAAAAAAACAGAACAAAAATTATCGATAAGTATTTCATCTTCTAAACCCCAAATTAATCATCTGCATTTCGCCTTCAACATTTACCCGTGCCGGTCTGCCGTTTTTTCTTTCGGCAACAATCTTCAAATCAGATTCTCGAATCATGTAACCGATTCCAACGCGGACAGCCTGCAACTTTCCATTTGCAATTAAACCCCTGATCCGTCTAGGTTCTGTTGACATTTGCTTTTCTGCGCTGGAAGCGCATCGGAAATTAGCCTGCGGTAAAACCGCAGGTAAAATGCCAAACCAGATTTCCGCGCCGATAGGCGCGGTGGAAACTGCGA
>Ga0136618_10000197_pt1 | contig 18360 bp, 13 predicted proteins | sample AntDrymUQ3302106_2_FD_104805 | JGI IMG/M metagenome (GOLD analysis project Ga0136618, IMG submission 104805) | Polar desert sand microbial communities from Dry Valleys, Antarctica - metaG UQ330 (21.06) | ecosystem: Environmental > Terrestrial > Soil > Desert | place: Antarctica: Dry Valley... | reverse complement strand
CAAATTTTTAAATAAAGATTCCTTAAATAATCTCAAGACTTAAAAAATCGTTTGACTTTTTTTATTCATTAGGGTAAAACTTAGGTCATTAAGATTTTGTTGGAACGCTCGGACGGTTTTCTTGAGAAAGAATTCGTGTCCGTTTTATTTTTTCAGCGAAAGATTTTTTCCTTGTTAAAAGTTTTCAATTGCAAATCCAGTCCGTCGGTCGAAACGGAAATTGTGCCGTTCTCGCCCGTCGTCAAAACTCTCGCGCCCGCATTTTTCCATCTTTCGACAACTTCCGGTTTCGGGTGTCCGAACTGTGACTGCTTACCGACTGAAATGATTGCCAATTTTGCCTTCGATGCGTTGATAAAATCCTGCGTCGAAGAAGTCGAGCTTCCGTGATGCGCGACTTTGATAACATCGGTTTGCAAAAAATCGGGTAAATTTATCAACTCTGCTTCGGCTTCCTTTTCAATATCGCCTGTCAGCAAAAATTTTCTCTGACCGTAAATTACGCGCAGAACCAAAGAATTATTATTCTCCGAAGCGGCTTTTGCGATTTCGTTTTTCAATGGATACAGCACTTCGATTTTCACATCACCAAACGTCAAAACATTGCCGCGCGAAACGGTCAGCGATTCAATTCCGCGCTTTTGCAAAATTGAATAAAGTTCGGCAAACTCCACATCTTTCATCGGCATTCTGCCGAAAATCGCCGCACGTACGCGAAAGTTTTTCGCCACATCGAGAAGCCCTTGAACGTGGTCGGCATCGGCGTGGCTTGCCAGAATATAATCAACTTGTGAATAGCCTTTCTCCCAAAGAAAATTGGACACGACCATTTCGCCGATGCTCTGCGTGTCAGGCTCAAAAACCTCAAACTCGTCTTCGTAATCATTTTTGACGGAACTCCGGTTAAAATTCACCTTGCCGCCGCCGTCAACGAGTAAATTTTCGCCGTTCGGAAATGTAATCAAAGCTGAATCGCCTTGTCCGACATCGAGAAAGTCTATGTGCAGTCTGCCGTCTGCTTTCGGCGCACTAAACGGATGAAAAACGATAAGTGCGAACAGTAATAGAACGGAAGATAAGGCGACACGGAGAATCAGCGACGGGGAGAAAAGTTTCGACTTTGGGCTTTGGACTTTGGACTTTGGACTCAGAGAAAACGGCTCCCAACGATTTAGAAGAATTGTCAAAACAATCAACGGTAGGAAATATAATAAATAAACCGCCTTCAACGCGCCCGAATAGACGGGCAATCTTACGGAAGCCCAACCGTTATCGGTTAAAAAGTTCGGAATGGAAATTAAAAGCCAATTTAGAATTTCGGTTAATTTAATAAAAGGCAAAGCCAAATTATCGCTGATTAGTGCAGTAAAAATCGCAAAAATTGCCGCGAAACTTTCAAGCGCGATTAGCACCCCAACCCACAAATTAAGGAAGACAGAAATGACCGAAAGTCGGTGAAAATAAATTACGGTCAGCGGCAAAAGCCACACTTGAGCTATCAAAGAAACCAGAACCGCCTCAAACAAATATCGCACAAAACCCTGCAAACTTCTTTCTTTGTGCCACTTCAAATAAGGCGATTTAAAGACTTTCGCCGTCCAGACATTACGCTCAATTTCCCTTTCCCAAACTGCCTCTCGCCAATAAATTGTTTCGCAAAAACTTTTCAGCCACCCGGAAACTTTCGGTGGAAAAGGAGTTTCGGCTGACGGCGACCAACTGCCGAATTCTCGCAGCTTTTCGACGAGCGGAAACGCCATTGCCACAATCGCGCCGACGCTGGCGAATGTTAGCTGAAAAGACGATGTGAAAATGTCGTTCGGTCGCCAGACGAGCAAAATCAAAGCACACGCGCCCAAAGCATTTAACAGCGTTCCGCTTCGGTGAATCACTTGGGAAAAAAGCAAAATCGTGAACATTATCGTCGCGCGAATGACGGGAACATCCGCGCCGACCGCCAGAGAATATGCCCACAAAAACAAACTTGCAATGATGAATTGCGACAATCTTTTATTTGTAAAAAAGCGCACAAAAAGCAATGTCAAGCCACCGATAAACGTAATATGTAAACCGGAAATAACGAGAACATGAAACGTGCCGCCTTCGCGGAAAACTTCCGCCGTCCCTTTGTCCAAAAAATAGCGGTTGCCCAAAAGCGACGCGATCAAAACGCCCGCCGTCGAAACGCTGAATTTCTCCTTAAAATCAATTATCAAATTTTGACGGCGTTCATAAAGCCAGACGAGCGGTGCGAAAGTTTGAGTGTCTTCAGTTTTTTCAACAAGAAGCGGACTTTTTATAACGGCGGTTGCATCAATCTCTTTTTGGTCGAGTAGCTCTGTTTGCAAATTAACGCCCGCATTCAAAAAATTATCTTCGCGCCGAAGGCGGCAGGCGACGCGAATCCGCGAACCGTAGTTCAGATTCAATCGCTCGTATTCGTTTTTGATTTGGTCATCACGAATCGGCGCAAAAAGCCTGATGTTTCCCGAAATTTTTATTTCCGAGTTTTTATAAATTGCTTTTTCTGTTTTGAGAATTAAAAAAAATCCGCCAACGGCGAGTTCTGGTTTAGTTTGCAGAACGCCTTCGACTTCAATCGCGTCGCCTGATTTTATACGGTTTTCATCGTAAATTCTTTTTACACGGTCTGGCGAAACGATTTGATTTTTGATTTGAAAATGCAAACCGCCAACAGCGACAAATGTGATGAAGAGAAAAATCAGAGCGAATTTTTGCTTGATGAAAACTGTGATGAGAATTGCGGAAATAATGCAGATTGCCAGATAAACTTGCCAGCCGAGGGCAAAAAAATTTGCCGATAAGATGCCGGACGCAAAACAAACAGCCAGCCACAATAAAGGATAGAGCGTGAAGTTTTTGGGCGAATTTTCCAAATTGTTGACGAACATCTTGAAAAATTTATTAAATCATTCGACTTTAACCGAATTCCTTATTTCACGAAAACGCCGGTCGCTGATTCCATCCACTAGAATAAGATATTCCGCCTTACGAAATTTCCCAAAATTCTCGCGGTGTTCGATGATTTTTTGCGCGGCTTTTGCGCCGATGTTCGGTAGTTTTTCGAGTTCCTCGGCAGAAGCCGTGTTGAGATTGATTGCCGATTCAGAAAATATAATTTCATTTTGAGCTAACGAAACTTGTTTTGCTTCTTTTTGCCAGCCGCAACCGGGCAAAAAACACAAAACAATTAAAGGCAAAAGTTTAATAAAGATTTTACAAACGGTGAGATAATAAGGGTTACGAGGTTTCATTCTTTTATGAATCTTTGTCGTAAAATTAATGCTACTAAAAGAGGCAAAATGCTAGAAGTCAAAAAAACTCAACATTTAGGTTGTGGAAAACTCACTTTTTCCACAACCTTTTGCACAGCCTCTGTGGAAATCTTTGGGTAAGTGAAAAGTGAATAATTTATTACTTGGCATCTACTCTTGATTTTTCACTTTTAGTTTTTCACTTTTCACTTTAAATCTCTCTTCCTTCTTCGGCTTCCTGCAAATCGTCGTAAGCCTTTTGTAAAATCGGACGCGCACGGGAACTGCCGTCCACATCGCCGATGTAGCCTTCGTGAACCATTGCGTCCAAAATCGCGGCGGCGCGTCCGTAGCCAATTCTCAGGTGTCGCTGCAAAAGTGAAGTCGAAGCGCGTTTTGATTGCGCCACAGTGCGTAGTGCATCAATAAACAGCACATCTTTTTTGCCCGGTAAATCGCCCGTATCCGTCAGTTCATCTTCCGTTTTTGTAATCGTCGTATCGTATTCGGGTTTGCCTTGCGCTTTGATGTGTTCGACAATTTGGTTAATCTCTTTTTCGTCAACGAATGTGCCATGAACACGGATGATTTGCGAAGAAGCAGGCGGCAGAAAGAGCATATCGCCTTTGCCCAACAGACTTTCCGAACCATTGGAATCAATAATCGTCCGCGAATCAACTTTTGAAGAAACACGAAAAGAAATTCGCGCGGGAAAATTCGCTTTTATCAAACCCGTGATAACGTCAACCGACGGACGCTGTGTCGCCAAAACCAGATGAATGCCGACGGCGCGAGCCATTTGCGCCAGCCGCGTGATTGATTCTTCGACTTCTTTGCCGGAAACCATCATCAAATCCGCGAGTTCGTCAATGATAATCACGATATACGGAAGTTTTTTCCACGCTTCGCCATTGTCGTCAAAATGTTCGTTCGCGTTTCGTTTTTCTACTTCTGTATTAAATCCGTCAATGTTGCGAACGCCCCAACCGGCAAGGTCTTTGTAGCGTTTTTCCATTTCCGAGACTGCCCATTTCAGAGAAATCGCGGCGCGTTTCGGGTCGGTGATAATCGGCGTTGCAAGGTGCGGAATGTCGGCATAAAGACCGAGTTCGAGACGCTTCGGGTCAACCATTATGAACTTCACTTCGTCAGGTTTTGCCTTATATAAAATTGAAACAACCAAAGTATTTACGCCGACGGATTTGCCCGCGCCGGTCGCGCCCGCGATAAGGAGATGCGGCATTTTGGCGAGGTCGGCAACGTAATTCAGTCCGTCAATCGTTTTTCCCAAAGCGATGGTTAAAAGCGATTTCGATTCGCGGAATTTTTTCGATTCGACTACTTCGCGCAGAAAAATTGTTTCGCGCTCGCGGTTCGGAACTTCGATGCCGACAAAGGCTTTTCCGGGAATCCTGTCAATGCGGATTGATTCGGCTTTGAGCGCAAGACACAAATCATCTGACAAACTCGTAACGCGAGAGTATTTTACGCCCGGGTCGGGTTTGAATTCGTAAGTCGTAACCACCGGACCCTGGCAGATGTGCATCACGCGCCCCGTAACATTAAATTCTTTTGTTTTGTCGGTCAATTCTTGCGCGATTGCCAACAATTCTTCTTTCTGTTGCTCTATCGGCGGCGGCGGCGATGTCAGAAATTCCGGCGCAGGCAAAATATAATCGTCAAAGTTTTGCGGCAGCTTCGGCTGTTCGGGGTGTTTTTCCTCTTCTTCGGATTCTTCTAAAATTTCTGCATCCAATTCGCCTGTTTCCTGGATTGGCGTAATCGGAATCTGCTCGCTTTCGGCAGCCGAATCCGGCGCAGTTTGTTCCTGTTCTTCAGAGTTTTTCTCAGAAGCTGAAATAGTCGGAACGATTTCGGTAGTTTCCTCTGTTTGCGGTTGAATTTCTGTAGCTTTTTCCTGTCTTGACGCTTCAGCTTCGGCGACTTTGCCGAAACCGTTGAAAACGGCGGAAACTTTTTCCTGAACCGTTTCCTTTGTGTTTTTTAAGTTTGCGGAAATGGTTTCACCCAAAGAAATTGTCGGACCTGCTTTGGTTGGTTTTTCGGCTCGCGCTTCGGCAGGTTTCTTCGCGTCTTCAAGCCAATTCTTATTTTTTTCTACGCGACGGCGGCGATATTTTGCCAGCCATTCGTTAAAACGAACCTGAAAGTTTTCCCAAGCCATCGAGAGATTTTCAAAAAACCAGGCAAAGGAAAGATTTGTAATCAACAAAATTGAAGCAGCCAAAACAGTGGTCAATAAGATAGCCGCGCCGATTTTACTGAGCAGCCATGAGAAATTCTGAGCAAAAAACACGCCCAAAATTCCGCCGCGAAAATCAAAGAGGCTTGCCAGCGAGGAAACCGAAAGTACAAAAAATATATATCCGATGACGCGCCCGAAAGATATGGCGAAATTTTCGGCGCGAAAAAATCGCCACGCTGTCAAACCCAACAAAACCGGCAAAAAATAAGCGGTCAAACCGATGACTTGAAACAAAATGTCGGCAATTACCGAACCGACAACGCCGATCCAATTTTGAGTTTTCGGCGAGCCGGTCGAATTTAGCGACCAATCATTCGGATTAAACGTTACGAGACACAAAAAAATCAAAACCGCCGATGCCAACAAAACAACGGCGATAATCTCATTGCTTCTCGAATGAGCTTTCGCGGCGAATCTTTTTTCTTTTACTTCTACTGCCATTTATTTAATGTAAAACGAAAAATGGAAAGTGGAAAATCATTTTCTTCACTTTACGTTTTACATTTTCCGTTTTCAATTTTTCACGTTTTTCTTAAACAATAAAAATTCTTTTATAAATTCGTCAATATCGCCGTCGAGAACCGCTTCGACATCGCTCTTCTCAAATTTTGTTCTGGTATCTTTCGCCAGCCGATACGGATGAAGAACATAATTTCGTATTTGCGAACCGAAGGAAATATCTTGTTTGCCGGCTTCGAGTTCGGCACTGTCGGCTTGGCGTTTTTCGAGTTCGAGTTCGTAAAGTTTGGAACGTAAAACTTTCATCGCTAACGCGCGATTTTGAAGCTGCGAACGCTGATTCTGGCACGTTACGACAACTCCTGTCGGAAGATGCGTAATTCTGACGGCAGAATCGGTCGTGTTGACGTGCTGACCGCCCGCGCCCGTCGAACGATAGGTATCAACGCGCAAATCCTTGTCGTTGATTTCGACTTCGATATTTTCGTCAATCTCCGGCGAAACAAACATCGAGGCAAAGGAAGTTTCGCGGCTGCCGCCCGAATTAAAAGGCGAGATTCGCACCAGCCGATGAACGCCCGCTTCACACGACAACAAACCGTAAGCGTATTCGCCTTCTATACGAAACGTCGCGCTTTTCAGCCCGGCTTCGCTGCCCGATTGCTCGTCTAAAATTTCAACTTTGAAACCTTTGCGTTCCGCCCAGCGCAGATACATTCTCAGCAGCATCTGCGCCCAATCCTGCGCGTCCGTGCCGCCTGCGCCCGATTGAATTGAACAAATCGCGTTGTTCGCATCGGTCTGTCCCGAAAGCAACGCTTCGGTTTGCGCTTCGTCAACTTCTTTTTCAAGTTTAGCAATCAAATCGTTTAATTCCTGCACCGAATTCGCATCGGTTTCAGCAAATTCAAACAACACTTCGGCATCGGAAACGGCAGTTTCAAAATTCTCCTGCGCGGAAAGCAGTTTTTCGATGCGGCTTCTTTTTTGGACGATTGTCTGCGCTTTGGCGGAATCGTTCCAAAAATCCGGCTCGGCGATTTGCGCTTCTAATTTTTCGAGTTCGATGCGTTTAGTCGGCGCGTCAAAGAAACCTCCCGAGTTGGGTAACTTTTTCTTTTATTTCTTCGTATTTTGTTTGTAAATCAATTAATTCCATTTTCTTATCTATGTTGTCCGATATGAAATTCCATTTCCGTCAGCCTACCGTCAATGCGACTTAGCGGGCGATAAAAGTAATAAAGATAAATTTTGTCATCTGGAAAGATCACTTCCCTGTCGCCATAATGATTCAAGACTACCGCATAATTTTCTCGAACGAGGATATAACTTCCAAAGTAGAGCAACAACAAAATCACCAACGCAATTAAAACTTTAATTTTCATTTTTTTTGAGAAAACTAAAAAATAATAACGCCAAACTCACAATCGAACAAAGCCACGCGAACCAGTCGCCGTATTTGACATAAAAAGTTTGGCTGTTGTCCGACTTTGAACCCGTCCAAATTCGCGTGTCTTCCGTGTAAGGTTTTGCCGCATCCAAAACTTCGCCGCGTTCATTGATATAAGCTGTAACACCGACATTTGTAACGCGCAAAACCGGACGATTCGTTTCGACGGCGCGAAAAACAGCATTTGCCAAATGCTGGCGCAAAATCGGTGTGTCGCCCAAATATCCGTCGTTCGTCATTTCAATCAGAACGTCCGCGCCGCCTCGCACAAATTCACGCGCGAGCGACGGAAAATGCGACTCGAAACAAATCATCACGCCGCCTTTGGCATTGCCGAGCGGAAACAAATTGTAATTCTCGCCGATTTCAAAATTGCCGACCATCGTCGGAACAAATTGCGCTAAAGCAGCGGGCAGCGGCACGGTTTCGCCAAACGGAACGAGATGAATTTTATCATATTGCGCGATTTTTCCGCCCTGCGGATTTATCATCACGGCTGAATTGTAAAAATTTGTTCCGTTCGCATTCGGTTGGGCGGAATTGAACAAAACCGAAACATTATTTCTCGCTGCAAAATCATTGAGAAATGTTTTGAATTCGCTGTCGCTTTCATATTGAAAATTCATCGGCGATTCGGGAAAAATAACAACTGCCGGTTGTTCGTCTGTTCGCTGAATTTTTTGTAAAGCGTTTTCGGCAAGTCCGACGTGGCGTTGACGAAATTTTTCTGATTCTCCGTATTTTAAACCGCTCATCGGCACGTTTGGTTGAATGGCGATAACGGTGCTTTCGATTTTTTCGTTTAGATTATCCGTAAGATTAAATTTGGGGAAAAGCACAAAAGGAATTATCAACAGTGAAATCAACAGTGAGCAATATACGGTGCTTTTGTTTGAATATGAATTTGTGTAAGAGAAATTTTTCTCTGTAAAAAGGCGAGTAATTCTAAAAAAATTCAAAGCAATTATTGAATTAAAAACAACAATCCAAAAACCGACCAGATATACGCCGCCGATTTGTGCCGTTTGAATCAGATGATTTGTAAAGGCTTGCGAATAGCCAACCGCGTTCCAATTATTTCCCGTCAAATTAAATCTCAAAAACTCGGCTGCCGTCCACAAAAAAGGCGCGGATAAAATTCCGTAAGTTCCGAAGCGTTTTAACAAAACGGAAAAAGCCGCGCTGAAAATCGCCGGAAAAAATCCCGCGACCAGAGCTACGCCGAGAAATAAAATATAAGCAATGAAAGCCGGAACGCCGCCATAAGTTATCGGCGCGAAGGTCAGCCACCAGCACGTTCCGAAAAAGAAACAAGTTCCGAAAATCCAACCTAAAACAAATGATTTTATAGCCGATTGTTTTTCGCGCTCAATCGCATAAAACAACGGAACAAGCGCAAACCAGGCGAGAAGCCACAAATCGAAATTCGGAAAAGCAAGCGTCAGTAGAATCGCCGAAACAACAGCTAAAAATACGTTTGCCATTGAAGGCAGTTTTGCTTTAGCGGCGGAAAACCTCATTTCGCCATTTTAGCAAATAAAATCGTGAGTCGTGAGCTACAAATTTATTATGAATATAGCTTTCACAAAAAGAGAAGAATTTTTAACAAATCAATTTGAACGAAACTCTCTCAATTTGATTTGTCAAAATGAAGGAACAATCAAAAATTGTCACACCATAAATGACGAATTTTGTCATTTGGGCGAAAACAGCAATTTATATCCATCAAATTGAAAAGGTTTCTTTTGTAAGAAGAAGGAAATTACTGCAAATTGAATAAATATCAGTTTTTCCACTAAACTATTGAATAAATGGATTTAAAAGCAGGAGAGCCTAGTCGGTTTCGACTAGGCTCAAAAAGGAAGGACAACTGAAGGAACGCTCGGAAGGTGGTCAAGCACAATGGCATACTGCGCTCGGAGAAGAGTTGGCGGCGGGGTCTTATTAAATTTTAATAAGCTAGCCGATTCCCCTTATTGCATATAGCGTGCCACAGTTGGATTTTGGATTTTGGATTTTGGATTTTGGATTCTAATACCTAAGAAATATCGGCATAAAATAAAATTAAGGTTCAAAATTCAAGCCTGATTTTGTGCAAACTTTGAACCTTGAACCTTAAACATTGAACCTATGAAGTTACACTATTTGCGACATACGGAAAAATTTAGCATCTAGCGTCAAATTTTTCCTGCTTAAAAAGTAAAAATTACTTGCTGCATCGTTCGACTTGGCGTTGCAAACTAAGCGCGTCTTGATTTTCCTTGTCAATCGCTTCAGCCGAAGCAGCATAGTTTTTGGCTTGCAGACAATCGCCTTTCTGCAAATATATTTTACCGAGTCCGACGTGAGCCGTTATCAAGCGGTTATCCCAGAACAGCGCGGTTTTCAAGCTACTGACAGCTTGTTCCAAATCGCCGCGCCGCAGATGGATATTGCCGAGCAGCAAATACGCTTCTGCGCTCATCGGTTCGCTGACCAGCACTTTTCGCAAAACCACCATTGCTTCGTCATCGTTTCCGTTTTTGTAAAAGGTGCGGGCTTGCTCAAGCAGAGTTTCGGTTTCGTTGCGCGGTGTCTGCACCGGTGTTGCCTGTTTTTTTATTAAAATAACGCTGACAAAATCCTTGCGCGGCGGTTGCTGAACGCGCAAATTGATGCCGCCGATTGAACGCGAACTCTGCCATTCCTTTTCAAGATTGGCGTATTTATTGTTCGCCGTCAAAAAGCGTCTGGCTTGATTATCAAAATCGGCGGCGGTCGCATCTTTGAGCGATTCCGAACTCTTTGCCAACAAATAATAAGATTCACCGTCAAGCGCATTATTCACCAAAACAGGTTTCAACTGCGAAACGGCTTCGGTGTAATTGCCGCTTAAAAACAAAGCCATCCCGTAATTAAATCTGGCATTCGGTTCATCGGGCGCGGATTCGGAGGCTTTTTTCAAAAGTTCCAAACCTTCGGTCAAAAGCGCGTCGGATTTTCCTTTATTCTTCTTTTCCCCACGCGAAGCCTCAACCGCGATTGCGCCCAAAGTATTATAAACGCTGGTCAATTTCAAATCTTCGGCAAGCGGTCGAAGAACGGCGAGTGCCTGCTCATAATTTTTTTGCTGCCATTGAACCAAGCCCGTATAAAATGCGGCTTCGGCATAATGCGAGCTTTCCGGCGGAATGCGCGAAAAATAATCAATCGCATCCTGAGATTTACGCTGATTCAGATAGAAATGTCCGAGTTCGAGCGCGGCATCGGCATAAATTCCGCCTTTCGTTTTCTCGTCTTCGCTATAAATTCGCAGCGCATTTTTGAAATAATTTTCGCGCGTCTGAGCTTCAATTATTTCAGGCGAAAGCAAACCTTTGATATAGGCTTCAAAAGCGCGTGCGGGAACTTTGTTTGCCAAATCAACAAAGTCATTTCCCTTGAACGGCAATGCTCTATCTCTCTGATAAAGTATCTGGAAGGCAAGCTGACCTTCGATGGTTTGCAGATTTGCCAGCGCGTCGTTGATGACGATTTCACGAGTTACGCGCTTGCCGTCAGGAAATTCTTCGCTCAAAAATCTTCCTTCATTGACGCGAATAATTTTTACCGTTACCGTCAGCTTTGCCGCGACATCATCTTTGGCAGGTTCGATATTATATTTTCCCGCAATCAAAAGCGTCGCGTCACTTTTCTTTGCCAGTTTCAGAGAAGTTGCCAACGACGGCAAAATCGTCAAAGGTATCCGCAAGCTTTGTTGAATGATTTTACGTTCCTGATTGGAAACGACATTCAAGCGAGTTGCTCTCACCTCTTTAGAATCCATCAAATCGGTCAATGAATCCGCAAAACTTTCACCGACCCAGTTAAATTCGGCTTTGTTGGAAGTATTCTCAAACGGCAGAATCATCACCGTATCAGCGTTGCTCGACACGGTTTGCGCGCCCGTTGACAGAAAAGCAAACAAAAATAAAAAACTTACAATTACGGAATTTCGCAGCATAATTTACCTCAGGAAAAAGTTACATCACAGAATATCACGCATTGACACGGTGAAAAAACATTTCGCGTCAGGGTTTATCTGTAATCAGATTTCAAAAGGTTTTGATGCGGATTGTCGAAAAAAGGGTTTGTTGAAAAAGATGGTAGTCTGTACGGGATTTGAACCCGTGTCGCCGCCGTGAAAGGGCGGTGTCCTAGACCCCTAGACGAACAGACCAAAAAAGTGGTTGCGGCAAAAGACTTGAAACATAAGAAATCGAAAACGATTTCAAACAAAACTTTCGCACTTGCAAATATCACGGTTTTCTCACGAAAAACGAATGGTTAGATTATCTTACTCGCGCTTTTTCTGTCAAACGGTTTAGGAAAATTCTTCACAAATTCTCACGACTCAAATCAAAAATGACAGGTCGCTTTACTTTTCAATGTAATTGCAGAACTCAGTAAAGGTGATGCCGATGCTCTGAAACAAGCGTTGAATGTCAGAATTATTTGTGATTTAGCAGAAAATAAATTCGTTTTAATAATACAAATTGTTGTTGCACTTTTAAGAAGTTGAAAAAATAGTTTTAGAGTAAAATAGGCGAGGAACTTGCACAAAAATACAAAAGAAAGCCTAGCTTTTAATTGCTAGGCTTTTCTCTAACTTTCTGACTAAGTTGTTGTTCCCGCAACCGCGGAAATTCGGCGTTGGGCAGTTATCTTTGAAACTGAATGATTGAGAAAATGAACATTTTTATTTCTGCCTTATTAATCTTATCTACTCCATTTCAAGACAGATAGTGATTCAAAAGAGGTTCAAGATTTTCAAAATGAAGTGGCTTGACCAAAACATCATCGAATCCAGCTTCGATTGCTCTATCAAAAGAAGTATTACTGAATCCCGTTAGCGCAACAATCGAAACTTTATCAAATCCTTCAATTTCTCTAATCAGTTTCGTGGCGGTAGCACCATCCATTATCGGCAATGCCAAATCCATTAAAATCAGGTCTGGGTGGTATTGCAGGGATTTTTCAACCGCTTCAAAACCGTCGGCTGCTTCGATAACTTCGTATCCGTGCCACTCTACCAAGACCCGCATCATCGTGCGAGTATCGGCAACATCATCTACAATCATAATAGTTTTTGACATATTAGCATCTGCCTCCATAGAAAGCATAACATTTTTTAACGCAATTAATATAGTTAAAATTTGAGGTTTATAATTTATGTGAATCAACGGTTAGAGAACTAACAAAAGCAAAGCTTAATTTTTCGAAACAGTGAACGAGTAAGTGCTTCTTCGCCGCACAATAACCGCGGCTGGCAACATCACGAGCGACACGGGCGCGGCACGAGAAAGAGCCACTTGCCAACATCAACCGGCATTGAATCAATCAGATGGTTAAGTTCTGCCACTTGCCCGGCTGCCAAAGTGTCGAGCAGCACCGCCCGATTGAGTGAAATGCCGACTCAAGCAATAGTGACGTAAAGCCATCCAAACCACCTGTCTTAATTCCTGCTAATCTGTTAGTAGGTTTTTGTTTTGTAATCAGCTAAATCATTGAAAATTAGATAATCAGCTTCAAATCCAATTTCACCTTCACTTTTAATTTGTTTTAGTAATTTTTTATAGTCGCTTTTGCCCCTGATACTATCCACTAACAGTTATCCGTTATCCACTATTTTGCGTTCTGTATGATAAAATTTCTTTTCTAAATTAAACAAATTTTCAGGTGAATAATGACGGAACAAAATCCGAAACGAGTATTTTTGATTGACACGATGTCGCATATTTTTCGGGCGTTTTTCGCACCGATGGGCAGCCGCACCGAACCTTTGCGCAACTCTCGCGGGCAAGTCACGCTAGCGGTTTTTGTTTTTACAAATATGCTGCGGAAACTTTTGAACGACGAAAAACCCGATTACATCGCCGCCATTTTTGATTCGTCCACGCCGACTTTTCGCCACGATAATTTTGCCGGCTACAAAGCGAACCGCGCCGATATGCCGGACGATTTAAAGGCGCAAATGCCGTATATCAAAAAAGTTTGTGAAGCGTTCAACATTCCGATGCTGAAAACCGACGGTTTTGAAGCCGACGATTTGATTGGAACTTTGGCGCATAAAATCGCGGCAAAAAATATGCAAGCCGTCATCGTCTCAAACGATAAAGATATGTGCCAGCTCGTGCGCGACCCGCTGATTGTTTGTATGCGGCAGAACTCGCAGAACGTCAAAAGAAAAGTCGCCGTGCCGCCGATTGAGTGGTGCGACGAGGCTTGGGTCGAAAATAAATTCGGTGTCACGCCGCTGCAAATCGTTGACCTTTTGGGTTTGATGGGCGATGCGATTGACAGCATTCCGGGCGCGCCCGGCATCGGCGAAAAAGGCGCGATGAAAATCATTCAGCAGTTTGGCTCAGCCGAAGAAGCGATGAAACGCGCCGACGAAGTGACGCACAAAACTTACCGCGAAAGTCTGCTGAATAACCAAGACATAATTCGCCAATCCGTCGAACTCGCCACAATTCACATCGGCGTTCCGGTTGAACTCGATTTAGATTCGTTCCGGTACGACACGCCGAATCGCCAGCTTGCCTACGCACTTTTCCGCGAACTCGAATTTACGTCTTTGACCAGAGAATTTGCCGATTCCGCGCCGCTTTTTGATCAGGACGGCGGGCGAATCGTTGAAACCGAAAGGCGTTATCAAATCATCAAAACGCGCGAAGATTTAGATAAACTCGTCCGCAAACTTTGGGAAATCGAATTTTGGAGCTTTGAAGTTGACGATTCAAATTCCGGCGCGAAAGCTGATTCTTACGCCAAAAAACCGCCGCTCGGCGTGGCGATTGCAACTGGCGCGGGCGCGAGTTTTTACGTTGATTTGGAAAATTTTGAAGGCGGTCAGGAATTGGCAATCACGCCGCTCGGCGATATTTTGTCGAACGGATTTTTGTCAAAATGCGTCCACGATTACAAGCGAAATTTAGCGGTTCTGAAGAAAATCGGCATCGAACCCGAAGCCGTTGCCGACGATACGATGATTGCCGCGTATTTGATTGATTCGAGCCGTCCGAGTTACGCTCTGCCGCTTCTTGCACAGCAGAATCTGGGAACGGATATAGCGACTGAAGCTCCCGAAGGTTTTACCGAAACGCAATACCGAACTTTGGAACGCGCTGATTTTGCGTTTCAACTCGCGCCGCTGCTTCGCAAAAAAATTCAGGAAGACGGACTCGAAGAAATTTACACTGAAATGGAGTTGCCGCTCATTCCGCTTCTTTACCGGATGGAAACGGCGGGCTTAAAAGTCGACACGAAAGTTTTGGGCGGCATTTCGGATTTTATCTCGACTGAACTCGAAACTTTGGGAGCAAAGATTTTTGAACTTGCGGGACGCGAATTTAACGTCGGCTCGCCGAAGCAAGTCGGCGAAGTTTTGCAGGAACTAAATATCGGCTCGTCGAAAAAAACCGCGACCGGGCAAATGTCAACGAGCAAAGACGTGATGCTGGAACTCGCGGAAACTTATGAGTTGCCGCGCCTGATTATCGAATACCGCGAACTCGATAAACTCAAGGCGACTTATTCGGACGTTTTGCCGACATTGATTGACACGGACGGGCGCATTCACGGCAATCTGAATCAAACAGTGACGACGACCGGACGACTTTCGTCAAGCGAACCGAATCTGCAAAACATTCCGATTCGCACCGAACTCGGTCAGCAAATCCGCCGTGCTTTCGTTCCTGAAGAAGGCTGTCAGTTGATTTCCGCCGATTATTCACAACTCGAATTGCGCCTTCTCGCGCACATCACACGCGACGAGCGAATGCTCGATGCGTTTCAAAACGGCGAAGACATTCACGCGCAAACTGCAAAATTAGTTTTTGGCGCAACAACCGACGCGGAACTGAAAGTCGCCCGCCGCAATGCCAAAATCACCAATTTTGCGATTGCCTATGCCGTCGAAGCCTACGGACTTTCGCAGCGAGTCGGCATCTCGCGCGTCGAAGCAAAAAAAGTTATCGAAGATTATTATGAAACTTACAAAGGCGTGAAAAAATTTATGGAAGAAACGCCGCTGGTTGCCCGCGAGCAGGGTTATGTCTCGTCAATTTACGGCAGACGCAGATATTTGCCGTCAATCAAAGACAGAAATTTCAACGTGCGCCACCGCGCCGAGCGCGAAGCGATAAATATGCCGATTCAAGGAACGGCGAGCGATATTGTCAAAATGGCGATGCTCAAAGTTGATGACGCTTTGCGCCGCGAGGGTTTAAAAACGCAGATGATTATGCAGGTTCACGATGAATTGTTGCTTGAAGCACCCGAAGCGGAAGTCGAAAAAGCGATGGAAATTGTCAGACGCGAAATGGAATCGGCGGTTAAGGTTGATGTTCCTTTGACGGTCGAAATCGGCGCGGGCAGCAATTGGATGAACGCGAAATAAAAAGTCGCAAAATTTTAGAAAATTTGTCGAATATCGGTGAAAAACTTCGGGAAGCAAGCGAAATTTTGCAGTCGAGCGGAATCAGTGAACCGCGCCGCGAAGCAAATTCCCTGCTCGCGCTTGCTCTCAAAAAGGATAAAATTTTTCTCATCGCGCATCCCGAATACAAACTTTCCAGCGATGAAGAAACGCTTTTTCAAAGCTATTTGCGAAGACGTGCAAGCCGCGAGCCTTTCCAGTATATTCGCGGCGCACAGGAATTTTACGGTCTTGATTTTGCGGTTAATTCAAATGTTTTGATTCCGCGTCCCGAAACCGAGTTGATTGTCGAGGCGGCAATCGAGATTTTACGCGGCAAAGAAAACTCAAAGTTTTGTGAAGTCGGAATTGGTTCGGGCTGCATCGCGGTTTCGATTTTGCACCGAATAAAAACGGCGCGCGCCGTCGGTCTGGACATTTCGCCGAAGACTTTAGAAATTGCCGGAAGAAATGCCGAAACGCATAATGTTCTAAATCGCCTTGAACTGAAAATCTCCGATGTTTTTGAAATTCTGCAAAACGAAAAATTTGATTTAATCGCTTCCAATCCACCGTATATTCCGAACGAAGAAATTGAAGGTTTGCAGGCAGAAGTGCGCGGTTTCGAGCCGCTTGCCGCTTTGACCGACGGCGCGGACGGACTTTCAATCATCAGAAAAATTATTGTCGAATCGCCGCAATTTCTAAATGAAACGGGCTTTTTATTAATGGAAATCGGATTCGGTCAGGCAGAGAAAGTGCGCGAAATGTTTGCGCCGGAAATCTGGCGACTCGTTGACATTTTGCCCGACTTGCAGGGAATTCCACGAACGGTCAAAGCGCGATTAGTGAATAACTAAAAGTGAAAAGTGAAAAATTAAGAGCCGAAATAAAAATTAAAAGTTTTAAATTTTTTCTCACTTTTCACTTTTCACTTTTCACTTTTCACTTCACCACGCTTTCTGTTATAGTCATTGAACCAAAAATTTAACGGGTTTTTAAACTGTAACTTTTTTGCAAAAAGGAGATTATTATGAAATACGAATACGAAAAAGAAGAAGCGAGCGCGACTACCAAATTGACTTATTTACTTATCGGCGGCGGAATCGGCGCGATTTTAGGTTTGCTTTTTGCGCCCAAAGCGGGCGAAGAGCTGCGCGGCGACATTGCCGACGCGACGCGCAAAGGTGTGGAAAAAAGCAAGGAAGCGGCGGTATTGGTTGGCGAAAAAGCCGGTGATTATTACGAAGTAACGCGCGAAAAAGCAACCGAGCTTTATCAAACGGCACAAGTTAAGGCAGGAGATTTGGCAGGCAGAGCAGGAGAATTAACTGAAAAAGCCAAAGATGCGGTTTCCGGTTCAAATCCTTTATCGGCGGCAATCGAAGCGGGCAAACGAGCTTATTCGGATGAAAAACAACGCACTGACGAAAAAACGCTTCCGCCGAATCGGGCTGCTCATCCGGCTGAAAACAAAAGTTTGAACGCGCCGAAGGAAAATACGGCAAAGAAAGAAGAAACTCCGGCGAAGAAACAAGGCGAGTAGATTATGAATACGAATAATTACCAATTGTGGATGATGATTGCGTCAATCGTCATCGCCATTTGTTTTATCGTGATGGCGATTGCTTTGATTGCGATTGCCATTATCGTGAAAAAAATAGTCGGCACGGCTACCCGGCTGGAAGAAAAAGTCGAACCACTGCTAACGCAGGTCAATGCTATCAGCGAGCAGGGAAAACAGATTTCCGTGCAGTTCACGGAAATCTCCGGGCATCTTTCGACCGCGACCAAATACTTTTCCGAATCCGCCGGACTTATCAAAGACGAAGTTGGCGAGTTAAAACAACTCGTCGGAATGACGGCGCACACGGCAAAAGATAAAATCGAGCTGGTCAGCAATACGATTGACCGGACGCACGCTCAAGTTACCGATACGACGGATTTTATTCAGGAAAAGGTGGTTGTGCCGGCGCGGGAAGTCGCGGCGATTATGGCTGGCGTGCGAAAAGGTTTGGAAGTTTTATTCGCACCTTCGCCGAAACGCATTGACCGTGTTTATACGGACGACGAAATGTTTATCGGCTGATTTTTGCCGCAAATCTCTAAAATAAAAAAGGCGCGGGAGAAAATCCTGCGCCTTTTTTATTGTCGTTGAAATGAAAATTAATTATCTTGATTTTTGTCCGGTGTTTGACCGTCCTTTTTCATTCCTCTGCGTCCTCCGCGCCGCTCGCGCATTTCTTGTTTCATTTGGTCAAGCTGCGTGCGTTGTTCGGCGGTTAAAACTGCCAGCACCGCATTACGAGTTTGTCCGGCAGACGCTTTTAACTGAGTTTTGATTTCCTTCAGTCTGGTTAATTCCTGCTCGGTAATCGAACCGTCGCGTTTCTTTTGAGCTAAACCCCGCATTTCTTCGCGCTGTGCCTGATTCGGTTTATTGCTTTCGTGAATCGTTTTGACCTGCTCCTTT
>Ga0136618_10000196_pt1 | contig 18369 bp, 20 predicted proteins | sample AntDrymUQ3302106_2_FD_104805 | JGI IMG/M metagenome (GOLD analysis project Ga0136618, IMG submission 104805) | Polar desert sand microbial communities from Dry Valleys, Antarctica - metaG UQ330 (21.06) | ecosystem: Environmental > Terrestrial > Soil > Desert | place: Antarctica: Dry Valley... | reverse complement strand
CATCTGCGCCGCTCCGGTAATCATATTCTTGACATAATCGGCGTGTCCCGGACAATCGACGTGCGCGTAATGACGGTTGGCGGTTTCATATTCGACGTGCGCGGTCGCAATCGTAATGCCGCGAGCTTTTTCTTCCGGCGCATTATCAATCGAATCAAAGGCGCGAACGATAATCTTCGGATTATGCTTTGCCAGGACTTTAGTAATGGCTGCCGTCAAGGTCGTCTTGCCGTGGTCGACGTGTCCGATAGTCCCGATATTAACGTGCGGCTTCGACCGGTCAAATTTCTCTTTGCTCATTCTTGTTTATCCTCTTAAAATAGTAAAAACCTTTATAAAAATAATATGGAGCCCAAATCGGGATTTGAACCCGAGACCTTTTCCTTACCAAGGAAACGCTCTACCCCTGAGCTATTCGGGCTTAATCAAATAAATATGATAGATGCTCTTTGACGTGGCAATTTGCACATATCACTTCGCATTTTTCAATTTCGGCTAAAAGACGCTTAAAACCAACTCCTAATTTCAAAGCGTTTCCGATTTCAAAACTCTTTTCCGATTTATCTTTATGATGAAAAGTAAGTGTTGCCGGATGTGATTCTCCGCAACGAACACATTTCAAAGTTTTCTTATATTCGACTAACCACTTTCTTCTACTCTCGGCAAACCGTTTATTCTTCTCTGCTTGATTTCTAAGCAACTGCCCACGATTTTGCCGGTAATATAAGCGATTATATTTTCTTACTTCATCTTTAGAAGGCATATTTTCCGTGCCTTTGTTCAAAAATCTTTGGAGCGGGAGACGAGACTCGAACTCGCGACATTCAGCTTGGAAGGCTGACGCTCTACCAACTGAGCTACTCCCGCATCCGATTTTGGATTTTAGATTTGCGATTTTGGATTGATTGAACAAACGATGCTCCTGCTATTTTCAGCATCTTAAAAATCCAAAATCCAAAATCTAAAATCCAAAATCAAGATGGTGCAAGGGGTAGGATTTGAACCTACGTAGGAAATTAATCCGACGGGTTTACAGCCCGTTGCCTTTGACCGCTCGACCACCCTTGCAATTAATTATCAAATGCCACAACTGGCTTTTTGAGCCAATTAGCAAAATTGCAATAGTATCCAAGTTTTCGGTAACTTGCAAGTTGGAGAAAGATAAAAAGCGATGCGGAGACGCGGGGACACGGAGACACGGCGATTTATTTACTCGCGTCATTTATTATTTGCTATTTTCTGAATTGTTACGGCAGAGATTAAAAGTTTTCCGTCCCCGCGTCCCCGTCTTTCCGCGTCTCCGCGTCATTTTTAATTTGGGCGCGTGGGTGAAATTTCTCATAAGTCATTCGCAAATGCGTGTCGGTTATATGCGTGTAAATCTGCGTGGTGGAAATATCGGCGTGTCCGAGCAATTGTTGAACCGAGCGCACATCAGCGCGGTTCTGAATTAGGTGCGTGGCAAATGAATGCCGAAGCGTGTGCGGCGAAACATCCTGCAAACCAATTTTTTCGGCGTATTCTTTGACGAATAAAAAAATCGTCTGCCGGTTTAACGGTCTTCCCGAAAAAGTAACAAAGATATTGCTTATCTCGATGTTTTCTTTCCCGCGTCTGACAACCAGATAATTTTTGAGCCACTCGATTGCACTTTTCCCAACCGGAACTTTGCGCGTTTTGCTTCCCTTTCCCGTGCACGTCAAAATCCCCGCGTCAACGTCAATATCGCTCATTTTCAAATCAACCGCTTCGGAAACGCGCAACCCGCACGCATACATCAACTCCAAAATCGCTTTATCGCGCAAACCGATTTCGCCGGAAACATCAGGCACGGCAAGCAGACTTTCGATGTCGGTTTGATTCAAAAAATTCGGCAGGTAAGAACCTTTTTGCGGCGCGATTAAATCTTCCGCCGGATTTTTTTTGATGTGTCCGTCAAACTGCAAAAATTTATAAAACCCGCGCAGCGCGCTAATCAATCTGCGCTTGGAATTTTCCGAAAGTTTCGCGCCCGCCAAATCAATCAGCCATTCGCGCAAATCCTGTCTGGTCAAATTTACAATCTCGAAATTATTTTTCTCCGCCCAAACGCGCAGCTTCGCCAAATCTCTCTGGTAACTTTCCACAGAGTTCTTCGCCAGACCTTTTTCGACCTGCAAAAACGAAAGATATTCACGAATCAAATCACGTTTCGTCATTGGATAAACAGAAATGCAAATTTATATTAAACTATTTCCGGTTTTATATTTATACTTCAATCAAGACGTTAAATTATCAAACCAACTCAGCCACCTGTTTTACTAACAAGGAGAATTGAATGTTAAAGAAAATACTATCATCAGCAGTAATAGTCTTGGTGATGAACTTTGCAACTGTTCCAAGTATCTTCGCCAAAAGCAAGGAAAGCGAATTCGCCGAAAAGGTAAAAACAGAAATCACCAAACTCGGAACAGGTCAACACGCTAAAATAAAAGTCAAGTTAAAAGACGGAACGAAAATCAAAGGCTACATAAACACATACGAATTCTACGTCTCAGACTTAGAAGTATGGGAGAATGATAGTTAGGAGAAAAGCTATGCCAAATAAAACCAAAATCTCGTTAATCGTTAAATTTCTTGTCTTGATTTTTTGTTCAGCATTTGTCTTTAAATCTGAACAGATAACACCAAATATTATTAGAGCGCAAAATCAGCCAGCTAAGTTATCAATAGAAGTTTCTAGTTCTCAAAAAAGCTACTTACAAGGTGAGCCAATTTCAATCAATCTTAAATTGTTTAATCAAACCGATCAACCAATTTCGTGGCGCGGATTCTTGGACGTTAGTCCAAACATCAATTTTTTTGTGCAGGATGCTAACGGAAAAAAATTAAACTGGGAGGCAAGTAAATATGCGACTGGCTCAGTCTACTCAACCTTAAAAACAATGCAGCCGGGAGAACAAGTCCAACAGCCATTACTATTGGAAAGAGATTTAGCTGAGGAACTTTTCTCAAATCCAGGACAATATAATTTACAAGTTGAGTTTGCTTATTATACAGAATCAAAAGGAAGGCAACAGGCTAAGGTTTTGTCAAATTCCATCTTTATTAATATCCTTGCGCCGCAGGGAATAGATCGCCAAGCATACAGCTTTATAAAAGAAACACTAGAGCCTAATCTGCGAAAACCAAACGTCCAGGAATTAGCTCAACTTCAGCAAGATTTTGTTGCAAGATACCGAAACAGTGTTTACGCGAAATACATAATTTTCAATCTTGCGAATACTTATCAGACAATAGGAGAAGACGAAAAGGCTCTACGGGAACTTTGCAAAATTTCCGGTGAAAATTTCTACTATTCCAAGCACGTCGAAAAAATATTATATCGAATTGACGAAAAACTACATTCGACTGTTCAACTTCCTTTGCCGGAGAATGCGACTGTGCCGCCGCGCCCGCATCCGTGCAGAGCAGTGCAAAATTGAGATTGTTTGAATAAACAATTTGATTAAATGAATGAAGAATGCGAACCGTAAAAATGACACAGTTCGCATTCTTCATTTGGAGGCAGCAATCTAGGCATAATCACTTGGAAAACTAACCTTCACTCTCCAAAATCTTCTTCGCCTCGGCTAATTGTTTGCGGTGTTCTTCATTTAAGACGGGATATTTCATATCGATCGATTCGAGTTTTTGCGCGATGATTTCCGAAACCACGACGCGCGTGAACCATTTGTTGTCCGCCGGAACGATGTGCCACGGCGCGTCGCGTGTGCTGGTGGCTTCGATTGCGTCCTGGTAAGCCTGCATATAATCGTCCCAAAAGGCGCGTTCCTTCGCGTCGGTCGCCGAAAATTTCCAATTCTTTTCCGGCGTGTTGATGCGTTTCAGAAAGCGTTTCTTTTGTTCGGCTTTTGAAACATTCAGGAAAAACTTCAAAATGCTGATGCCGTTTTCCGTCAGATATTCTTCAAAATTGCGAATCTGCTCAAAGCGGTTTTTCCAGATGTTTTTATCCACGCGCACTTTGTCAGGCAATTGCTGAAACTGCAAAATTTCGGGATGCACGCGGACGATTAAAACTTCTTCGTAATACGAACGATTAAAAATCCCGATGCGCCCGCGCTGCGGCAGAGCCTTCATCGAACGCCACAGATAATCGTGGTCTAATTCTTCGGACGAAGGCTGTTTGAACGAAGTAACTTCCGTGCCTTGCGGATTCAAACCCGACATAACGTGCTTAATCGCGCTGTCTTTGCCCGCCGCGTCCATCGCTTGAAAAATTATCAAAATCGCGTGTCTGTTTTCCGCGTAAAGCACGTCTTGCAGTTCGATTAAACGCTCAATGTTTTCCCGCAAATCATTTACCGCGTCTTCTTTATCGGTGTAATCGCCAGTAAAATCCGTCTTGTGTGTTTTTAAGTTGAGCTTTCTGCCTTGCGGCACGAGAAATTTTTCGATTTTCATAATTTTGTATTAAATCACAAAACGAGCAACAAATTAACTCGTATAAACGCGGTAAAAAATGAATGCGTGTTTATCTAAAATTTCTTTTCTGTTAAAATCAGGTTAATGGACACAGCAGTTGCATATCGCTACATCACGTCGGACGAAAAAATTCTGAGCGGTGAGCCGATTATCAAAGGCACGCGCACGCCGGTTCGCTCGATTGTCGAAAAATGGCGTTTGGGCTACACGCCGGAAGACCTAGTGCGCGGTTTGCCGCATCTGACTTTGGCGCAAGTTTTCGAGGCGATGAGTTATTATTATGACAATCAAGCGGAAATCGATGATTATATTGAACGAAATCGCATTCCCGAAGAACTACTTCATCCGCTCGTAAGGAATTTGTGAACGATATTTTTATCAAACTTTACTTGGATGAAGATGTTGATATTTTAATCGCGGAGTTAATTCGCTCGCAAGGTTTTCAAGCGGCAACAACCGATGAACTCGGACGCAAAGGCAAAAGCGATTCGCAACAACTCGAATACGCAGTTAGTAAGCAAAGCGTAATTGTTACACATAACCGACTTGATTTTGAAGAATTAGCGCAACGATATTTTGTCGAATCTCGAACGCACTATGGAATAATCATCTCGGTTCAACGCTTGCCGCACCAAATTGCCGAACAATTGTTAAAGATTCTAAATGACTTCACGGCAGACGAAATGAAAAATCAAATCATCTATATTTAACCAATGAATTTTTCCGACGACAAACTTCATGAAGAATGCGGCGTGTTTGGAATCTTCGGACATGCTGAAGCTTCGACCTTGACGCAGCTCGGACTTTTCGCGCTGCAGCATCGCGGGCAGGAAGCCTGTGGAATCGTCTCCTCAGACGGCGAAAATATGCATCAATTTCGCTCGATGGGTTTGGTTGCCGATGTCTTGGGCGAAGACGTTTTGAAAACGTTAAAAGGCGCAAGTGCTATCGGTCACACACGTTACTCAACCGCCGGAAGAAATACGATTCGTGAAGTTCAGCCTTTTTCCGTCGCTTGCCAGCACGGAAAAATCGCCATCTGCCATAACGGAAATTTGCCGTTTGCGCCGCAAAAGCGTTGTGAACTCGAAAAGGCTGGCGCGATTTTTTCTTCAACTTCCGATACGGAAACGATTCTGCATTCGATTGCCAGATGCGAAGCCGAAAATATAATCGAAGCCATTGCCAAGGTTTTGAAGGAAACCGAAGGCGCGTTTTCGCTTTTGTTTCTCACGCCCGAATCGCTGATTGCCGTGCGCGACCCGCGCGGGTTTCGTCCGTTAAATTTGGGGAAATTGAAAGATGCCTGGTGCATTGCGTCGGAAACGTGCGCGTTTGATTTGATTGATGCCGAATATGTGCGCGAAATAAAAGCGGGCGAAATGCTCGTCATTGATGAAAACGGATTGCAGTCGTTTTTTCCGTTTGAAGAAAAACCGAAATCCGTCTGCGCGTTTGAACACGTTTACTTTTCGCGCCCCGATTCGATAATTTTCGGTCGCTCGGTCAGCGAATCGCGCCACAAGATGGGCGAGCAATTGGCAATCGAACATCCGGTCGAAGCCGATTTGGTCGTGCCTGTTCCCGATTCGGGCGTGGCGGCGGCAATCGGTTTTGCGGCGCAATCAGATATTACTTTTCGTCACGCGATTATCCGCAACCATTACGTCGGACGCACTTTTATCGAGCCGTCGCAAAGCATTCGTTCATTCGGCGTGCGTTTGAAACTCAATCCGATTCGTAATTTGATTCAGGGCAAGCGCGTCGTTCTGGTTGACGATTCGATTGTGCGCGGAACGACTTCAAAAAAAATCGTCCAAATGGTGCGCGAAGCGGGCGCAAAAGAAGTTCATATGCGGATTTCGTGTCCGCCGACCGTTTCGCCCTGTTATTACGGAGTTGACACGCCGCGCAAAGCCGATTTAATCGCCGCGCAAATGTCGGTCGAAGAAGTTTGCCGTTATATCGAAGCCGACTCGCTCGGCTATCTTTCACTCGAAGGAATGTCGGATGCGATTGGCTTTGAAAAAAATTCGTCGTGCGTCGCGTGTTGGAACGGAAAATATCCAACGCAGGTTGCGGGCGGCGAACCGACGATTGACAATTCTTAACCGATAACTGATAACTGATAACTGATAACTGAATTTTTGGAGGTAAAAAATGCAATTTATTTTAACGATTATGCTGACGCTGACATTCGGGCTTTCGATGCTTCAATGTCAACAATCAACGACGACAAGCAAACCGGAAGCTGCTAAAACCAACACGCAGACGGCAACTGCCGCGCCGGACGCTAAAACCAATTCGGCGGCGGCGACCGAACCTGCCGATGAGCACGGCGACGAGGCACCGCGCATTAGTCTGGCAGATGCCAAAAAGGATTTTGACGCGGGAAAAGTGGTCTTTGTTGACACGCGCGCCGAGCCTTCATACAAAACCGAACATATTAAAGGCGCAATAAATGTTCCAGCCGATTCTATCCAAACCCGCTACACGGAAGTTCCGAAGGACAAAAAAGTCATTGCCTACTGTTCCTGACCGGCTGAACATACAAGTGCCAGTTTGGTACAGAAATTAAAAGAAAAAGGTTACACGAATGCGTATGCTCTGGTTGGCGGAACAAAGGCTTGGAAGGATGCCGGTTTTCCGATGGAGAGCGGCGGACAAAAATAAAAAATAGCCGCAAAAATTCACAAAAGACGCAAAATTATTTAGTATTATTTTTGCGTCTTTTGTGAATTTTTGCGGCTATTTCATTTCAAACAAAATATCACAAATCCGTTCCGCCGTTCTGCCATCCCAGAGCGGCGGAATTTTTTTGTCTTTTGAATCGGCTTTTCGTGCCAAAACTTCAAATGCGGTTTGTTTAATTTTTTCAGAATTTGTGCCAACCAAAACGTTTGTTCCCATCTCGATTGTAATCGGACGTTCGGTGTTTTCGCGCAAAGTCAGACACGGAATCGAAAGCGCGGTTGTTTCTTCCTGAAGCCCGCCGGAGTCGGTTAAAACCAATTTCGCGCCGCTATACAATCGCATAAAATCCAGATAACCGAGCGGTTCGATGAGCTTTATATTCGAGCTTTCGATTCGTTTGGTGAAGCCGAATTCAGCGATTCGAGAAAGCGTGCGCGGATGCGCGGGGAAAATTACCGGCAGCTTTTCGCTGATTTTACAAAGTGCTTCCAACAAGCCTGAAAATGTCTGCTTTTCATCAACGTTCGATGGACGATGAAGCGTCAAAACCGCGTAATCTTTTCCGTTTAAATTCAAATCCTCGCGCACCGTTGAACTTTCCGCCAATTTTAAACTGTAAAAAAGCGAATCAATCATTACGTTGCCGACAAACCTGATTTTATCGTGGGCGATTCCTTCGTCTTTTAGATTTTCGTCGGCATCTTGCGAAGTTGTCAGGAGCAAGTCAGAAATCTGGTCGGTTAAAAGACGGTTAATTTCTTCGGGCATCGTGCGGTCGCGACTTCGCAATCCGGCTTCGACGTGCGCGACTTTGATGCCGAGTTTTGAACAGACAAGAGCGCAGGCAATCGTCGAGTTGACATCGCCGACCACCAAAACCCAATCCGGCTTTTCCTCTAAAACAACCGGCTCAAACGCCGTCATAATTTTCGCCGTCTGAACTGCGTGCGAAGCCGAGCCGACTTCGAGGTGAAAATCGGGTTTCGGTATTCCCAAATCGTTGAAAAACGAATCCGACATCGCCTGGTCATAATGCTGTCCGGTGTGAACGATGAGCGGCTGAAAATCATTTTCGCGCCGCCGCATCTCGCGGACAATCGGCGCAATCTTCATAAAATTCGGACGCGCTCCAACGATGTTTAGGATTTTTAACATTCAGGATTCAGGATTTAAGATTCAGGATTCAGGATTTAAGATTTAGGATTTAAGATTTTAGAATTACAATCCTGAATTTTGAATCCTGAATCCTGAATCCTAAATCCTGAATCCTACAATCTAACGATCTTCGCTTTGCCTGCGTCGCGCAATTCTTCTGAAAGCGCGTTTCGCGTGTCAACCACGAGCGGCGCAAGTTCCAGCACGCGCGGGTAATCAACGCCCGAATGTTCGGTGCAGATAATCACGCAGTCCGCCGATTTTATTGCGTCGTCGGTCAATTCCGAATTGAAAAGCGGGTCGCCCGCGCCGATAGTGTAGGCGTGGTCGAAGTGAACTTCCGGCACAAACGGGTCGTGATAGCTAACGAGCGCGCCCTTTGAGCGCAGCAAATCAATCACCGAAAGCGCGGGACTTTCGCGCATATCGTCAATGTCTTTTTTGTAGGCGACACCTAATATTAAAATCTTTGAACCGTTCATAGCTTTGCGCTCATTGTTGAGCGCGTCAGCGACGAGCTTGACGACGTATTTCGGCATTCCGGAATTTACTTGCTCGGCGAGTGAAATAAATTGCGAATCGAAACCGTGTTGACGCGCTTTCCAGCTTAAATAATGCGGGTCGAGCGGAATGCAATGCCCTCCGATTCCGGGTCCCGGATAAAATGCCATAAAACCGAAAGGCTTGGTCGCGGCGGCGCGGACGACTTCCCAGGTGTCTATGCCGAGTGCGTTGCAAACCTTTGCCATTTCGTTTGCCATCCCGATGTTTATTGCACGAAAAGTGTTTTCCCAGAGTTTGCACGCCTCCGCGACACGCGCCGAAGAAACCGGATGAACATTGTCAACAATTTGTGAGTAGAGAAATGTCGAAACTTCAGTCGAATCTTTTGTTACGCCGCCGACAACCTTCGGAATGTTGTGCGTTTGAAATTGCGGATTGCCCGGGTCAACCCGTTCGGGCGAAAACGCGAGCAGAAAATCTTCATCCAATTTGAAGCCGTTTTCCTCAAACATCGGAAGCAAAATTTCGTCGGTCGTTCCCGGATAAGTGGTTGATTCTAAAATTATCAGCTGTCCGCGCCGCAGGTATTTTTGAATCTCGCCGCCCGCCGCCAAAATATAAGACATATCGGGGTCTTTGGTTTTTCGGAGCGGTGTCGGAACGCAGATAATTATGACATCGCATTTTGTGAGTTCGGAGAAATCGGTCGTCGCGTTTAATTTTCCGCTTTCGACACATTTTTTTACGTTTTCGTCGCTGACATCGACGATATAGGATTTGCCCGCATTAATTTCGTCGGTTTTTCTCTGGTCAACTTCAAAGCCGATGCCCTCGAAACCTTTTAGAGCAAATTCGACAATCAGCGGCAGCCCGACGTAGCCAAGCCCGACGACTCCGATTACCGCGCGTTTTTCCGTAATAAGATTTTTTATATCGTCTTTAGTCATTATTTGTATTTGAAATCAGTATTTATTGTTTTGCAAAAAGTTTGGTATTTTTGAAGAGCGTTGCTTTGCAATTATTTAGACTAAGTTAAGCAAATTCGACTGTCAAGAAACAGATTGGCGAAACGGTCTGTGTTAAGATGATTTGCCCTAACTGACAGAAAGTTTACGGCTCTTTCAAACAATCTGAAATCGCAATCGTATTTTATCTCCGAATAATTTATGGATGTCGAATTAAATTCAAACAACCCGACGGTCAAAGCTATTATCAACGGAACTGCGCCGCGACCCGCCCAGCTTGCCGCCGCCCGCGGAATTCTGCCGCTTTCACAAACCGATTTGCTTGAAGTTCTTGTTTCGCTTGCCCGAAAAGAAGATGCGGAACTGGCGGAAACGGCACAAACCACGCTTGCCGCGCAGGATAAAGCCGAAATCGGAAACGTCGTCAAATCTAGTGAAATCGCTCCGCAGGTGCTGGCATTTTTTGCCGAAAACGAAAATCTGCCGAAGGAAATTTATGAATCAATTCTGACCAATCCGAAAACGCCGAGTGCGGCAATCGTCCGGTTTGCCAGAAAGACCGCCGACGGCGAATTGCTCGAACTTATTTCATTTAATCAGCAGCTTTTAATCCGTTCTCCGCAGATAATTGACGCGGTTATCGCTAATCCGTATCGAACGGCGGAAGCGGAAAGGCGTGTCTCGGAGATAAAAAGGGAATTTTTTGAGAAGGAACGCGGCGCACAGCAAATCGCCAACGAGCTTCGCGCGCAAGGCAAGGAAGCCGCCGCCGAATTTATCGAAAAATCCGAGTTCGGCGCAAATCTACAGGAAGATGCAACCGCTTCAAATTTGAGTTTTGAAGACGCGATTCTGCTTGCCGAACACATCGAAGTTCCCGATTCGGAAGTTGATGATTCGTGGCTTTCGCTCGAATATATCGAAGAATTTTACGAGGAAACCACAGAGCAGCGCGAGTCAATCGTCAACAAAATCCTGGGCGATTTAAATACGGATGACGAGGATGAAATTTCCGGCGAGCGCATCTCGATGATAAACCGGATTATGCGAATGGGAATGAAAGACCGCGTTAAACTGGCGATGAAAGGCGACCGCGAAGCCAGAAACATTCTTATCCGCGACCCCAATCGTATCGTTTCGCAAGCCGTCATCCAAAACGCCCGGATAACCGACCAGGAAGTCGAAAAAATCGCGGCGATGCGGACAGTTCCCGAAGATATTTTGCGGCAAATCGGCAACCACCGAAGCTGGGTGCGGAATTATTCGATTATGCACAATCTGGCGCGAAATCCACGCACGCCGTTGTCAAATGTGGTAACAATTTTGGTGCGCTTGCAGCTCAAAGATTTAAACGCGATTTCAAAAAACCGCAATGTCTCCGACGCCGTCCGCCGCCAGGCATTTCGCCTTGTGAGCCTCAGACAAGGAAGATAATTGGATTTTGGATTTTAGATTTTGGATTTTGGATTACTGAATCCTAAAGACGATTTAAGCAAAAGATAATTCCTTTCTTCCAATCCAAAATCCAAAATCTAAAATCCAAAATCAAAATGGTTCCATAATCCGTCCGTGTTTGACGAACGAGCCAGCCATATCGGTTAAAGTGTGGCTTGCCGCGCCGAGCCAGAGACCGACGAAGATTGCCGCAAAAGCATCGTCGCCGAAATTTGCGCGGACGACTTCGCCGATTTGCCGCCACGTTCCGGCAAACTCCATCAAATCGGGAACTGTTCCGCCCGAGTACGCCGCTAAAAAATAAGTGATAATAAAACTGAGCAGCGTCAACGCGCCCATAAAATAAACGACTCTTAAAAGCGTGCCGAAGATTAAGCCATGCGACCAGCGCGAGCGGTGCGCGAAAAATGCTTGATACGGATACCACAAAAAACAAAAAATGCTCCAGCGCGTGTATTGCTTCGAGCGCGTGTCGAGGTCGGGTCCGAACATCAATCCGCCGAAGAGAAATGCAGCCGTCACAACCGCCGCCAGCGGAAGGCTTTCCGTTGTTTTCCAGGTTGCCGCAAACGTCGGCGCGACTAGAAAAAACGTAACGGCATCGTGTGTTTTACCTGAAGGCATTTATATTTTGGATTTTAGATTTTGGATTTTGGATTTACAGGAGGAAATCTGTGTCAATACGACAAGCGATTGACACGGATTATTATAACGCATTTTGCGATTTTGTGAATAAACTTTCGCAACTCGCCAAGCGAAACTGAAAAGACACGCCGATTTTGCTAAACTTTGCTTTCGGCATTTAATTTGCTTCTTTTGAGTTTTGAATTCTAAATCTTGAATCTTGAATTCTGAATCCTGAATTGATGAACGGCTTTTGGCAAAAACTGAAAACGACGCTTGAGATGATAAAGTTTGAACATACTTTATTTGCTCTGCCTTTCGCATTTCTCGGCGCAGTTTTGGCGGCGAATGGTTTGCCGACCGTTTGGCAAATTGTTTGGATAACTGCCGCGATGATTGGAGCGCGTTCTGCCGCGATGAGTTTTAATCGCATTATTGACCGCCAATTCGACGCGGAAAATCCGCGCACGGCAAACCGCGAACTGCCGAGCGGAAAACTTTCCGTCAATTTCGCCTGGATATTTTTTGCCGCCTCCGTCGGGCTGTTTCTATTTGCTTCCTACGAACTCAATCGGCTGACGCTGCTGCTTTCGCCCGTCGCTTTGTTGAGCGTTCTCGGTTATTCGTATGCCAAGCGATTTACGAGTTTCGCGCATTTAATTTTGGGTTGGGCATTGGCAATTTCACCGACCGGCGCGTGGATTGCCGTGCGCGGCGCGATTGATTCCGAAATTCCGATTCTTCTTTCGCTTTTAGTGATGATGTGGACGGCAGGCTTCGATGTTTTATATGCTTGTCAGGATTTTGAATACGACCGGCGAAAAGGATTACGCTCGATTCCGGCGCGTTTCGGCATCAAAAATTCGCTGATGATTGCACGAATCTTTCACGTTCAGGCGTTTATCGTTTTGGTTTTGCTGTATTTGATAACCGGCTTGGGCTGGCTTGCATTGATCGGAGTAATTGCGACGGGCATGTTGATGATTTACCAGCACACGCTCGTCAAACCAAACGATTTGAGCCGATTAAACGCCGCGTTTTTTACAACTAACGCTTTCGTCAGCATCATTTTATTTTTAACTTTCGGCGGCGCGGTTTTTGTGGAAAAATTTTTAAAATGAAAAAAATTATAACTTTAAGTTTTTTGACGTTATTTATAATCGGCTGCGGCAACGCAACGCAGCAGACGGCTAATACAAATGTTTCGACGCAAAAGTCGGGCAATTCTCTAGTTGTTTCGAGTCATTCTTCCGAGACGGAAAAAGCTGTTCCGGCACAGCAATCTAAAGCGGATTCAAATGTTTCTCCGAAGGATTCTTCGCCGATGGCGAAACCGATTGACGTGAGCCAAATGACCGCCGATGTCGAGAAAGCCGAAAAATCTTTCAAACAGAATCAAAAAGATGAGAAAGCTAAAGAAAATTTAACCAAAGCCTATTTCGTGCGTGCCTTTGCTTTAACCGAAGCGGCACAATACCGCGCCGCGCTGGGTGATTTTCGCAAAGGTTTGAAACTGAGTCCAAATGACGCGGAAGCTAAAGCGATGCACGATAGAATCCTTGGAATACTAAAGAGCTTCAATCGTGAACCGCCGAAGGAAGGCGAAGAACCGCCGCCGCTTCCCCTTAAATAGTGAAAAGTGAAAAGTGAAAAACTAAAAGTGAAGAGCGTTTTATCGCCTCATTTCTGCTTTTAGTTATTCACTTTTCACTTTTAGTTTTTCACTTTTGTTTCACTTTCTTTTCGCTTCGATAACCGGTGAATTTTTCTTCTCACTAGTTGCAAAAACTGATTTGCCGTCAGCCGAATAACAAACCGCTTCGCCTTGCGCTCTTTCGCCTAGCTCAACAATTGAGGGCTTTTGACTCCAAATTTCATCGAAAGATTTTGCTTTTTCCGGCAAAGTAATTTCATAGGCGTTAAAATAATCGCAGACGACTATGCGCTTGCCGTCCGGTGAAATTTCGCCGCCGGTTAAAAGACCGTTCGGAAATGCGGGAACGGTGAAATCCGCGACTTTTTCGAGACGGTTTGTTTTGTTTAAATCATAATTTTTCGGAAGTTTATAAACGCCCGACGCGCTGCCCAAACTTTTTGACAATACATAAATGTCGCCTGTCTGCGGATGAACGAGCAGAGTTTCGGCATCGTGCCGCATATCGGGGTAATCAAATTTAATCGCTTCAGCCGCGCCGGTTTCAGACGGATTTTTCCGGCTTGATTTTTTGTCCGCGCCGGAAACTTTCGGCTCTTTGACCAGATAAACGGTGAATTCGCTTTTTAATCTTTCGTTGTTGCCGATGTCGCCGATGTATAAAAAACATCCGCCTTTTTCATCCTTAAAAGCGGCGATGTCTTCCCAATCGTTATTTTTTGCGCCCGTGACCTTCCACGTTCCCAATTTTTCGCCTTTGGCATTTATCGCATAAATAAACGCGCCGTCGCCCGAATCATTGTGCGTCCAGAAAACGTCTTCGTTACAGCCGGAAGCGACAATGCCGCTGCTTTCGGTAATTTCGCCGGATTCGATTTTCCCGACAACCTGCGGTTTTTGATAATTTTTTGGAGCTTCCTGCGCTTTATTTTCTGCTGCTCGCTTTCCGTCTTTTGAAGCGGCAGAAAAACAACCCGTAAAACTGACGATAAGAGCCAGCCAGGATATGACAAACGTGATTTTTTTGGTTATAGTTTTGTTCGACATAACTTCTATCAGGCATTATAACGTAGAAAAATAATCGAAGTTCACAGTAAATTAGAACAAACTTTTCGAGCCAAGATAACGTAAGCTCAATACGATGATTGTCGGAACTGAATGGTTAATTGAAGCCGAAGGCTGTGATGCGGAAAAGCTGCGCGATGTCGAAAAACTTCGCGCAGTTTTCGCACGGATTATCGCTGATTTGGGTTTGAAAACCATCAGCGAAGGAATCTGGCATCAGTTCGCGGGCGAAAAAGGCATTACGGGTCTGGTTGCCCTCACCGAATCACATCTTGCCTGTCACACTTATCCCGAACATAAAACGGCGACTTTTAATTTGTATTGCTGCAAAAATCGTCCCGAATGGAACTGGGAAGAAAATTTAACGGAAATGCTCGGCGCAGAAAATATTCACGTTCTGCGAATAAACAGAGGCGAGTTTCAATCACAGCTCCGCAACCGGAAATCCAAAATCCAAAATCCAAAATCCAAAACGGTCGGAGGTGGAATTTGAGCGTTTTGCAGGCAAATTGTCCTTCGTGTGCCGCGCCGATTGAGTTTAAGTCAGGCTCGACGATTGTTCTCGTCTGCCCGTTTTGCCGTTCCGCCGTCGCCAGAAACGATAGAAAACTTGAAGATTTAGGAAAAGTTGCGGAGATTGCAGAATCGGAATCGCCTTTGAAAATCGGTCTGAAAGGCGTTTGGAATGCGAATCGTTTTGAACTTACCGGACGCGCTCAATTAAAACACGAACTCGGCGGATTTTGGGACGAATGGTATGCGACGTTTTCAAACGGCTGGGTCGGCTGGCTTGCCGAAGCGCAAGGCAAATTTTATCTGACGTTTTACCAACCTTTACCGGAAGGCGTTTCAGTTCCGCCGTTCAAAAATTTACAGCTCGGTCAAGCGGTTACGGAGATTCCGTCTAAAACGCCGCTCGTCGTTACCGAAAAAGGAACGGCGACGGCGATTGCCGCCGACGGTGAAATTCCCTACAAATTAACGCCGAACGAGCGAAGCGATTACGCCGATTTATCGGGCAAAGGCGGCGCGTTTGGTACGATTGATTACAGTACAAATCCGCCGTTTGCCTTTGTCGGAAGAGTAGTTTCGCTTGGCGAGATTGGACTTGCCGATGCAAAACCGGCGGAAAGACAAGCTCGAAAAGTTTCCGCCGTGGGGATGGGCTGCCCGAATTGCGGCGGCTCACTCGATTTAATTGCGCCTGACAAAACCGAGCGCGTAACTTGTCCGTTCTGCAATTCGCTGCTCGATGTCAATCAAGGAAACCTAACCTTCCTGCACGCCCTCAATCCTTCGCCGTCAGATAACTTTGTTCTGCCAATCGGCGCGGAAGGAAGTTTTGCGAACGATGCGAAAATGAAAATCATCGGCGCGGTCGTCAGAAGCGTCACGATTGATGGCGAAAAGTATTTCTGGCACGAATACCTTCTCTACAACGCTTCAATTGGTTTTCGCTGGCTGGTTCATTCGGACAATCATTGGAATTTTGTCGAAACAATCAACGTCGCGGAAGTGACGGCGACTGGAAATTCAGTCAGTTACAACAATAAAACCTTTAAGATTTTTCAAGACGCGCCCGCTGTTGTCGAATATGTCAAAGGTGAATTCTACTGGCGTGTAGAACAAGGCGAAACCGTTCGCGCCATTGATTATGTCGCGCCGCCCTTGATGCTTTCGCTCGAACAGTCGCAAAACGAGATGAATTGGTCGCTCGGAACTTATATGACTAATGAGGAAGTCGAAAAAGCGTTTGGCGTTTCCGATTTGCCAAAGCCTTGGAACGTCGCGCCGAATCAACCGTTTACCGGCGGATTCTATCTGAAAGCCGGACTTGGGATGCTCGGCTTGTTATGTCTCATCGCGCTTCTGTTGATTCCGTTCGGCGGTTTCAGCAGCAATGTTTTAACCGAAACAATAACCATTCAGCCGAATGTCAATCCGGCTCAACCGCAAACGGCTTTTAGCCAACCGTTTGAGTTAAAAGGAAATCGCAACGTAAAAATTTCCGCGTCAGCGCCGGTCAGTAATTCAGCGGCGGATTTGGACATTGATTTGGTCAACGAGCAAAGTCAGGAAGTGGAATCGGTTAACGTTCCAATTTCATATTACCAGGGCGTCGAAGACGGCGAGAGTTGGACTGAGGGCAGCCCGAATAACGATGCGACAATCTCATCTCTGCCGGCGGGAAAATACACGCTTCGCGTCGAAGGAAGTTTGGAAGGTGTCGCGCAGCCATTGCCCGTCGCGGTCAAAATCGAACAAAATGTTTCACGCGGCGTAAATTTCTGGTTGTCGTTTATCCTTTTGTCTCTGCTCCCGATTTGGGCTGGGATTCGCCAATTAATTTTTGAATCGAGGCGCTGGAGCGAAAGTATGTTTCACGGAAGCAGTTCGAGCGACGGCGACGATGAATAATTTTCAGAACTTGCAGAACGTTTTGAGCAATCGGTAAATTTTATGATAAAAAAAGCACTTTTTCTGACTTTTGGCGGTGGTATTATTTTATTTTATTTGTTTTCGTCTTCATTCGGCTGGGAATTTGCTAATTCAGGCAGCCGTTCAAGATTTGGGATGCCGTTTATTTACGGAGGATTTCGTGGAGGAAAATAATGTTGAATTCAATTTTTAAGTTTAATACTCTGGCGTTTGTCGTCAAATTAGACCAATTGCTGGAAGTTTTGGTGACAACGCTGATTTTCGTCGCTATCGGATTAGTTTTCTTTACCGTCGCGTATGGCGTTTTGAGCCGGATTTTTTCGATTCACAAAGAAATCGAAGAAGACCAAAACACCGCGCTCGGCATTGTTATCGGCTCGATAATGATTGGCATTGCCATTATCATCGCGGCGGCAATTCACGGTTAATTTTGTGTGGAAAACGGAAAGTGGAAAAGGGAAAATAGCGCCGGCTAAAAATTGTTTTCCGTTTTCCGTTTTGCATTTTCCGTTTTTGTAAATGAATCGCACACCGCTTTTATTTTTAAATGTATTCGTCATCGCCACCTGCGGTTTGATTTACGAATTGCTTGCCGGAACTCTGGCAAGCTACGTTCTCGGCGATTCGGTCACGCAGTTTTCCCTGATAATCGGCATTTACCTGTTTGCAATGGGTGTCGGCTCGTGGCTTTCGAGCTTTATCGAAAAACATATTGCCGAAAAATTCGTTGACATCGAGTTTGCCGTCGCAATTTTAGGTGGATTTTCCGCACCTTTGCTTTTTCTTTCATTCGCCAAACTTTCCTATTTCTCAGTTGTTCTCTACGGTCTCGTTTTCGGCATCGGCACGCTGGTCGGTTTGGAGATTCCGCTGCTGATGCGGATTTTGCAGGACAAATTAGATTTTAAAGACCTCGTTTCCCGTGTTTTAGCTTTCGATTATATCGGCGCGCTCGTCGCTTCCCTTCTCTTTCCGCTTTTTCTAGTTCCAAAACTAGGATTGGTACGAACTTCTCTTCTCTTCGGAATCTTAAACGCGGCGGTCGGCATTTGGGGAACGTGGCTGTTGCTTCCGCTCATCAAAAAAAATGTTACGGTGATGCGCGTCAAAGGTTTTGTAATTATCGTTTTGCTGGTTATTGCGTTTATCAAAGCCAACAGCTTGACGTCACTCGCCGAAGACGCGCTTTTTACCGACGACATAATTTACGCGAAAAGCTCCAATTATCAACGCATTATCGTCACCAAAGGCAAAACCGGCTACGCGCTTTTTCTCAACGGAAATTTGCAGTTTAATTCGTTTGACGAATACCGCTACCACGAAGCACTCGTTCATCCGGCATTTGCT
>Ga0136618_10000195_pt1 | contig 18442 bp, 17 predicted proteins | sample AntDrymUQ3302106_2_FD_104805 | JGI IMG/M metagenome (GOLD analysis project Ga0136618, IMG submission 104805) | Polar desert sand microbial communities from Dry Valleys, Antarctica - metaG UQ330 (21.06) | ecosystem: Environmental > Terrestrial > Soil > Desert | place: Antarctica: Dry Valley... | reverse complement strand
CCCGGCCGCGACCACGTTCTTCGCCACGTGGCGCGCCGCGTAGGCGGCGGAGCGGTCGACCTTGCTCGGGTCCTTGCCGCTGAACGCGCCGCCGCCGTGGCGGGCCATGCCACCGTAGGTGTCGACGATGATCTTGCGCCCGGTCAGGCCGGCGTCGCCCACGGGGCCGCCGATCACGAACCGCCCGGTCGGGTTGACGAGTAAGTTCTTGCGCAGCTTGCGGGCGTCGTAGAGGTCCTTGGGCAGGATCGGCTCGACGACGTGCTCCCACATGTCATCGGGGATCAGCGACTCCGCGCCCTCCTTGTGCTGGGTCGAGATCAGGAGCTTCTCGATCTCGACCGGCACGCCGTCCTGGTAGCGCACCGACACCTGCGTCTTGCCGTCCGGTCGCAGGTAGGGCACGACCTCGGCCTTGCGCACGTCCGCGAGCCGTTGGGCGAGCTTGTGCGCCAGCGCGATCGGCAGCGGCATCAGCTCTTCGGTCTCGTTCGAGGCGTAGCCGAACATCATCCCCTGGTCGCCCGCGCCGGCCAGGTCAAGCGCGTCGTCGTCGGACGCGTCAGTACGCGCCTCATACGCCTTGTCGACACCCTGCGCGATGTCCGGCGACTGCTTGTCGATCGCGTTGATCACCGCGCAGGAATCGGCCGAGAAGCCGAGGTCGGCGTCGGTGTAGCCGATCTTGCGGATCGTCGAGCGCGCGATGTCCTGGATGTCGACGTAGGTCTCGGTCGAGATCTCACCCGAGACCACCACCAGGCCCGTGTTGACGAGCGTCTCACACGCCACACGGCCATACGGGTCGTCGCGCAGGACCGCATCCAGCACCCCGTCCGAGATCTGGTCGGCGACCTTGTCTGGATGACCCTCGGTCACAGACTCGGAGGTGAACAGGTACTCGTTGTCGTTGTACTGGCTCATGATCTCGAGGCGGCTCCGCGGTGGTGTCGGGTGGACCGGCAGGGCGATGAGCCGGCGCAGGTCGGGTCGGATCAGCCTAGCGAGTCCCCTCGATCGTCAGCTCGGATCACGCCGCGCGGCGACGCTGCTTGCGCTCGGCAAAATCGATGATCACCGGGATCCCCTCGAGCGCGTAGCGCTCGCGCAGCCGGTTCTCGATGAAGTACGCATAGTCGCGGGTGACCTTCTGGCGGTTGTTGACCTGGATCGAGAAGCGCGGCGGGCGCTCGCCGATCTGGGCGATGTAGAGCAGCTTGAGCCGGTGGCCCTGCTTCTGCGGCGGCGGCCTGGTCACGACGACCTCGCCGAGGAACCGGTTGAGCTCGGGCGTCGGGATCCGGTGACCGAAGCGATCGGCGAGCGAGAGCACCTCCACGAGCAGCCGCGGCACGTGGCGCCCGGTCTTCGCCGATGCGGTCATCACGCGCGGGCGCAGGCGCAGCTTGCGCGCCACCCTGGCGCGCTCGTGATCGAGGTCGAAGTCGTCGCCACCGGTGAGGTCCCACTTGTTGAGCACGAGCGCCGTCGCGCAGCCCGACTTCATCGCCAGCTCCGCGATCCGGAGATCCTGCGAGGTCACGCCGTCGGTCGCGTCGCAGACGACCAGCGCGACGTCGGCACGCTCGGCCGCTCGTTGGGAGCGCAATACGGTGTAGTACTCGACGGACTCCTGGACCTTGGCCTGGCGGCGGATGCCGGCGGTGTCGACCAGCCGGAGGCGGCGGATGCCGGCGCCCGCGGACGAGGTCGGTTGGGTGCCTGTGCCCGCCGACGAAGTCGGTTGGGTATCGATCTCGAGCTCGGTGTCGATCGCGTCGCGCGTCGTGCCCGCCAGCTCGGAGACGATCACGCGCTCGCGGCCGAGGAACGCGTTGACGAGCGAGGACTTGCCGACGTTGGGACGGCCGATGACCGCCAGCCGCACGAGCTCCTCGCCGGCATCCGCCTCCTCCTCCTCCTCCGGCGGCAGCAGCTCGACGACGCGATCGAGCAGATCGCCCGTGCCGAGCCCCTGGGCGGCCGAGACCGCCATCGGCTCGCCTAGTCCGAGCCCGTGGAAGTCGTGCGCCAGCGACAGATCGCGCGGCGAGTCGATCTTGTTCGCCACAAGCACGACGGGCAGGTGGCCGCGACGCAGGATGTCGGCGACCTCCTCGTCGCCGGGGCGCAGCCCGGCGCGCGCGTCCACCACGAGCATGGCCACCTGCGCGTCGGCGAGCGCGGCGTGCGCCTGATCGCGGATCGAGACCGCGAGCGGATCGTGGTCATCGAGATCGACGCCGCCGGTGTCGATCAGCGTGAACGTGCGCCCGTTCCACTCCGTCTCGAGCTCCTTGCGGTCGCGCGTGATCCCCGGGCGCTCGTGCACGACCGCCTCACGTGACTGCGTGAGGCGGTTCACGAGCGACGACTTGCCGACGTTCGGGTAGCCGACGACGGCGACCTTCATGCCTCGATCTCCCGCGCCTGGGCCACGAGCGCCAGGATCTGGCCGAGCACCTCGTCGAGGTCGAGCCCGGTCGTGTCGACCGGCACCGCGTCGTCGGCGGGCACGAGCGGCGAGTGCTCGCGGCGCTGGTCGCGCTCGTCGCGCCGTCGCTGCTGAGCGAGCACGGCCTCGAAGTCCGTGCCGAGCTCCGCTGCGCGCCGGTGCGCGCGGGCCTCCGCCGACGCGGTGAGGAAGACCTTGACCTTGGCATCCGGGCACACGGCGGTGCCGATGTCGCGGCCCTCGGCGACCCAGTCGCCGTCGCCCAGGATCGCCTGCTGCTTGCGCACCAGCGCCCGCCGCACGCCAGGGTCGGCGCTGACCTCCGAAGCGGCGTCCGAGACGGCCGGTGCGCGGATCGCCTCGGTCACGTCGCGGCCGTCGAGCAGCACCCGCCCGCCGAGCTCGATCCGAACTGCCTCGGCGACCGCGGCGGGATCACCGCCGCGCTCGCTCAGCGCGAGCGCGACGCAGCGGTACATGGCGCCCGTATCGAGGTACGTGAAGCCCAGCCGCCCGGCGAGCGTGCGCGCAACTGTGGACTTTCCGGCTCCGGCGGGGCCGTCGATCGCGATCACCATGGCGCAGTCAGGCTAGAAGGCTCGCGCAGAAGTGGCATCGAGCAGCGACCCGCCCGACTAGCGGATCAGAGCAGCCAGATCGGCGGCGAAGCCTGGGTACGAGACCCCCGCGGCCTCCATCCCGACGACCTCGACCCCCTCGCGGCTGGCGAGCCCGGCGACAGCGCCGAGCAGCGCGAGCCGATGGTCGCCGTGGGCCTCCATGCGGCCGCCGCGCAGCCCGCCGGTGCCGCGCACGGCAAACCCGTCGGCGGTCGCCTCGATGTCGGCGCCGAGGCCCCGCAGCCCGTCGACGACGGTCGCGATCCGGTCGGACTCCTTGACGCGCAGCTCCTGCGCGCCCTCGACCAGCGTCTCGCCCTCGGCGAAGCAGCCGAGCAGCGCGACGAGCGGCAGCTCGTCGATCGCGAGCGGGACCTCCTCGGCCGTCACCCGCGTGCCGGCCACCGGGCCATGGGCGAGCTCGAGCTCGCACAGCGGCTCGCTGTCGGGCGAGGCGCTGTCGCGCTGCTCGAGCGTGCCGGTCAGCCCGGCGCCCATGCGCTCGAGGATGTGGAAGAAGCCGACCCGCGTCCAGTTGGCCGCCATCCCCGTGATCGTCAGGCGCGAGCCGGGGACGAGCACGGCGGCGGCGGCGAGGAAGGCGGCGGACGAGGGGTCGCCGGGGACGTCGATCGTCTCCAGCCGCAGGTCCTCGCGCTGCCCGATCGTGATGCGGTCGCCGTCGCGGCTGATGCCGGCGCCGGCGCGCGCGAGCAGCCGCTCCGTGTGGTCGCGGCTGGGCTCGGGCTCGACGACCGTGGTCGTCCCGTCGGCCAGCAGCCCCGCGAGCAGCAGGCAGCTCTTGATCTGCGCGGAGGCGACGGGCAGCACGTACTCGATCCCGCGCAGCGACCGCGCGCTGATCTCCAGCGGTGTGAAGCGGCCTTCGCGGGCCTCGAGCTCGGCACCCATCTCCCGCAGCGGGCGCGCGACGCGGTCGACGGGCCGGCGGCGGATGCTGGCGTCGCCGTCGAGCGACCAGCGGCCGCCCTCGGGCTGCCCGGCGAGCCAGCCCGGCAGCAGGCGCAGCAGCGTACCGGCGTTGCCGACGTCGATCGCCACGCCGGGCCGGGCGCCGCGCAGCCCCGGCCCGCTGATCAGCAGCCCACCCGCTCGCTGCTCGACGCGGGCGCCGAGCGCGCGCGCCGCCGCGAGGCTCGAGCGGGTGTCGGCGGCGTCCAGGAAGTTGGAGACGTGCACGGGCGTGGCGCTCATGGCGCCGAGCAGCGCCGCGCGGTGCGAGAGCGACTTGTCCGCAGGCGGGACGAGCGTCCCGCGCAGGGCGGTGCCCGGGCTGAAGCGCCGGTTCACGAGCGCGAGACCGGCAGCCCGAGGCCGGCCACCAGCGCCTCGGCCTGCGCCGCGCGCTCGGCGCCGGCGATCCAGAGCACGATGAAGCCCGAGGAGCGGTCGGGAGCCGGGTGCAGGGCCATGTCGGAGATGTTCACGCCGCCGCGGCCGAGCGCGAGGGCCACGTCCGCCACGACGCCCGGGCGGTTGGGCACCGCCACGCGCAGCTCGCAGACCTCGCCGCCCGCGAGATCGGCTTCCAGCAGGCGGCGGCGATCTGCGCGCGCGCCGTCGTTCCATGCCGCCAGCGCGTCGCCGTCGCCGGCGGCGAGCGCCGCGCGCACGCTGTTCAGGCGCGCCGTGGCATCGTCGATGGCGAACATGAGCGCGTCGGCGTTGCTCAGGTAGATGTCGCGCCAGATCGCCGTGTTGGAGCCCGCGACGCGCGTGACGTCGCGGAAGCTCGGGCCCGTCGCCGGCAGCTTCTCCTCCGAGAGGGCGCGCGCGGCCTGGGCGACGAGCACGTTCGCGAGCACGTGCGGCAGGTGCGAGACCGTGGCGAGCAGGCGGTCGTGCGTGTCGGCGTCGAGTGCCGCGGGGCGGGCGCCCAGGGCGGAGAGCAGCCTGTGCAGCCGCTCGTAGAGGGTGCCGCGCGTGGCCGGCGTCGGCGTCAGGTACCAGGTGGCGCCGTCGAAGAGCTCGGCGCGGGCGTGGCGGACACCGGCGGCGGCAGCGCCCGCGAGTGGGTGCCCGCCGATGAAGCGCTCGTCGCCGATCGCCGCGACGATCGCCCGCTTCGTCGAGCCGACGTCGGTGACCACGCAGTCCTCGGGTGCGACGGCGAGCACGGCGGCGATCGCCGCAGGCAGCGCCCCGACCGGCGCCGCCACGAAGGCCGCTTCGGCGCCGACGAGAGCCGACCGGAGATCCGCCGCCACGCGATCGATCGCCCCGACGTCGCGTGCGGTCGCGAGACCCTCGGTCGCCGGGTCGAAGCCGGCCACCTCGGCGCCGAGCCGCTCGCGCGCGGCCAACCCGATCGATCCGCCGATCAGGCCGACGCCGACGATCGCGATCTTCACGCGCCGCCGATCCCGGATCGCGCGTGCGCCGCGCCGGACGGCCTCACGCGGGCGTGTTGGAGAGCACCTTGCCGGCGACCGCCGCTGCGCGCTCGACCTTGTCAGCATACGCCGCGAAGCCGTCCGCCTTGAGCTGCTGCGGGCCGTCGCAGATCGCCTCGTCGGGGTTCGGGTGGACCTCGACGATCACGCCGTCGGCGCCGGCCGCGGCCGCGGCCAGCGAGAGCGGCTCGACCAGCGCACGGCGCCCGGCCGCGTGGCTGGGATCGACGATCACCGGCAGGTGCGAGAGCTCCTTGAGCACCGGGATCGCGGTCAGGTCGAGCGTGAAGCGGTACGCGGTCTCGAAGGTGCGGATCCCGCGCTCGCACAGCATCACGTCGGGGTTTCCCTCCTTGAGCACGTACTCCGCCGCCATCAGCAGCTCCTCGAGCGTCGCCGAGAGGCCGCGCTTGAGCAGCACGGGCTTGTCCGAACGGCCGATCTCTGCGAGCAGCGCGTAGTTCTGCATGTTGCGCGCGCCGACCTGGATCACGTCGGCGACCTCGAGCACGGGCTCGATGTCGCGGGCGTCCATCAGCTCGGTCACGATCGGCAGGCCCGTCTTGGCCTTGGCCTCGGCCAGCAGCCGCAGCCCTTCCTGGCCCAGGCCCTGGAACGAATACGGCGACGAGCGCGGCTTGTAGGCACCGCCGCGAAACAGGCTGGCGCCACCCGCTGCCACCATGTGCGCGGCGGTCAAGACCTGGTCGCGCGACTCGACGGTGCACGGGCCCGCGATCAGCGAGAAGTGCTCGCCGCCGATCAGCCGCCCGTCGACCTCGATCACGGTGCGCTCGCCTGGCTTGAGCTGTGCCGAGGAGAGCTTGAACGGCTTCAGGATCGGCACGACCTGCTCGACCCCGTCGTGGCCTTCCAGGCCGAGCCGGGCGACGTGCTCGCGGTCGCCGATCGCGCCGATCACGGTCACCTCCTCGCCGCGCGAGGGGTGCGCTCGAGCGCCGCAGGACTCGATCCTGTCGATGACGGCGCGCACCTGCTCCTCGGTGGCCGTCGGCTTCATCACGATCATCATGGTTCTGTGCCTGTTCTCCTGGGAAGGGGGTCCGCGTGCTGCCGGTTGGGCTTGGCGCTCGGCCCGGAGGGCCCAATGGTCGCGGACGGCGAAGGCTTCACGCCACGCCAGCCGAGCGCCTAGCTAAATCGCCAGGTGCGGTAGGAGAGCTCGTACGCGTAGGGACGGCCGGAGGTCGCGGAGAGGGTGCTGCGCGGGTGCGGTGCTCGATCGGCCATGGTGCGTACGGACACCATTTGTACCAGAGTTCAGGCCGCGAGCAACGGGGCGAGCGCCGCCAGCAGCCTCGCGTGCTCGGCCTCGGTGCCGACGGTGACACGCAGCGCGCCGGGACGGCCGAGCGCGCCGCCGGCGCGCACCAGCACGCCGCCGGCGGCGAGCGCACGCACGGTCTCGGCTTCCGAGTCGGCGTCGGGCAGGTCGAACCAGACGAAGTTGGCCTGCGACTCGGCCGGCTCGATCCCCAGCCGGCGCAGCCCGTCCTCGAGCTCGAGCCGCTCGGCCAGGTTGCGCTCCACCCGGCGCGTGACCTCGTCCTGATGGCGCAGCGCCTCGATCGCCGCGACCTGGGCGGCGGCGTTGCAGTAGAAGGGCTGGCGCACCTGGTCGACCGCGGTCCGGAACTCGTCCGAGCCGCACAGCGCGAAGCCGACGCGCAGCCCGCAGAGGCCGTAGACCTTCGAGAACGTGCGCAGCAGCACGAGGTTCGGGTGGCGGTCGAGCAGGGCGATCGACTCGTCCGGGTCCTGCAGCAGGTTGAACTCGCAGTAGGCCTCGTCGAGCACGACGGCGACGTGGCGCGGGACCGCGCGCACGAACGCCGCGATCGCCTCGAGCGACAGCGCGGTCGAGGTCGGGTTGTTCGGGTTGCAGACGATCACGAGCCGCGTAGCGGCGGTGATCTCGGAGAGCATCGCGTCGAGGTCGTGGCGATACTCCCCGTCGACCGGCACCTCGATCGCGCGCGCCCCGGTGGCCGCAGCGAGGTGCGGATAGACGCTGAAGCTGGGCCATGCGTAGACGATCTCGGCCTCCGGCTCGAGCAGCGCCTCGCCGGCGGCCAGCAGGATGTCGCAGGAGCCGTTGCCGATCGCGATCCGCTGCACCGGGACGCCGTAGCGGTCGCTCAACGCCGAGCGCAGCGCCGAGCAGGTCGGGTCCGGATAGCGATTGAGGCTGCCCAGCGCCCGTGTCACCGCGTCCATCACGGCCGGGATCGGCGGGTACGGCGACTCGTTGGAGGCGAGCAGGGCGACATCGCCATCGAGCGCGTAGCCGGCAGCGGCCGGATACACGGGGATGCGGCGGATCCGCTCGGCGAACTCGATCGGCATGGCGTTCGCAGCCTACTGCGCGCCGTGCAGGTCCTGACGCAGCGCAGCCGTCTCGCCGAGGTACACGTGCACCGGGTCGTGCCGATCGCCGGCGTAGGCGTGGATCAGCACCCGGATCACGCTCGGCATCGCGCCCGGCACGTCGATCTCCTGCGCGCACATCAGCGGCACGTGGCTCAGGCCCATGCGGCGCGCAGCCACCGCGGGGAACTCGGCATCGAGGTCAGGCGTCAGCGTGAAGATGCAGCTCACGAGGTCGCCGGTCTCGAGCCCGTTGCGCCCGATCAGCTCATGCATAAGCGCCTCGGTCGCATCGAGGATCGCCGCGACCTCGTTGGCCACGACGGTGTTGGCTCCGCGAAAGGCGATCAGTCGCAAGACGGCGAGGGTAACGTCGCCGAAGGACACGTAACGTCGCCGAAGGCGAGCGCGAGGGACGAGCAGCTCGCCTGGCAGGCGAAACTTAATTCCGCGAGCCCCCGGTGCGGCGCAACTGCTCCACCTCCGCCGCGCTCAACCGGCGGTGCCCCCCGAGCGGCAGGTCGCCGAGCCGCAGTGGGCCGAAGGCGACCCGCTCCAGCCGCACGACGCGATGCCCGACGGCCTCGCACATGCGGCGCACCTGGCGCTTGCGCCCTTCGCGGAGCACCAGCTCCAGCCGGTCGGGCGCCAGCCGGCGGACGCGCGCGGGCGCCGTCCTGCCGTCGTCGAGCAGCACTCCCTCGCGCAGCCTGCGCAGCGCCGGCTCGCGCACCGGCGGGCTGCGCACCTGCGCGCGGTACACGCGCGGCACCTCGAACGAGGGATGCGTCAGGCGATGGGCGAGGTCGCCGTCGTTGGTGAGCAGGATCAGGCCGGTCGTCTCAGCGTCCAGCCGCCCCACCGGGTAGAGCCGCTCACGGCTGCGCACCAGCGACAGGACCGTCGGACGGCCCTGAGGGTCCTTTGCGGTGCTCACATAGCCGGCCGGCTTGTGCAGCGCGTAGACGACGTGCGTGCGCTCCGGCAGGGCCGGCGTGCCGTCGACCGCGACCGCGTCCTGCTCCCCGACATCGCGGGCGGGGTCGCGCACGACCTCCGCGCCGACGGTGACGCGGCCGGCGAACACGAGCTCCTCCGCCGCGCGGCGCGAGGCGACGCCCGCGTGGGCGAGGTACTTGGCGAGGCGCATCGGCATCTGACCCTACGCGGCGCGGCCAAATACCGAAGGTCGAGCGACCGCGAAGCGTCGCGGTGACGAGCGCATGGCGCTGCCACCATAGGGGCGTGGACCTGACGCTACTCGACGCGACACTGGCGGCGCTCGGCCAGCCCGGCTTCCGCTCGCGCCAGGTGTGGCGCTGGACGGCGACGGGCGCGCAGGGCTACGACGCGATGACGGACCTGCCGGCTGCGCTGCGCGCCGAGCTGGCGGCGCGCGTGCCGTTCTCCACCCTGACGCTCGCCGACGAGGCGCATGCGTCCGACGGCACGGTCAAGGCGCTCTTCCACACGGCCGACGGCCGCCCGGTGGAGGCGGTGCTGATGCGCTACCGCGACGGGCGCCGCTCGGTCTGCGTCTCCTCGCAGTCGGGCTGTCCGCTGACGTGCACGTTCTGCGCGACCGGGACGATGAGCTTCGGCCGCAACCTGAACGCCTCGGAGATCCTCGACCAGGCACTGCACTTCCGTCGCATCGAGCCGGTCGACCACCTCGTGTTCATGGGCATGGGCGAGCCGCTGATGAACGTCGAGAACGTGCTCGAGGCCGCGCGCCGCCTGCCCGACGTCGGCATCACCCATCGTCGCACCGGGGTGTCGACCGTCGGCTGGCTGCCCGGCATCCGGCGGTTGACGGAGTCCGACATGCCGCTGCGCCTCGCGCTTTCGCTGCACGCGCCCGACGACGCCCTGCGCTCGCAGATCATGCCGGTCAACGACCGCCACCCGATTGCCGACGTGCTCGCCGCGTGCGACGCGTACTACGAGCGCCGCCGGCGCCAGGTGTTCATCGAGTACGTGATGCTCGCCGGCGTCAACGACCACTACGGCCACGCCGTCGCGCTGGCGCGGCTGCTGGACCCCAAGCGCTACAAGATCAACCTGATCCCGTACAACCCGACCGGCGCATACGACGGCTCGTCGCGTGGCGCGATCGACGCGTTTCGCAGCGCGCTCGAGGAGCACGGGCTGCGCGCGACGGTCCGCCTGACACGCGGGCGCGACATCGACGCGGCCTGCGGTCAGCTGGCCGCGAAGAGCGCTGCGGCGGTTGGCGGCTGAGGTCTCCGTCGGCGAACGGCACCCTAGGCCGCCGGGCGCACCGCGGCCGCCGCCTCGATCGCGTCGAGCAGGCGCTCGAAGGTCCGCTCCCCGGTCGTGGGGGACATCACGCAGACCCGCAGGTGGCGCTCGCCCGCGACCTCGGCAGAGCTCAGGTGGAACTCGCCGGCCTCGAGCAGCCTCTCCCGGATCGCTGCCTGCCTCGCCCCGGCCGGCCCGTACCGGAAGCAGATGATGTTGCTCTCCGGCCGGTAGGGCACGACGAAGCCCGGCCGCTCGCGCAGCAGCCTCCAGAACGCCAGCGCATTGGCGTACTGCTCCTCCACGTAGGCGGCCAGCCCGCGCTCGCCGCGGAACGCGAGGTTCAGGAACAGCTTGAGCGCGAGCTCGGACTTCGTGCACTCGACCTGCCGATCGATCACGTCGACGCCCTCGGGGTTGTCGAAGTCGAGGTAGGAGGCATGCTGCTGGAACGCGGCCGGAAGCTGCTCGCGGCGGCGCACGAGCACCGCCGCGCAGAGCGCGGAGGTGCGCAGCATCTTGTGCGCGTCCCAGACGACGGAGTCGGCGAGCTCGATCCCGGCGAGCCGTCCCCTCAGGCGCTCGGACACGAGCGCCGAGGCGCCGTGCGCCCCGTCGACGTGAAACCAGATGCCGTGCTCGCGGCAGAAGGCGCCGATGCCGAGCAGGTCGTCGTGCAGCCCGGTGCTCGTCGCGCAGGCTCCGGCAACGAGCGCCAGCGGCCGCCTGCCGGCTGCCTGCGCGCGTGCGAGCGCGTCATCGAGCCGGTCCACGCGCACGCGATCGAGCTCGTCGACGTCGAGCGCCATGATCGCCCGGTCGCCGATGCCGAGGATCCCGGCCGCGCGTGCGATCGAGTAGTGCGCCGAGGGCGGGGCGAGGATCGCGAGGTCGCCGGGCACCCCCGCGCCCCACGCGTCGGGCGCGACGTGCGCGCGGGCTGCGAGCAGCGCGGTGAGGTTCGCCAGCGAGCCGCCGTGGGTGAGGACGCCGCCGGCCACGTCGGGATCCCAGCCGACCTGCTCGACCATCCAGCCCAGCACGGTGTGTTCCAGCGCGGCCGCGGAGGCGCCCATCTCGTAGATCGACACGGGCTGATTTGCGACGCCGTGCACCAGGTCCGCGAGCGCCGAGCCGATGTCGGGCACGCCGACCTGGTGCGCCAACGCCCCCGGGTGGTGAAGCCGGGTGCTCGCGTCGAGGTAGTGCTCGAGCCAGTCCCCGAACGAAGCCGCGTCGAGCCCGCCCTCGCGCACGAGGTGGTGCAGGTCGAGCTGCTCGATCACGACAGCGGGCATGCGCCGTGCGACCACCGGGACGTCACCCGCTGCGCTGGTCTCCACGTAGCGTGACAACACCTCGATCGCCGCGCCGGCCGCGGCGCGCAGCTCCATGGCGTCCATGTCGGGAGTGTCTCAGGATCGCCTGGTGCTCAGACCCTCGCCTCGCCCGCCCTCAGCAGGCGTTCACGGAGCGCCGCCTGGTCCTCCGGGCTCGGGTCCCACTGCGCGGGGTCGGGCAGCTCATCCACCGAGGAGAGCCCGAACAGCTTGAGGAACAGCGGCGTGGTCCGGTAGAGCACGGCGCCGAACTGCGACCGCCCCGCCTCCTCGATCAGCCCACGCTCGGCGAGCGCCGCGGCGGCCGACTCGGAGGCGACGCCGCGGATGCGCGCGACCTCGGGCCGCGACACCGGCTGCAGGTAGGCGACGATCGAGAGCGTCTCCGCCTGCGCCGGGGTGAGGCCCGGCGTGCGCGGCCGTGACAGCAGCCGCCGCGCAGCCTCCTCGGCTTCCGGGTGCGAGGCGAGCGTCCAGCCGCCGGCGAGCTCGCGCAGCACGACCCCGCGGCCTGCGAGCGCGCCGGCCAGAGCGTCCAGGCCCGCGACGACCTCGTCCGGCTCGACCCGCAGTGCGTCGGCGAGCTCCGCGACCGGGACCGGATCGGGAGCGAGGAACAGCAGCGCCTCGAGCTCGCGCTCGATCATGCGACCACGTCCGCGGTCCGCAACGCCGACCCTGCGCGCACCGTCACCGTGCCGAAGGGCAGCTCCTGCTCCCACGCCGCTTCGCCACGCTTGTAGAGCTCGAGCAGGGCGTAGAGCGTGACCGCCTCGGTCATCCGGTCGGCGCCCTGCACCGCTTCGTCGAACGCGAACGTCCCACGGCGCAGCAGCCGCCGCAGCACTGCGAGCCGCTCCGCCAGCGACACGCGCGGCGTGGCGATGTGGCGCAGGTCGAGCTGTGGCGGCATACGCAACAGGCTGCCGAGCGCCTGCCCGAGCACCACGGGGTCGTATGCCTGGCGAGCCTGCTCGAGCGGCGCGCGGCGCAGTGCCGGCGGCAGCGGCGCGGAGCGGAAGAGCGAGCTCAGCTCGGCGGCCCGGCGCCGGGCGAGCTCCGCCCCGGCGCCGCGAAAGCGCGCGTAGGCGAGCAGGCGCTCCAGCAGCTCCTCGGCCGCCTCGGCCGGTGCCAGCTGCTCGAGCTCCTCGATTTCCTCGCCCGGCAGCATCAGCCGCGACTTGAGCTCCAGCAGCGCGGCGATCAGCACGAGGAACTCCGTCGCCGACTCGAGGTCGAGCTCGTCGCGGGCACCAAGGTGGTCCAGGTAGGCCAGCACGACGTCGGCCAGCTCGACCTCGAGCAGGTCGAGCTCGTCGCGCAGGATCAGCGACAGGAGCAGGTCGAACGGGCCTGCGAAGACGTCGAGATCGAGCTCCAGGGTGACGGCGTCAGTGCTCATGGGAGCCCACCAGGCTAGGCCCCGGCGCGGCGGATCACGGCCGGTGCGCGCTGGGACGCCGGGCAGGACCGACCCCCATCGCAGCGCGCACGTGCGCTACCGTCGGCGACGCGATCGCCCGGGCGCGCTCAGCGCCCGCCGCGAGGACCGCCTCGAGCCGCGCGTCGTCGCTGCGCAGCTCGCCATAGCGCTCGCGCACCGGCGCCAGCCACTCGGCGACGCCGTCGCCGACCGCGGTCTTGAAGTCGCCGTAGCGCAGGCCCTCGAAGTCGCGCTCGATCGCCTCCGGCGCGACGCCGCGCACGACCGCCAGGATCTCGATCATGTTGGAGATCCCCGGCTTCTCGGGCCCGCGCAGCACCTCAGACCCCGAATCCGTCACAGCGCGCTTGAACTTCCTGCGGACCGCGTCGGGCTCGTCGAGCACGTACACCGTGCCCTGCTCCGAGCCGCCCGTCGTCGACATCTTGCGCTCGGGATCCTGCAGGTCGCGCACGCGCGCGCCGACGGTCGGGATCCGGTGGTCGGGCACCACCAGCGTCTCACCGAAGCGCTCGTTGAAGCGGCGCGCGATCTCGCGCATCAGCTCGATGTGCTCGCGCTGGTCCTCTCCCACCGGCACCTCGTTCGCGCGGTAGGCGAGCACGTCCGCCGCCTGCAGCACCGGGTAGAGCAGCAGCCCGGAGGAGATCAGGCGGCGCTGCGCGACCGACTTGTCGCGGAACTGGTGCATCCGGTTCAGCTCGCCGATCGCGGTCACCGAGGTCAGCAGCCAGCAGAGCTCGGCGTGCTCGGGTACGTCGCCCTGACGGAACAGGATGCAGCGCTCCGGGTCCAGCCCGGCGGCGATCAGGACCGCGACCGTGTCGTACACGCGCTCGCGCAGATCGGCGGGCTCGTACTCGACGGTGATCGCATGCAGGTCGACGATGCAGTAGATCGACGGGTCGGCGCGGTCCTGGCCCTCGACGTACTGGAGGATCGCCCCGACGTGGTTGCCGAGGTGCTTGCGCCCCGTCGGCTGGATGCCGGAGAAGATGATCACGTTGCGCTCAGAGCGCCTGGCGGATGACCGGCCGCTTGGCGGCGCCGGCCTCGTCCAGGCGCCGCACCGGCGTCGTGTAGGGAGCGCTGCGCGCGGCGTCAGGGTCACGCGCCGCCTCGGCGAGGATCTCGGCAATGACCTCGGCGAACGCGTCGAGCGTCTCGCGCGTCTCGGTCTCGGTCGGCTCGATCAGCAGCGCCTCCTCGACGAGCAGCGGGAAGTAGACCGTCGGCGGGTGGAAGCCGTAGTCGAGCAGCCGCTTGGCCAGGTCGAGCGTGCGGATCCCGAGCGCGCGCTTCATCGGCCCGCCCGTGAGCACGAACTCGTGCATGCAGGTGCGATCGTAGGCGGGCGGAAGGTGCTCGCCGGCGGTCTCCGCCAGGCGCGCCATCAGGTAGTTGGCGTTCAGCACCGCGGTCTCGGACGCCTCCTGCAGCCCGTCGGAGCCGAGCGACAGGATGTAGGCGTAGGAGCGCACGAACACGCCGAAGTTGCCCTGGAAGCCCCGCAGCCGGCCGATCGACCGCGGCCGGTCGTAGTCGAGCTCGTAAGTCGGCCCGGCACCGTTGCCGGGCTCGCGGCGCACGACCTGCGGGCGGGGGATGAACGGCTCGATCCGCTCGGACACCGCGATCGGGCCGGCTCCCGGGCCGCCTCCGCCATGTGGCTGCGTGAACGTCTTGTGCAGGTTGAAGTGGACGATGTCGAAGCCCATGTCGCCCGGTCGCGTACGGCCCATCACGGCGTTGAGGTTCGCGCCGTCGTAGTAGAGCGTCGCGCCGGCGTCGTGCACGACGTGCGCGATCTCTTCGATCGCGGGGTCGAACAGGCCGAGCGTGTTCGGGTTGGTGAGCATCAGGCACGCGACCTCGTCGCTCGTCTTCGCCTTGAGGTCCTCGACGTCGACGCCGCCGCGGTCGTCGGTGCCGACCTTGACGACCTCGAAGCCGGCCATCGTCACCGTCGCCGGATTCGTCCCATGCGCAGTGTCGGGCGTCAGCACCTTGGTGCGCCGCTCGCCGCGCTCCTCGTGGTAGGCGCGCGTGAGCAGCACCCCGGCGAGCTCGCCGTGCGAGCCGGCCGACGGCTGCAGCGAGACGTGCGGCAGCCCGGCGACCTCGCCGAGCGCGTTCTGCAGCTCCCACATCAACCGCAGCGCCCCTTGCGCACGGCGGGGGTGCTGGAGCGGGTGCAGGCGTGCATGGCCGGGCAGCGCGGCGACGCGCTCGTGCAGCTTCGGGTTGTGCTTCATCGTGCACGAGCCAAGTGGGTAGAAGCCCGTGTCGAGGTCGAAGTTGCGCTTGGAGAGCCGGTTGTAGTGGCGCACGATCTCGGGCTCGGCCAGCTCCGGCAGCCTGGCCGGCTCGGACCGGCGCAGGTGATCGGGCAGCAGCCCTGCCTGCTCGGGCACGTCGAGCGCGGGCGCCACGAACGCGCGCCGGCCGGGCTGGGACTTCTCGTAGATCGTGCGCGCGCGGTCGCGCTGCTGGGCGGTCTCGGTCAGCCGCACGGCGCGGTCGCCGTCCGGCTGGCCGCGCTCAACACCCGGGTCCGCGTGCAGGCTTGTGCTTGCCGCCGCAGCCGGCTCGGCGCGATCCTCATGCTTTGTCACGCCGGGACCTGCTTGCGCTCGGCGGCCACCGCAGCGCCGAGCGTGCGCGCGAGCCGGTCGATGTCGGCCTTCGAGCGCTGCTCGGTGATCGCGACGAGCAGCCCGTGCTCGAACTCCGGCAGGTCGCGGCCGAGGGCATAGCCCGGGTTGACACCCTCGGCCGCGCAGCGCTCGACCACGGCGTCGACGTCGGCGTCCAGCGTGACGGCGAACTCGCGCACGACGGGCTGCGAGTGCAGCGGCTCGACGCCGTCGACCGCAGCCAGCGCGGCGCGCGCGTAGGCGGTGCGCTGAAGCATCAGCTCGCCGAGCTCCACGAGCCCCGCGCGCCCCAGCCAGCTCAGGTAGATCACACCCGCGAGCGCGTTGAGCGCCTGCGCCGTGCAGATGTTGTGCGTCGCCTTCTCGCGCCTGATGTGCTGCTCGCGCGTCTGCAGCGTGAGCACGAACCCGCGGCGCCCGTCGACGTCGGTCGTCTCGCCGGCGATCCGGCCCGGCATCCGCCGCAGGTAGGCCTGGTGCGAGGCGAAGAAGCCGAAGCTCGGGCCGCCGAAGTCCAGGCGGTTGCCGAGCGTCTGCCCCTCCCCCACCGCGACGTCGACGCCGAAGTCGCCGGGCGGGCGAAGGATGCCGAGAGCGAGTGGGTCGCACTGCACGATCACGAGCGCGCCGGCCGCCTTGGCGGCCGGCACCAGCACGTCGAGATCCTCCACCGTGCCGAGGAAGTTGGGGTACTGCAGGAACACGGCCGACACATCGTCGCCGAGCGCCTGCTCGAGCGCATCAGCGTCGGTCGCCCCGTCGGCGAGCGCGATCTCCTCGATCGCCGTGCCCCAGCCGACGCTCGTGCTGGCGAGCGTCTCGCGACTATGCGGATGCAGACCCCGGCTCACGAGAAACCGCGTGCGCGCGGGCTGGTGCAGCTTGGCCAGGTAGCCGGCGGCCGCGACGGCGCTCGGTCCCTCGTAGACGCTGGCGTTGGAGACCGGCAGGCCGGTCAGCTCGGAGATCGCGGTCTGATACTCGAACATCACCTGCAACCCGCCCTGTGAGATCTCCGGCTGGTAGGGCGTGTATGGAGTGAGGAATTCCGAGCGCGAGAGGATCGAGTCGATCAGCGCCGGGACATAGTGGTCGTACATGCCGGCACCGAGGAAGGAGACCTCGTCCTCGGTCGAGACGTTCAGCGCCGCGAGATCGCGCAGATAGCGGTAGACCTCCTGCTCGGGCTTGCCCTCCGGCAGGTCGAGCGGGCGCCCCAGGCGCACGCCCTCGGGCACGTCGGCGAACAGCTCGTCGATCGACTCGGCGCCGATCGCCGCGAGCATCGCGCGGCGATCTTCGTCGGTGGCTGACGTGTAGCGGCTCAGCTCAGTGACTCCTCGTATGCGGCGGCGTCCATCAGGCTGTCGACCTCGGCCGGGTCGCTCAGCCGGACCTTCACCATCCAGCCTTCCCCGTAGGGATCGTCGTTGATCGCCTCCGGGCCGTTCGCCAGCCCTTCGTTGACCTCGACGATCTCGCCCGACAGGGGCGCGACGACGTCCGAGACCGCCTTGACGGATTCGACCTCTGCGTACGGGTCGCCGCGGCGCACGGACTTGCCGACCGTGGGCGGGTCGAAGAAGACGACCTCGCCGAGCTGGTCCTGCGCGTACCAGGTGACGCCGAACGTCGCGACGTCACCGTCGATGCGGGCCCAGTCGTGCTCCTCGTGGTAGGAGAGTTCCGGCGGGTAGCTGGCCTCGGCCAATTCAGTGCTCCTCGGGGATCAGTGGCTTTGTGCGGACCTCGGCGGTGCGCGTCTTGCCGCGTACGTCGATCTCGAACGTCGTGCCCGGCTCGGTGCGGTCGACCGGCAGGTACGCCATGCCGATCCCGTAGCCCAGGACCGGCGAGAGCGTGCCGGACGTGACCTCGCCGCCGCCGAGCACCGGGTTGCCCTGGCGTGCGATGCCGGGGCCGGTGATGGCGAACGGGACGAGCTCCTCCGCCGTGCCGTGCTCGCGCGCCGCGCGCACCGCGTCGGACCCGATGAAGCCCGTGTCCTCCTTGCAGCACCAGCCGAGCCCGGCCTCGATCGGGCCGCGGTCGGCCGAGAGGTCGTTGCCGTAGAGGTGAAAGCAGGCCTCCATGCGCAGCGTGTCGCGCGCGCCGAGACCGGCCGGCGTGGCGCCCACGGCGACGACCGCGTCCCAGACCGTGCCGGCGTGGTCGGGCGCGACCAGCAGCTCGACGCCATCCTCGCCCGTGTAGCCGGTGCCACAGGCGAGCACACCGGGCGCGCCCGCGACGGTCAGCTCGCGGGTGCGGAAGCGGGCGGGCAGCTCGCCCTCGGCGAGCTGCGCGACCAGCGAGCGCGCCTGTGGGCCCTGGATCGCGAGCATCGCGAAGTCGGCCAAGCGGTCGGCGACGGTCACGTCGCGCCCAGCCGCATGGCGCTCGAACCAGGCCAGGTCGCTCGCGTGGTTGCTCGCGTTCGTGACAGTCATGTAGCGGTCGGGCCCGAGCCGGTAGGTGAACAGGTCGTCGAGCACGCCACCCTGCTCGTTGCAGAGCACGGAGTATTGGGCGCCGTGCTCGGCGATCCTCGAGACGTCGTTGGAGAGCAGCTGCCCCAGCAGCGCCTCGGCCCCCGGGCCGGAGGTCTCGATCTCGCCCATGTGGCTGACGTCGAAGATGCCGCAGCGCTCGCGCACCGCCATGTGCTCCGCGCGGATGCCGGCGTACTGGACCGGCATCTCCCAGCCTGCGAACGGCACGAGCCTGGCGCCCGCTGCGACGTGGCGATCATGCAGCGGAGTGCGCTTGAGTGTCTCCGTCCCAGCGGCCATGAGGCGAGCCGGACCCTAGCACCGCACCGCCCCGAAACCCGCGCGCAGAACCGCATGAAACGAGGCGGGG
>Ga0136618_10000194_pt1 | contig 18454 bp, 19 predicted proteins | sample AntDrymUQ3302106_2_FD_104805 | JGI IMG/M metagenome (GOLD analysis project Ga0136618, IMG submission 104805) | Polar desert sand microbial communities from Dry Valleys, Antarctica - metaG UQ330 (21.06) | ecosystem: Environmental > Terrestrial > Soil > Desert | place: Antarctica: Dry Valley... | reverse complement strand
GCGACGGGCTCCCAGCGTGGCGCCGCCCGCTGGGATCGCAGCGTCCTGAAGTTCTGGTCGACCGCCTTGAAGGGATCCTTCTCCGGCTTCTTCTGATTCTCGCTGCCTCCGCAGCCTGCGAGCGCCAGCGCGCAGCCGGCGGCGAGCAGCGCCCGAGACCTGCCCGGCGGGCCGATGGCTACTCGGCTCCGTCGCGCTTGGCGCGCTCGATCACCAGGCGGGCGACCTTCTGCCCGATCGGCAGGCCCTGCTCCACGTCGATCCGCCAGTGCACGCCCCCCCAGAGCCTCGAGTAGCCGGCCTCCTTGCCCTTCGTGCGCCACAGCTTCGCGTCGTCGGGGAAAAGATGGGCGAGCACCTCACTGGCCGCCCCGGAGTAGCCCGAAGTGCCCGAGGGGTAGGCGGGGAACAGCGGAGTCGGCCCGAGGTAGGACTTCCACTTCTTGTCGAGCCCGAGATCGCGAATCGCGTTGATCGGCCGCGGATCCCACCACCCCGTGAGGTACTTCGCGTCCCAGACGGCGCTGCCCGCGTCGGCCATGGCGACGTTGAGCAGAGCGAAGGTCCGTGTCTGCTGCGGCACGCTCAGGTTCTTGTCGCGGAGGTACTCGAGCGTCACCTGGTTCCAGATGCCGGCCGGGAGCGCGGTGCCCTCCATCCCCTCCCAGAAGTCCGCCAGCCGCTTCTGGTTCGGCGTGAGCTGCTCCGTGACGCGCATCACGTCCTTGGCGTTGGCGATGAACTCGCGGGACCCGTACTTCGGCGGCGGGGGTGGCCGGAACCGGCTCACGGGACGCAACAGCCAGGTCTTCCACTTCGCGGCGAACGGTTGGTTGGGCTGGCCGGTCGAGCCCGGATCGGGCTCCCAGTGCTCGGGACCGCGAGGGCGCTTGCCGTCCCACTTGATGGTGTCCGCGCCGTCCTGCTTCGCGTGGGCGATCACCCGCGCGGCGACCGCACGCCCCAGCGCCAGGCCCGCCTTCGCGTCGCTTGGGCGGATCGCCCCGGAGGCCACGAGCGAGTCCGCGGCCCGCTCCGCCTGCTGGTCGAGGCGCGCTTTCGGAAAGCCCGGGTAGAGGTAGGCGAGCGTGCGGGAGGCGGCACCGGCGATCGCCGCGTTCTCGGACGGATACGAGGGACCGGGGGTCCGGGTCACCGTCGAGTCTGTGTCCGGACCCTTCCGGTCATAGACGTACTTCCAGTGCTGGGCAGCCACCACCGCGTCGTACATCGCGACGGACACGTTCGAGTACGCCCGCGACGATCGCGGGACGTCCTTGGGCAGGCTCGACACCAGCTCGATGGTCTGCTTGATCCAGGGCTCGACCACGGGATTCCGGGCGTAGGTGCGCGCGTCCGCCTCCTGCTCGGGGGTGCGGTTGGCGACCGCTGCCTTCAGCGCCTCGTCGTCACGCTCGGCCGCCGAGGAACCCTCCTTCGGCGGGGGCGGGACACGCACCTCAGAGCCCGACTCGAGCACCCAGGTCTTCCACTCGCCGGCGGGGGATGCCGTGCCGGACTTCTGGGACTCGTCGTCGCCGCCGCAGCCCGCGGGAAGCCCGATGAGCATGACACCGAGCACCGCGAATATGGCCCTCCTCCGTCGCACGCCGCGCATTCTTGCAGGACCGGCGGGCAGCCGGTGCGGCAGTGGTTTTGCGCTCTAGCGTCGAGATCCTGCGACGTGCCGGAGGGAAGGGCGTGCTAGACATGGGACATGGCCTTTCCAAAGTCATTGGGGGGCATCCTCGCCCTCGTCTGCGGGCTGAGCGCCTGCGGCGCCGAGAGCAGCTCGGACCGCGACCGCGCCCGGACGGACGAAGCCGCCGTGAAGAAGGTCCTCGGCGAGGCCCTGGACGCCCTCTATGACGGTGACGGCGCGCGCGCCTGCGCGCTGTATACGAGCTCCTACCGCCGAGAGTTCGTGAAGAAGAACCAGGCGGACAAGAGCAGGCTCGCTCCGGGAGCCACGTGTGAGGAGCAGGTGGCGAACTTCGCGTCGGCCCTCAAGCGGAACGTGCCCGACCGCGAGGTCAAGGTGCTCCGGATCACGGTGAACGGCGACGACGCCACGGCGATCTCCGAGTTCAACACCACCCGCGGGAAGACCCGGGTCACGGACTTTCTGGTTCGCCAGGACGGGGAGTGGATGATCAACGGCGATCAGGAGGCAGGCGAGGCAGGGCCCGGCTGAACCACCTGCCCGGGCTCTGCACCTACTAGCGCGCGTGGAGCCGGGCGGTCGCCTCGGCAGCTGGCTCGGGCCGGCCGAGATGGAAGCCCTGCGCCTGCGGGCAGCCGTGTTGCATGAGGAAGGCGCGCTGTGCCTCGGTTTCGACGCCCTCGGCGACCGCCTGCAGGCCGAGCGCCTCGACGAGGGCCAGCGATGCGCCCGCGAGGCGGGCCGCCGCGGCGTCGGCGGGGGCGCCCTGGAGGAAGACGCGGTCGAGCTTGAGCGTGTCGACGGCGAGGTTGCGGAGGCGGCCGAGCGAGGAGTAGCCCGTCCCGAAGTCGTCGATGGCGACCGCGACGCCGGTCTCGCGCAGCGCGGCCAGCACGGGCTCGACGCAGTCCGGCTCGCGCATGGCGGCCGATTCGGTGATCTCGATCACGAGCAGCCGCGGATCGATGCCGTGGGCGGCGATGCGGCTCGCGACGTTGGCCGCGAAGTCCGGGTTGCGGAATTCCCACAGCGAGACGTTGACCGCGATCGGCACGGCGATCCCGGCGTCGGTCCACGCCCGGGCCTGGGCACAGGCCGCGTCGAGCACCCAGGCGCCGATCGGCTCGATCAGCCCGGACGTCTCGGCGGCGGGCAGGAACGACAGCGGGGGCATCTGGCCGCGCTCGGGATCCTCCCAGCGCAGCAGCGCCTCGAACGCGATGAGGGCGTCGTCGGCGAGGCGGAAGATCGGCTGGTAGTGCAGGACCAGCTCGTCGTGCTCGAGCGCCCGGCGCAGGCGGGCGGTCAGCAGCAGGCGCTCAAGCGCGTCCGAGGTCCCGCCGGCGTAGAAGACGACACGCTCCCCGTCGAGCTCGCAGGCCTGGTGCAGCGCGGCCTGCGCGTGGCGCAGCACGCCTCCGGCGTCGGGCGCATCCCCCGGAAGCAGCGACACGCCGGCGCGGGCGCCGAGGTCGAACTCGTGTCTGCCGACCGTGAACGGCCCTCGGACGGCGACGAACAGCTGTCCGGTGACCGCCTCGGCCGTTGCCTCCCCGGCCACGTCGAGATCGGCGAGCAGTATCGCGAGCTCCCCGGGTGCGACCGCCGCGACCACGTCGGGGGCGCGGACCGCCGCCCGGGCACGCGCTCCCGCCGAGGCGAAGACCGCGCGCGCGGCGTCGTCTCCGAGGGCATCCGACACCAGGCCGAGGCCTTCGAGGCCGAGGTGGACGAGCGCGACCCGCCGGTCGCTCTCCCGCCCGCGAGCGACGGCCAGCTCGAGGTGCTCGCGCAACAGCGCGGGGCTCGCGAGGCCCGAGGCCGGATCGTGCAGCGGTGTGTCGCTCACGAGGACGTGCACGAGAGGCCGGCGGGATCGACGCGGAAGGCACCCGAGCCGTCGGGCACGGCCAGGAGCGCGCCGGTGCACCGGTCGGTGCGGTCCGTGTGCCGGGCGACGGTCTCGACGCGCACGCGGGTCCCGCCGGACGCGGCGCCCTCGGCGGTCAGCGTCTTGAAGCGGATGGAGCGCAGCGAGCCGAGGTCCTCGGCCAGGCGCGCTTGACTGCCGTCGAAGACCGCGCGCATCCCCGGGCCGGCCAGCGCCCAGGCGCCGCCGAAGTCGTCGCGGGCCGCACGCTCGTAGAACGCCCGCACCGCCCCCGTCGGCGTCGAGGGGTCGTCGCTCGCGGGCGCGGCGGTCCCCGGCGGGGTCTCGTCGGGGGCGGCGGTCGGCGAGGGCCGTGCCGCGCGGTCAGCGGAGCGCTGCGAAGCCGGATCGTCCCCGCCCGAGAGGACGACGAAGAGCGTCCCCGCGGCGAGGAGCGCGAGCACCCCGGCCGCGGCCAGAGCTCGCCGGCCGCGGCCACCACCGGGCGGGCGGACGGGGCGCGGAGCGGATGGCGCGAGTCCGGCCGGGCGCGGCGCTGCGGGGCGCGATCCGGGTCGCGCGAGGGGGGCCGGGCGCGGCGCTGCAGGGCGCGGTCCGGACCGCGCCGCCGGGCTGCGCGGCGCCGGTGTCGGCGCCGCGACCGGCGTCGGCGTCGGCGGCGGCGCCGCGACCGGTGTCGGTGTCGGTGTCGGCGGCGCGACCGGCGCCAGCGCCGGCGAAGCGGCTGGCGCAGCCGTGGCGACCATGGGCGCGAGCGCGACCTCGAGCTCCCGAACCAGGATGGTCGCGGAACCGGGGCGATTCCCAGGCTCGCGGGCCATCCCGGCGGCCAGCACCGCCCCGGCGGCGGCGGGGAGCTCCGGGGCGGCGGCCAGCAGGTCGGGCGCCGGATCCTTCGTCGCGGAGCGGGCGAGCGCCAGCGGCGTGCTCCCTGTGCGGGCGCGGCAGCCGGAGAGCGCCTCGAAAGCGACGGCGGCGAGGGCGTGGACGTCCGCCGCGCCAGTCGCCCGGACCGGCCCGAACTGCTCCGGGGCCATGTAGGACAGCGAGCCGACCATTGCGCCGTCGTGGGTGATTCGGGAGTGGTCGTCGCCAATCGCCACGCCGAGGTCCGCGAGCTTCACGGTGCCGCGCTCGCCGAGCAGGACGTTCGCGGGCTTCACGTCGCGGTGGACGATCCCGTGTGCGTGCGCGTGATCGAGGGCCTCGGCGACGGGTCGCAGCACGGCGAGGGCCTCGGCCGGTGCGAGACGGCCCCGACCCAGGCGGGCGGCCAGGGTCTCGCCGGCGACGTACTCCATCACGATGATCAGCTCCCCGTCCTCGACGAGCGTGTCGAAGATCGTCACGAGCGCAGGGTGCGTCAGGCCCGCGCCCAGCTTCGCCTCCCGGCGCATGCGGCGCGTGGCGTCGGCCCCTCCGCTGGCGTGCACCCGCTTGACCGCCACCTCCCGGTGCAAGCGCTCGTCACGAGCGAGGACCACCGTCCCCATGCCGCCCGTGCCCAGGTGGCGCAGCACCGCATAGCGTCCTGCAATCGTCGACGACTCATCGAGCACCGGCAGTGTCTACCCACCCCGAGCTCGATTCGTGCCTCACCGCGTTCGACGCCCTGCAGCAGTGGTGTCTCGGAGCCGGAGCGACCGGTTTGTCACCCCAGCGGCACCCCCGGCATCCTCGGCGGCTTTCGTCAGCCAGCCCAAGAAGGCAGAAACCGCACCGGAGCGCGGTTCCGGAGCCAAGCCCTCTTCCGGACTCGAACCGGAGACCCCTTCCTTACCATGGAAGTGCTCTACCAACTGAGCTAAGAGGGCGGGAGGCGAAGATTAGCGTGGACGGGTGTGCGCCATGCCCCACTGGATGATGTGACGCCGATCCATGCTGTGGTGTTATGGGGCGTATGCCCATCAGCGATGAGATCAGTGCGCTCGGCCGGGCCGCGGGCGAGATGGCCGACCGCCTCGTCACCACGCCGGCGCAGTCCGTGCATGCCGCCATCGCCGAGCGTGTCTTCTCCGGGGTCGGACCGGGTGGGCTTCCAGTCCGCGCGCTGCACGACGGCATCTCGACCGCGGTGTACGCCGGCGTCCGGACCGGCGTCACCGGCGGGGCACGCCTGGGGGCGGCCGTAGCCAGGGCACGCGGTACCGACCCCGAAGCCGTCTCGCGCACGAAGCGCGGCTCCCAGCTCCAATCCGTCCTCAACGGCCTCGTGGGGCACGAGCTCGCGCTGGACGGCGATCCGCTGGCCGTGCAGCTCGGCCTGTGGCACCGCGGCGAGCCGCTGGCGCCGACGGCCGACGCGATGGCCGCGGCCATGCCCGACCACACCGGCAGCCTCGTCGTCTTCGTCCACGGGCTGTTCGACACCGAGCGCTCGTGGACCACTGGGGATTACGAGCCCTACGGCGAGCTGCTGCGCGCGCAGGCCGGCTGGACCCCGGTGCACGTGCGCTACAACAGCGGGCTGCCGGTCGTCGAGAACGGCCGCAAGCTCTCCTGGCTGCTCGAGGAGATCGTCGCCGAGTGGCCCCAGGAGATCGAGCGGATCGCGCTCGTCGGGCACTCCATGGGCGGCCTGGTCGTCCGCTGCGCCGGGAGGGAGGGCGCCGCCGACGGCGCGGCCTGGCGTGACCGCCTCACGCACGTCGCGTGCCTCGGCGCCCCCAATCAGGGCTCGTGGCTCGAGCAGCTCGTCCACCGGGCCGCCGGCGCGCTGGCGCGCGTGCCCGAGACGGCCCCGTTCGGCGCCATCCTCGACCATCGCAGCACGGGCATCCGGGATCTGCGAGAGGGCGTCGAAGCCGGGCCGCTGCTCGACGGCGTCCACCACCTCTTCGTCGGGGCGACCCTGACCGCCGACCCAGACCACCCGCTGGCGCTGGTGGTGGGCGACCTGCTCGTGCGCGCAAGCAGCTCGGCGGGGCCGGCGGACTGCGAGATCGAGGTCGATGACGTCGTGCATCTCGCTGAGATGACCCACTTCCACCTGCTCAACCACATCCGCGTGTACGAGCACCTCGCGACATTTCTCGGGCGCGAGCGCGTCCGGGCGCAGCTCACCGCGGGCTGAGGAATCCGCCGCTCGGCGGCGAAGACCCACACCCATGAGACAGCGCGCCGCTTTGATCGGCCTCATGACGGTCGTCCTCGCCGGCTGCGGCGGCGAGGCGCGCAAGGACGCCATCACCCGCGGTCAGACCGTCGACCGCTCACCGGCGCAGGTGATCGCCATGCCGGACGCCTTCCGCAACGTCGCGCACAAGTGCGACGGGCACGGCCATCGCGTCTACAGCAGCTCAACGGGCGACAGCGGCTCCGGCCCGCAGCTCTCCGTCATCGACGATCCGTCCTGCGGGCGCTGAAGCCCGCGCCTCAGACCCCGGGCGGGCCGACCTCTTCGACCAGGTCGAAGACGCCGTTGAGCAACACGCTCACCTCGAAGGGAGCGATGCGCTCGAGCCTGCGCGCCTCCTCGTCGAGCACCTCGGGCGAGTCGCGGAGGGCGTCGAGCTCTTCCGCCGTCAAGTCGATGTAGCCGATCGTCGTGACGAGGTCGGGATCGTCGTCGTTGCGCAGGATCTCCACCCGCTGCAGCGGCGGCAGCCACGGGTCCGGCTGCCACGCCTTGCGGAAGTCCTCATAGCTGCCCGGCTTGATCTGCCGGACGGTCACCAAGCACATCATGCGACCCGCTCCCCTCTACCGGTAGGCCTGGATGCCGGTGATCGCGTGCCCGATGACCAGCGCGTGCACCTCGGCGGTCCCCTCGTAGGTCACGACCGACTCGAGGTTGTTCATGTGCCGGATCACGGGGTACTCGAGCGTGATCCCGTTGCCGCCGAGGATCTGGCGCGCCTCGCGCGCCACCCACAGCGCGGCGTTGACGTTGGCCAGCTTGCCCATGGACACCTGCTCAGGATGGGCGCGGCCGGCCTCCTTCAGGCGGGCGAGGTGATACGCGAGCACCGTTCCGCGGTTGACCTCGACGGCCATGTCGGCGAGCTTCTTCTGTGTCAGCTGGAAGGCGCCGATCGGCTTGTCGAACTGGATGCGCGTCTTGGAGTACTCCACGGCGGACTCCAGGCACGCGCGGGCGGCGCCCATCGCCCCGAAGACGATCCCGGTGCGCGCCTCGTTGAGGCATCCGAGCGCGGACTTCACGCCCGAGGTCCCCGGCAGGATCGCGTCGGCGGGCAGGCGCACATCGTCGAACACGAGCTCGCTCGTGACCGACGCGCGCAGGGACAGCTTCTTGTGGATGTCAGGCGCGCTGAAGCCCTTCGTCACCGTCGGGACGACGAAGCCGCGCACGCCGTCGTCGGTGCGCGCCCAGACCACCGCGACGTCGGCGATGGAGCCGTTGGTGATCCACATCTTCTGACCGGTGAGCACCCAGTCGTCGCCGTCGCGCCGCGCGCGCGTGCGCATCCCGCCGGGGTTGGAGCCGAAGTCGGCCTCGGTGAGCCCGAAGCATCCCAGCGCCTCGCCCGCCGCCATGGCTGGCAGCCACTCCTCCTTCTGCTCCTCGCTGCCGTAGGCCCAGATCGCGTACATGGCCAATGAGCCCTGGACGGACACGAGCGAGCGGATGCCCGAGTCGCCCGCCTCGAGCTCCATCACCGCGAGGCCGTAGCTCATGACGCTCGCCCCGGCGCACCCGTAGCCCTCCAGGTGCATGCCCAGCAGCCCGAGCTTGCCGAACTCCCGGGCCAGGTCGCGCGCCGGCAGCTCGCCCGCGTCGAACCAGTCTCCGACGTGCGGGACGACCTCCTTGCGCACGAAGGCGCGCACGGTGTCGCGGATCAGCTTCTCCTCGTCGGAAAGCAGCCAGTCCGTGTCCAGGAAGTCCAGCGGGTTGAGCGTGGGGGCCGGCGGGGCCGGGGCGGTGCTCATGCGTGCATCGTAAGCGCGATCGACGCGTAGGTCTCGCCGCCGGGCGCGCCGATCTCGATCACGCGCCCGCGCGCGCGAGCCGGCGTCGGCAAGGGCGACGCTCGCGCTGGCGTCAGCGGCGGCCCGTCAATCGCCGCGCGCGTCGCGCCACTGCACGAGCTCGCGCACCGCGGCGAGGTCGTAGCCGGAGCCGTCCCCGCCGACGCCCAGGATCAGGTGCTGGACGCCGGCATCGACGAGCTCGTCGGCCCCGGCCGCATCGAGGCCTTGGGCGCCCCAGGTGCGCTCGATCTCGTCGGGATCGCGGCCCACCTTCTCGCAGTGGCCGCGCAGGATCTCGTCCTTGGAGCGAAACGTGTCCGCGTCGCCGAAGGAGTGCCAGGCGTCGCCATGTTGGGCGACGAGGCGCAGCGTGACCTTCGGCCCGCCGCCGCCGATCAGGATCGGGATCTTCCCGACGGCCGGCGGATTGAGCTTCGAGAGCCTGTCCCTGATGCGCGGCAGCGCCTTGCCGAGGTCCCGCAGCCGGCTGGGGACGGTCCCGAAGTCGTAGCCGTACTCGTCGTAGTCGCGCTCGAACCAGCCGGCGCCGATGCCCAGGATGCAGCGCCCGTCGGAGAGATGGTCGATCGTGCGGTGCGCGTCGGCCAGGTACTCCGGGTTGCGGTAGGAGTTGCAGACGACGAGGGCGCCGATCTGCGCGCGCTCGGTGACCTCGGCCATCGCGGCGAGCGTCGTGAGACACTCGAAGTGCTTGCCGTCCGAAGCGCCGTAGAGGGGATAGAAGTGGTCCCAGTTGAAGATGGCGTCGCAGCCCATCTCCTCCGCCTCCGTCCAGGCGCGGCGCATCCCGGCGATGTCGGCGTGCTGGGGCTGGACCTGGACTCCGATCTTGATGCGTGGCATGGGCGCAGGCTATCTGCGTCGGCCACGATCACGGGCGAAGGTACCGCCGGACGCGCCTGGCGGAGCCACACCCCGACGATCTTCGCCGTAGGCCTGCTCGTCTCGGGCGGGGTCGGCAAGCGCGCGTCGAAGCAGGAGCCGTTCGCGTAGGTGAGTGGCGGGGGCAGGATTCGAACCTGCGAAGGATGAACCACTCGGTTTACAGCCGAGCCCATTTGGCCGCTCTGGAACCCCGCCCGGGGCGCCGGGAGGATAGCGGTCACGCCGCCAGCGGCAGGTCGGCCGGACTCAGCTCGTGTCGCGCAGGCGCTGCGCCTCGGGCAGCGACTCGAGCTTCTTGAGCGTGTGGTTTTCGATCTGGCGGATGCGCTCGCGCGTGACGTTGAAGGCGCGGCCGACCTCTTCCAGCGTGAACGGGCGGGTGCCGCGGAGGCCGAAGCGCATCTCGATGACCTCGCGCTCGCGCTCGGGAAGGGCGTCGAGGGCGGCGCGGACGTTCTCGTTGCGCAGGGCGGTGGAGGCGCTGTCGAAGGGAGAGACGGTGGACTCGTCCTCCACGAAGTCGCCGAGCTCGGACTCGTCCTCCTCGCCGACGGGCTTCTCGAGTGAGACGGGCTGCTGGGCCATGCGCAGGATGTCGCGGACCTCGCGCTCGGAGACCTCGAGCTCGGCGGCGATCTCGTGGGCGGCGGGCTCGCGACCGAGCTCCTGCACGAGCTGGCGCTCGACGTGGACGACCTTGTTGAGCTTCTCGACCATGTGCACCGGGATGCGGATGGTGCGGCCCTTGTCGGCGATCGCGCGGGTGACCGCCTGGCGGATCCACCAGGTCGCGTACGTGGAGAACTTGTAGCCGCGCCGGTAGTCGAACTTCTCGACCGCGCGGATGAGCCCGAGCGAGCCCTCCTGGATGAGATCCAGAAACGACAGGCCGCGCCCGAGGTAGCCCTTGGCGATCGAGACGACCAAGCGCAGGTTGGCTTCCACCATCGCCTGCTTGGCGACGAGGTCGCCGCGCTCGATGCGCTGCGCGAGCGCGACCTCGCGATCGGCGGTCAGCAGTTGTACGCGGCCGATGGAGCGCAGGTACAGTCGCAGCGAATCGAGGCTCGGCTCCACCGTCAGGTCGATCTGCGGCTTGCGCTGGGCCTCGGCCGCCGGCTTGCTGGCCTGGCGGTCGGTTTCCGTCGAGTCCGCGGCGAGGCGGGGGTCCACCGTCACGGGCCGGCCGTCGGCGCGCAGGATGTCGATCCCCTGCTCGACGAAGTAGCCGTGGAGCTCGGACACCTGCTCCTTGGTGATCTCGACTTCCTCCAGCGAGGCCGCGATCTGCTCGATCGTGAGAAACCCCCGCTCCTGGCCCGCGGCGATCAGGGGGCGGAGCTCCTCGAGCTCGGCTACCGCGGTCTCGTCGCCGAGCAGTCCTTCGGTCTTGGTTGGCACCGTCTGATCCTTCGGCTGCACCTGGCGGGCCGCCGCACCCGCTGGTCGCGGGTGACCGACCCCTGTCCACTGTGTCGCGACGCGATGTTTACCACAGGTTGAGCGCTAACCCTGTGAACATGGTCTGCCACCTGCCTCAGCGGGTTCGCGGCGCCGGCGCCCGCTGCTGCAGCCGGTAGAAGTACCCCACTCCCGACAGCACCGTGATCGCCACCGTCGCGTAGACGAGCAGGTCGACGCCGAGCGGCCGGCCGTCGATGATGATCAGCACCAGCACCATCGCGACCTGGAAGGCCGTCTTGAGCTTCCCGGCGGCGCTCGCCGAGATGACGTGGCCCTGTTCGATGGCCACCTGCCTCAGGCCGGTGACGGCGAACTCCCGCGAGATGATGACCATCGCCACCCAGGCCTCGAGCTTGTCCACCGACACGAGCGAGATCAGCGCCGCGGTGACGAGCAGCTTGTCGGCGAGCGGGTCCCACAGCTTCCCGAAGGTCGAGACCATGTCGTAACGGCGGGCGAGGTACCCGTCGGCGACGTCGGTCGCCGACGCGATCGCGAAGACCGCTGCGGCGGGCCAGTCGGAGACGAAGATCTCCGAGAGCAGCACGACCACCAGCACGGGCACGAGCAGGATCCGGAAGACCGTGAGGAGGTTCGGGAGGGTCGGCTCGAACACTCAGCCGACCGCGGGCAGGCCGTCGATCGAGCGCGCGTTCCTCGGCTGGCGGGCGACCCAGGCGCGGATGTGGTCGGTGATCTCGTCGAAGACCTTGGCCACTAGGGCTTGAGCTTATGGCCCGTCTGAAACAGCCACGCGCTCCAACCGGCGAACAGCGCCGCAAAGCCGGCCGTCACCAGCAGGGCCAGCCACGGAGCGACGTCGCTGGAACCCAGGAAGCCGTAGCGCATCGCGCTGACCAGGTAGAAGATCGGGTTGGCGTGGGAGATCTCCAGCCACGGCGAGGGCAGGTCGGCCACGGAGTAGAAGACGCCGCCGAGGAAGCTCAGCGGCAGGATCACGATGTTGGTGACGAAGGCCGCGTTGTCCCACGAGCTGGCGTACACGCCGACCACCACGCCGAGACTGCAGAAGAGCACGAGCAACAGCACCAGCGCGGCGAGCAGCACCAGCGGCTGACGGACCGGAACGCCGGTCAGCGGCGCCGCGATCGCGAACAACCCGATCCCGATGGCCAGCGCGCGCACCGCTCCGCCGACGTTCAGGCCCAGATTGACCTCCCACGGACGCATCGGCGCGGCCAGGACGTCGTTGAGGTAGCGGTCGAACCGCGACTGGAAGACCGTGGAGGAGTTGTTGGCGTAGGCTGCCTGCGCCATGCCCATGGTGATCAGCCCGGGGACGATGAAGACCTTGTAGTCCACCCCGTCGATCTGCTTGATGCGCCCACCGATGGAGAGCCCGAAGACGAGGATGAACAGGGCGCTCGAGAGCACGGGCGCCATGATCGTCTGCGTCCAGAGCTTGGTCACGCGGTTGACCTCGCGCCCTGCGAGGGCGAGGAGGCCGCGGTGGCGGTGGGCGCGGGTGCTCATCGCGGTCCAGGCTATGGCGGTGGTTGCGAGCGCAAGCGCCCAGGCGGCGGGCTTCGAGGTCGTCGGGCACCGCGGCGCGCGCGGCCTGAGACCCGAGAACACCATCCCGGCGTTCCAGGAGGCGGTGCGCGTCGGCGCAACGGCCGTCGAGCTCGACGTCGTGATCGCCCGCAACGGCTTCGTGGTCGTCTCCCACGAGCGGCGCATCTCCCCGTTGCAGTGTCGCGGCCCGGCCGTCGGGCGCCTGGTCAAGACGCTCACCTTCGAGCAGTTGCTCCGGCTGGACTGCGGGACCCGCGGCGCCGACGACGGGCTCACGCAGACTCAGGTCCCGGTGCCGGGCGCACACGTCCCCCTGCTCGATCAGATCCTGCGCCTGGTGGGGCAGGGGCGCACACGGGTGATCGTCGAGTTGAAGGTCCACCCGACCCGCCGCCGCGAGACCCTCGCAGCCAAGCCGTTCGCCCGGCGGGTGGTCACGACATTGCGCAAGGCCCGGATGCTGCGCCGGACGACGGTGCAGTCCTATGACTGGGGCGCGCTGCGGGAGGTCGCGCGCCTCGAGCCGCGGCTGCGCCTGATGGCGCTGGCCAGCTCGAAGACGGTCTATTCGGGCAGCCCGTGGCTGGGGGGCGTGCGCGTGAGGCGCGACCCGTTTCCCTATGGCCTGGCCGGCGCGGTGCAGCGCGCCGGCTTCGACGCCGTCTCCCCCGACGCCGCGAAGGTCTCACCCGAGCTGATCTTCAGCGCGCACTTCCGCGGCCTCGAGGTCCTGCCCTACACGGTCAACGCGCCCGCGGAGATGCGCAGGCTGATCGAGATGGGCGTGGACGGCCTGGTCAGCGACTATCCCGACCGGCTTCGGCGCGCGGTGCGGGAGGCGAAAGCGCCGATCGCGGGGTAGAAAGCGGCTCAGGCGGCCATCGCGCGCACGTACACGTCGGCGAGCGTGCCGGCCCCGTACGTGCCGCGCAGGCCTTCGGCGCTGTCGCGCGCGATGATCGTGCCGCCCCGGATGAGCGCGATGTCCTCGCACAGCGACTCCGCCTCTTCGAGGTAATGGGTGGTGAGGAGGATCGTCGTGCCGAGCTCGTGCAGGCGGCGGATGTAGCGCCACAGGTCCAGGCGCAGCTCGTAGTCGACGCCGGCGGTCGGCTCGTCGAGGATGACCAGGCGCGGCTCGTGCATCAGCGCGCGCGCCAGCAGCAGGCGCCGGCGCATCCCGCCCGAGAGCATCGGCGCCCGCGTCTTCGCCTTTCCGCGCAGGTCGAGGACGTCCATCATCTCCTGGGCGCGCGCGCGGGCGTGCGCGCGGGACATGCCGTAGTAGCCGCCGTGGTAGGCGAGCGTCTCCTCGACGTCGAGGAAGCGGTCGAGGTTGATGTCCTGCTCGGCCAGCCCGATCAGGCCGCGCGCCTCGAGCGACCGGTGCTCGTGGCCGAAGACCCGCACATCCCCGCTCGTGATGCGGATCAAGTTGCAGATCGCCGAGATCAGGGTCGTCTTGCCCGCGCCGTTCGGCCCGAGCAGCCCGAAGAACGCGCCGTCTTCGACCACCAGGTCGACCGCGTCCAGCGCGAGGAAACCGTCGTCGTAGCGCTTGGTCAGCGATCGCAGCTCGAGGGCGGGGGCGGCCACTTGATGAGTGAAGTCACTCATCAAGACCACGCTAGGGTCGGTGCCATGCCGCTGGTTCCCATGGTCATCGAGCGCACCGCCCGTGGCGAGCGCGAGTTCGACATCTACTCGAGGCTGCTCAACGAGCGCATCATCTTCCTCGGCAGCCCGATCGACGACATGATCGCCAACCTCGTCGTCGCCCAGCTGCTGCACCTCGAGTCCAGCGATCCCGACAAGGACATCTCGATCTACATCAACTCACCGGGAGGTTCGATCTACTCGGGCCTGGCCGTGTACGACACGATGCAGTTCATCAAGCCCGACGTGGCGACCATCTGCTGCGGCGTCGCGATGAGCATGGGCTCGCTGCTGCTGACGGGCGGCGCGAAGGGCAAGCGCTTCTCGCTGCCCAACTCGCGCATCCTGATCCACCAGCCGTCGGCCGGCTTCGAGGGCCAGTCCACCGACATCGAGATCCACGCTCGCGAGATCCTCAAGTCGCGCAAGCGCATCGACGAGATCTACGCGCTGCACACCGGGCAGGCCGAGGAGCAGGTGCACACCGACATGGAGCGCGACCGCTTCTTCAAGCCCGAGGAGGCCGCCGAGTACGGCCTCATCGACAAGGTCATCTCCTCGCACTGAGGCCGCTGTCAGGGGCAGCCGCGGCCGCGGAACTCGAAGCCGACGCTCATCGGGAGCTCGGTCTTGCGGCCGTCGATCTCCGCGCTCACGCGCGGTCCCACGGCGTCGCCGCGGTCGAGGCACCCTTTGATCGCGACATCGAGCCGGACCCGGCGGCTGCCGCGCGGCGCGAGCTTGAACGCCGGCGGGTCGGCGGCCCCGGGCACGACGCTGAAGGAGGCGCCCTGCACGCGCGTGATCGCGACGTCGCGCACCGCGACGGTCTCACCGGTCAGGTTCGTCAGCGTGAAAGCCGGCCGGCGCGTGCCCGCGACGAGAGGGTAGACCGCCCGCAGCCCACGGTCGGTCCCGTCCCCCTCCCGGAGGGGCGCGCCGAAGCGGCTCGGCCCACCCGCTTCGGCGACCTCGACGTCGTCGGGCAACGCATAGTCGAACGGGCATTGGTTGCGGCGGCCGACGCTCAAGCAGAGGGTCTGGTCGTCGCGGTAGCGAAAGCGCCGGGAGCCCTGCCGGTAGTCGACCTCCAGCCCGAGCGCGAAGTAGACGCCCGGGCGTCGGGCGCGCAGGCCGAACACCACGCGGCCCACCCGGGTCGCCAGCGTACTCCCGACCACCGGACGCGCGCGGCGCGGGTAGCACGATGCGCAGTTCTCATTCCCACCGACCCGTGGCGCGCGGAACTTCAGGCCGGGCGAGAGGAAGACGGGCTCCACCGAGGCGACGCGCACCTCGGCGTCGGCCTCCATGACTATGCCCCCCGCGGCGCCGAGGGTCTCACCGGCTGCGGCACGGCCGAACGCACCCTGGTCGAGCAGGCCGAGCTTGAGCGGGCCGCCCTCGGTGCGGCCGCCGAGATAGCCGGCGTCGCGTACCAGGATGAGGCCTCCGACGACGGCCACGAACAGGGCGGCCAGGGCGTACCGGGTCCTCACGGCCGCCGGACGGTGTGCTCGATGAGGCCGAGCGACTCGATCTCGATGCGAACGGTGTCGCCCGGCGCGAGAAATATGCGGGGCTCCATCGCGACGCCCACCCCGCTCGGGGTGCCGGTGAGGATGAGGTCCCCGGGCTCGAGGCTGATCGCCTCCGAGAGGAAGCCGACGAGGGCCTCGGGCCCGAACACGAGGTCCGAGGTCGACGAGTCCTGGCGCGGCTCGCCGTTGACGTGGGTGGTCAGCCGGAGCGCCTCCGGGTCGGCGACCTCGTCCGCGGTCGTGATCCACGGACCCCACGGGCAGGCGTTGTCGAAGCCCTTCGCACGCGTCCACTGCGGCTCGCGGCCCTGCAGGTCGCGGGCCGAGAGGTCGTCGGCGATCGCGTAGCCGGCGATCCGCCCGTGCTCGCCGAGCACGACGACGAGCTCGCCCTCGTAGTCGAGGCGGTTCCAGGCCGCGGCGGGGACCACGACGTTCCCGCCCGGCGCAGCGCTCGAGCTCGGCAGCTTCATGAAGACCATCGGCGCCTCGGGAAGATCGCGCCCGGTCTCTCTGGCGTGGGCGGCGTAGTTGAGGCCGATGCCGAAGATCGCCCTGGGCCGGGGAACGGGCGCCAGCAGCGTCAGCTCGGCGAGCGCGTGCTCGGCCCCGTCGGCGGGCGTGCGGTCGCCGGACGCCAGCCGCTCCAGCACGGTCTCCCCGCGCATCTCGACCACGAGGTCGCCGAACACCTGTCCCGCGCGAGCCTCGCCCGTGCCGGGGTCGGCGAAGGTGGCCAGCCGCATCGCCCGCGACACTACAGCGTGCTCGCCGGATGGCCGATGATGCCCTGATGGACTCCGGTGCCATCAAGGCGGCGGCCGACATGTCGGCCACCTCCTACCGCTCGTTCGCCGACGCCACGCGATCGGTGCTCGACCTGCTCGAAACCCAGCTCCCGGGCGTCGCCGTCTTCCTCGCCCACCTGGACCGCGGCCACGACATCCACCGCATCGTGGACACCCGCAACGGCGATGGGTTCGGGCTGCGGTCGAACCTCGCGATGCCGCTGTCGGACTCCTTCTGCGTGCACATGGCCGAGGACCGCGCCGGGCGGCTGTGCAACGACGTCGCGAGCCATCCGGTCTACGGCCGCGTCGAGGCCCAGGGCCGCTTCGGCGCGGGCGCCTACCTCGGCATGCCGCTGGAGCTCTCCGACGGCTCGCGGGTGGGCGCGTTGTCGGCGCTGTCGCGAGAGCGCTCGGCCTTCCGCGCCGATCACGAGCAGCTGTTCGGGATGCTCGCCCGCGTGCTGGCCTACGAGCTCGAGCGCGAGACCAACGAGCGCGACGTGCGCCGGCTCAACGACTCCCTGCGCGCCCAGGCGCGCGGCATGGCCGCCGTCTCGCGCGCCGCCCGCGCGCTGGCGGGCGACGGCGACCCGCGCGTATCGATTCTCAGGGCGGCCTGTGAGGCCGCCGACGCGCCCGTCGCCTTTCTGCTCGAGCCGTCGGGGCGCGAGCTGATCTCGACCGCCATGCACGGCGTCGAGATGGCGCCGGTCACCATTCAGGCCCGCGAGGAGACGCCCCGCGGCGCGACCCGCGCCTTCTCCTCGCTGGAGAGCTACTTCGTCGCGGATGCGCGCGAGCACCCGGCGCTCGCCGCCCCGCTCGTGGAGGCGACCGCCGCGAAGTCCGCCCTCTTCGAGCCCATCGTGCGCGAGGGCACGGTCTCGGCCGTGATGATCCTGGTCTGGCACGAGCACGTCGCAGCGCCCTCGGATTCGCTCAGCGCGGTGCTGCGCCTCGTCGCCGCCCAGGCCGCCGCGGCCATCGAGCACGCCGGCCTGCACGATCGCCTCGGCGAGCTGGCGCTGAGCGACCCGCTCACCGGGCTCGCCACGGAGCGGATGCTCGACGCCGAGGTGCCCCGCGAGCTCGCACGCGCCCGCCGCAGCGAGTCGCCCGTCTGCGTCGCCGTGCTCGATCTCGATGGTCTGGACGCGTTCAACCGGCTGCGCGGCGAGGGCGAGGGCGACCGCCTGCTCAAGGAGACGGGCGCCATGTGGGCCGCGACGCTGCGCGACGTGGACCTGCTCGCGCGCATGGAGGGCGGGCGCTTCACCGCGCTGCTGCCGGGCTGCCTGCTCAGCGAGGCGGTCGAGGTCCTCGACCGCGTCCGCGCACGGACCCCCCGCAGCCAGACCGCGTCGGCGGGGGTGGCCCTGTGGAACGGAGAGGAGCCGTCCGAGCTGCTGCTCGCCCGCGCGGGCGGCGCGCTCAGCGTGGCCAAGTCCGCCGGCCGCGACCTCACCATCGCGGCCGACTAAGCCTGGATCCACCAAATCGACGGTGGCGTGACGGCGTCGCAGCCCAAGTCAGGGGGCGTCGGCCGAGCACCGGCAGGGTGGGCCCTTCGGGTGCTCGGCCGGCGACGCCTGGCGACCGGATGCGGCGTTGTCACGCCGCCGGCGCGGGGGATCCAGGCTAAGACCCGCGCGCCACGGCAAATACACCCGTGGGATGCATTATCCGTGGAGGCTGGCGAGTCCCGCCCGAATCGCGGCATCCTTCTCGGCGGCATCGGTGTCCAGCCAGTGCCAGAACACGCCCCGCTTGATGGCGAACGCCTCCTCCATGTGGTCCTGCACCCGCTCCACGGCCATCCGCACGGCCACGGCTCCCTCCACCTCACCCGCCTCGGTGGCGGTCCCGTACAACGTGAAGGCCATTCCCTCCGCGATCACGGTCAAAGCGCAACGACCGTCCAAGCGCAGACGCTCCAGTGACCCGCGACGAGAGCCGAGCGCGAAGTGGACCGTCGCGGCAGACGTGCGCACCGCCGTCGACACGGGAATCGCATGCACCCCGCTCGTCGACAGCACCGCCACCGTCCCGATGGGCCACTCCGGGACCG
>Ga0136618_10000193_pt1 | contig 18465 bp, 14 predicted proteins | sample AntDrymUQ3302106_2_FD_104805 | JGI IMG/M metagenome (GOLD analysis project Ga0136618, IMG submission 104805) | Polar desert sand microbial communities from Dry Valleys, Antarctica - metaG UQ330 (21.06) | ecosystem: Environmental > Terrestrial > Soil > Desert | place: Antarctica: Dry Valley... | reverse complement strand
TTCACGAAGCCGCGCATCAATGGTTCGGCGACACGGTAACGATGCGCTGGTTTGACGATTTGTGGCTCAAGGAAGGCTTTGCCGAGTTTATGGCGTATAAGACTCTGGAAAAAGTGATGCCCGAATACAATGCGTGGAAAATCTTTTACGAGCGCAACAAACAGCTTGCCTATCTGACTGATTCAACTAAGGGAACAACGCCGATTTATCAGGAAATCCCGAACCTCTCGGCGGCAAAATCGGCATACGGCAACATCGTCTATCGCAAAGCCCCGTCGTTTCTGCGCCAAGCCGAGTTTTATCTGGGCGAAGATAAATTTCAAATCGCCGTCCGCGCATTTTTGAAGAAACACGAATTTGCCAACGCCGAATGGACGGATTTGGTGAAGGAATTTGAAGACACAACTTGGAAAAACGATGTGAGAATTACAACAAGCACTGCAATTCCAAAGGAAACTCAAGAATGGGCAAGACAAGAAGTTAGAAATTGGGCGAAACATTGGGTAACACAGCGCGGAATGCCTTTAATAAAAGATTCTCTGGGAATTTATGAAATTTGGCTTCCATTTTCGCCGGGAGGTTATAAAGGAAAAAACCTTTTTGAAGCTAACAATTCTCAGAAAGATATACTCAATGAAGATAAAAAATGGACGCAAAGAGTTAAGTTTTTGGGTGTGTTTCCTAATGGAGAACGAAAAGAAATGGAAGTAACTTTTTTCGATGATGAAGGAAGTTACAATGGAAGGTCTCTTTATATTACTTTTGCAGATGGCAATAAAAGCGAAGTTATAAAACCTGCTTTTGTTTTCCCAAATTACCAAGATTACGGCTACGGCATCTTTCTGCTTGACGAGAAAAGCCGCGCTTACGTTCTCGAAAATATCCAGAACGAAAAAGACGATTTTCTCCGCGCGATGATGTGGGGAAGTTTGTGGGACAGCGTGCGCGAAGCCGAACTCGCCCCGCGTGATTACGTCGCGCTCGTCATCAAAAACTTGGGCGTCGAAACGGACGAAAGCACGATTCAAACTCTTTTGGGGCGCGTTTCAACCGCGATGAATTATTATTTGTCCGACGCGCAATCAAAAGAATTCGCCGCGCAGCTCGAAACGCTTTTGCTTGATAAAATGCAGAACGCGCCGACGCTTGGACAGCGAATTACTTTTTATCGAGCGTTTTTGAATGTCGCTTCAAGCGAAAATGCGAAGCAGACTTTGAAGCAAATTCTCAAAGGCGAGTTTAACGATAAAGGCGGAAACCCAAGCGTAAGCGCGGGTGCAAAAACTTCGACAAGCTCAAATGATAAGGAAAAATCCGCGCCCTTGCTGACGCGCGGGCTTCCGCCTTTGAAGACGAAAGACAAATTCGACATCGTTACGCGCCTTTTGATTTTGAACGACAAAGACGCACCGAATCTTTTAGCCGAACTCGAAAAAACCGAAACTTCAGACGAAGCGAAACGCTACGCTTACGCCGCGAAAGCCGGAATCGCAACGGCGGAAAACAAACAAAAGTTTTTTGGTGATTTTACCGGCAATAAAGAAATTTCCGAAAGTTATATCGAAACTGCATTCGTGCCTTTTAACTCAGCGAAACACGCCGATTTGACTTTGCCATTTTTAGAAAATGCGCTGAAGGAATTGCCAAATCTGAAAAAAAGCCGCAAAATCTTTTTCATCAACGGCTGGCTCGCCGCTTTTATCGGCGGGCAAAAAAGCGAACAGGCTTTGCAAATCGTCAATAAATTTCTAACTGACAATCCGAATCTCGACAAAGATTTGCGTTTGAAAGTCTTGGAGGTCGCGGACGGACTGGAAAGAGCGGTGAAGATTCGTAACAAGTTTTCTAATTAAAATAGCGAAAGACCAAAAGTAAAAAAAACTAAAGTGTAATTAAAGATTTATTAATTACACTTTTAGTTTTTTTTACCAAAAATTTCAGATTAAAGACCGAGCAGAGACGCTTTCGCCGCCTTGAATTCTTCGTCGCTCAAAATACCTTGTTTGTGTAATTTGGCAAGACGTTCGAGTTCCGCCGTAACATCTTTTTTGTTTTCCGCGGCGGCTTCTGCAGTGTCCGGTTTGTTCGAGCCGAGTTTGTCGAGCAACGCGCCGCCGTATTTCTTGCCGACTTTGCTCCCGAGCGCGCCGCCGACCAATGCGCCGGTAAATGTTCCAATCACCGGAATCGGAATCAAAACCGTTCCGACCTGTGCTCCGGCGAGTGCGCCGCCCGCAACTCCGGCTAAGCCACCGGCTTTCTCATTATCTTCCTTTTGCTTTCTCGCTTCGTCCTGTTTTGTATCTGCCATCGAAATCTCCTATTTAAATTAATATACTTGCTTGAACAATTGATTCATCTGTTGTTTGTACCGCTCGAGAATTATAAACCACAATAAATTTAAACAACAAATAAATCATTTGTTCCAAATTCAAACTTCCGATTTTGTACACCAAAGTTTTTGGACGAAATCGAAAAGCAAAAACTAAAAAAGGCTGATTATAATAAAATAATCAGCCTTTTTTTGTTTTAATCAAATATAATTCAACTCGTTTTTAGCTTGCAATTGCCTGAAGTTGTTCAACTGCCGGCGGCTCAAAGCCAAAGTGTTTGTATCCTGCGTCCGTTACGATTCGACCGCGCGGCGTGCGATTCAAAAAACCGATTTGAATCAAATACGGCTCAATCATCTCTTCGATAGATTCGCGGTCTTCGCTGATTGACGCGGAAATCGTGCCGACTCCGACCGGTCCGCCTTCAAATTTTTCGATAATACTCAAAAGCAGTTTACGGTCAACTTCGTCCAAACCGAAACGGTCAACTTCCATCTCGTCAAGCCCGCGCTGCGTAATTTTGCCTGTGATTCGTCCGTCTCCCAGAATCTCCGCATAATCGCGCACGCGGCGCAAAAGGCGATTGGCAATACGCGGTGTTCCGCGTGAACGACGGGCAAGTTCATCCGCGCCGGTTGCTTCAATCTCAACGCCCAGAATTTCAGCCGAGCGGTGAATAATAATTTCCAAATCCTTTTTCGGATAAAAATCAAGATGATTGACAATGCCGAAACGTCCGCGAAGCGGCGCAGAAATCATTCCCGCGCGAGTGGTTGCGCCGACCAATGTAAATTTCGGCAAGTCGAGTTTGATGGAACGCGCCGCCGTGCCTTGTCCAATCATCAAATCAAGCTGAAAATCTTCCATCGCCGGATACAAGACTTCTTCAATCTGCGGTTTTAAGCGATGAATTTCATCAATAAAAAGCACGTCGCCTTCTTCCAGATTCGTCAAAACCGCCGCCAAATCACCGCCCTTTTCAATCGCCGGCGCGCTGACCGATTTTAAATTCGCGCCGAGTTCGTTGGCAAGAATTATCGCCAAACTCGTTTTGCCGAGTCCCGGCGGACCGAAAAGCAGAACGTGGTCGAGTGCTTCGCCGCGCCGCAAAGCCGCCTTCAAAAAAATCTTCAAATTGTTGACGATTTTTGTCTGACCGATATATTCGGTTAACTTTTTCGGGCGCAAACTCTGCTCCGCCTGCACGTCTTCGAGCGTCGCCTGACCGACGATTAAACCGTTTTGCCTGACCGGACTTTCTACCAATTCCAATGCCATTCTGATAACCCCTTTTTAATTTTTATTGAAACACTATTTTACTATGTGCAACATTTTGTTTCAACTGTGAGACAACGGAAATAAAAAATATGTTGCCGATAAAATTAAGCAGCAAGTTTCAATTGAACTTTTTCCGCCGGTTCAATTTCTTCAACCTTTTCTTGGCGAACTTGCATTGGTTTCACTTTATCAACCAACGGATTGCTGAGTTTCCCGACGAGCCACCGACGATAAATTTCCGCTTCATCCAATTTGCCCGTCCAACGTGCGCGGTCGAGCATCGTCAGAGCCATTTCCAAAGTGTGGTGCTGTCCGGCACGGTCCTGGCTATTGGCAAAATAACGATAAGATTCTTCCAAATTTCCGACACTTCTTTGCGCCGTCAAAACATCACGAAAACCGAGTTTGCCGCGAAAATGTTTTGAATAGATATTCATCGGATAATTGGTTGACGTGTAAAGGTCAAAATAATTATCGATCAAGCCTTCCTTGTGCAAAACCGAACCGACATAACTCGGTTTTGCGCCGGAAATCGCCGCAATCGCTTCAATCTCAGTCGTGCCTGAATTAAACAGCGACAAAATCATATCCTTCTTGCTTTGAATCGTTTCTTTTTCTCCCATCTCAAATAAAGTTTGTGTAGTTTCTGTTTTCATTTTTAACACTCCTTTTGGTACTGTATAAGATGTTTCATCTGTGAAACGAGTTGCTTTTTTATATGAAAAAAACAATTAAATTTGTCAGCATAAACCTTTACTTTATAGCAATTTACAAACTTCCCGTATTTATTTCATTTGAATTTGAAAGCGATAAATTATACCTTGAAACGAGAGTTAAAAATGGTGGAAAATATGATAGAAAAGAAACTGATTTTTGATATAAAGAAGGCGCGGGAGAGAATCGAGAACGGGAAACGAGCCAATTGGTGGCGAAGGAAAGGTCTAAAATCTAAAGGCTTTAAGTATTTCGATAAGGAAGGCAAGCAAATCAATAATGAAACGCATCTCGAAAGAATTAAATCTCTGGTGATTCCTCCGGCGTGGAAATCAGTGCGGATTTCGCCGTTTTCGAGCAGCAGGCTGCAAGTCATCGGCATTGATACGAGCGGGCGCATCCAATATCTCTATCATCAAAAATTTAGAGAAAAACAAGAAACTAAGAAATTTCAGAAAATCGAAAAATTCGGCGAGCATTTGCCGAATTTGAGAAAAATCACCAACGAACATATCGGACTCGAAGGTCTGCCGCGCGAAAAGGTTTTAGCTTTGATGATGCGGCTCATAAATTCACTTTATATCCGCATCGGCTCTGAAAAAAGCGTCAAACATTATCGCACTTTCGGTATTACAACCCTGCAAAACCGGCATCTTGAAATCGGGCGCGGCGGCAAACTCATCTTCAATTTCGTCGGAAAACATCACATCCAGCATCGCAAAGTTTTGGTGGACGAAGAATTGGCGATGATTATGAAGGATTTGAAAGCTATCGGCGGCGCACGAAAATTATTTAATTATGTGGACGAAAATGGCAAACCGCGCCCGATAAAACCGAAGGACATTAACGATTATTTGAAGGCTGTCACCGCGCCGGAATTTTCCGCAAAGGATTTTCGCACCTGGGGCGGAACGATTCTCGCGGCACTCGCGCTTGCCGACATCGGAAAGACTGAGGAAGAAGGCATTTTGAAGAAAAATATCTTGAAGGCGGTAAAAAAAGTTGCCGAGCAGCTTGGCAACACGCCGACGGTTTGCCGCAGTTCGTATATTCATCCGACGGTTTTAAAATCCTATGAATCGGGTATCACGCTTGAGGAATTCAGCGAGAAAAAAAGTCGCAAGGTCAAGCGTTTTCAAGCGGAATATGAGCCTGAGGAAATCGCTTTGATGAAACTCTTTAAAGTAAATGAGAGATGAGAATAAATGGGAAGTGAGAAGTGAGGAATAAGACAATTTATCTTCTCACTTCTCACTTCTCATCTATTTAACCACGCCGCGTTGGGAAGTTTCAATAAAATCAACCAGCAAATTAACTTCCGAACAGTCGCTGATTTCTTGTTTAATTTTTTCGACGGCTTGCGTGGTGTTTAATTTTGCGCTGAGTAAAAGATGAAAAGCGTGGTGCAGCTGTTCGATTGTTTCTTTGGCGTAGCCGCGACGCTTCATTCCGAGACGGTTTAAGCCGTAGCACTTGGCGTGGTTTCCCTGGCTGATGGCAAACGGCAAAGCGTCTTTGACTATCACCGAATAGCCGCCGACAAAGGCTTCGAGTCCAATGCGGCAAAATTGGTGAATACCTGAATATGCGCCGATATTTGCGCGGTCGGCAATCGTTACGTGACCTGCGAGCGTTGCCGCGTTTGCCATAATGACTTCGTTTCCGATGCGGCAATCGTGCGCGATGTGCGCCTGCGCCATAAGGAGGCAATCGTCGCCGATTTGCGTGAGACCGCCGCCGCCCTGCGTTCCGCGGTGAACCGTAACGAATTCGCGGATGTGATTTCGTTTGCCGATTTCGGTTGCGGTTTCTTCGCCGTTGTATTTTAAATCCTGCGGTGCGAGTCCAATTGAAACAAAGGGGAAAATGCGCGTTTCATCACCGATAGTGGTTTTGCCATTAATAACAACGTGTGATTCGAGATGCACGTTGTCGCCTAAAACGACCGCATCGCCGATTGTGGAATACGCTCCGACATAACAATCTTTACCGATTCCGGCTTGCGGGCTGACAATTGCAGTTTCATGAATGAAAGAAGACATAGAAGACGTTTAGCGGTTTTCAGTGTTGTCGATTGCAACGGTTTTTTCATTCGCAACGGCAGCTTGAGTCGGCTTTTTCAGAATCAACCAAACGAAAATCCCGACAACGATAAGCGATACGATACTCGAAAGCGCACCGCCGACAATTGAAGCGATAAAACCGTAGATGCCTAAATTGCGCCTGTTTTTTGTAAATCCCAAAATCAATGGAATCAAACCTAATACAAAACCCACGCCCAAGCCGATAAGAACCAAGTCCCAAAAAGTTACTGTGATTAACAGCATATTATTTATTTTCCTCCGTTTTATGCTCTCCGATAATACACATAATTTCAGCTTCGGCGGTAATGTTGCCGTCAACTTTGGCTTCACCGCGCATCTTTAGCACGCGGCTTCCGATTCGGATTGCCGTAACTTCCAAGACGAGCGTGTCGCCCGGCACGACCGGACGGCGAAAACGCGCTTTTTCGATTCCGCTGAAAAAAGGGATTTTGTTGCGGCGGTCTTCAAATTCCCGAAGCGCGAGAATCGCGCCGCACTGAGCCATCGCTTCGATCTGCAAAACGCCCGGCATAACGGGCGCGTCGGGAAAATGTCCTTGAAAAAAATACTCGTTAAAAGTTACTTGCTTGATGCCGACGATTTTTTCACGCGGCACGATTTCGATAATTTTATCAACCATCAGAAACGGATAACGATGCGGCAGGATTTCTTGGATGGCGAGTGAATCAAGAACAATCATAAAAATCAGAATATAAAATACAGAGAAGCCAGAAGCCGGAAGAATTTCTTCTACCGGCTGCTGACTGTTGACTGCTGACTGCTAATTGTTACGGCTTGGCGGCGGCTGTCGTTCCTGCGGGACGTGCGTTGTAGAAAGTAATAAATTCTTTCGTTACGTCATATTTATTATTGAAAGCCATTAGAATCTGTTGTTCTTCGAGCTTTGCTCCGTCAAAAATAACGGCAAAACCGTTTTTGACGGCAAACTCCTGCAATGCCTTCATAACGTCTTGATAAATCGGACCGACGACAACCTGACGACGACTGTCAAGACGCGCTTTGATATCTTCTTGTTTAAACTTAAAATCGCGTCCCAACTTTTCGTATTCGGTGGCTTTTGCCTGACCGCTGGCTTGAAGTTTGGTTTTATCAACCGCAGCCGGTGTATTCGGATTATTAAGCTGATCCTGGATAGTTTTTATCTCACCCTGAAGAGTTTGAATTCTTCTCAACAAAGTTTCCAGCTCGGCGGCAGGCTGTTTAAATTCCGTTTCGATACTGTTGGAAGCAGTAACGAGTTTTGTGATTCCCGCTTTGCTGTCTTCAAATGCAAATGTGTTGACTAAGCCGATTTTTCCTGCGTCCTGCGCTTGGGCAAATGCCGAAACTGCAAAGACGGCGGTGAAAATAAAATTGGCGGCAATTAAACGAATTGTTTTCATTTTTTTGGTTACTCCTTAACTAATAAAAAGAAATTTATCAAATTTTTTGATTATTCCTTTGAACCTATTTTTACTAAATTTGTTGCTTACGATTTTCTTAGGCGATAACAAAATAAGGGCTAAAGACCGATTACTTTAGAAAACCTTGCCGGTTGTTATCGTCACTTTTATATTGCGTTTTAGAATGTTCTACCGACCGTAAATCGGAAACCGCTTCTTTTTCCGGGTAGGAAAAGTCCCGGCACTTCTTCGGTAATTCCGATTTTTGCGTTCGGATTGTAGTAGTAAATCAGGCGAAACGGAACATTGACAACCGGAACCTGCACGCGCAGCTCCAATCCGACACTCGAACGAATATCGCCGAACTTGCTAAACGCGCTTTCATCAATTCTTAATACCGTATTTGTTTGTGCTTCACCGCGCAGGAAAATCTGCTGAAGATTTTGCGGCGGACTTATCGGACAGCCCAAACCCGTTTGACAAAAATTGCGTCTGAATTCGTCAGTCGTCAGCAGGTTGTCATTAAACAGCAGCAGGCTTCCGAATCTGCTTTCGATGTTAGGATTGTTCCGCAAGGCAAGTGCCGTTAAAGTTCCGGCTCCGACAAGCGTGTCATCCGCGAAAAAATTACTGTTGATAACTTGCGAGCCGGTTTTCTGTAAATTGAAAACCGAACCGACATCGGCGAATGCGGCTATAACTACCGGTCCGAATAACGGAACTCGATATTCAAAATTCCCCAAAACCTGCGTGTCGCCGCCGATAAACTGGAAGTTTCTGGAGATTTGTCCTGAGTTTGCGCCGGCAACGCCGGTAAAAGTTCCGAGTTGGCTCAAATCGCTGTTTAAACCCGGAATCGGCACGGGGGTTCCATTAACATTACTCGCGGCAATAACATTGCGACTGGTAACAAAACCGTCAAACGGCGCAATCGGACCGATTGAGCGCGAATCGTAACCTCGAATATCCGACTCGCTTCCCAAAAAGAATCTTTCATAGCGCGGAATACCGGCGATAAAGTTAAGGGAATTGGTATTTCTAACTCTGTCGGAAGTAGCGAAACTTCCGATTGTTCCGGCTAACACACGAAACGCGAAAACTTCCGGGCTGGTCGATTTTTTGCGCCTGACGGGAATAAATTGACTGTATTCAATTCTCGGCTGATAAGTTCTGACATCGCCCCCCAAACCTGATAAGGCAAATGTAGCCGTAAACTGTTTGCCTTCAACCGTATCAATACCGTTGTTGCGCGGGCGATAATCATAAACAAACGACGGTGTGATGCGGCTGGTGATAATACTCGGCTGCGAGAAAACGACCGGAACTCCCAAAGCAGTATCAGCTAATTGATTAACCCTCGGCTCGTCAATCGATGTCGCAGAAAATTGATAACTCACTCCGACGCGCGAAAATCTGGAAAACGGTCTTTTCGGCAAAAACTCGGAAAGCGGCGCGGTGGCAAAAACGGACGCGCCGTAAGTTTTTTGAGTAAAAAGATTGTCGATACTTGTCGTCAGCGCACCCTGCGGATTCAGTGCATCATTTAATATGCTCTGGTTTTGCGAAAGAAATGTTCCTTCACCGAAAAAGTTGTAACGGCTGGCGAAAAGCGAAAATCCTACCGAGATTGGTCGGTCGCGGAAATAAGGATTTTGATAGGTGAACTGGAGATTTTGCTGGCGATTTCCGAAACCGAAATTGAACGAAAGAATTTCACCGCGTCCCAAAAGATTGTTGGTCGAATACTCCAATCCGAAAAATGAACCGCCGATACCGGAAATGCCGCCGTTGAATTGAATCTGCTGTCTGCCTTTTTCACTGACTTTGATAATTAAATCAACATCGCCTTGTTCTTCGTCCGTGCGAATTTCAACGTCACGGTCTTTGTCCAGCGGGTCAAAATAGTTGGTTTGATTAAGTCTGCCGACCGATATTTCCACAAAGTTCTGATTGTAAATATCGCCTTCATTTATCAAAACTTCGCGCCTCAACACTTTGTCGCGGGTAAAAGTGTTTCCGGTAAATTCCAATCGGCGCAGTCTAAACTGTTTTCCTTCGTCGATTACAATTGTTATATCAACGATTCCTTCCTTCGGATTGTTCGGATTATCCTTGAAATCAGGGTTGAATTCCGCGTCGGCAAGCACAAATCCCTGTGTGCCGTATGCCTTTTTCAAATTTTCATCGACACCTTCGATAACCCGTTTTCCATCGGCAATCTCACCCTTTTTCAAGCCGAGACCGGCTAAGATTTGTTCTTCCGAGAAGATAGAATTTCCTTCGACCTTCAATTCACCGACCCGAAAAACTCTTCCTTCGGTAACGGGAACGATGATTTTTAATGTATCGTCTTTAGAAGAAATAATCGGAAGCGGCAAAGTACCCAAAACCGGAATGCCCGTGCGTTTGTAACCCAATCCGACAACCTGCGGCTCGCCGATTCTCGCCTGGAAATAACCCTTCGAGAACATATAAGACAGAACATTTTTTCGCAAATCGTATTGCAGTTTTCTGAGGTCGAGAATGTCCTGTCCCTGAAAGCGCGAAATGAGTCCGGTTTCTTTGACGAGTTGAAGTTGACCGCGGAGTTCGCCGTCTTTGAAAATCTCGTTGCCTTCAAATTCTATATCAACGATGCGCGAACGATTGCCTTGTTCGACTTTGAAGATTACGGCAGTTGAAGTTAGCGAAACTTCCTCGCTATCAACAGTGACTTTTGCATTCGGATAACCTTTCGAAGCGAGCAGTTCACGGATAACGCGAATTCCTTTCTGGGAATTAACCGGATTAAAATACGCCTCTCTGGAAATACCGACGCGCTGCTCGCGGAAAGCCTTCAAAACGTCGGATTCGGGAACGGCTTTCAAGCCTTCAAACTGCAAATCACGAATAATCTGCAGCTCGACGACTTCAAAAATAACATTGACGCCGCCGCGCACACCTTCTTCGGTCAGAACTCTCGTTTTGACTTTATCAAAAAAGTTGAGCGACAAAAGATCCTGCAAATCACGTTCAAGCTGCGACTGATTGTAAACATCGCCTACCTGCGTTTTTACATAATAAAGTAAGTCTTCGTCGCGCAGACGACGATTTCCTTGAATATCAATACTCTCGACTAATTGCTGTAGTTTGACCGCTTCGGTCTTCGGAGCGGGGTTCGCTTTATCGGCTGTTTCGGCTGTGAAGGGCAGAGCCAAAAACATAAAACTCAATAAAACAAGCCCGAAAGCGCGAAGAATTTGCATAAAACCGTTTTCCTTATAATTGCAGATTTTTTCAGCTCTCTTGAAAGCTTTAAAAAGATTTTTGCTCTTTAATACCAAAATAAAAATACCAATTCTAAAAAGTTTTTTACAAAGGCTTTTGCGTTGGATTAATACGCGAACTTTGATTCTATTGTTTAAGTCTTGGTTGCCTTGCGCGGCAACCCTTGCAGCAAACTTCCGAATTATACAGATAAAACCGCAAAAAGGAAAAAGCGCGAAAGTCGTTATTAAAACTTTCGCGCTTTTTTATTGAATCAAATGTCGTTAAAGAAAATACAAACGGAAAACGGAAAACGGAAAATGTTTGAACGATTATTTTCCACTTTCCGTTTTCCGTTCTCTTACACTTTCTCGAGAAGCACGTCTTCTAATGCTTCGAGCCGAACCGGACGGAAGATTAATTTATCATCTTCCGCGAAGACTTCGACAAGGTTTTCTTCGCTCAGTTTGCCTTGAATCAAGGCTTCGGAAAGCTCGTCTTCAACATATTTCTGCAGGGCGCGTTTGAGCGGACGCGCGCCGTAGCTGCGGTCGGCGCAGGTTTTTTTGATCAGCCATCGTTTGGCTTCATCGGTCAGGCGAATTTGAAGAGCGTGTTTGGTTAGAATTTCGTTGAGTTTGCCGATTTGCAAATCAATAATCTGCATCAAATCCGCGTCTATCAATTCATCGAAAATAATGATTTCATCAAGCCGATTGACGAATTCAGGCGCGAAGGTTTTTTTAACTTCGCTCAAGACTTGCTCTTCCATTTTTTGCCGCGAAGCGTCTGCGCCCGTCTGAAAACCGAGCGATGCACGTTTTTGAATGAATCTCGCGCCGATATTCGAGGTCATTATAAAAATCGCGTTTTTGCAGTCAACCGTGTTGCCCTGTGCATCGGTCAACACGCCGTCTTCAAAAACCTGCAGCAAAACATTGAACAAATCAGGATGCGCCTTTTCGACTTCGTCAAATAAAACCAGCGAATACGGCGCGCGGCGAAGTTTTTCGGTCAGTTGCCCGCCTTCTTCGTGTCCGACGTATCCGGGCGGCGAGCCGATGAATTTGGCAACCGTGTGCTTTTCCATAAACTCCGACATATCGAAGCGAACGAGCGAGCGTTCCGAGCCGAAAAGAAATTCGGCAAGCGTTCTGGCGACTTCGGTTTTACCAACGCCGGTCGGACCCAGAAAAAGAAACGAGCCGACAGGTTTGTTCGGGTTTTTCAAGCCTGCGCGGGAACGTCTGATGGCGCGAGCCAGCGCGGAAATTGCCGGACGCTGTGAAATTATTCGCCGGTGCAATTCCGTTTCGATGTTCAAAAGTTTTTTCGCTTCTTCCTGTTTGATCGAGCTTATGGGAATGCCCGTCCAACGCGCAATGACTTCTTCAACATCGTCTTTTGAAACTTCCACCGCGAAAAACGAATCTTCCATCGTTTTCAGTTCAAAGGCGAAAAGCTGGTCGTCGCTGGCGGCGGCGCGTTTCCAATTCTCGACCGTTTCCTTCCACGAAGGCTCGGAGACGGCTTCCTGCTGGTAGCGAAGTTTGGCGCGTGAGCCTGCTTCGTCCAAAACGTCAATTGCTTTATCGGGCAAAAATCGGTCTGGAATGTAGCGATTCGTTTGATAAACCGCCGCTTCGAGTGCTTCTTTCGAGTAACGGATTTGATGAAACGCTTCGTATCTTTCGGCAACGCCCTGAACGATTTTGAGAGCTTCCTCTTCGGTCGGCGGCACGACTTTGATTGATTGAAAACGGCGTTCGAGGGCGCGGTCGCGTTCGATTGATTTGCGAAACTCGCTCGGTGTCGTCGCGCCGATACACTGGATTTCACCACGCGAAAGCGCGGGTTTCAAGATATTTGCCGCGTCCAGAGTTCCTTCCGCCGAACCTGCGCCGACCAGCGTGTGCAGCTCGTCAATAAAAACGATGTATTGGTCGTGTTCCTTGAGTTCGCCGATAATTTTTTTGAGTCGTTCTTCGAATTGCCCGCGATATTTTGTTCCCGCCACAATCAATGATAAATCGAGCGACAAGATGCGTTTGTTTTCCAAAAACGACGGCACATTTTTATCAAAGATTCTCTGCGCCAAACCTTCGATAATCGCCGTTTTTCCAACGCCCGCCTCGCCGATTAAAACCGGATTGTTTTTCGTTCGCCGACACAAAATTTCGATTATCCGCTCGACTTCCTTTTCGCGTCCGACGAGCGGGTCGAATTTTCCGGTCGCCGCTTCGCTCGTTAAATCTCTGGTAAATTCCTGAAGATGCGGAACGTCGGATTTTTCGCCGCCCGCCGCGTAAAGATTCGGAAAGCCGTTTTGTCTGCCAATTTCGTCGCGCACGTCCTGCAGACGCAGTCCGTATTGATAAAGAATTTCCGCCGCGACCGAGCGTTCCTCGCGCACTAAACCCAGAAACAGATGTTCGGGTCCGATGTGCCGATTCTGAAGTCGCTGACTTTCTTCTGCGGCAAACGCCAGAATACGTTTGGTTTCAGTCGCCAGATGCAGTTCGGCGGATTGCGGAATGCGCTCGCGCATCACGATGCGTTCTTCAACCTCGCGCCTGATCAAGTCCACCGTCAAAGTATTGCGAAACGGGAAATATCTCGCGGAGATAGTTTTGTCTTCGCGCATCAAACCCATCAGAATGTGTTCGGGCGAAATGACCTGCGAGCCGTATTGCAGAGCTTCGTAGCGGGCGAAAAAGATTACTCGCCGCGCTCTTTCCGTATAGCGTTCAAACATAAAATAATTGATTCGACTTTTTATAAACTGAAATTATAAACAAAGTCTGAACCTAATTGCCAAGTTTTTCAAGGATAGAATTTTTAAGACTTGTCTGAATATAGTCGGAAAGCGCAAAGAAATCCATATTTTTCTTGACAAATAAATGTGAGAGAAAATAAATTCACCGTATCGAAAAACTGCTGCCGGTTTGAAGATGCAAACCTTAAATACCATTCGTTTCTAATTGGGCTTTTGCATCTAAAATCTCAATATCGGCATCTGTAAACTCGATAACTAAATTCAAATATCAGAGGCGCGTCTTTTATGAAAATACTTTGTGCTGCTTTCCTTTCAATTTTATTATTTGCGGTCGGCAGTTTTTCTCAAGTCAAAAAAGAAGAATCAAACGCAGCATTAAAAACGGCGACGATTAAAATTACTTTGCTTGATTTGCCCGGAGCAAATCTCGAAAAAAGCAAATGGGAAGTCGCTTACGAACTGCGAATCGCTAGCGGAAAGGAATTAAGTGATGCTTCAATAGACGGTAGATTATCGCTCGATGCCGAAAAAAAACTAGGTGAATTTGTCGCTAAAAGCAGTTTTGTCAAAAATGTTTTGTCGAAAAAGGAAAATCGGGAAGCTGTTTTAACCATTCCGCTCGACAAGAAAGTTCAAGAAAAATTAGCAAACGAACTGGAAATTCTCGCTAAATCCAACACCGCGCCGAATAAAAATACGTCCGAAGCATTGTCGGAACGCCGAATGAAAACACAAAATTTCCTAATGTATGCCAACGTGTTGGTTTATGATGCGAAGCTCAAGAAAAATATCATCGTTCCGTTTAATTGGGTGCTGCCTTTTGCTCGTTTTGCCCACTTTCCGGGCGCGAATTTTCAAATGACATTTGAAATTAAAGAAAACGGTGAATATGCCAGAAGTATGGTCTTGCCCGAAAAAACGAAAAGTTCTTTTACGATAACCACCAAACAATAAGGTCAAAATTATGAAAAAACTCGCTTTTCTCGCCCTTCTATTAATATCTTCGCTTTCCGTCTCCGCGCAAAAAACCGCGCTGAAGCCGACGCCGAAAGTTTTAACCGAAAAGGAACAGAAAATTTTACTGCAAAAATTGCAGGCAATCTCGATGGTGATGAAAACCGCCGGAGAAGCGACTTTTTGGGAAGACAAAAAGACGGCGGTCGAGGCGATGGCAGATGCGGCGGATTTGCTTTGGGACGAAAACGCGAATCAATCGTCGAAATGGCTGACCAAGGCTTGGACGATGATTGATGAGGTTTCCGAAACGAAGAAGGACGAGAAAATGCGCGAGTTTTTTAATCGTTCGGACAAATCCGGTTTGCACGCGACGCTTCTAAAAGTTGCATACAAACACGACGCGCAGCTCGCCGAAAAATTCCTGAAGCAACTGACCGAAAAAGAACCGGACGAGAAAAAAGACAAAGGCGCGTTTGACGACAAAACCGCGAGAAGCGAGCAGCTTTTGAATTTGGCATTGCAGGCGTTGGAAACAAGTCCGGGTCTTGCCTTTAGTTTGGCGGAGAGAAGTTTGGCGGACGGAATTTCCTTTTCCCTTCAAAATGTGTTGACGAGTCTGCGGCAAAAAGATGTGAATCTGGCAAACCGTTTGTTCGATTCGGCTTTATCGCGCCTCAGCACGCCTGACGAAGCGCAGATTTTAGCGGGTTATCTCTTCAAATCGGGTTTCACTTTTGCGACCAATTCGAGCGGTGGAATAATATTAAGCGTCAATCCCGGACAGCAGAATCTGCCCGCCGTCGCGCAAAGCGAGCCGGTTCGCGCCAGGAACTATTTGAGCGCGGTTTATCAAGCGTTGTTTTCCCGCCAATTTCTGCCCGACACGCCGGAAAACAAACGAAAAGCCGAGAATATATTGCTTTTAGCCGGTCAGATATTAGATCAATACAATTTATACGCGCCCGAATTGCTGCCGCCGACAAAAACGTTTTTGCTTCAACTGCAAACGCAGCTTTATCCGAACCGGCAAAACCAACCTGCCAAATCCGACAGCAGATTGAGCAATTTGCCGAAAGACGCGACCAAAGAAGAAACCTACGAGGCTCTAATCGCCGATTTGGAAGAAAAAGCCGACAAGGAAACCGACCCGATTGCCAAAAAACTGGCGTATATCAGAGCTGCGCTAAATACGAAACCCGAAGATTACAAACGCGGAAAAAGTATCGCGGGAAAAATCGAAGACGAAAATTTACAGGAAGATGTCGTTTCATTCGTGCTGTATCGCGCGACTCTGCATTTTGTCCAAAAAAAGGAAATTGAAACCGCCGAAGAACTCTTGCCGCAAATAAAAGAATCGCTGCGCCGTTCGGTTGCAAAAATCGCCGTCGCGCAAGCACTTCTCCAACCGAAAACCGGCAAAAAAGTCGAGCAGTCGCAAATTGATTTTGAAAAACAACGCGCCTTCAGCCTGCTCAACGACGTTCAGCGCGATTTGCGAAACGAAGATGCGACTTTAAATTTAGTAAAAACCTTGTTCGGCGCAACCGCGGTTTCGTCGAAATTCGATAAAGCGCAGGGACTTTCGACGCTCGAGCAAACGGTTCAAATGATAAATAAGCTGGATAAATTCAATCTGAAAGATGCTTCCGCGCCGAAACTCGGCATTGATTTGTCTGCAACTTCGAGCGCGACGGTGGCAACGCCGAGAATCGGTTTTGGTTTCGGCAGTGCAATTGAAATGTTGATTGAAACCGATTTTGAGCAGGTTGCGTCAATCGTCGAAAGATTGGCGGCAAAAGAAACTCGCGGTGTCGGACGCATCGAAACGGCGAGATTGTTTTTTCAAAAAAACAAAAATTTACTTGCAAAATTAAGTCAATGATTCCGTAAATTTTCCAGAGGTTTTATTTGACTTGCCCTGAACGCCGGATAAACCGTCGCTGCCAGACATAATAAAAAAGCAATCAAAATAATCAACAAAACATTCGTCAAATTCGGATGAAACGGAATGTAGCGAAGCGAATAAACTTCCGCCGGAAGATTGATGATTTTGAAATAATTTCCGGCAAAACAACCTAGCAAGCCGAAAACGACACCGCCGAAAATTCCTAAAAATCCTAAAAACAAACCTTCAAACAGAAAAATAAAAACCAAATTTTTTGTTCGCGCACCGCACGTTCTTAAGATTGCAATGTCGAGCCTTCGTTCATTGACAAGCAGCGCGAGCGTCGTCGTGATATTCAAAGCCGCAATAAAAATTATCAGCGAAATTATTGCCAGCACCACCTTTCTCTCCAAACTGAGCGCGGCAAAAAGCGGTTGATTCGCTTCCTGCCAGTCAAGCACGCGAAAACTTTCGCCCAGACTCGCGCGAATTTCCCGCGCGGTTTCGTCGGCTCGATAAATATCTTTGACCGAAATGCTAAAAACTGTCGGCGTGAAATTTAGCGTTTGATCAAGCCGCGCAAAACTTTCGGGCGAAATATAAATCCAGGTCGAATCGTATTCATAAAGTCCCGTCTGAAAAGTTTCTTCGATGCGGACATTTGAAGTTTGCGGCGCGGCTTCATTTTCAAACGTAATAATTTGCGCTTCGTCGCCTTTTTTCAAGCCGGTTTTCCCCGCAAGAATCGCACCGATTGAAATCTCAATCAGTCGGTCTTCGGTTTCCGGTTTTTGGTCTTTGATTTCATCGGAACTTTCGACTCCGGACTCCGGACTCCGGACTCCGGACTCCGGACTGTGAACTACCCGCAAAATCGCATAACTTGTCGCCTGCGTTCCGACGATTATCGAATTTTCGTAAGTCGTCGCGGAAACCGATTTTATACTTTCGGACTTTTCCAGGTCTGCCTTGATTTTCCGCCAGCCGGCAATTTTTGTTTCGTCAATCGAGAAAACAGAAACGTGCGCGGTGTTTGCCAAAATTTTATCCTGCATTTCATCGCTGAAACCACGCGCCAGGGCTTGCGCGACGATCAAACTCGCCACACCCGCCGCGATTCCGACAATTGCTACAAGCGACGTAAAACGCGCCAGGCTTTTTCGCCGCGAACGAAAATATCTCCACGCAAGTTTGAGTTCAAAATTCACTTTTTTATGGTAAATGTGTTGAATGGAAAACGGAAAACGGAAAATTCTTTACAGACGATACAGTTTTAATTTCGTAATTCGTAATTGAATGGTAGCGGGTCAGTTTGGAAAACAACAGTTGCTTGAGAAGCGGCGGTTGCTCGGAGAGTTGAGAGAATCGAGGAGTAAATAAAAGAGGCTGGTCGATAGCCTCTTTTTAATTTTTCTTCAAACCTCTCTAAAAATTCAGAACCCTTCATTAGTTTGAATTTACAGTAATAATTGATTGCATTAAAATCATCATAATTTTCCGTAACTACTGTAACATTATACCGCCGTGAGCTTATGGCAATTAGAGCATCCAAAGCCATTCTTTGAGTTGCGCCAAAGACTTTCGGCGGCGATTTTCCTTTATTCCTTCTTTTTACGCCTTGCTGAAGCCAATAAAGAACCTTGCCAGCCATTAACCAATCATCTGCATTAGGTTCTGTTGACATTTTGTTTTTGTGCCGAAGGCACTGCGGAAATTAGCCTGTGGCGTGAGCCACAGGAACAATAGATAAAATGATTCGCACTCTGGAGGAGTGCCGGACACTCGCAGT
>Ga0136618_10000192_pt1 | contig 18494 bp, 15 predicted proteins | sample AntDrymUQ3302106_2_FD_104805 | JGI IMG/M metagenome (GOLD analysis project Ga0136618, IMG submission 104805) | Polar desert sand microbial communities from Dry Valleys, Antarctica - metaG UQ330 (21.06) | ecosystem: Environmental > Terrestrial > Soil > Desert | place: Antarctica: Dry Valley... | reverse complement strand
TGCTGGTCGATGCCGTTGGGGATCAGGCCCGCCCACAGGTTCGGGGCGATGCGGCGCGCCTTCTTGCGCGGTGGCTGGAAGGTCGCCCGCGGATCAGGGATGCCCTTGCCGTGGGTGCCGTTCGTGATGGGCGACTCGGAGCCGGCGATGGACGATGGCTCCGAGCCCGTCTCACCTGCAACATCCCGAAGCTCGTCTCGTGCATCCACACGCCGAGTATGCACGGGTCAGAGAGTCAGGTCGATCCGCTCCCGGCCCGTGTAGATGTTGAAGCGCTCCCCACGAAGGAAGCCGACCAGCGTCATACGCAGCCGTTCCGCCGTGGTCACGGCCAGGTCCGTGGGTGCCGATACCGCCGCCAGGATGGGCAGCCCAGCCATGGCCGCTTTCTGCACGATCTCGAAGCTGACGCGACCGGAGACGAGCAGCACGGATCCGTGCAACGGCAGCTCGCCCGTCAGTGCCATGGCGCCGATGAGCTTGTCCAGGGCGTTGTGGCGACCGACGTCCTCACGCAGCGCGCGGAGCTGCCCCTCAGCGGTGAACAGCGCCGATGCGTGGAGGCCGCCGGTCGAGGCGAAGACCTCCTGAGCCTGCCGCATGACGGCCGGCAAGCCCAGCAGCGTGGCGCGGTCGATGAACGGACCGTCCGGCAGCGCCTCGCAGCGCTGCACGACATCGTCCACCGAGGCTTTGCCGCAGATGCCGCACGAGGCGGTCGCCACGAAGTTCCGGCTGGCCACTCGGGAGGCATCGAACGGCTGGGCGAGGCGCACCGTGATCTCGTTCTCCGGTTGGGCCATGGCCGCGGGATCACCGACCTCGACGCGGGCGCCCGTGAGATCGGGCGGCACGACCAGTCCCTCGGACACCAGGAAACCGGCCGCGAGGGCTACCTCATCCCCTGGCGTACGCATCGTGACCGCGATGCTCACCGGATCCTGGCCCGGACCGCAGGCACGGATCTCCAGGGGTTCCTCGCCGGCCAGCGCCTCCTCACGTTCCGTGGCATGCGACCCGCTGACGGCGATGATCCGCCTGCGAGACACCGAACGGGAGGGGTCGACGGGCTCCATCGCCCGCAGCATAGGCTCAGCCGCGCGTGGCCTCGTCTCAGCCGCGAGTACGGTAGGTCAGCTCCCCGAAGTCGACCATCACGAAGAATGGGCAGACCGTGCAGTCGCTCGAGCTCAGGTTGGTGATGGACAGCACGTTGCGATCGCGCAGCAGCGAGGCCGGGAACTCGAAGGTCACGGCACCCCAGTTGCCATCGCCGGTCGGGCCACAGCAGAAGTCGTTGGGCAGCGGGTCCGGTCCCTCGTAGAACGACTGCCCGTTGAAGGCGATGCGGATCGGGTTCTTCTCCGGCCGCTCGTCATCCATCCCGACCAAACGCAGCGTGGCCGTGCCACGCGCCTCGTTGCCTCCTTCGGCGTCGAAGGAGCCGGCCATCGTGCTGAACGATGTGCCCTGCCCGTAGACCCAGGACGCGGTCCGGCCCTTGTAGCGACCGTTGCCCCGCTCGTAGCCACCCTCGAGGACCTGGTTGGGGATGGTCACGGTGACCGAGCGACCGGTGGGCGGGTCGGTCGGAGGCGGCGGTGGTGGCGGCGGTGGAGGCGGCGGCTCGGGCGTCGGCTGGCGAGTGGGTCGCGGGGTCGGCTTCGGGGTCGGCTCGGGCGTCGGCGTCGGCGTCGCTGTCGGCTCGGGCGTGGGCCGCCGAGTCGGTCGCGGGGTGGGCTCGGGTGTCGGCGTCGGCGCCGCTGTCGGCTCGGGCGTGGGCGTCGGCGTCGGTCCGGGCGTGGGCGCGAGGGTCGGCGTGGGTGACGGCGAAGCTGTCGGTTGGTCAGTGGGCTCCGTCGTTGGGTCAACGGTGGGTGCCTGCATCGGAAGCGCATGGGTGGCGGTCGGCTCAGGCTCGATGGGTGGCAACACCACAGCAGCTGACGGGCTGGACCGGGGAGCCGGCGAAGCGGCTGCGATGAGCGCCGGAGCCGTCAGGTTCGCACCATCGCCACCGATCAAGGAGTCGAACGCCCCGAGCGCGGCTCCGGCCAGCGCAAGCACGATGACTCCGGCCAGGGCGCCGACCAGAGCGAAGGGCAGCAGCCTGCGACGCGGAGGGCTGGAACCCGGCGCGAGGCGACCCCGACGGCCCGAGACCACACCTGTTCGGTAGCCGCCGTCAGGGGGAGCGGCCGGGGCGGCGGGAACGAACGGACCGGGTGGAACGAGTTCGAGTGCCACGGTCTCGTCGCGGACGGCCTGTGGCGCGAAGCCCGGGGATCGGGGCGCTGCAGCGGCTGAACCCAGGACCGTGGCCACGGTCGCGGTATCGCTGTCTGTCCAGCCGCCGGCGCCGTTTCGCCCCTGCGAGGTCTGAAGACGCTCGCCGATCCGCTCCAGCGTCTGGCCCACCTCCAGCGCAGAGGCCGGCCTGTGCCGCGGGTCCTTCTCCAGCGACCGCATCACCAGCGACTCAAGCTCACCATCGATGTCCGGCACGAGGTCACGGAGTGGCGCCGGGCGCTCCCATGCCTGGCGGTAGCCGACGCTCGCGGGGTCGTCGCCGCTGAAGGGTGGCCGACCGGCCACCATCTCGTACAGCACCGTTCCCAGCGCATAGAGGTCGGAGCGGGGTTCCACGCGACCGCCCGTCGCCTGCTCCGGAGAGAGGTAGGCCGCCGTGCCGAAGGCCAGACCGGTCTGGGTGATCTCGGCCAGCCCGCCGAGCGCCTTGACGATGCCGAAGTCGGTCAGGTGGGCGCTCCCATCCTGGTCGATGAGCACGTTGCCAGGTTTGACGTCGCGGTGCACCAGATCGCGGGCGTGCGCGGCTGCCAGTGCCGCGGCCACGTGACTCCCGATCCAGACGCCTTCCGGCGCGCTCAGCGAGCCTCGTTCACGAAGCAGCTCGCGCAGCGAGCGGCCCTCGATGAGCCGCATGACGATGAAGAGGGAGCCGTCCGCGGTGGTTCCGAAGTCGTAGACCGGGACGACGTGCGCCGCCGTGAGCCCGGCCGCCGAGCGTGCCTCCACAGCGAAGCGTTCGCGCATCTGCGGGTCGTGGCTGAACTGCGGACGGAGCAGCTTGACCGCCACCACCCGCTCCAGACGAAGATCTCGTGCCCGGAACACCTCTGCCGTGCCGCCCTCGCCGATCTTCTGCACGATCTCGTATCGATCAGCGAGCAGGCGCGTGCCGATAGCGGCGCCCGCCGTGGCCGGGGCAGCCGAGGCGGGCCCCGGGGCACGGGGACGAGGGCGTTCGCGATCCTTGGTCATGACGTGACGACATGGTGGCCCGCCGCCGGGACTCGCAGCCTGTCACGGCAGAGGCGTCACGTTGTAAGCGTGTTGCATCGGTCAGTGTGGTCGAAGGGGATTGGCCACTCGCTCGCTGGGCGAGCGTACTGACCGACGGTGACGCGTTCCTGACCGATGCACCCGGCGGTTCGCTCGCTGGGCGAGCGTACTGACCGACGAGTCGCTGTGATCGGCCGTCCCGCCGGTCGTCTCCCTCGCTGGGCGAGCGGGCCTGCATCCCCAGCAGGTCGCGTGCCCCACGGGTCCGAGACTGACTCGCGCGCTAGGCTCTGGCCGTGGACCTGCCTGTGCGCCCACCGTTCATGCTGCGTGCCCGTGTCCTGACTCCGCTCGCCGCCGGTGGCACTCGTTACGAGCCCGATGGAGTGGTGGTCGTCGACGCCACCGGTCGGATCACCGCCGTGGAACCGTATGACCGATGGGCGGCGCCCGCCCAACGGCACCCGCCCGACCCTTCGGAACGGCCCGACGTGGTCGACCTCCGCCCGTGGCTCCTCATGCCTGGCCTGGTCGACCTGCACGTCCATCTGCCCCAGGTGCCGGCGGCGGGGCTGGGCGCCGGCCTCGACCTGCTGACCTGGCTCGATCGCTACATCTTCCCGTTGGAGCGTGCCTTTGACGAAGCGACGGCCGTGCGCCGCGTCCCGCAGATCCTACGGGCAATGGCGCGGGCCGGGACCACGACCATGCTGGCCTATGGCGCCATCTGGCCGGACAGCCTGGACGCGGCGTTCCGAGCCGCGGAGACGCACGGCATCCGGGCCATCATCGGCAAGGTCATGATGGATGAGCTGACCTATGACGAGCGAATCTCGCGAGAACGGATCCTGGACGTAAGCCTGAAGCAGTCCGCGGAGCTCTGCGAGCGGTGGCACGGCGCTGATGACGGTCGCCTGCGATACGCCTTTACGCCACGCTTCGCATTGAGCTGCTCCGCGGAGATGCTGCGCGAGTCGGCGTCGCTGGCGCGGCATTACGGCGCCTACTGGCAGACACACCTCTCAGAGGATCGCGGCGAGATCGCAGAGGTCGGCCGGCGCTTTCCTGAGGCGCGCGACTACCTGGATGTCTACGACCGTGCCGGCGCGCTCGGTGAGCGGACGATCATGGCCCACGCGGTACATCTGTCGGATCGGGAGCAGCAACGGATCGTGGAGAGCGGCTCGCGCATCGCGCACTGCCCCGCCTCCAATCTCTTCCTGGCCAGTGGCGTGATGCCGCTCGCGCGGTACTTGGAAGCGGGCTCGGTGGTGGGACTCGGCTCGGATGTGGCCGGCGGGCCGGATCTCTCCATGGTCACCCAGATGCGCGTGGGGGCCTACGTCCAGAACGCTCTGAGGACCGTCGGCGAGGACCCGCGTCCCATCCTCGACCCACTCAGCTGGCTCCGACTGGGCACTCTGGAGGGCGCGCGGGCGCTGGGCCTGGAGGAGGCGATCGGGTCGCTGGAGACGGGCAAGGAGGCGGATCTCATCGCCGTGGACCCTGCCCGGATCGCGCCGCTCACGGGCATCGACTCGGACGATCCCGCGGAGATCGCCTCCCGCCTCATCTTCCGCGGCCATCCCGACATGGTGCAGGCCGCCTGGGTCCGAGGTCGGCTCCTGGGTCGGTAGGCCCGTGCCGCGCGTCCGTGCGCCGATCAGGTATGGAGCGGGCGTACTCGATCGCCGCTGCTGCATGCTCCATGATCCGCTCAAGGGTCCTGAAACGATCGAGCGATCGTGCCTTTCAGGATCTCGCCAGGCGCCGCTCGATCGCGAAGGTTCGGCTCGTCCGGAAGGCGCCGCAGCAGCTCGTCGTGCTCGAGTTTCGCGACAGGCACCGTCGTTCGCCGTGTCGCTAGCTCCAGGCGCAGAAGATCATCGGTGCTTTCCAGGGCACGTTGGACGCTGGACGGCGTCGCTTCCACAGCCCGCGAGATATCGCTGAGCCCTAGGCCATCCACACGCTGCCCCAGGCTATGGCGACAACTCCGCCGAGCGGTGAAGCAAGCAGGGTCATGACGCGACCTTACGCTCACTGCGTAAGAGCGTCAGAGAGAGGATGAAGGAGGCCGGTGCGAGTCCGGGGCTCGTCAACGAAGAGAAGGAGCGAGAGCAGGGGTCAGGTGGGGGAGCAGACGAGCTGGCCGGTAAAGGTGGCGTCGTCCCAAGTCGTCGATTCGAAGCTGAAGGTGACCGTCTCTCCGACCCGGTTCACATCGATGGTGGAGGAGCCCTCGTCCTCCTGGGACGCGTCGCCGGTATACGTCATCCCGAAGATGCTCTCGGCGTTGAAGTCGAAGGAGACGCGGCCGGACACGTCCACCGTGTCGCCGTCGGCCTCGGGGATGGCATCGGACGAGACGGTCACGGAGAGGCGCTGGACCTGATCCAGGTCGGTGGAGAGGTCGTAGGCGACGGCCTGGTAGTCCTCACCGTCGAAGGTGGTGGAGCAACCTGACCCATCAGCGCTCACGCCCGTCACGTCGTACGTGCCGTCACGATCAAAGCCGCGGGCGTCTCCGGACAGCGTCACGCGTGCCACGACGCCGGCGTCGCTCAGGGACGGGTCCAGCCCACCCGTGCCTGGGCTCGGCTCCGCGGAGGGGTCCGCGGTGGCCGGCTCGGTAGGCGGAGCGGTCGGCGCGACCGTGGGCGTCTCGGTCGGAGGGGCGGTAGGAGCAGCGGTCGGGCTGCGCTGGGCACGGCCGTCGGCGCGACCGTGGGCACTGCCGAGGCGACCGGGCTGGGCGCGGCCGTCGGCTGGATGCCGGCCGTGTTGCAGACGACGACCAGCAGCGGCAGGGCAAGTACGGGAGCGAGTCGGAAAGTGCGCATGTCCATGATCCCTCGTCTGGTGATCTGTCACAACGAACGAGCGGAGCGTACGGAGGACCGCAGCGTCGGACGAGCGCCGGATGGCGGAGATGGCGCTACGTCATCCGTCCCGAGTAGCCTTCGGCGCATGGATCACTGCGACCTGCTCATCGAGGGAGGCACCGTCGTGGACGGGACCGGCAGCCCGGGCTTCGATGCTGCCGTGGCCGTGGCCGGGGAGTCGCTGCGAGTCTTGCGCGGTGACGTGAGCGGCGTGCGGGCGGAGCGCCGCATCGAAGCCACCGGCCTGACCGTCACCCCAGGCTTCATCGATCTGCACTCGCACTCCGGGCTGATGATCCTGGCCGACCCTCGGCACGAGCCCAAGGTCCGCCAGGGCGTGACCACGGAGGTCTTCGGTGTCGATGGCAACTCCTACGCCCCCTTCCGCCGGCCGGAGGATCTGCGCGCCTTCGCCCGACTGAATGCCGGCCTGGACGGCATCCCCGACCTCGCCTACGACTGGGACACGGTGGCCTCCTACCTGGCTCGATTCGACCGCCAGGTCAGCCTCAACCTGTGCTACCTGGTGGGCAACTCCGCGCTCCGCATCGACGCTCTGGGCTGGGACGACGTGCCGGCCGATGCGCGAGCCTTGGATCGGATGCGGGGGCTCCTGCGCGAGAGCATGGAGGAGGGCGCCGTGGGAATCTCCTCTGGCCTCGACTACCCGCCCGGTTCCTTCGCCACGACCGAGGAGCTGGCCGCGCTCACCAGCGAGGCGGCGGCGCTTGGCGGCATCTACCACACGCACGTGCGCTACGCGCTGGGTGACCGCTTCCTGGATCCGTTCCGCGAGGCCATCCAGATCGGACGGCAAGGTGAGGGTCCGGTCCATATCACGCATCTCTACCATCGCCAGACGTTCCCGGGCAGCCCAGAGCAGATGCTGGCGCTGGTCGATGAAGCGCGCGCCGAAGGGCTGGACGTCACCTACGACACGTATCCCTACGAGTGGGCCAGCACCCGCCTGCTGATCATGCTGCCGCCCTGGACGCAGGCCGGCGGCCCGGATGTCACGCTGGAGCGCTTGGCCGACCCGGCCGTCCGCGACCGGCTGCGCGACGAGATCGGCGTGCGCGGGCGTTCCTACGCCGGCGCCGATCCGTGGGCAGATCTGCGACTGGGCTACTTCGCGCGACCGGAGAACCTCCGCTGGGAGGGCCGGACGCTGTCGGAGTACATGGCCGTCACCGGGCAGGACGTCGTGGATGCCATCTGCGAGCTGCTGCTGGGCGAGGACCTGCGGGTGAACCAGGTCACGCCGGGGCCGTGGACCGGGGGCCTGCCGCCCTTCATCCGCCATCCCGCGGGCATGATCGGCACGGACTCGACATTCATCGGGTCGAAGCCGAGCCCGCGGACCTACGGCTCGTTCCCCCGGGTGCTGGGCCAGTTCGTTCGTGACATGTCGCTCATCTCACTGCCCGAGGCGGTGCGCAAGATGACCTCCTACCCTGCACAGCGCCTGGGCATCCCCGACCGGGGCCTGCTGCGCGACGGCATGAAGGCCGATATCTGCATCTTCGACGCGCGGACGGTGCGTGCCACCGCCACTTACGACGAACCAAGGCAGTTCCCCGAGGGCATCCCCTACGTGATCGTCAACGGGCAGCTGGTCGTTGACGGCGGTGAGCACACCGGCGCGCTGCCCGGCCGAGCTTTGCGCCGGGGTCGTGCGGACTGAGAACGTCCCTAGAAACGGGGCTTGAAGACCATCAGCAGGAGGATGGCCACGAGCAGCACGGAGAGCGCCATCCCGACGGTCTGCGCACGCTTCACAAGGGCCGCGATGTGCGGCGGAGGTCCGGTCGGAGCCGGCTGACTCGGGTCGTGCGGCGGCGGCGTGCTGGTCGCTTCCACCAATCGGCGGCCAGTCGGTGCCGAGACGGCGAAGGCCAGGATCAGGGCGATCACGTACAGGACTACGGCTACGAGCAGCCAGGCATCGCGCATGACATCCCGGCCCGAGGTCCAGATGAGGCCCAGGCCCGTGATGCCCACGATGATCGCCAGCGGTGCGATCAGCCGCTTCTGGATGGCCACCATGATCCGAGCCGTGAAGTTTCCGAAGCGCGGCTCTGCGCCGCCCATCGCGCCGATGATGGGCAAGGCGAAGGTCGGCCCGAAGGCCACGATGGCACTACCGATGTGCAGGAACAGGAAGAGCAGGAACAACAGGTTCGAGTTGGCGAAGGTCATCTGCCGTCCTCCTCTGATCTCCCGCGCTGGCGACCCCTCCCCCGCTGAACGGTAGCGTGCCGCGGATCGATCCGCACGCCGCACGCGCACATGCAAGGAACCAGATCAGCGTCAGCCGATGACGATGATTCGTGCTCCCTCCGTGCTATCGACCGTGTCCCCGTTGCCGGAGTCGCCGTCCGAATCGTCGTCTCGGTCGTCCGAATCGTCCCCGTCGTCGTCGTCATCGTCGTCGTGCCGCAGGGCATCGAAGTCGCGGCCGATCTCGAACTCGATATCCACCTCCAGGCCGTCGTCGTCGGCGTCCGCCTCGAAGTCGATGGACGTGGACATCGCGGCATTCACGATGTCCAGCTCGACATCACCCTCGCCCTCCTGCTCGACGACCTCCCAGGCCTCGGCGAGTGAGGTTTCGGCGAGCGACGCCTGCGTTCCCGCGATATCGATGGTGATAGAGCCGGCGTCACCCAGCGGGAAGGTGTACGAGCCATCGGCCGCCGGGCCCTCGACATCGACATCGGCATCCAGCGTCCCATCTTCCAGCTCGGCGTCGAAGTCGACTTCGGCGTCGCCGTTGGTGAGGTCGATCTCCACGTCCTGGTCGTCGCCGTCGGCGTCGCCGTACTCGCGGGCCTGCCAGCCCTCCGCCATGGTCACCGAGTCGAGCGAGAGCACAAGGCCCGCGACCGTCACGGACACCGTCCCCACGTCGCGGGCCTGGAACGTGTAGGTGCCGTCCGCCACGGCCTCAGCCGTACCTACGCTGCTGGTGGGGTCCGCCGACGAGTCGGAGCTCGCGCTGACGCCGGGCGTGGCCGTGGGATCAACGCCGGCAGCGGTGGTGGTGGGACTGGCCGCGACGTCGGTGGTCGCGGGACTCGGCGGCGCACCCGTGGAGCCGACATCGACGGGACCGCCGCCGCCCGACCCGGCGCCCTGACAGGCGGCAAGGGCAAAGGCAAGGATGGAAAGGGGGATCAAGGGCGTTCGCTTCTGCATGGTGTCCTCCGGTCGTGATGCGATCAGGATGCCGATCAACGTGATGGACACAGCGTGGCGAAGCCGCATGGGAGCAGCCTGAGACGGCGATGAGAAGACTCTCAGGCGGGGCAGTGGCGTCAGCTCACACCCAGTGGGTCGACGATACGCAGTCCAGGTACCCGCGCGAAACCGCGATCATGGGTCCAGAGCTCCGAGGCGCCGTGATCGAGAGCGGTGGCGGCGATCGCGAGATCGAATATCCGTGCGCCGGCTATGCCAAGGTCCTGCGCCAACTGCAACATCCGCTCCACGGCCGCGGCAGTCGGGGTAAGGAGCCGTGCCCCACCGGTGTCGATCAGGGAGTCCAGGAACGCTCGGGCTTCGGACGGGTCCGAGGGCCGGCCGGTCGCGGCTGGATGCGTTACGACGCTCCAGAACTCCATGACGCTGGTTGCCGTGAAGCCCCACCCTCGTCGATGGCGACTTGCCCGCTGGATAGCTTGGCGTGCGGCTGTATGCTCCGCCACGCCCGCTCGATGTGCGTATACGAGCAGGTTCGTGTCAAGGATGATCAGCGGATCGCTCCGTCCGAAGCCATTCGTGCAACCGCTGGCGGTCGCGCACGTCCACACCTTCAGGCAGGCCACCGTCCACCGTGATCCACCGGATGCGGCGAGCACGACCAGCCGGCTTCCCTGCTTCGAGCTCTCGGCGAAGCCCACGCTCCACCAGATCCCGGATGGTCGTACGTCGCTCCGCAGCAGCCTTCTTCACGGCGATGGCAAGATCGTCCGGTAGCTCGACGGTGGTCTTCATACAGCGATACAGCTTACCGTATCGCCGTGACGTACGACTGGTGAAGCCACAGGATCGCCACCACACCGGTCGCGCCGCGCCTGCTGACGTACCATCGACCTCCATGACCATCACCACGCGTCCGGGGCGCACCGTCACGGCGCCACTGCGGGACGTGCCCTCACCCTTGTTGGCGCCAGGACCGGATGAGCTGGGCCTTGGCCGCGCGGCTGCCTCGCCGCGCCGCCGCGAGGGCCCGGAGAAGCTGACCGGCCTGGCCAAGTACGCTGACGACCTGGTCTTCCCCGGTGCCTGGTACGGCTCCACCATCCGCTCCACGGAAGCCCACGCGCGCCTGCTCTCGATCGATTTGGACCCCGGCTTCGACTGGTCCAAGGTGGTGGTGGTGACCGCCGCTGATATCCCCGGCGAGAACGTGGTCAGCCTCATCTCCGACGACCAGCCGGCACTCGTCGCCGACGAGATCCGACATCATGCCGAACCGGTGGCGCTAATCGCCGCGCCCGACCGAGCGATCCTGCGCGCCGCCAAGCGGGCCGTCAGCCTGCGCACGGAAGCGTTGCCGGCCGTGTTCGACCCGCTCGAGTCGAGCCAGGAGTTCGCCCACTACGAGGTCGGCGAAGGCGATGTGCAAGCCGCCTTCGCGGCGGCCGACGTAGTCATCGAGGGGGAGTACCGCGTCGGCCACCAGGAGCAGCTCTACATCGAGAACCAGGCCATGATCGGCCTGGCGCGTGCCGACGGGGGCGTGACCGTCCACGGCTCGCTCCAGTGCCCGTACTACATCCACAAGGCGCTTCGACGCGCCCTGGGACTGACCCCCGACCAGGCGGTGGTCGTCCAGGCGGAGACGGGCGGCGGCTTCGGCGGCAAGGAGGAGTATCCCTCGATGCTGGCCATCCATGCGGCGCTGCTGGCCAGGAAGTGCGGCAAGCCGGTGCGCATGATCTACGACCGGCACGAGGACCTGGCCGCCACCACCAAGCGACACCCGGCCATCGTTCGCTACCGGACGGGGCTGATGCGCGACGGGCGGCTGGTGGCCCAGGAAGTGGACATCGTCATGGACGGTGGGGCCTACTGCACGCTGACGCCGGTGGTGCTGTCCCGTGGGCTGCTCCACGCCGGCGGCCCCTATCGCTGCCCCAACGTGCGCATCCGTGGCCGGGCAGTGGCCACCAACACGCCGCCCAATGGGGCTTTTCGCGGCTTCGGAGCGCCACAGACGGAGTTCGCCGCCGAGATGCAGGCCAACCGGGCGGCGGAGGAGCTGGGGATATCGCCGCTGGAGCTGCGCCGGATGTGGGTCTATCGCGAGGGCGACACCACGCCGACCGGCCAGATCCTGCGCGAGAGCGTGGGCGGGGAGGAGGTCCTGGAACGCGCTGCGGAGGCGTCCGAGTTCGAACGGGTGCGGGAGCACACGCGACTCGCCCGCGGGGCTCGCTCGCGAACCGGCAACCCCACGGCCCCAGGCATCGGTCTGGCACTGGCCTGGCACGGGGCCGGCTTCACGGGCAGCGGCGAGGTCAAGCTGGCCAGCGTGGCCAGCCTGGAACTCACGTCCGACGGCACCATCCGAGTGCTCACCGGGTCCACTGAGATGGGCCAGGGCACCAAGACGATCCTTCCACAGCTGGTGGGCGAGCAGCTCGGCGTGGATCAGACGCTGGTGGAGATGGCGCCCCAGGACACGTCGATCGTGCCCGACAGCGGTCCCACCGTGGCGTCGCGTACGGCGATGGTCGTAGGCGGGCTGCTCATCAAGGCCTCAGAGCGCCTGCGCGCGCAGGTGGAGGAGCGCACCGGCCGGCCCTTCGCCGACTCCTACCGCGACTACGCCAAGGAGCACGGCGCCGTCCGCATCGACCAGCGCTTCGAGCCCTACGCCAACGTCCACTTCGACGACGGCACATACCGCGGCGACGCCTATCCCTGCTACGGCTGGGCGGCCGCAGTGGCGGAGGTCGACGTGGACCTGGACACGGGCGAGGTCACGGTGCGCTCCGTGGTCGCCGCCGACGACATCGGCAAGGCCATCCATCCCATCATGGCCGAGGGTCAGGTCGAGGGCGGCACGCTCCAGGCCGTGGGCTACGCCACGATCGAGGAGATCAAGCTCGATGACGGCCGCTACCTCAACGACCGGCTGGCCACGTACCTCATCCCGACCGCCCTGGACGCCCCGCGGATCACCTCGATCCTGGTGGAGAAGCCGTTCAGCGGCGCGCCGCACGGCGCCAAGGGCGTGGGCGAGTTGCCTATGGACGTGGGCGCGCCCGCCGTGGTCGCTGCCATCCACGACGCGACCGGCGTCTGGATCCACGACCTGCCCGCCAGCCCGGAGCGCATCCTGGCGGCCATGGCCGCGTCAGCCTCCGCGCCCCCTTCGCCGGGCGGATCGGTCGACGCCGGCACCTTGGTCGGACAGGCCGGTCACGCCGGGCGTGAGGCGGACGCCGGACCGTCCGAGGGCACCGTGGAGGGGCCACCAGGGACCCCGGCCAACGAGGCGGTCCCGTCCACGGGCCTGGACCCCGATCCGGACGGCCGCACGGACCCGCTGCCGCTCCGCGCCCCGACCGACCCGCCCCAGGACTGGTCTCCTCCCCCGCCGGAAAACGAGGAGCGGGCTCCAGAGGGCTGAGAGAGGCTGCTATCGTTTGTGCCTGACAGTGCTATCATCCGCGGATGCGACAACTGCTCACCCGCATCGACGAAGGCCTGCACAAGGACCTCAAGTCGCGGGCAGCTGCTGAGGGTCGTTCCATGAACGCGCTGGTGGGCGAGATCCTGCGCCAGGCCGTGCAGACGACCGATCCCCGCGCCGCCCTCAGGGCTCGCGTCAGAGCGGCAGGCCTGGAAGTGCACTTCACGCCGACCGGCGTTCCTCTCCCACGGGATGAGGCGATCGAGCTCACACGTGGCTGGGGTCACCTCGTCACTGAAGCGCTCGAAGCCGATCGTGAGCGGCGTTGACCCTGCTCTATGCGGATACGAGCGCGATCGCCCGTGCGTATCTGCCGGACGAGCCTGAGCACCACGAGCTGCGGCGCGCCCTCTTCCGATCGGACGGCTCCGTGGTCACGAGCGAGGTCGCTCGCATCGAGGTCGCGAGCGCGATCATGTCGGCGTCCCGCTCCGGACGTGCGACCGGCTGGCAGAGCGTCCTGGCGACGGTCGAGAAAGACATGGGGCCGGACGGACCGATCACCCTCATCAGCCTGCGTCGGGACGTGATCCTTGCCAAGGCATATCGGCTGGTGCTAGACCATCGGCTCAGGACGCTGGATGCCATCCATCTGGCGGTCGCCGTCGAGGAGTGCCCCGGTCTTGCGGCGGGAGAGGACGTGACGTTCGTGACACGCGACCGCGGTCAAGCCGCCGCTGCCCGCTCCCTGGGGCTCACGGTCCGCTAAGGTCCGTTCCACGATGACGTACCGCCTCACGGTCAATGGCGATCCCGTCGAGCTCGAGGTGCCGGGCATGCGGCGCCTGCTGGATGCGCTGCGGGAGGACCTGGGCCTCACCGGGACCAAGGAGGGCTGCGGCGAGGGGGAGTGCGGCGCCTGTTCCGTGCTGGTCGACGGCGCCGTGGTCGATGCCTGCCTGGTACCGGTCTGCCAGGTCGAGGGCTCCGACGTGCGCACGGTGGAGGGCATGGCCCACCCCGAGAGCGGCGGGCTCAGCCCGCTGCAGCAGGCGTTCCTGGATCACGGCGGAGCGCAGTGCGGCATCTGCACGCCGGGCATGCTGATGGCGGCGCGAGCCTTCCTGGACGAGGGTGGCGAACCGACCGACGACGCCATCCGCGAAGCCATCGCCGGGAACCTCTGCCGCTGCACGGGGTACACCAAGATCATCGAGGCCATCGCCGCGGCGGCAGATCCAAGGCGTCCGGCTTGACGGTAGGTATCAGCATGCCTACCATCGCAGTATGAAAGCCGTCGTTGGTGAGCGTGGCCAGGTCACCATCCCCAAACCACTTCGGGAGCGCTTCGGTATCCGGGCTGGCCAGGCGATGGACTTCTTCGACGATGGCGGACGGATCGTCCTGACGAAGGCGCTTTCGGACGACGATCCGGTGGCGGCCGTCTACGGCACCCTCGACCTGGGTATGTCCACCGACGACTACCTCGACCTCATCAGAGGACCGGCCGAACTACCTCCGGAGCCATCCACGAAGGGTACGGGTTGATCACAGCCGTGGATACCAACGTATTGATCGACGTTCTCACGGGGGACGAGCGGTACGCGGCAGGGTCGGCAAGGGCTCTCAGTGCCTGCGTTCGAGATGGATCAGTCGTCGCTTCTGAGGTCGTTTGGGCGGAGATGGCCGCGGGCTACAGTGACCTGGGAGCTTTTCGAGACACCATGACGCGTCTTGGGGTGACGTTCACACCAGTCCAGCAGGCGGCGGCCGAGGCGGCCAGCACGGCCTGGAAGCTGTACCGGGCCCAAGGCGGTACTCGGTCGAGGATCCTTGGGGACTTCCTCGTGGGAGCACATGCTCGCCACCAGGCAGATCGCTTGCTGACTCGCGATCGGGGATTCATCCGACGCTACTTCGTCGAACTGACGGTGGTGGATCCGTCGGCCGGTGGACCTGCGGGCACCTGAGGTGCCGGTCGAGCCGCCCGTGACCACGCCCCGCACGCTGCCCGAGGCCTACGGGCTGTTGGCGAGCGACCTCTACCGGCCCATGGCGGGCGGCACGGATCTGATGGTCCAGATCACCGGGGAGCTGGGCGAGGCGCCCGACCGGGTGCTCGACCTCTGGCGTCTCGCTGAGCTCCGGGGCATCCGCGTCGAGGCCGACGCGTTGGTGGTCGGCGCTCTCTCTACCTACACGGAGATCCGCCGCTCGCCGCTGGTGAGTGAGTGGCTGCCGGCTCTGGCGGAGGCCGCCGCGACCGTCGGAGCGGCGCAGATACAGAACCGCGGCACGCTGGGCGGCAACATCGTGAACGCCTCGCCGGCCGGCGACACGCTGCCTGTCCTGCTGGCCGCGGACGCATCCATCGTGCTGGGCAGTGCCCGCGGCGAACGCGAGGTGACCGCCAGCGACTTCTGGACGGGCTATCGCGAGACGGCGCGGGCCGCCGACGAGTTGGTGCTGCGGATCCGCTTCCCGCTCGAGCCGCCGCGAACGATCCGCTTCCGAAAGGTCGGCACGCGGCGCGCACAGGCCATCTCCAAGGTCGTGATGGCGCTCGGCTACCGCGAGGACGGTGGCGTGTGGCGGGACGTCCGCGTGGCTCTTGGATCCGTGGCCGCCACGCCCGTGCGCGTTCGGCAGACAGAAAGCGTCCTGGAGGGCGCCGCACCCAGGGAAACAGTGGCCGATCACGCTGCGGCGACCATCGCCAGGGAGATCACGCCCATCGACGACGTACGCTCCACGGCCGACTACCGGCGAGCGGTGACGGCCCGCATCCTGCACCGCATGCTGCGCCAGGTGGGCGGCTGGTGAAGGGGCTCACTGACGACCCCAAGTCCCTCCAGTGGCTCATCGGCCTGCTCATCGGTATCCCCGTGGCGGCCGTGCTGGCAGCGGCGTTCCCCGAGCGGCAGGGCGCCCAGTTCATGCCCTTCCTCATCACCGGCGTGGTGGCCTTCAGCATCGTGCTGCTGGTGAGCGTGCTGCTCACCCGTTGGTGGACGGCCCGGCGCGAGGCGCGGGAGGATGCGCTACGCAGGGGAACCCGGCGATGACCGCCGGCCCCACCATCAGCCACGGCTTGGTCGGTCTCCGAGGTTCGGCCAGCCCGTGCACGTCCGGGCCACACCGCCCGGCTGCTAGCATCGCTCGACCATGAATCCCGCCAGCGGCTGTCCGAGCTGCGGCGCGGCGGTGACCGCAGACCTTCGATTCTGCCTGTCGTGCGGATCGCCTCTGGCCGCGCGATGCCCGGCCTGCGACACGCCGCGGGTGGCCGGAGCGCGCTTCTGCGGTGGTTGCGGCACCCTCCTTTCCGGGCCATCGGACTCGGCTGAGGTCGCCTCCACGGCGACCCATCAGGCGATGCCCATCGAGCGCCGGCTGGTGTCGGTCCTGTTCGCCGACCTGGTCGGCTTCACCACCCGCTCAGAGACAAGGGATCCCGAGCAGGTACGGGAGTTCCTGGGCCGCTACTTCGAAGCCGCGAGCCAGATCGTCACGACCTATGGGGGCCAGGTCGAGAAGTTCATCGGCGACGCTGTGATGGCGGTCTGGGGGACCCCCCAGACGTTCGAGGACGACGCGGAGCGAGCCGTTCGGGCGGCACTCGATCTGGTCGATATGGTGGCCACACTGAGAGATCGGGATGGGGCTCCGCTGGACACCGCGGCGGACGTCGGGCCGGTCCTGGTGCGCGCGGCCGTCATGACCGGCGAGGTCGCCGTGACCGTGGGAGCCACGGACCAGGGGATGGTCGCGGGCGATCTCGTGAACACCTGCTCTCGCCTCCAGTCGGCCGCTGCGCCAGGCAGCGTCCTCGTCGATGAGGCGACGCGCCGGCGTTCCGACCAGGCCATCGCCTTCGAGGAGGCCGGGGAGCAGGTGCTCCGCGGCAAGACTGCGCCGGTGCCCGCCTGGCGCGCTCTGCGCGTGGTCGCCGAGCGTGGCGGCATCGGTCGCTCCGACGCGCTGGAGCCGCCCTTCGTCGGACGCCAGGAAGAGTTACGCCTGCTGAAGGATCAGCTGCACGCCACGGGTCGCGAAGGTCGTACTCGCCTCATCACGATCCTGGGATCGCCCGGCGTGGGCAAGAGCCGCCTGGTGTGGGAGTTGCAGAAGTACGTCGACGGCGTCCTCGAGCCGATCTTCTGGCACCAGGGCCGCTCGCCGGCCTACGGGGAGGGGATCGCCTACTGGGCGCTCGGCGAGATGATCCGCCGCCGGGCCGGGATCACGGACTCGGATGATCCCGAGACCGCGCGGCCGAAGCTGAGCGAGGCCGTCAACCGCTTCGTCACGGACGCGGCCGAGCGTCGCTGGATGGAACCCCGACTCGGCGCACTCCTGGCCATAGCCGATGCACCGGCCGGTGAGCGGGAGGAGCTCTTCGCGGCCTGGGGGCGATTCCTTGAGCGTATCGCCGAGCAGGGCACGGTCGTGCTCGTCTTCGAGGACCTGCACCGGTCGGACCCGGGCCTCCTCGACTTCATCGAATCGCTGCTGGAGCGGAGCCGTGCCCATCCCATCCTGGTCGTGGCGCTGGCACGCCCGGAGCTGCTCGAGCGCAGGCCGGGCTGGGGGGTCGGCGGCCGGGCATCCATCGCGCTCCACCTGGACCCCGTGCAGGGCAGCGAGATGGCCGCCCTCCTGGCGGGACTCGTCCCGGGGCTACCGGCCCAGGCGCTGGCGCAGATCGCCGACCGCTCCGAGGGAGTGCCGCTCTATGCGGTCGAGACCGTCCGCATGCTGATCGACGATGGCCGGCTCATCCGTTCCGGGGACACCTTCCGGCTGGCGGACCCGGCCGCGCCGTTCGCTGTCCCGGCCTCCCTCCACGCGCTCATCGCGGCACGCCTCGACGCATTGGCGCAGGACGACCGCTCGCTCCTCCAGGACGGCGCGGTCCTGGGCCGAACCTTCTCCCTTGCCGCGCTGGCGGCCGTGACAGGCCAGGACCAAGACTCGCTGGAGCCGCGCCTTCGGGCACTTGCTCGCAAGGATCTCCTCGCACTTGACACCGACGAGCGGTCACCAGAGCTGGGCCAGTGGGGCTTCGTGCACGGTCTCGTGCGGGAGATCGCCTACGGTACGCTCTCCAAGCGCGCCCGACGGGCCAGGCACCTGGCCGCCGCCAGGCACTTCGAAGCAGCCGGCGACGAGGATCTGACCGGCCTGCTCGCCAGCCACTACCTCGATGCGTATCGTGCAGCCCCGGAAGGCGCAGAAGGCGATGCCGTGGCTATCCAGGCGCGGCTCGCGCTGCGTGCGGCCGCGGAACGCGCCCTATCGCTGCACGCGAACGTGACCGCGGTGGAGTTCTTCGAGCAGGCTCTAACCGTCACGAGCGACCCCGCCGAGCGCGCCGCGATCCAGCTTCGGGCGGCGGAACCGGCGGAGATGGCTCTGGGTACCGAGGCCGCCGAGCGCCACCTGCGGGATGCCTTGACATGGCTGTCCGCCGAGGGAGACGCGAGCGCCGCTGCATCAGCCGTGGCACGACTGGCTCGATCGCTGATCGCGGACTCGCGCCTGGACGAGGCGCGAGAACTCCTGGAGCCGGCCATCGAGAGCATCGATGACGGCGAAGAGACGGCCGCCAGTGCGCGGTTGCTCAACGAGATGGCCCGGATCCACCTGTTCGCCGG
>Ga0136618_10000191_pt1 | contig 18519 bp, 12 predicted proteins | sample AntDrymUQ3302106_2_FD_104805 | JGI IMG/M metagenome (GOLD analysis project Ga0136618, IMG submission 104805) | Polar desert sand microbial communities from Dry Valleys, Antarctica - metaG UQ330 (21.06) | ecosystem: Environmental > Terrestrial > Soil > Desert | place: Antarctica: Dry Valley... | reverse complement strand
CATTCGTGAACTGAGCGTTTTGTAAATCGGGCTTTGCTCGCCCGCGAAAAGCGCGATTAAACCCGGCACGACCCACAACGAAACCGTCACGGCGAAAGCGATGACAACCGATTTTTGCCCGCGTGTCCACGCGCCCAATTTGTCGCGTTCACGGTCGAGCATTTCCGCGCTGCCTTTGATTTCTTTCACTCCGGCGGGCGCGAGTTTGTTGAAATAAAACCACAAAAATAAAAACAAAACGACGACGACCGGCACGCCGAGCAGCATCCATTTGAAAAATGAAATATCCGCGCCGACCAAAGTTCGCAGAAAGCCGATGCCGATGACGTTCGGCGGCGTTCCAATCGGTGTCGCCAAACCGCCGACGGAAGCGGCGAACGAAGTCATCAACATTAACGCCGTCGCGTAATTGCGGTTGATTTTGACACCCGTTTCCTTTTCCTGCGCGACGAGAAAATTGATGAGCGAAAGCCCGATGGCGAACATCATCGCCGTCGTCGCCGTGTTAGAAATCCACGCCGAAATAAACGCCGTCACCGCGCCGAACGCGAACAAAATCCGCGACGGACGCGCTCCGATAAAATCCATCGAGAGAACCGTGTAGGCGACTCGTTTATCGAGATTGTGAACAAAAATCGCCCGCGCCAAAATGAACGAGCCGATAAACAAAAAAATCAACGGGTCAGCAAACGGCGCGAAAACGGTTTTCGCGTCGGCAACCTGCAAAACAACCGCCAGAGCCGCGCCGAGCAGAGCCGTCACGGTCATCGGCACGGATTCGCAGAGCCACAAAACAATCACCGCCGCCATAATCGCCGCCAAACGATGCGCTTCCGGCTTCAAATTCTCAAACGGCAAAAACCAAATCAGCAAAAACACGGCGGGCGCAAGCACGAATCCGGCGCGATTGCGCCACTGTTCAAATTTGGCTTCCGCGTCCGAGATTGTTTCGGCGGGTGAAAATGTTTGTTCGACGGCAGGCATTTTTATTGTTTTTTCGTGGTTGGCGTTTCTTTTGTTTTTGGCTGTTGGGTTCGCTGCTCAACCGGATTGGAATGAATTTTAATAATTTGATATTTCACCGTCTGTCCGGTCGTGTCGCGCTGATGAACCACGCCGCGCGGGACGAATAAAACATCGCCTTTTTTGACCCTCACGCGCTCGCCGCCTTCGACTTTTGCCGAACGCCATTCGCCCGGACGATTTTTTAATTCTTTCGGCTCGACCAGTTTGCCGCCGATAATATAGGTCGCCGAACCTTCCAAAATAATGTGATAATCGTCCGAAGCGTCGTGAATTTCCGCCTCGTCAATCGTGCCGCTTTTCGATTCGACCCAGAACTGCGAATACAAACCGCCTTCGGTCAAAAAATCCCTGCGCTCGCCATCCTTCAAATCTCTGGCAATCTTCGCCGAATCGTCGGCGCGGATGATGACGATTTTTTTATCCGTCGTCGAAGGCTGGCGCGTTTGGGCAAAAGCCGAAACAACAAAAATTAAAAACAAAATTACGAATAGAATTTTTGACATAAAAACACCTCAACTGACGACGGCGCGTTTGACCCGTTCCAAATCCGGTTCAATCCCGATTCCCGCCCGGTTCGGCACAAGCAAAAAACCGTCTTTAAATTCGACGTTATTTTTCATCAAACCAATCAAATCCTTAAACTCGTCCACGTCCACAAATTCCATAAACGGCGCGCAATTGGAAATCGAAGCGGCGAAATGCAGCGCGGCGGCGGTTGAAAAAGTCGGTTTCGTGTTGTGCGGAATGATTGATTTGCTGCACGCCTGCGCGAGCGCGGCGATTTTTTTCGCTTCGGTCAAACCGCCGCATTTGGAAACGTCCGGGTTGATAATTCCGACTTTGCCGCGCTCCATCAAATCGCGCATCTGCCAGCGCGTATATTCTTTTTCACCGGCGATAATCGGAATATCCAACGCTTCGGAAACTTGCGCGAGTTCGTGCAGGTTTTGCGTCGAAACCGGCTCTTCGTAATAATTCACGCCGATTTCTTGCCGCAGCTTCTTGCCCATTTCAATCGCCCGCGCTGCCGTGTAGCCGTTGTTGATGTCCACCCAAAACTCGATTTTGTCGCCGACGGCTTTTCGCACGGCGCGGGCGTATTCCATTGTCGGGTCGGGTTTCGGATTGATGTTGCGTTCGCGGATTTGCATTCGCAGTTTGACGGCGGTAAAACCGCGCTCGACAAATTTCGCTGCTTTGGCGGCGGCTTGCGCGGCGGTCATTTTGCGCCCGCCGTCCACGCCGAAACTGCCGTAAGCCCGAACTTTATCACGATATTTTCCGCCGAGCAGACGGTAAACCGGCAGATTGACAAGTTTGCCTTTCAAATCCCAGAGCGCAATGTCAATTCCGGCAATCGAGTATGGCAAAACGCCCGCCGGACCCAAATCGTGATTGTCAAAAAACATATCGTCCCACATCGGCTCGGCGTTCCAGACGGATTTGCCGATGACGTGTTCTTTCAAGCCTTTGTGAACAAAAGTTTCGATTAAATGACGGTTATTCGGACTCGCTTCGCCCCAGCCGGAAACGCCGTTGTCGGCGACGACTTCGATAAAAATAGCTTGTTTGAGTTTGTAAGTTTTAACGTCTTTGACTTTCACGCCCGAAGCGGCGGCAAGCGGCGATTGCGACGTTGAATTGTTTTGCGCTTCAGCAATTTTTGGCGCAAGCAACACCGCCGCGCCGACGGCGGCGGACGTTTTGAGAAATGAGCGGCGGTCAAATTTCATTTATTTCTTCGCCTCGCGTTTGATTTTTTCCTCGTTCATTTCAACGCCCAAACCCGCGCCCTGCGGAACGTGCAAAAAACCGTTTTCAAATCGGAAACGCGATTTCATAAACGCGACGACGGGTTTATAGCGTTCGCTCTCGATGTCAACGTATTCGAGAAAATCGCCGCAATTCGGAATCGAAGCGATGAAATGCAGCGCGGCGGCGGTTGATAAAGTCGGGCGCGTGTTGTGGCACATAATCGGTTTGCCGTAACTTTGGGCAATCGCGGCGATTTTTTTCATTTCGGTCAAACCGCCCGCTTTGATCGGGTCGGGATTCAAAATGTCCGGGTTGCCGTAAATTATCAGTTCGCGCTGCTGCCAGCGCGTGTATTCTTTTTCGCCTTGAATCACGGGCGAATCAACGGCGCGGACGACTTCCGCCGTTTCCGTGTGCGTTTGGTCGGAGACGGGTTCTTCAAAATAAATCACGCCGAGTTCTTCGCGCAAAATCTTTTCCATCTGAATCGCCCGCGCCGCCGTGTAGCCGTTGTTGATGTCCACCCAAAAATCAATGTCTTTGCCAATGGCTTTTCTGACCGCCCGCGCGTATTCGAGCGTCGGGTCGGGATTCGGATTCTGACGATTTTGCCGAATCTGAATCCGCAGTTTGACGGCGGTAAATCCCTGTTCGACAAATTTGCGGGCTTGCGCGACGGCTTGTTCAACCGTCAGGCGATTGAAACCAATTCCGAAACTGCCGTAAGCGCGGATTTTGTCCCGATACATTCCGCCGAGAAGCTGATAAACCGGCAAACCCAAAAGTTTCCCGCGCAAATCCCAGAGCGCAATGTCAATTCCGGCGATTGAATTTGCCAGAATCCCGCCGGGACCTAAATCGTGGTTGCCGTAAAACATTCTGTCCCACAATCTCTCCGCGTCCCAGACGGATTCGCCGACGACTTCCTGCTTGATGCCGTTGTTGAGAAAACTTCCGGCAACCGGCGGATTGTCGGCATCGGCTTCGCCCCAGCCCGTCGCGCCGTTGTCGGCGACAATTTGGACATAACACGCGCCCGCGACGACGAAGATATTGACCTCTTTAATTTTGACGTTGTTGACATCAGTTGTTTGTTTCGTTTGCGCGTTTGACGCGAGAACGAACGCGCCCGCGCCGACGGCGGCGAGCGCGGCGTTATTTAACATCGAACGGCGTGATTGTTTTTCCATTTTCTAAAAAATTCTAACGGCGACTTCCGCCGGTTCGTTTAATAAATGAACAAGCTCGTCGTCCAATTTGACGAGCGTTAGCGACGCGCCCGCCATTTCGAGCGAAGTGCAGTATTCGCCGACGTAGGATTTTTGAATTTGAATATTTTGCGCCGCCAATTTTTCGTGCGCGATGCCGTAAAGCAGATAAAGTTCGCTAATCGGCGTTCCGCCCAAACCGTTAATCATCAGCGCGACTTTATCGCCCGCTTGATACGGCAAATCCGACACGACGGCTTCGAGCATAATGTCAACGATTTCATTTGCGCTCAAGTTTTTCGTGCGTTTGCGCCCCGGTTCGCCGTGAATCCCGATGCCGACTTCCATTTCGTCTTCGGCGATTTCAAACAGCGTCGAGCCTTTTGACGGCGGTGTGCAGGAACTCAAAGCAATGCCGAGCGTCCGCGTCACCGAATTAACCCGTTTGCCCAAAGTCACCAATTCGTCCAATTCCGCGCCTTTTTCCGCCGCCGCGCCGACCGTTTTGATGACGAAAAAATTTCCGGCAACGCCGCGCCGCCCGACTGTATAACTCGAATCTTTGACCGCTACATCGTCGTCAACCATCAGAGTTTCGACCCGCATTCCGTCGGCTTCGCACATCTCGCGTCCCATTTCAAACGCCATCCTGTCGCCCGTGTAATTGTTGACGATGTGCAAAATGCCTTTTTTGGAATTGAGCAATTTGCTCGTTTCATAAACAAACTCGACGGGCGGACCCGCGAAAACATCGCCCGGACACGCCGCGTCCAACATCCCGCGCCCGACAATCATCGTGTGCGCCGGTTCGTGTCCCGAACCTGAGCCTTGAATAATCGAAACTTTGTTATCGCTCGGCGCGTCGGAACGCATAATCAAGTTGTAATCCGGCACATATTTCAAAGTGTCAGGATTCGCCAGCGCAATGCCTTTGAGCATTTCTGGGACAAATTTTTTCGGGTCGTTGATAAATTTTCTCATAAATTTAGGTCAGAACCGTCTGCGGTAGCGGGCGGTTCTCTGCAAACGATGAAGTCGGAACGATGAACGCGGAATGAAAAAAAAATTAAATGCTTTTAATTCATCGTTCATCGTTCCGCGTTCCGACTTTCTTCAAAACCACCCGCTACCGCAGGCGGTTCTGACTTGTTGCGCCAGGCGCGGCTGATTTCGGTAAAAATAACGGCGATTGCCATTGCGCCCGCGTCGGGCGAACCGATGCTGCGCTCGCCCGTGTAGGCGGCGCGTCCGCGCTTGGCAATCAGATTTTTCGTCGCTTCGGCTGATGTAGCGCAGACTTTCGCGGCGCGTTCAATTGCATCAGTTGACGACAAATTTTCGGCAAAATCTTTTTCCAAACTGTCAATTGCTGGAACGAGCGCGTCGAGCAAAGTTTTTTCGCCCAATTCCGCACCGCCGCGTTGCTGAATACCCGCAACTGCGGCGCGAAGCATCGCAATCGTATCGGCGGATGAAATTTCGTTTTTATCGCCCGCCGCTGCCGCCGCGCGGATGAAGCCCGTTCCCCAAATCGGACCCGACGAACCGCCGATTTTGCTCGAAATGACAAAGCCGATTTTTTTCAAAAACGCGCTGACACTCGCGCGGTCATACGAATCGAAATCGCGCAAAATAATTTCCCAACCCCGAGCCAGCGAATAACCCATATCGCCGTCGCCGACGACTTCATCGAGTTTGCAAAAATAGCGTTCGTTGGCGACGATGGTTTCCGCCATCGTTTTGATAATCAATTCGGTTTTCTGCACAGACTCGCTCATCGTTTTATCTCAAACAATTTTCTAAATCTTCAAGCGTGACAAAATCTTTCGGCTGCGCCGCGCTGCGATTTTTAATCACGCGCGTCCGTTCGCCGTCGGGGTCGCCCAAACTCGAAACAACCAGCGCGGCTTCCGTAAAATCCTCTTTTTCCGTGTAGCCGTTGACGGTTATCAAACATTTCAAGTTTGCGCCGTGCGCCGCGAGCAGTCCGTTGCGCGAATCTTCGACAACTAAAGTTTCGTTCGGATTCGCGCCTAATTTTTCAATCGCCGCCAAATAAATATCCGGCGCGGGCTTTTTTTTCGGCACTACATCGCCAGCCAGAATCAGCGCAAATTTTGCAAAATTTTCCGCGCCCGCCACGTGGTTCAAAACCGCTTCGACCGAGCTTTGCGCCGAAGTCGAAGCCACCGCCAATCGCCAATTATTTTTCAACGCTTCATCAATAATTCTGAAAATTCCCGGACGTGCCGAAAGCCGTCCCGCCGCCACCATTTCTTTGTAAATCTCGCTTTTGCGTTTGTGCCAACGGGCGATTTCCGCCAACTGCGAATCTTTATCCTTTGGCAAATTCGCTTTTTCAATAAACTCATCAGTCAGCAAACTCGCCATTCGCTCTTTACCGCCGCCGATTTTTAAGCGTTCGCCGTATTCCGCCGCCGACCAGCGCACAGGCAAATCAAATTCAGCAAACATTTGATTAAAAGCCGGCAGATGCCCGTCGCGCTCCGTGTCGGCAAGAACGCCGTCACAATCGAAAATTAGTGTTTTCATAATAGTAGTCAGTGGTCAGTGGTCAGCGAAGGAATCTGTGTTTTTACTGACCACTGACCACTGACCACTGCTTCACGCTTTTTCCGCGCTGCCGAATTGATTGATGTGTTCTTTCGCCATTTCCAAGACTTCGGCGCGGACGTATTTGAACAACGTCGGCGGGTCGTATTTGCCCGGATTATTATTTAAATATTCGCGGTTCGCGTCCATAAAACGATGTTTGAGCGCGGTTGAAATGTTGACTTTCGAGCAGCCGCGAGCGATTAAACTGCTGAATTGGTCGGTCGTCATTCCCGTTCCGCCGTGCAGGGCAATCGAAATCGGCTCTGCCTCAACAATGTCGGCGACGCGCTGAATATCGAGCTTCGGCGCGGCTTTATACATTCCGTGCGCGTTGCCAATGTAGGGCGCGAAAATGTCAATTTTCGTTTGGCGGATAAAATCGAGCGCAATTTCGAGCGTCTGCGTATGGCTTTCGTCGTCGCTCCCAACGCCGTCTTCGACACCCGTAATTCCTTCAATTTCGCCTTCGACCCACGCGCCGTAATTTTTCGCTTCGGCAACGACTTCCACCGTTTGCCGCAGATTTTCCTCAACCGTCAAATGCGAACCGTCAAACAAAACCGAATTCCAGCCGCGTTTCAGACAATCGGATATAACCTGTCGGTCCGGGCAATGGTCAAGATGCAGCGCGACGGGAATCGAAACACGCCGCGCCATTTCTTGAAACATCGTGTATAAAACGTCCAGCCCGACGGATTTGACGGTTTTGACCGACGTTTGAATAATCAGCGGAGCGCGTAATTCTTCCGCCGCCGCCAAACACGCTTCGAGCGTCAAATCGTTGACGATATTAAACGCCGCCACGCCGTAGCGTTCGGCAAACGCCTTTTGCAAAATTTCTTTTGTCGAAACTACTGCCATAAAATTCCTCCTTACTCAAATCGAAATAATCGCGGCTTTTTTGATAAAATCCGGGTCAATCGTGACACCCAAACCTGCGCCGTTCGGCACTTCGAGCAGTCCGTTTTTAATTTTTAACTGCGGCGCGTAAAACGATTCGTCGAGTTTTGCCCGTCCGTTGTATTCCTGCAAGCCTTCGAGATTCGGGACGCTCGCCACGAATTGCAAGAGATGCGCTTCTTCAATGCCGACTTTCGGATTGTGCGGCGCGATGCCGATTTTGGCTGCCGCCGCCATTCGCGCCACCATCGTCGTCCGAAGAAGTCCGCCGTTGTAATAAATATCGGGCTGCACAACATCGAGCATTCGGTTTTTGACGATCCAACGCCAACGCGCCGAACTTGAATCCTGCTCGCCGCCCGCGACTTTGATTTTTTTGAGAGCCTGCGAAACCGCCAGCGTGTCTTCGTATTCCTCAAACGGACACGGTTCTTCGTAAATCGCCACGCCGTAATCTTCCAAAATTCGCCCGACTTCGATTCCGCGTTTTGCGTCGTAAGAGCCGTTGGCATCGGCGTAAATCGTCATTTTGTCGCCGAAAGTTTTGCGGGCGAGCGGAATCAGTTTTTCGGTTCTGCCCGCAATCGGTTCGGGTCTGCCGATGCGCCCGCCGACTTTTAATTTAATGCCGCGCGCGCCGGTTTCCTGAAGGCGTTTGCCAAGCTGTTCGACTTCCTGTTCGGGCGTAGTTTCGCGTGTCAAAGACGATAAATAAACCGCAATTTCCGTCCGTCGTGGGCCGCCCAGAAGTTCGGCGATGGAACGGTTGGCAATCCGTCCGAGCATATCCATCAGGGAAACTTCGAGCCAGCCGACTGAATTCCAAAATGCTAATCCGGCGAGTTTGTAATTTGAGGCGTGGCGATAAACGCCGTCAACCAGAGTTTCCAAATCTCTCGCGTCTTTGCCGAGAAAAAACGAAGCGACGATTTCCCGAAACAGCGGATGCAGATATTCGCGCCCGTTCGTCACGGAAAATCCCGTCGCCCCGTCGCTCGAAACTGTGCGGACAAAAACGAATTTGCCGTTTTTAAGCAATTCGATGCGCTCGATTTTAATTGGCGTTTTGAACAGCGTTTTGTCCAAGATCGGCGCGGCGGCAAGGCGAGCGATTTTCTCGTTCAAATCGGCGTTTGCCGATTTTTGCGCCTGCAAATCAACGGGCAGCAACGCCGCCGCGCTTGCCGCCACACCGAGTTTTAAGAAATCGCGCCGATTGTTTTTCATTTTTTGATTAAAACAGCAATTTCACTCCGAACTGAAATTCGCGCGGCAGATTAACTTGATTGTTGCCGGTTACAACTCTGCCGAAAGTCGTCGGCGTTTGCGGATTTAGATCAATTCCGGTGAACAACGGTTTGTTAAAGACGTTCAAAATCTCCGCTCGCAACTGTAATCTGACGGTTTCGCTGAAACCGATGTTTTTCATCAGCGCAAGGTCGAGATTACTGTAAGTGTCGCCGCGAAAATTGTCGAAACGGCTCGGCGTGGTGCGAATCGCCAGACCGTTTCGCAAAACCGCGCGGTCGGTCAGCAGAGTCGCATCAAAAGTTCCCGTGTCAATCGTCGTGCTGTTGATGACGGTTTCGATGTCGGTTACGCCGTCGCGCAAAGTCGCCGCCGGAACAATCAGCGGGATGCCGGTTTGATATTGATAAATGCCTGTGATTTGAAATCCGCCGAGCAGAGCTTCGGTCAAACCGTTTGCGTCCGAAAAGAATTGTCGTCCTCTCCCAAACGGCAATTCAAAAATGCCGCTCGCCGTCAAACGGTGCGGAATGTCGGCATCGCCCAAACGCCGTTCGTATTCGGTGTCAGTCGGGTTGAGGCGCGTGACGGCTTCTTCAAATTTTGAATAAGTGTAAGTCGCCAAAAACGAAAAGCCCTGCGCGAAACGGCGTTCGAGCCGGAATTGCGCCGCGTCATACCAGCTTTTGCCGTCGTCCTCGAAAACATTGACGTTTTGAAATTGCGGGAACGGACGCAAAAGCTGCTGACGCTGAACCGTCGTCGGCGAGAAAAATGCCGTGCCGCTCGCCTGCGGCAGATTGCGAAACGGGTTGGCGACGTTGGTTTGCAAAAACGATTGCGTCGCGGCATCGGTCGCTAAACTCTGCGAAAGAAATTGGCGCGGAATCGGATTGATGTCAATGACGGTGGTTAAATCGTTGCCGCGCGAAGCGATATACGCCGCTTCCGCCACAAAACCGCCGAAAATTTCGCGCTGAAACGAAACTTCAAAACGCTGGATGCGCGGATTTTTCCGTTCGCCCAGATTGAGCGGATTAACGCGGCGGTCAATCGTGTTGTTGATTAAATTAACCGCGCCGCCCAAAGTCGCGCCGATGCCCGTCGCCAAACCGCGCGTGTTGCCGAACGGTTCGACAATGCCGTTCGGAAACGGATTGGTCAAATTCGCCACAAACGTCAAACCGTTGTTGTTCGTCGGGACAAACGGCGTGTCAACCGAAAATCCGGTTTGATTAAAGCCTTCAACGCCGATTGGCGCGTTGTAAATCGCGTAGCCGCCGCGAATTACGGTTTTCGAGTCAATCTGAAACGCCGCTCCGATGCGCGGTTGGAAATTGTTTCTGTCGCCGTTGTAAAACTGCGGATTCGCGTCGTCGGTGAAAACCGGTCCGCCGCGAACGCGGAAATTATCCGGCGTAATCGGAAAATTTCCGGGATTCGCCGCGAAAGCCGTCGCGTAAGCCGCCCGCGCCGCCGCTTCAATCGGATTTGCGGAAGTCGTGTCGAAAAAGCGGATGTTGCGATTGAGAGCTTCCTGATTCGGGCGTTCGTATTCGTAGCGCAAGCCCAAATTCAAGGTTAATTTTCTGGTTACGCGCCAATCGTCCTGAAAGAAAACGCCGTTATAAACGCTTTTGTTGCGCCGGTCGGTGTTTCTTTGAATGACGGTGTTGTTGCGCGGAAAGCCCAAAATAAACGCGGCGACTTCCTGACCGAACGGCGCGGCGGTCGAACTCAAATCGTTCAATCTGGTGAAATCGGTGTTGAAACGATAACGCCCGTTCGCGTCAAACGGCGGCGTGGAATTTTCGAGATACTGCCGATAATCCGCGCCGTAGCGAATCGCATGGTTGCCGAAAATGTTCGTCACCGTCGGCTGAAATGAATAAACGCGGTTCAAAACCAATTCGGGCGTTCTGCCGCCGATGCCGGTCAGCAAATCCGAGATTCCGGGAATATCAAAACGCGGCAAACCGATGCCGGAATCAAATAAACCGGCGGTTTGCGCGGCGAAACCGAGCGTCGTCGGGTCAACTTGTCCGGTACTTGCCGAAGCCTCGACGTTATCAAAACGCGCGAGTCCGGCGCGAAAATTAAAAATAAAATTCGGTGTCAAACTGCCGACGTAATCGCCGACGATGTTGTCGTTAATGCGGTCTTGGACAAAGCCCGTCGCCTGCACTCCGTTGACTACGCCCGTATAATTTTCGTCTTGCTCGTTGCGGTCGGTGTGGGCGTAGCGCACGAAAAATCGGTGGCGGTCGTTGATGGCGTGGTCGAAACGCCCGATGATTCCATAATACTTATTCTGCGTCGCGGCTTGTCCGGTAAAATTCCCGCGCCCGAAAGCGTCGCCCGGCTGATTCGGCAGCGGAAGATACTGCAATAGAGCGCGTGACACCGGATTGATGCGGCTGTTTGGAATGATATTGCCCGGAAACGCCGTTCGCACGATTCGCCCGCCGGTCGAAACCGCCGTCAGCGGGTCGTAAATTATCACGCCCGCTCCGAGCAACGCTGAAAAATCTCCGTTGCGCTGCGCCGCCGTCGGCACGGTGGTGGTAATCGGGCGCGGAGTGATTTCCCGGATGCCTTCGTAGGAAGCAAAGAAAAACGTGCGGTCTTTGCCGTTGTAGATTGTCGGACCGCCTTCGCCAAAACCCAAAAAATAAACCGGACCGCCGATGGTGCCGCCGTAACGGTTGTAACGCCGAACCGAACGCCGTGCCGTGCCGTCGTCGTAACGCCCCAAAGCAGCCGTGCGGTTGGTGAAAAAGTCGTTGGCGGTAAATGCGTCGTTGCGGACAAATTCATAAAGCGTGCCGGAAAAGCGATTTCCGCCGCTTTTGATGGCGACATCAATTGACGCGCCCGCCGTGCGCCCCTGCTGCGCGTCAAAGCTCGAAGTCGTAACTTTGAATTCCTGCACCGAATCGGCGGACGGCGCGAATGAAACGCGCGAACCGATTCCCGGACGTTCGTCCGCCGTGTTCGGCGCACCGTCGAGCGTGTATTCATTGCCGCCCTGCGCTCCGTTGGTCGTCACGGACGAAGGTTCGCTGTTGGCAAAAGGTTTTCCGGCATCAGTTCCCAGAGCCGTCGGTGCTACGCCGCCCGCCAATCTGGTGAGAAACAAAGGATTCCCGTCAGCCAGCGGCAATTCGGACACGCGCCGCCGGTCAATCACCTGCCCGACGCTCGCTGTCGCCGTTACGAGAGCCGAACTGTCGGCTTGAATGGTGACGACTTCGCCGATACTGCCAATTTCAATCTGCGAGTTGAGTTCGAGCCGCGCGGCGACATCAACTTTGACTTCGTTTTGCACGAGTTTTTTGAATCCGCTCGCTTCAATCGTCACCGTGTAAATTCCGGCGGTCAAAAACGGCGCGGTGTAACTGCCGGAATCGTTTGTCGTGAGATTTGTCGAAACATTGGTCGCCGCGTTTGTGACCGTCACGGCGGCGTTCGGCACCGCCGCTCCGTTAACGTCCGTTACGTTGCCCAGTATCGTCCCGCGCGTCTCCTGCGCCGACACCGCGCCGACGGTTAAAGACCAACTTAACAACAGCAAAAACGCCGCCATCACTAAACCGCTTTTCCAATCTTGTTTTGTTTTCATTTTTTCAAACTCCTTCTACTCGCTGTTAAAAATTTTAATGACGAAATTAATCTTTACTCGTCACGGTAAAACGTATAAATCACGCCCGGCTCGCTCGACAACCAGCGTTTCCGGGTCGTCCCGAAACTCTTTCCAATTGATTTGCCGGTAATCAATAAATCCCAAATTTAATTTTTGACAGGTTTCCGCGCTCAACGCCGACGCGAGTTTAATCGCAAAACGCGACGTGATTGCGTCGTTTTCATCCGTTCGTCCGGCGTAAGAGACATGCGCCAGATGTGCGGCGACGCATAAATCGTTTCGCAAGTCCAAATGGTATTTGACCCAATCTCGAACAATATCGAGCGGCGCGTAACCGAACTTTTCAATCATCGCGCCGTGCGTCGCGGAAACCGCCAGCAGATGCGGCGCGTAAATAATCAACTCGCCGCCTTCGGCAATGATTCCGCCGAGTTTGTAACTCGCTTTGCCGCCCGTCCAAAGTTCGTCGTAATGTTCGTCAAGAACGGCGATGACGCGGCGAAACGGTTTCTCGACTGTTTTAACGTGAACCTGACGGCTGATTTCCGCCGCCCGCCGGAACGAAGATTTCACGTCGCCGACGAAAAAAGCGTACGTCCGCAAACGATTTTCCTCCGTTCTGGTGACGACTGAATTAAGGCAAACAACCGGCGTTTTGACGAAAGTGGCGGCGGCTTCAATCAGACGGCGCGTCGGCGTTTCGATTTTCCCGATGACGTTGGCAATCGAAGCCAGCGCGCCGAGCCAGTGCGTCGCATCGGTCAACTCTCTGCCGGAAACGCCCGGAAAAAAGTATTTCGCGCCGCCGGAGAAACCGGCGACTTCGTGCGGCACGGTCGAACTGAAAATTAAAATCGTGTCGTATTCGCCCGACGCAATCCGGCGATTAACCGTGAGCGCGACGCTTTCGGTGAATAATCCGTCGCTCAAAACGCCGACCTGCCGCGCCGAAAGCTCGCCGATGTTGACGAGTTCGCCCGGATTATTCCACTCGTGGTCGTAAACCGCGCCGAAAATCTGAGGTAATTCATTTTCATCCGCGCCGATTTTCTTTGTTTTTTCCGCCGCCGACATCGGCGCGTGAGTGCCTTGCGCGACGAGTGCGTCAAATTTTTCCACGCCTTTTACGCCGAGAATTTCGGCGGCAATCGGAAACAAAATCGCGGTCGCGTCATCGCGCGTCGCGTCCGGGATAATTGCCAAAACGCGCTTGCCGAACCGGACGGATTCAAATGCCTGCTCGACAATTCGACGCAATTCATCGCTCGACAAATCCGCATTTGCCGCGCCCGTTCCGATTGTCCATTGTTCGCGTTCAATCATTTTTCGTGGTTTGGCGGCGTTATTAAAACAAAAAGCAAATCGTTGACGTTCGTCAAAGTCGCGCCCGGTTTGAGCAGCGCCCCCAGCGGCTCGAAAAAATTATAAGAATCGTTGCGCCGCAAAAAATCTTCCGCCTCGAATCCGAGCGTTTCGGCGCTTTCTAAAGTTTTTCCGTCAACCACCGCTCCGGCGGCATCGCCCGCGCCGTCGCCGCCGTCCGTTGCCAGTGTTGCCAAAACGACGTTTTCAAGTCCGCTCAAATCTTTTACCGCGCCGAGCGCGAGTTTCTGATTGCGCCCGCCTTTGCCGTCGCCCTTAACGGTCACGGTGGTTTCGCCGCCCGCTACCAGCAGAAGCGGTTTGTCCAGGTTGTTTTGTGAAAAATTACGGGCAATCGCGGCAATGTCGCGCCCGGCTTGGCTGGCTTCGCCTTCGAGACAAACAGTTAAAATTTCCGCATCAAAATCAAATTCCCGCGCTTTTTCAATCGCGCTTTCAGCCGCCGCCGGATTATCGGCAATGATGAAATTCGAGACATTTTTCCAAAGTTTATCGTCTGCTTTCGGCGTGTCGGGAATCTCGCCGCGCAAACCGCGCCGCAGATGTTCGCTAATCGCAGGCGGCAATTCGGCGGCGAGTTCGTAACGCTCGACGACGCGCCGGGCATCGGCAAAAGTCGTCGAATCGGGCGCGGTCAAGCCCGATGCGATCACGCCGAGCGGCGAGCCGACGACATCCGAAATTATCAAAGAACAGATTTGCGCCGGAAATGCTTTTTGAGCCAAACCGCCGCCCGCAAGTTCCGTCAGATGTTTTCGCAAACAATTAATTTCGTCAATCGTCGCGCCGCAGCGAAGAAGTTGGCGCGTCAGTTTTTGCAAATCCGCGAGCGTCAAGTCGTCAGCCGGAAGCGTCGAAAGAGCCGAGCCGCCGCCGGAAATCAAAACCAGCACAAAATCGTTTTCGTTCAAATCGGAAACAAGTTCTTCAAGTCGTTTTGAAGCCGTCACGCCGCGCTCGTCCGGCACCGGATGCGCGGCTTCGACGATTTCAACGCCGCCGTAACTTTTCGCGTCCGAATGTCCGTCTTTAGTGATGACGATTCCGCCCGTAATTTTTTCGCCCAAAATTTCGGCGGCGGCTTTTGCCATTGCCGCGCCCGCTTTGCCCGCGCCGACGACAATTAGTCGCTTAATATCGTCCAAATTAAATTGTCGGTTGCCGACGCGCAGAAAATTCTTTTCGATTCGCAAATACCGGCGCACGGCATTTTCAGCGTCAACCGCTTGAATCGCCGCCGCCATAACTTCCGCTAATTCCGCGCCGCGCGGCGTGGCGAGCAGATAATCGTTTGTATAATTTTCAGGTTTTACAAACATTGTGTTTTGTGTTCACGTTTCGGTTGCAGCGAAGTTATCCGTTTGTAGCTGCCGAAAGACATTTGTTTCAAGTTAAAACAAATTTTCTTCGTTTCGAGCGAAATTTTGCTGAAAAGTATGACGCAGATGACTTCCGATAAAATTATTCGATTGTTGAATCAAGTAAATTCGACTTTTCGCGGCGAAAATAAATTTGTGTTACAGTTACGAACATTAAATTAACACAACCGAAACAGCTTGGCAACTAGAATGTTCACACTTCGAACAAAATACTTTTATGAGTTATCAAAAACTAAATCTGAACGGAAAAACGGCGGTCGTCATCGGCGGCACATCGGGCATCAGACGCGCCATCGCGCACGGTTTAGCCGAAGCCGGAGCGGATGTCGCGGCAACTTCGCGTCGTCAGGAACAAGTCGAAGTCGTCGCCGGTGATTTGAACGGTCAAACTTAAAATTTTCCATATTTTACTCGCCGTCTCCGCAAAGTTTGAATTTCAGAAAATCTAAACATTTAAGGAACTGTTCAGACGGCAAAAGAGACACTTCGACGCGGTAAAATGGTCAAAGCGATTTTATTTAAGCGATTTCGAGCGCGGCGAAAGTCGGGGCGACAATCAACGCCGCTGCGCCGCGCAGTCTGGGATATTCAATCGTCGTGGCAATTTGAATCGGAGTTCGCGCCGCCGATTCCACAATGACGCGGTTTTTCAATTCGTCGCGCACAATATCCGCAATTAAATCCCAGGCTCCGGTAATCTCGCCGCCGAGATAAATTCGTTCGGGATTCAGCGTGTTAATAATAATTGCCAGCCCGCAACCTAAGTAACGTCCGGTTTCTTTAATGGCGGCGAGTGCTTTCGCGTCTTCGGCGCGCGCCCGCGCAATCAAATCGGTCATCGTCAATTGCAACGTTTGCAGATTGTTGTTTTTGCCCGGCGGTTTTGTTCGTATCTCGTTCAAATCTTCATCAAAATATCGGGCGATAGTCGCCAAATTTGAAGTGTAAGTTTCCCAGCAGCCGCGTTTGCCGCACGAACAGAGTGTGCCGCCTTCGACGAGCGGGATGTGACCGAATTCGCCCGCCATCGAATCGCGCCCGCGTAAAAGTTCGCCGTTGATGATGATGCCGACTCCAACGCCGTCGGAAACCGAAACGTAAACAAAGTTTTGAACGCTCGTCGCCTCGTTTCGGCTGAGCCACGTTTGCGCCAACGCGCAGGCTTTCGGCGCGTTGTCCATCTGAACGGGCAAACCGGTTTTGGCGGCGAGTTTTTCAATAATCGAAACCTCTTGCCAGCCGAGCGTCGGAGCGCGAATAATGCATCCGGTTTGGTGGTCGACATTGCCCGGCACGACGACTCCGATTCCTTCACAGCGCGATGTCGCCTTGTGATAGTCGAGCATTCGTCGAATGCGCTCGGACAATTCATCAACCAGCCTAGCTGGGTCGAGATTGGTTTCGAAAGTTTCCAACACGATTTGCTTTCCGGCAAAATTCGTCAGCATTAAATAAGTGCAGCTATAGCGAATGTCAACGGCGACGACCAACCGGTCGTCAGTTTTGACAAAGAGGAAAGTCGGTTTGCGACCGCGCAGAGCCTTACCGGTCGCGCCCTCAAAAATCAAATTTTCCTTGATTAACTCGTTTATCAAGATCGTCACCACGCCGCGCCCTATGTTCATTTTCCGCGCCAAATCAGCTCGTGAAATCGGCTCGTGACTCCGAATCAAATTCAAAGCGATGCGACGATTGATGTCGCGCGATGTTGTGCGACGTGCGACGTTAAAATCAGTTGTGTTAATTTTTCGCATCTCAAAAAAGATTTATTCTAATCTCGAACAAATATACTCAAACTTTACTAATGCTGCAAGAAGAACAAAAAAACTCTCGAAGAAACTATTATTCGATTTTCATCTACAAATAAAAAAAGGCGGGTATATTATGCTTGTCAATAAGAGAACTTGTTTTTCCATATTTTATTATTAGAAATACCAAGTTTTTTGGCGAGAACAAAAGAAGAAAAAATATGCCTGGCTTAACTGATTAGTACAACTACTCTTACATATTTAAGGTTAAAACTAAATAGGATAGCTAGAAACTTCAATTAGCTATACTTACAAGATTAGTTACAAGCATAAATAATACATCAAAATTTAATTTTGCGGCTGAATTTACTAACAAAAAATCAGCTACTTATCTAGGATGCTATCATTTGATTTTACCAACTGAAGAAAGTATTTAATCGTTTTTCGAGCATTTGCTTTTTGATTTCAAAATAATATCGCCTGCCTGCGTCATCGAGCGAATCGGCGATAAATCTTCGGCGTTGCCGCCGCGTTCGGTGTAGCGCGTCGGCACAAGCAGATATTTGACGTGCGGTGCATTATCATTATTCACAAAAATTTGGACGAGCGAATGCAGTTCGCGGTGCGTTTCGTTGGCGAGCGCGTGCGATGCGTCGCGCAGGTTTTGCAGAAAGTTCATCGCTTTGGAACGCTTATCAAATTCGACGCGCGTATTTTCATCCGTCAAAAAATGGCTGATTTGATTGTGCGCTCTCAAAGGTTTGACTGCGCCGATGACTGTTAGATTTTTTATATCGAATGCTTCTAAAACTTTAATCACGGCGTTGATTTGCGGTTTCGCGCCGTCAATCAAAAGTAATTCGGGCAGTGCTTCCTGTGTCGAAAGAAGTTTCAGGCGCGTTTGAACGGCGGCGGCGAGCGCGGCGGTTTCCGAGAGATTTTCAAATTCCCAGACCAAGCCGTTTTCCGGTCGCAAAATGCCGTCAACGGCGCGGACGCGGGCGGCGACGATTTCCTTTCCCGCCAAGTGCGCGACATCGAAACATTCGACGCGGCGCGGGATTTTCTTTAAGCCGAAAATTTCCTTTAGTTCACTCGATAAATTATTTGCGTCGGCTGCTGTTTTTTGATTTTTATATTTGAATGAATGCGGGGCGAGTCTTTGAGCGGTCAAAACGGTCGGCGGAAGTTTTTCGGGCAGTTGAGCGATTATTTTTACTTTGCGCCCGAAATCCAAACTTAATTTATCTTCCAAAGATTTTCTGTTCGGAAAATCGTGCGGCACATAAATCTGTTTCGGCGCGTAAAATCGGTAATAGTCGGCGATAAAATTCGGCAAAACTTCTTCCGGCGTCTTGCTCTCGGAAAAAAAGTCTAATCTTCCGACGGCTTTTCCGCGCCGCAGCGTCGTTAAATGAATCTGCACAACGTCTTCGCGGGCGGTCAACGTTATAACGTCGTTCATTGCCGATACATCAATTTGCCATTTCGCGTTGCGCGAGATTTCTTCAATCGTTTTTCGGGTGTCGCGCCATTCGGCGGCGCGTTCAAATTCCAACGCTTCGGCAAGTTGTTCAATTTTCCCGTCAATCCGTCTCAAAACTAACTCGCTT
>Ga0136618_10000189_pt1 | contig 18588 bp, 16 predicted proteins | sample AntDrymUQ3302106_2_FD_104805 | JGI IMG/M metagenome (GOLD analysis project Ga0136618, IMG submission 104805) | Polar desert sand microbial communities from Dry Valleys, Antarctica - metaG UQ330 (21.06) | ecosystem: Environmental > Terrestrial > Soil > Desert | place: Antarctica: Dry Valley... | reverse complement strand
TCGGGGGCGCCGGTTAACCGCTCCTTGAGGTCTTCGTTTCTGCTGAGTATATCGAGGCGGGCGATCATGAGCGGATGCTCCTCGAAGGGGTTGCCCACCGAGGTCTCGACGTGCTCGCGGGTGAGGATGGCGAAGGAGAGGCCGAACTTCATGCTCAGCTCGTCTTGCCACTGCTCGACGAGGTTGCCGGGCGCGACGACGAGGCAGCGCTCCAGGTCACCCCGGACCATGAGCTCCTTTACGAGGAGGCCCGTCATGATCGTCTTCCCGGCGCCGGGGTCGTCGGCGAGCAGGAATCGCAAGGGCTGGCGCTGGAGCATCTCGGCGTAGACGGCCGTGATCTGATGCGGCAGCGGATCGATGCGGGAAGTATGCACCGCGAGGTACGGGTCAAATAGGTGGGCCAGGCGGATCCTATTCGCCTCGGAGACGAGCCGCAGGAGGGCGCCGTCGCCGTCGAATGACCATGGCCCCTGGGTCGAAGCCACCTCGACGGTGGCCTCTTCGTCCCTGTAGATCAGGCGGCTCCCCGGGGTTCCGTCGCCGTCCTCGTACACGACCTTGATGGCCTCGTCTCCGTACCACTCGACGCCGACGACCTTGACGAGCCCATCTGGTGAGATCCCGCGCACCGAAGCCCCGGCCTTTATGTCCTCCAGGCGCGTCACGACGCCATCCAAGCGAGAAAGACTTGTCTGGCACCGCTCGCGCTCATATCCCTACCCCGAAGGAGTTACACTGGAACTTCGCACATTGTATTTTCCGTCGGAGGCCGAAGCAACTCCGATTGGTTATCATCGCCCGAGATACCGAGGGAGGACGCGTGGCGCGCCCTCCCCTTCTCGGAACCTTTGTCCACAACAACTTTTAGCGGTGACCTCTCAGCCGTACCTGTACGGGATGGTGACCTTGGGGTCGTTGCGCCACAACCACCCGTAGATCGGCCGTTCAGCGATGGGCACGGGTCCGCTGGGCTGCTCGGGAGGCGCGGCCTGGCCGGGCAAGGGGGCGATCACCGGCGTGCCGATGCTCATACCGGGCGCCGCCCACGCCGGCGGGAAGGCTACGGTGACGCTCATCTGCGACTGACCGCCCGGGGCAAGGACGAACCCGGCGAGCGGGGCGAAAAACTCGACCTCGTAGGACCTGGGGTCGCCGCCCACGGGCCTCAAGATCTGGCGGGCGTGGAAACGGAGAACCTGCGAGCCGGCGGGGATGCGGACGTCGGCGACCCGGAACTCCTTGATGGCCGCGAGCACCTCCTTGAGGATCGGCTCCTGGTCGGCCGGGATCTCGCCGATGCTCCTGAGAAGCTCGACGAACTGCTCCGCCCGGCCGTCGCGCTTGCGGAACTCGGTCCGCTTTCCGGTGGAGACGATCCGCACCTCGGCGCTCGACTCCTCGGCCGGGAAGGGAAGCACGAGCCTTACCTCCTGCTCCGTGGGATTCTCGACGACGAGCACACCGTTGACGTTCGCCACGTCGTAGGCGTCCTGCGCGAAGCCCCTGTGCGGGGCGACGGACTCCACGTCTACGCCAAGGACCTGCGAACGCACGGGGATATTCATTACGGGGCTAAGGGCCATCTTCTGGTTTCCTTTCTCTGGACTATCTCTTCTTGAGGATCTTGGAGAGCGATTTACCGACTCGCCGTCGGACCGTGCCGAGGTGCGTATCCGCCCTCTTGGCCCGGAACCTGCCGTTCTTGTTCCTGCTCCTGGTCATGCTTCACCTCCTTTAGAGTATTTGTTGTATTTGCGTTTAGTGAACCGGAGCTTCGACGTTTGAAGGCTCGGTGAAGCTTGGTCCACGATGCCTACAAGAAGTTAGTCGCACGAGCCGCGGGCAATCGGGTCAAACGCCGCGCGGTTCCGGGCCTTCCAGAAATTTTTCGGTCGAGGGCGGAAAATGTGACCCGATTGCTATGACGCCGTGCGATTAACTAATAGATGTCTACTAATGAAGTGAAGGCACGCCTTCACAGAGGAGGATTTGATAGATGGAAGGACGGTCGAGGACGGATGAAGAACCGATTGATCCCAGGGATGCCGAGGAGGCCGTCAAGGCCTTCCGCGGATGCCTGAGGGAAGAAAAGAGGCTGCGGGAGCGCGGCGAGGGCCGAGGAGCGAAAGAGGCCCGCAGAAAATCGGGCAAGAAGTACGAGGCCATAGCCAGGATGCCAACGAGACGTTTTCGCAGGTACGCCAAGGGGGCCTTCGGGGACGATCTCCCTCACCTGGTGGTAGAGGCGCAGAGGGAGATGAACACCCTCCTGTGTTCCGATCTTATGGATCTGGAGCCTAAGAACGAGCTCTACGAGAGGAGATTCAACCTGTGCGTAAAGCGTTTGATGAGGGATGCTGTGAGGCGAGTCAGGGTCCAGTACGACATGCCGGCCAACGGCGAGAGCGCGATTTGGGACTACGTACCGGACAGCCTTCAGAGTTCCGGCGAGAGGCCGGACGATGAGGACATGCGACAGACACAGCCCCCGGACGACGCAACTAGTGGGGCTTTGGAGCTGACGCTAGGAAACAACATCGTGGGTAGGCTCCTGAGTCACGTGCCCAACGAGAAACTGCAGCGCATCTTTGTCTTGAAGGACATAGAAGGTTTGAAATGGTCGGAAGTTGCGCGAGAAGTGGGTGTCTCCGAGAGCACGGCCAAGCGGCACCACAAATGGGTCAGGGAGACTCTGCGGCGCGTCGCTCGGCAGATGGGGCTGGAAAGGAAGGAGAAGAGGTGAGCAACGAAGATAGGCTGAGGGAGATAGAGATGAAGTACATGGAGCGATTCGAGCGTGGCGAAGCCCCGACCCTGGAAGAGCTAATCGAATATTACCCCGACCTTAGCGAGGAGCTGACCGAGTTCGTGCTGGATTTCATTGCCCTTGAGAAGGCGGCGGAGCGCACGGAGCTATCCGAGGATGAGGTAGCCGACGCCGTGGCCGTACAGGAGCGGGCCGTAGAGAAGGCGTTCAAGCCAGTGAGTTCGTTCCAGGAACTGCGGGCGATGGCCGGTAAGAGCCTCGGAGCACTGGCGAAGATCGTGCATCTACCCATGAGCGTGCTGGATGGTTTGGAGCGAGGCATGATCGTGCTGGACAGCGTGCCCGCGAAACTCTTTGAAAGGTTGGGCAGAGCCGTGGGAAGGGCACCGGCTGAGGTACGGGCGCTCTTGCAGACCGGGAACAGACGACTTCGACCTGTCCATTGGAGGGCGGAAGCGATGCCGAAGCGCAGAAAGCGCGGAGCCGTGTCCTTCGAGGAGGCCTTGCGAGCAAGCAAGGAGTTTAGGGCCTCCGAAGAAGAGTACCGCCGAGACTGGTTCTCGGAAGCCGAACAGGAGTAACGGGTGGAAAGATGGGAGGCCATCGCCGGGCGAGCAGCGGAGGTCCTGCGCGACTACGAACGCAGGACCGGCCGCCCGGCGTTCAAGCCTGGCCGCAATGTTGCAGAGGTCATCGAAGATATCGCCCGGGAGTGCTTTGGGCTTGAAGTACTTGACTCATCGTGGCTCGAAGAAGGAGTGCTAGGAGAGTTGGATCTGGAGGGCAAGAAGATCTCTGTCCGCGAAGGTCTCGAACCGCAACGACGCGCCTTCACGGTGGCCCACGACGTAGGCCTCGGCGCGTTGGCCCACGCGCCGAGGCTCGTGGACCTGGAAGAGTACGTGGACGAGCAGGTCGGCCTAGACAAGCTGGAGGCCCAGGACGGCGTGTACCAAGCGTACGACTCGCGAGACCTGCTGGAAATAGAGGCCAACCTCTTCGCCGCCGAATTGCTCGCCCCGACGGAGCGGGTACTGGAGGTCGTCGAAGAAGTACCCGGCTGGACCGCCGAAGATCTCGCCGAGAGGTTCGGCATCTCGGAAACGGCCATGCTAACGCAGCTCGCCAACGTGCTCTTGATGCGCCGTGCCAAACGGGAGATCCGGGATGAGACGCCGGATGAGCGCGATGATGCCGATGCCGCTCGTCCGAGGCTGGACCCACACCAAAGCGATGCGGTAACGGCCAAGACGCCGGCGTTCGTGATCGCCGGTCCGGGAGCGGGAAAGACGCGCGTGCTCGCCGAGCGTTACGCCTATCTCGTCGGCTCGGGGGTTCCCGCGGAGAAGGTCCTCGCGCTGACGTTCTCGAACAAGGCGGCCGAGGAGATGCGCGTCCGGGTATCGAGCATCCTCGGAGGCGGGTATCGTGACGTACAGGCCCACACGTTCCACGGTTTCTGCCTAGAGCTGCTCAAGGGCTACGGCCGCATCGTGGGCTTGCCCGAGGGCTTCTCGCTTCTCACCGACGCGGACGCCCCGCTGCTCGTCAGGGGCCGACTCCACGAGCTGGAACTCTCCTACCTCGAAGATCTCAGCAACCCAGGTCTCTACGTGCCCGGCGTGTTGGCAGCCATTTCCCGCGCCAAAGACGAGCTGCGAAGCCCGGAAGAGCTCGAAGGCCTGGCACGGGAGTGGGCGGAATCCGCAGAGACCGCCACGGAGCGAGAAGACGCGGACAAGGCCCTGGAGGCGGCGAAGGTGTACGGCGCGTACCAGGGGTGGCTTCGAGATGAAGGTTACGTGGACTACGGTGACCTGGTGCACCTGGGGATCGAGGTACTCAAGCATCCGGGAGCGGCCGATGAGATCCGGGCGAGGTACGGCCAAATCCTGGTGGACGAATTTCAGGACATCAACTTCGCGATGGGTCGGCTGCTCAGGGCACTCGACGGTGGCCGCGGCGTGGTGTGGGCGGTCGCGGACCCCGACCAAAGCATCTACCGTTTCAGGGGAGCCTCGCCCGCCAATCTGGAATGCCTTGAGGACGACTACCCGGGTCTTCGGACCATATCTCTGGCGACGAACTACCGTTCCGTCCCGGATATCGTTGGAGCCTGTCACGGCTTGCGCAGGTCCCCGGTCTCGGCGGGCGGAGAAAACGGCACGCCGCCCCCGCTCGAGCCCAGCCGCTCGGCCTCGGAAGAGCCGGCGGTATCGCTCGTCGTAGCCCCCGACAGGGAGGCCGAGCTAGATCATCTCGTGGAGTCGGTGCGTGCCCGCGCTGAGCGTGGGGTACCGCTCGGAGATCAGGCCGTCCTCTGCTCTACGAACGCCCAAGCGCGCATGGTGGTGGGCCGCCTCTCTGCCGCAGGGTTGGCAGCGCAGGGACCTGCGAGCCTTTTGGGGGCGGGCGAGATCAAGAATGCTCTGGCGGTGGTGTCACTCCTGCGAGAAGGCGACGGCGCGGGTCTGGTGAGGATCTCGAACTCCGAAGACAACCCCCTCACGGATGAGGACGCCGCACAGCTTCTGGCCTGGGCACGAGAGCAAGGATGCACCGCCAAGGAGGCGCTCTCTCGCTGTGACGAAGTGGAAAAACTCGGAGAAGAAGCCGTCGAGTTCCTCACCGGACTGGGCCGCTTCTTGGACGGTTTGCCCGGATGGAAGGGTGCTTGGCGTGCCCTCCTGGCCTACGTCTTTCATCCGGAGAGCAGGCTCCGCAGGCTCTTTTTCGACCCTTCCGAAGACGCACGCCGGCGACTCCTGCAAGTGGGGCAACTGGCGGTGCTGGCACGCTCTTTCGGGGAGCGCGAAGGCTTAGTGGAAGGCACGGGCATACCGGGCTTCCTTGAGTACGTCCGGGAACTCGCGGCTTCCGGTAAGGGAGACAGCGCCCTCTATACACCTCCCGCCAGGGAAGCGGTGCAGGTGATGACGGTGCATAAGAGCAAGGGCCTGGAGTTTCCGGTGGTCTACGTGCCTGGCTTGGATCGTTTTCCTGGTCGCGGCGGGGGCGCAGGGGACGTGAAGCTCCCGCCGGGTTTGGTCCGCCGCGACAGATCGGAGGAAAGGGACGAAGAGAACCGCTGCCTGTTTTACGTAGCATTGACCAGGGCCGAGGACGAATTGGTAATGAGCAGGGTTCGAACTAATAGGAGCGGCGCCCGAGTCTTGTCTCTGATCGACCAGCTCGTTAAGGAGAAGGATGGGCGTGTGATGTTCGCGGAGAAGGAGTTGGTTTCGCCGGCTTCGGGTACCGCCGAAGCCCCCCCGAGACCGGGCGAGACGTTCCGCGGTCGCGCTGCGAGCGGCACCTTCTCCTTCCGGCAGATGGACAGGTACAGGGCATGCCCGATGAAATTCAAGTACGGCGTGCTATTCGGGTTGCCGGAGAAAAGGAGCGCCTACCAAGATTTCCACAACAGCGTTTACAGGGTCTTGGTAGACATGGAGATCGAGGCAAAGGAGACCGGGAGGAACCCGGGACTCGATTGGGTCGAGCAGCGGCTGGCGCAAGTCTGGGAGCAGGAGGGACCGGCGGACCATTTCTACGAGCCCGTGTACCGTCGTCGAGCCGAAAGGGTCGTCGAGAAGTGGCAGGCTTCGGAGGCGGCACTCACGCAAAGTATCCGCGAGAAACTGCCGCTTAGGCTGGAGGATGGCACCAGGATGCAGGTCACAGCGGATGCGATCGGGCGAGACGCGGACGGTGGCATCGTCGTCGCCCGGCACAGGTTCGGACGCCATCGAAAGAGCCACGAAGAAAAACATCACCTGGATCGGTACACAGCGTACGCAGTAGCGGCCAGACAAACGTGGCCAGAGGCACAGGTAAGCGTCGAGCTACACTACCTCGACACGGGCAAAATAGTAGACGTCACACCGAGCCCGACGGTCGTCTCGAATCGGACCAAGAAACTCCAGGAGCGCGCAGAGGGCGCGCGCTTCGGTCGCTACCCGCCCAACGCCGGGAGAGAGTGCAAAGGTTGCTCCTGGAACCTCATCTGCCCAGCATCCGCGTAACGTCTCCGTTGGCGAACCGTTCCATAGATACGCCCGATGGCAAGGTACTGGGGTAAGAAAACTGCAATCTTTGCCAACGACACACTTGAAAACCTACAACGACCGGCGGGGGAGGCGCGCCTCCCCCGCCGGTCGTAGAATCAGTATTCTTCTGGTAGCAGAAGACAGGTGCTCGACCTGTCGGCCTCGGTGATGACCCATACCTTCTCCCGATCCTCCCCGACCGGGTAAGAGCTGAAGACGCGCCAGCCGTTGCGGACGCTCTTCTCGTTCTCGCGGGCGTCGCAAGCGGGGATCTCGCCCCAGTCGCCGGTGGCGTGGCGGCGGAGGAGATCCAGGGCGTCCGTCCCCGTGTCCTCCAGGACTTCAAGCGCCCCGGGCGTGGCGACGACCCGCCCCAGAGAGAAGAGTGGGTAACCCCGCTCGGGTGCCACGGCGCAAGACGGGCAGAGCTCGTCGCCCTCGAAGAACGTTAGGTTATCCGGCCCGGCCTGGTACAGCTCGCGTTGGCGGACCTTCTTTCCGCAACCCGCGCAGCTCGCGCTCTTGGCGCTAGCTATCGCGGCGGCGTAGATATGCTTGCAGTTCTCGCGGCGGTTCTCGAAGTCCGGACACCCGCAGATCTCCGCGCGGAGATCCACCAGGTAGATCCCCTCGCCGGAGCACGACGGGACCGCCCAGAGCCTCCCCCGGACGTGCCCGATCTCCTCGCCCCGCTCGCGGAAGAGGGCGATGCCCCTCCGCTCCCTCGCCATGCGCTCGGCGCACTCCTGGCGCCGTCCCCGCGCTACACTGGTCTCGCTCAAGGACTTACCTCCTTGTGCCGGGCCTCGGGGAGTTGTGGCGACTCCGCCGGGGCTTCTTTACGTACGGCTCCCCATCACGGGAACCTTGCCTGAGCGCTTCCATCCGGCGGTAAGGAGCGGAGTCAAGGGCGGGCCCCGGAAAGTTTTTGCTGGCGAAGCCTGCAAAACCCGTAGGGCGGCCATCAGGCCGAGTTTCAGGGTGCCTTGACGGAGGGACGCCGCCGGTACGCTGCGCGCGTCCGCAAGGTCCCTGTTACGTCATCGCGGGAGTGGGGTGGTCGTGATGGGTAGCGATCAAAGGGCGGGGGGCGTCAGCCTGCCGCCTCCCCGGGTCTGTCTGCAGCGGACGTCGGACTCAGGGCCTCTGTGCGGAGCGCAGCGGAGCTCTGGGGCCCGCCGCCACCGAGCGCCTGTGGCACGGTCGTCGACGCGGTCTTCGCAGCCCGCCACGTAGGAGCCCTCTACTGCTGCCGATGGCGCACCCTCCAGATGCTCGGCTCGTGGGGCGGGAAGAGTCTCGGTCCACGGCGGGTCTTCTTGGGCTCCGGGTTGGCCGGCCGGCGAACCCGACCGGCCGCGTCCCGATACTGCGCCGCAGGCGAGCAAACCCGGTCCAGCAAGGCCACGGGCCGCACGTACTGCAGCGCGATGTTGTCCACCCCGATCCCTTCGGCGGCCTCCAGGGTGGCCTCGGAAGTCGGTCTCTCCCAGTACTGTGCGAGCAGCGTCGCGGCGTTGGACGCCGCCGCGGAGACGGCTTCCCGCAGGTCGGTGGCCGCATGGTCTACCGCGAAGGGAGAGAGCCGCGGCCGTCCTTCGGGGCGCCCCTCCTCCGACGGGTGGCCCATGACATCCCGGCTCTCCGGCGTGTCGTCCACGTCGAAGAGCAGCCTGAGTTGGGGTGTGTCCGGCGAATCGGTGACCAGGTGGGCGAAGAAGCCCGCGGTCCGCATGCCCACTGGCCCGTCGCCCTCCGTCTCGACGTAGACGCACCACTCGGGAAGCCGCCAGAAGAGGTCACCGGGGATCTTCCATCCGAGGTCGGCTTCGCGGGCCTCTTCGAGCAGCGCGGGGTCGGGGCGGTAGATGCCCTGCGTCACGCGCCAGGCGGCGAGCGCCGCCAGCTCGAAGGCGTCGCCGACTTGGGTCGGGTTCTCCGGCAACTCCTCTCCGAAGAGGATCCGGTACGCCGCCTCGAACGGCAGGAAGCACCAGTCGGGCCAGTCGGGCACGGTCCTGCCACGCTGGGCTCGCATCGGATCGGCGAATTTGAAGGCGTGCGGGTGTCGCTCGCGGAAGAAAGCCAGGTGCTGCTGCGGGCGCGGTGTCTCCGGCGATCCCGTCTGGCGCGTGGTCCGTTTTGCGGACATTGTTCGATTACCTCCCAGTCTCTTGGTTCCAACCGAGGAACTGCTTGATGGAATCTTTGGTCTGCTGGCGCCTGCGTTCCTTCTCCTGCTCGCGTTCGCGCTTGTTCGTCATGGCTTCGATGAGCGCCTCCTCGCACTCGCCCCTGGTTAGCTGCCAACTTCTCCCCTGTTCGTGCTTGCGGCGTCGGACAATCTCCATCGCCTTCTCCTGTTCTTTCGGGGTCAGGTAGTGCCTCGCCGCTGCGAGCGCCTCGGCGCGCCGCCTCTCCTGCGCCTGGCGCGCCGCCTCCTCGCGACGCTCACGCGCGAGCCGCTGCGCTTCAAGAAGATCTTCCTCCTCCTGTTCCTCCCACTTCTCGAAGGGCGGGGGGCCCGGCGGGTCGGCGCCGTGGAACCTGAAGCGCAGGTGTTCAGTGCTGTAGTGGTCGTAGGACCTGTCCGCGATGATCTTCTCGGCCGCGGCGAGCGCCCGGCACCGCTTCTTGTCGGAGAAGAAGTACCAGACCACCCCGTCGACCTCTCCCCCGCTTCCTATGTAGTCGTCGAGGTGCTCCTCAGGCTCCCAGAAGGGTGAGTCGTCGGGGATGCGGTCACGGTGGCGGTCGGCGTAGCGGTCGCAAGCATCGTGGTAGCGCTGGGTCTCCTTGCCGGAGATCTCCAGCTCCGCGGCCCAGCGCTCACCGCCCGGCCCGAGGAGCAGGCCGTCCGGCACCCGACCGATGGACATACCGGGCCTGATACGGCCCCTGATCTGACGCTCCGTGATCCAGCCTTCGCAAGAGTGGTCGGTGAGCCCGAGAGCGAGGTCGACTACCCGGAGGTCGTGATCGTAATCCCTCCTGTCCAGCCGGGACGGCGCCAGGTCGATCCCCACCGTCTCGAGGCCAACCTTCGTCGCCCGGTAGATGCCGTGGTCGCCGTACCAGGTACGTTGGTGCGCCAGGAGGCCGGCGTCGCAGAGTGTTTTGAGCCTGCGGTAGACGGCCTGCTCGGAGACGGACTCCCATTGGCCCCAATCGTTCCGGCCCTCGAAGGCGAAGAGCTTTATGTGGGGCATCGTCACGTAACCGTGGACGGCGACGAACCACACGATGTGCAGATCTCTGTCTTGAAGCTTGAATCCTGACGTCTTCTTCGTGATTTTATTGTTCTTCGCGGGCTTACGAGACACTACCTTCTCCTCCTTGTACACGGATCCGACTTGAACTCGAAGGACCTGGCACCTCTTCGTTGGCAACGTAGAAACAGCAAGGAAACGACGGAAGGTTCAGGTACTGGCAACACGACAAGAAAAGGGGATGGTAGGGCACGGCATTCTCGATGACGCCATGCCCGTCCGATTCGCTTTACCTTTGCGGAATTCGTGCTCCTGGCCCTCTGATGGGGCCGTAGAAACCCGTCCAACGCCCCGCTCAACACCCGGCTCAACAGGCTGTCGTGAGGAACGAACACGGATCTCAAATCCGCCCCCTCCCCCGCTGGCGCGCCCGCGCGTTGGCAGCCTCCACCACCCAGCGCAGGTATTCTGAAGCCTTGACCTCGTGCCACTCTCCGGTAGTGGGGTCGTGCAGGGCGATCCAGCCGCGCTCCCTCGCCCACTCGATGACGAGCCCGCGCCGGTCGGCCTCGCGGAGCCTGCGCCGCTCCCACTGCAGGAGCTTGGCGATGGCCGGTTTGTTCTTCGCGAGCTGTTCGCGCATCGACTCGTCGATCACCCCGGCAGGCGCGTCCACGCTGACGCGGTCGCCGTCCGCCTCGAACGTCACCCCTCGCCCCCGCAGGTCTGAGAGCAGGTGCCGCGCGTTCACAATACGAACCTCTCGCGTCCAGAATCGTCGTGCGGGCTACCGTCCCAGCCGTCCCCCGCGTCCTCTTTCGAGGCCTCGGCGAACCAGGCGGACCCACAAAGCCCGTCCTCGCCAGCGGGACGGTCGGGACGGCCGGGACGGTCCCTGTCGGCCGTTCTCTTGAGGCTCTTCCTTCGGGTCCGGCTTCCGCCCGGTGAGCGCTCGTCCCCGTACTCGATGCCCGCCTCACGCAGCGAGGGCGCTATCCTCTTCATGCGGTTACTCAGGGAGTTCGGTGCCGAGGGCCAGGCCCTCGAGCGGCGCACGTCCTCATCCACCAAATCTGCCAAGGTGGCGTAGAGTTCGGTGGCGGTCCCGGACCACTCCTCGCGGGTCGCCATAAGGTCGCGCACGACCACGGCGACGGGATCGGCGTCCAGGGCGAGCCCGTCCGCATCGGCGCGGTTTCCGGCGTAGGCCTCGACGAACGCGCCAGGCCGCCAGGGCAGGGTCTCCTCCGCGGCCGACACCCACACCGCGAAGTCGGCCATGCGCGGCAGTTCCCGCAAGCTCACCCGTTCCAGGTTTCGAAGGGCCGCGCTCACCGCGTCGAGCAGGGTGCCGAGCACCCTCGGACGCACGGCCTCCAGCTCGCGGTAGAACGCCCTCTCGGTGCGCTTCCTGTCGGGAGGAATCGGGGGGAGCTCGACCACGAGGCTCCGGTCCCGGAGGTCGCCGGCGACGGCCAGGGAGTCGATGCCGTTGAGGATCACGGGCCGCTTCTGGGAGAAGATCACTTCCCTGTCGTCGGAGTAGAGCTCGCGGGTGGCGAACCCGCCGCCCGTGGCGAGTCGGCACAGGGCGTCGGACAGCCAGGGTTTCACCCCGGAGAGGTTGTCCAACGCAGGCACCCAGTTGCCGCCGGCCGCGATCGCGAGGTCGCGCTCGTCCCGCGGAGGGGCCCTCAATGGCTCGACCGCGGGATCCACGACCGAGCGCAGGACCCTCACCGTGGTGCTCTTGGACGAGCCCTGTTCGCCCTGCAAGACGAGCACGGGATAGGGTCCCTCGGGACTGAGGGTTCCCACGAGCCAGCCCACCAGGAGCCTGAAGTCCTCTTCCGCGCGCACGTTGAGCAAGGGCTTCAGGTCTTCGACGCTGCCCCCCGCGGCCGGGCGCGGGAGGGGCGCCGCGTTGTCCCTGCGCACGAACCTCACGGGCACCGTCTCACCCGGCACCACCCGCCAGCCGGAGGCCGTGACCTCCGCCACGTGCCAGCCCTCGTCGCACAGGTCGAGGTAAACTGCCTCCCCGTGCCCGGCGACCCGGACGTAGACCGGCAGCTCGGGTCCGTCGAACACCGCCATCGCGGCGATGGTTGCCCTGGCGTCGGTCAGGGCCTGGGCACTCGGGGCCTTCCCCGCGCCGCGGTAGAAGCTCATAGTCAGCCAACGGGTGAAGCGCGCGCTCTTCAGCGGGCAGGTCTCCCGGTGGCCGCCCACCCCCACGGTCGCGTAGACCTCGCCGTCGGAGGCGTGGAAGAGCTCCGCGCTCCTCGCGTACCCGATCAGCACCTCCGACTGGGTAGGCCCGCGCCCGCCGCCCGCCTCCGAAGCGGAAGTTGACGGAACGCCCCGCGTCGCCATCCCGTTGGCGCTCGGCTCAGGCATAGGAAGGTCCCGGCTGTTCAGCGCTCACTCCTCGGGATGGGCCGGCGACCGTTAGCGGCCGGCGCCGGGTCGGTACCTGTTCCGATCTAGCCAGGCCTCGACGTCCCGGCGCCTGATGCGACGCACCCGCCCGATCATGTAACTCGGGATCTCCCCGCTTCTCAGGAGCTCGTACACTTTCGTCCGCCCCAGCCCGAGCCAGCGGACGAGCTCCTCGGGGGTGAACCATTCTTTCTCGCTCCTCGCCTCCATCTGGACCTCCTGCCCTCGTTCGCGTGCTTGCGCCCACTATCATCCGGTGCCATCATGTGGTCAATGGGATAAATACAATTACCCATAAGAAATCTCGTGATTTCGGGAGGATCCATGTGGAAGGGAGTCGAGGAGAGCGCCTTCGACGAGGCCGGGCGCTTTGCCGTGGACGGCACGGCGTCGGGTGGCCTATTGGTCTGCAAGGAGTTCGTGCTCAAGCGCGATCCCGTGAAGAGTTGGGAGCAAGGCCGCCCCTCCTACTACGTGTGCCCGAAGTACCCCATGAAGTTCGTCGGCTTTTCGGCGGTGGAGGATCAAGACAATTACCGCGCGTACAAACCGTTCGAGGACAGTAACGGCCTGTTCCGCAAATTCGCCGACCTCCACAACGGAGACCGTTCGGAGGACATCGCGCTCGAGTGGGCCCATTCCCACGCCCCCCTCACGTGTCACCTCGCCATCTACCTGAATCGTCACGGGTATCTGCACGACGGCCTTGAGGATCCCCGAGATTACGTCGACGACTTTTTCGAGGAGGTGGACCGGGCCGCGACTGTATTGTCGCTCTACGAGGCCGTCCTGGCGAGGGACAGGGAGAAGGCCCGGCTTACGGTGGAGGAGGGGCCTTCTCCGTTCGCGAAAGTGCTCTACGAGCAGCTTTGGAACTGGGAAGAGGAGGACGAAAAGCACCACGACGGCATCCTCGGGTTCGCGCTGCACGCGGTGGCCTTCGAGGTGACGAGGATGGTCAGGACCTACGCTAACAGGAGCTTTTGGATGCCGCCGGGCCGCGCGCTTCCTTCTAGAGTGAAGTGGGGTTGGAACTTCGACAACCTGTTGGGGGCGATGTACCTCCAGATGTACTGGCTGCTCGAAGCCGGCGAGAACAACGTGACCCACTGCAAGAACTGCGGGGCGATGATCAAGCTGACCGCAAGCAAGCCCACCTCCACCGATCCCTCCAAGGCCCGAAAGGTGCGCAGCGACCGTCAGTTTTGCGACAACAACGGCAGGTGCCAGCAAAGCTACAACTACCGCACCAAGGGCAAGCGCAAGCGCAAAGCCAAACGAGACGCGCGTCGTTCGGCTTCCCAGGACCAGTGAGGCGAGAGACGTCAAACCCCGATCACGTTTTCGGCCGGGCTCTGCCAAGCCGAACTCCCCCGAAACCCCGGATATCGGGCACGCCACCCGTGATGCAACCATTGCTTCTGTGCTGTAGACTATAGCGTGACCATAAAAGCAACAGTAAAGGGCGTCCTGATGAAATTCGTCAGTTCGAGGGAGATACGAGTCAACCCCAGGCCCGTGTTCGACGCCGCGGGAGAAGGGGACGAGGTGGTCATCACCTCGAGGGGTAAGCCGGTAGCGCTGCTGGTCGGCGTGGACGGTGACGATCTGGAGGAGACGGTGCGCCTCTTCAGGCGCGCCAAGGCCCAGGTCGCGGTCTCCCGGATGCGCGGGGCGGCGGCACGCGCGGGCCTAGCCGGCATGGATCAGGCCGAGGTAGAGGCTGAGATCGCGGCGGCCCGGGGCGGGCGTGCCGCAAGGTGAGCGGGCGGAGGGTTGTGCTGGACACGAACGTCGTGGTGTCCGGCCTCCTCAACAGCTTCGGGCCGCCGGGCAGGGTGCTCGACCTGGCACTCGCGGGCGAGCTAACGGTGGCCTACGACGACCGCGTCCTGTCGGAGTGGCGGGAGGTGCTGGGCCGGGAGAAGTTCGGCTTCTCGCCCGCGGACGTCGAGTTGCTGCTGACCTTCTTCGAAGAGGAGGGGCTAAGGACGAATCCCTCACCCCTCAGAGCCGAACTGCCCGATCCGGATGACCTGTCCTTCCTGGAGGTCGCCCGAGAGGCAGAGGCCACGCTCGTCACGGGGAACCTGAGGCATTACCCGCCGGAGAGCAGGCGGGGCGTGGAGGCGATGGGGCCGGCCGCGTTCCTCGAAGAGTGGACACGCAGGGCCGGAGAAAGGGACACAGAAGAAGGAGACGGCGATGGGTAAACGCGGCAACGGCGAGGGCTCCATCACCAGGCGCAAGGACGGGCGGTGGTGGGGCCGGCATACGGTCCACACCTCCGAAGGCCCAAAGCAAAGGGCGGTCTACGGGAAGACCCGCGCCGACGTGGCCGCAAAGCTGCGCAAGGTCATGTCCGAGGCCGACGTCGGCCTCGTCTTCGACTCAGGAAGCGTCACGGTGAGCCAGTACCTGGACGGGTGGCTCTCCGACTGCGTGCTTCCGTTGGTTGAGGCCGGCAAGCTGGAGCACAGCACCCACGTCCGGTACGCTGGCATCGTGCGCAACCACCTCGTCCCTTCTATCGGGAAGAGGAAACTCAAAGACCTGGGCCGCCCCGAGGTCCGCAGGCTCTACAGGGAGAAGGCCAAAGGTCTCTCCCCCCGCTCTGTGGACTACCTGCACGTCACCCTGCAGAAGGCCCTGAAGCAGGCCGTGAGGGATGACCTCGTACCCCGCAACGTCGCGGAGGGCGAGAGGCCGCGCAGCAGCCGCAGCAGGGAGGAAGCTAAAGCTTTCTCCGCGGACCAGGTGAGGGCGCTGCTGAGGGAGGCGGCCGGCACCCGCAACCACCCGCTCTACGCCATCGCGGTCCACACGGGGCTGCGCCAAGGCGAGATCCTCGGGCTCAGGTGGGACGACATCGACCTGGACGGCAACACACCCAAGCTGTCCGTGTGCCGAGCGCTGAAGGTAACCTCCGAGGGCCTGGGCTTCGGGGCGCCGAAGAACAAGGCCAGCCGCCGCTCCGTGCGCCTGAACAAGTCGGCGACCGCAGCGCTCAAAGAGCACCGGCTGCGCCAGAAGGAGGAGCGGCTGCGCGCCCCGGGGTGGCGGGACCACGGCCTCGTCTTCCCGAACACGGCGGGCGGACCGATGGACCACAACAACCTGTACCAGCGCGACTACAAGAGGCTGCTCAAGGCCGCCGGTTTGGACTGCCAGGGGTTCACGTTCCACACGCTGCGCCACACCTTCGCGACGGGACTCTTCTTGCGGGGAGAGCACCCGAAGAAGGTCCAGTCGCTGCTCGGGCATTCCAGCATCGTGCAGACGATGGACACCTACTCGCACCTGATCGACGACGTGGGCGGCGATGCGGTGGACGGCCTGGACGAGGCCTTCGGGTAGTCCACAGTCAAACAGGGTCCCCGTCGCGTGGGGATGGTTGACTGCCCCAAGGTGGTTGAAAATCAACCATCCACTGGTTGATTTTCAACCACTCGCCGGTTAGATTGCAACCGTGTACCGGCGTAATATCGCTCCCCTGGTCCGCGAGGCCCTGCAAGATACCCCAGTCGTGCTGCTCAACGGGGCGCGCCAGACGGGCAAGAGTACGCTGGTGCGGGGAGGGATGCTCGGGAACAGCGACACGCGCTACCTGACTCTGGACGAGGCGGGGGTCCTGGCGGCAGCCGAGGCGGACCCGGCCGGTTTCCTATCGGGGCTCACGGGACCGGTGATCCTGGACGAGGTGCAGCGGTCGCCGGGCCTGTTCCCAGCGATCAAGGCGGAGGTAGACCGAGACAGGCGCCCTGGACGCTTCCTCCTGACCGGCTCGGCCAACGTGCTGCTCCTCCCCCGCCTCTCGGAGTCGCTTGCGGGGAGGGTGGAGATCCTGACGCTCTGGCCGCTCTCCCAGGGAGAGATAGAAGGCGTGGAAGAGCGGTTCGTGGATGCTGTTTTCTCGGCAGACCCGCTTCCCTTTCTGGAGGAACAGGACGAGCCTCTGGGACTCTACGATCGCCTGCTGCGTGGGGGGTTCCCCGAGGCGCTCGCCAGGGGCTCGGAGGCGCGGCGCCGGGCCTGGTTCGGCTCATACGTGACCACCATCCTGCAGCGCGACGTGCGGGACCTCTCTAACATCGAAGGAATGACAGACCTGCCACGCCTGCTCTCGCTGCTGGCCGCGCGCTCCGCCTCCCTCGTGAACTACGCGGAGTTGTCCCGCAGCGCCTCCATGCCGCAGAGCACCCTGAAACGCTACGTCTCCCTGCTCGAGGCCACCTTCCTCGTCAGGACCCTACCCGCCTGGTCTAGCAACCTGAGCAAGCGACTCGTGAGATCACCCAAGCTCCTGCTCTGCGACACGGGTTTGATCTCCAGCTTGCAGGGCCTGAGCGCCGAGAGGCTCGCGTCCAACCCGGTCCTCGTCGGCCCCCTGCTGGAGAACTTCGTCGCGATGGAGCTCCAAAAGCAGTCGGCCTGGAGCGCCACGCAGCCACGCCTCTTCCACTTCCGCACCTAAACCGGCCAAGAGGTGGACGTCGTCCTCGAGGACGCGGCCGGACGGGTCGTCGGCGTCGAGGTGAAGGCTTCCGCCACCGTCGGCGCTCGTGACTTCAGGGGCTTGCGCGCCCTAGCCGAGGCCTCCGGGGACCGCTTCCGGCGCGGCTTCGTACTCTACACAGGCAGGACGACCGTGCCCTTCGGCGAGAACCTGCACGCCCTGCCGGTGAGCTCCCTCTGGAGTATGCCCGCCTAGCATCTGCCCGAGCCTCGCTCGTTACTGTGGGTGCTCCATCGTTCTTCCATCCCCAAGCGTCGGCTTCTCATCGCAGCACAGCTCTCGCAGGCTTTCCGTACGCGAAGTTGAACCGCACAGGGACATCCGGAACGCAGGCCCACAACTCGGGAAGCGCCCTGTCTTTCCACACGAACAATCCGGCGATACACGCTCCGACGGGCACGTTCTCGCGACGGGTTAGAGTCAGGTTAGAGTCAAAAGGCCCCGGCGAAAAAGCCGAGGTCTGCATTTTACCTGCAAAAAAGGGGGTGACCGACGGGGCTCGAACCCGCGACCTTCGGAGCCACAATCCGATACTCTGCCTACTGAGCTACGGCCACCAAGCGCGGGGAGGATTTTATCAGGAAAGAACCGGATGAGGCGCGACGCTCTCCGCCATACTCGCCCAGCCCGTGCGAGTCTACCCGCCGATTCATTGCGAATTCATCGGCGCCCGTTATCCGTGGCGGTGGTTGGAGCAGTCCGCCGGTATATTTGGCCCGACGAGAGGAGACGGCACAGGAACGACGCCACGCGCCCAGGCAGGCGAGTATATGGAATGTCAACGGCTCCGCGTATCGTGACGGAGCCAGGCACGGGACTCGATGAACGGAGGGATCTGGATATGCCGCGTTTGCCTCATGGGAAGGTCTTCGACCTCGACGATTTCAAGGATGCACGCGAAAAACTCGCCGAGAGCGGCGCGAATACCTTGATGGGGTTCGCTGTCATGGCGCGGCCCGTGGACACGCAGGAGTTCGGGTTCCTGTTCCCCGAGTTGCAGAGTGACCCGGACAACCTGCTACCGGAAGGACAGACGACCCGCGACGCCCTCGTAGCCCTCGGGCTCGCCATGAGGGACACGGGCGGCCAGGCCGGTGGCGGGAACATCGGGTTGCCAGCGGCGTACACATACTTCGGGCAGTTCGTGGATCACGACATCACGCTGGAGGCATCTTCGGCGACTCTGCCGGAGCTTTTGGATCCGGCCCTCGCGCCACTCCCCCTGGCCGAGATAGAGTCCGGCATCCACAACCTCCGCACCGCGACCCTGGAATTGGACAGCGTTTACGGTCTGCTAGCTCCGAGGTCCGGGGCCAAGATGAAGATCGGGAAGGTCACCGAGATCGGCGGTCGTCCAGCGGGCAAGGACGACAAAAACGACCTCCCCAGGGAACCTCGCGTCTCCGACCCGATTCACGACCGGGCAGCCCTGATCGGAGACCCCCGCAACGACGAGAATACGATCATCGCGCAACTGCACGTCGCTTTCTTGCGCGCCCACAACGAGCTTGTGGACGGAGGAGCAACGGCGAAAGCGGCCATGCGGCGGCTGCGCCGACACTATCAACACATCGTCCTCCACGACTTCCTGGGGCGCATCGC
>Ga0136618_10000188_pt1 | contig 18608 bp, 14 predicted proteins | sample AntDrymUQ3302106_2_FD_104805 | JGI IMG/M metagenome (GOLD analysis project Ga0136618, IMG submission 104805) | Polar desert sand microbial communities from Dry Valleys, Antarctica - metaG UQ330 (21.06) | ecosystem: Environmental > Terrestrial > Soil > Desert | place: Antarctica: Dry Valley... | reverse complement strand
TGGCCCTGGATGTCGAGGGCCAGGGCCGCGTTGATCGTGACCGCCACGCGGTTGCGGCCGATGACGTCGGGTGAGTTGACCAGATCGACGGGCAGGAAGGCCACGTCGTCGTTGCCGTCGAGCCAGGCGTAGAGACCCTTGGTGCCGGCCGCGAAGGTGGCCACCGAGCGACCGTCGAACTGGCCCTTGGCGTTGGCCACCTTGCCCGACTGGTGCAGCTTCATCAGGCCGGTGGTGAACATCTCGGAGTGGATCCCGTAGTCACCGCCCGGTCCGTCGGCGAGGAGCGCGGCCACCACCGAAGGCACGGCACCGATGCCTGTCTGCAGGGTGGCCCCGTCGGGCACGAACGCCCGGACGTGCTCGGCGATGGCGCGGTCGACCTCGCTCGGCTCCGGGTCCTCGAGCACGATCGGCTCCCGGTCGCTCTCGACCAGCACGTCGATCTCGTCGAGGTGCAGGGCGTGTCGGTGTTCGGGCGGAAGGCCCACGGTGCGCGGATAGGCCTCGCTGACCTCGACCACGAGGAGCCGGTCGTCGGTGGCGCCCGCCCGCTGCAGCTCACCCACGGTGGCGCCGGCGTGGAGAGAGAGGCTGCACCATCCGTCGGCATCGGGCGGGGAGGCGGCCGTGCACATCACCCGCGGAGCCTGGGCCGCCAGGATCGGGATGAACCGGCGGAAGTCCGCCGGCGAGAACCCGAGGTTGGCTCCGCTGTCGCGCAGCAGCCGCTCGATCGGCCCGAAGAACCCGCTCAGGTAGTGGACGTTGGGGTGCGAGAAGAGCTCGCTGAGCACGGTGAGCAGCGCGCCGTAGAGACGCAGGTCCTCCCAGTCGGTGCGCCGCCCGAGGGCCTCGATGAACGACGGTGGTTGCCCGGGCCCGAGTGGCATCCCGAGCGTGTCGGTGGCTTGGACCCGGCCCGCAGCCTCATCCGCAGTGAGGGTCTCGACCACCACCTCATCCTCCCACGGTGCTGCGCCGTCAGGTGACGCCGCTCGCCGGCCTGTTCTCAACCGTGATCGCGGATTGGGTCAACGGCGACACCGGCTCCCAGCCCGTCACCCATGAGATTGCGCAACCGAGGCACCCGGGTGCACCTCACCTTCGACGATCTCGTCGAAGATCAGTGGCGGTGGCTCACGCCCAGGGGGAAGCGGACGGTGTGGGTGCGGGTGCGGCCGTCGACACGGCCGAGGATCCGGTGCTCGACCGAGTCGGCGGTGATGGTGACGACCCCGACGTTGTTCTCCCCGACGAGCACGCTCTTGCGGCGATCGATGGGACGCAGGTACCGGCGGCTCTCGCTGTAGCGGGGCTCCTCTTCGGACAGGCGCGCCCCCAACCGGGGCGAGAGGAAGACCGGCGCGTCCTCGGACCACGAGTCGGTGTTGACCGCCCGGGACACCAGGCGGTCGAGCAGCCCCTTGGCCGCGAGTCGGTCGACGGGGGGAGCGCCGTCCCATCCGATCCGGGCGTGGTCGGCCCGCACCACGGCGCCGAGGGTGTGCAGACCGAGACGGGCGAACCCACCGGCGTGCTTGAACGAGCTGGAGACGAGCTGGGCCACCCGCAGCCGCTTGTCGTCGATGCGGAAGTTGGCCTCCACGTTGATCCCGTAGTGAACATCGCCGGACAGGACGACGCACTCGGCCAGGTCGAGGTCGTCGACGATCACGTGCATCAGATCGACGAGACCGTGGAGGTTGGCATGCCAGGCCTCGAAGTCGATCTCGTACGGTCCGGTCTTGCCCACCAGGTACCGCTGGCGGCGCTCCTGGATCTCCAGCCCGAACACAGGCACGGCCGAGACGAGCACGGCAGGGCCGCCCCAGCCGACGCCCACCTCGCGGGCCAGGTCGCGCACCCGGCCCAACTCGGCCTCGGACATGAGGCGCGGTCCACCCTGGGGGGTGTCGAAGGCGCGCTGGGTGCGGGTGTCGAGCATGAGGACGGGCGGGCGCGTCGGGGTCGCGTAGAGCCAGCGGTCGAAGTTCCACAGGAGCTCGTCGGCTGCGTCGCGGTCCTCGCCGCCGACGGTGGCGACGAAGGAGTCGTCGAAGGACTCCGGCGCGTTGGCCCAACCCTGGAACGACCAGTACGCATCGAGGGCGTTGGCAACCGCCCGGCGGCCTGCCGGGTTGGCCCGCACCGTGTCGGTCCACTCCTGAGAGAGGTTCCAGTCGTCGGTGACGTCGTGGTCGTCGAAGATCGTGTAGGTCGCCACGTTGGCCATGACCCGTCGGGCGGCGGGGACACCGGCGCGGGCCCGCTCGAGGTTCGCCGCCTCCGTGTCCCACTGGCGACGGAGCTTGCGCAGCTCTCGGGGCGGGTGGCTGCCGGCCGGCAGCGCCTCGACCGCCGACGGGAATCGGGCCGGCCAGTTGGCCTCGTCCCAGGCCACCAGGTAAGAGGCGGCGAACTCGCCCCTGGTGAGTATGTGGTTGCCCGCCTTGCCCGAGGTGTAGCCGATGCTCTCACACAGATCCTGGCGGCCGTAGAGGCCGTGGTCGGCGAGGTCGCTCACGCCGGGGAGCGAGTGGGCGTCGTCGGGATCGACCAGGTCCCGGCCGAGCTCGGAGAGGTGGCGCGCCAGCGGTCCGCCCACCTCGTCGCCGTAGATCTGGTCACCGGTGAGGAGCAGCGCAGCCGGACGGCGGGCCGGGTCCCATGCTCGGGAGGCGAGCTCGCCGTCGGCTGCGTCGTACGCGTCGTCGCCGGCCCCGTGCAGCAGCCGGCAGGAGCCGTGGAACAACCGGAGCGGCGCCGCCTCCGGCTGGAGCACGAAAGTCGGTAGCGGCAGTCCGACGTAGGTGATGGCCCGGGGACCGGCGAGGAGGCCGAGCTCGGCGAGGCCCTGCGGTGCCCGGGCCGGCTCGGTGACCTCGATGTCGTAGCCGAGCAGCTCGCCTCGAGGTAGCGGGTCATCGACGGGGCGGCACTCCACCAGGTGGATGCGAAGGTGCTGGCCAACACGGATGGACCGGGCCGGGCCCCGGGCGAGCACCTCGCCCCGGTCGTGCCCGTCGATGGCCACGACCTCGCCCGACACCTCCGCGTCGCCCGCGGTGGCCAGCCAGATGAGCACCCGGTCCGGCTCGCAACGGCGCAGGATCGGACCGGCCACCACGAGCCGGTCGGGTCCGCCGGCGCTGGCCGCCAACCCGCCGGCGCTCACGGGGCCAGGAGGCGCCACGCGCCGGGCTCGATGCGATAGGTGCGGTCGGCGACGGGATCGGAGACCTCGCCGTCGACGTTGTGGCGAACGGGCTCGCCGGCGATGCGCACCTCTCTGCCGCGGGCGCGGCGCACGTGGTCGCGCTCGAGATGGCGACCCTTCCGGAGCGCGAGCCCGAAACGCAGGCGATCGACCGGTCCGGGCGCCGCGGCCACCAGCACGTCGAGCATGCCGTCGGCCGGATCCGCGTCGGGGCACAGCGCCGTCCCACCCCCGATGGTGGCTCCGTTGCCGATGCCGACCATCAGAGTGCGGTCCGCGCCCACCTCGACGAGCGCGCCGTCGAGCGTGACCTCGATCTCCCAGCCCTTCGCCCTGAGTCCGGCGGCGAGGGCGCCCAGCGGGTAAGCGACGACACCCATGGCCGACTTCGCCCGGCCGGCCGCCAGGGCGGCCTCGGCGCCGACCCCGACGTGCACCGCGTTCACCGCGATGCCGCCGTCATCGCCGGCGATCAGGTCGATCGTCCGGACCCGCCCCCGCAGGATCGCCTCCGCCGCCGGGGCCGGCTCGAGAGGCAGGTCGAACGTGCGGGCCAGATCGTTGCCGGTGCCGAGGGGGATGATCGCCAACGTCGTCGCGGCCAGCAGGCCCAGCTCCCGCAGGGCACTGACCGCCGCATGCACGCTGCCGTCCCCGCCCGCCACCACCACGATCCGCCCCTCGGCCTCGGCGAGGACGTCGCAGAGCTCGTCGCGATCGGCGGTCCGGCGGACCTCGGTTGGCAGGGCGGTGCGAAGCACCTCGACCGCGGCGCCGACGGCATTCTGCTCGCCGCTCCCCGCCTTCCGGTTCGCCACGACGAGAAGTCCGGATGCACCGCTCGAGCCGCTTGGCGTCACCGATGGCCTCCCTGATCGTCGTGTCCACCCGGGCGTGGACTGTCCGCCCGGCCGGTCCAGGGGGTTGGCACACTATCCACGCCTGGCCGCCGAGACCCCGGAGGCCCCATGTCCGTGCTGCTCGATCCCACCGGTGAGCGCCGGCCGGCGACGGTCCCCTCGCCGACCGCCCCGAGGCACTTTGGGGGCTCACCGTCGGCCTGCTCGACAGGCCCCTCCTCTCAGGCCGCGCTGGCGGCCTTGCGGAGCGCGTCGTTGGCGTCGTCGGGCAGGTCGCCGAGAGGTGTGGCGATGTCGGCCACGGTCGGGCCGAACCGGGCCGCCACCGGGGCGAGGGCATCGAGATCGAACCCGTAGAGCTGAGCGGCGTTGCCGGCAACGAGGCGATGGACCTCGGCCGGATCCATATCGTGCATGAGCGCCTGCAGACCTTGGCGGGTGAAGGGAGCGGTGCCTTCGTCGTGGGGGTAGTCGCTGCCCCACATGAAGCGGTCGTGGCCCATCACGGCGCGGGCCGCCAGGTCGCCGGGTCCGGGCTGGCTGACGCCCATCCACACGTTCTGCTGCACGTACTCCGTGGCCGACCTGGGCAGCACGCTGTCGGAGCCGTAACGGATCTCGCCGGTGGCCCCGGTGGTGCGGATCTGATCGAGGACTGCGTCGAGGCGTGCGAGCAGCGGCGGCAGCCAATCGGCCCCGGACTCGGTGACGACCAGCTTCAGGCCGGGGTGACGCTCGAACACGCCGGCCAGGAGCAACTGCACCAGCGGCCGCTGGGCGTAGAACGGGACCTCGACGATGTAGAGCAGCATCGACGCCGGGGTTGCGCCGTAGTCCGGCACACCGGTGCCGCCGTGGACGTTCACGGGCAGGCCCAGCTGCTCGAGCTCGGCCCACAGTGGCTCGTGGTCAGGGTGGTGGAGCGGCTTCACCCACGTGCAGTCCGGGGCGACGTTGGGCAGCAGCACCCCGCCCCGCAAGCCCTGATCGGCGATCCACCGAGCGTCGGCGATGGCGTCGTCTACGTCGTTGAGGAAGATCTGGCCGATGCCGGCCCGGCGGTCGGGAAACCGTCCGCACCACTCGACCAGCCAGCGGTTGTGAGCCTGGACCCCGGCCCGCCGGTGCTCGTACTCCTCGGGCCGCGGAGGCGGGGCGAACAGCACGAAGCTGGGGAAGAAGGGCGGCACCGTGTTGGGGAACACGACCTCGCCCACCACGCCGTCGGCCTCCTGCTGGCCCATTCGGAGCTCATCGTCCCAGTTGCGGAGCTTGCGCTGGTCACCGAGGTCGCGGAACGGGTTGCGGTACTCGCCTCTCCAGGCGTCGAAGTCGTCGCGGAACGCAGGGTCGAGGTGCTCGCGGTACTGATCGTGGCTGCCGCCGGCATGGCAGTCGGCGGAGATCAGGGTGTAGTGGTCCTCGGGTGCGGTGGGAACGAAGGCCATTTGGCCCTCCTCTGGTCCGCCGGGCATCGGCTCAGGGCGAGATGTGCGTAGGACGAGACTAGAACGTGTTCCCACGCCACTGGAGCGTGTCCGCCCGACCTCGCACGCCAACCGGTGGCGGGAGAGGTCGTGATGATGGAGAATCGGCAGGCCCCCGCCGGTCGGCACCGTCGTCGAGGGGTGGGGGCATGACCCCTGAGGATCCTAGGAGCGCGCTGTGGGCCACGCGACGTTCGTTCATCACCGCCACGCGCCGCCACGAGGCGCCGACACCGACGATCCGCCTCGCAAGGGCGCCGCTGACCGTCGGCGCCGCGCCGCTCGACGCGAGGCCGCGGCCCATCCCGGCGGCGTGGCGGCCGCCGTTGGACCGTGGGCCGATCTGCTGCTCGGTGCGTCGCCGGTCCGGGTGGAGTTCTGGGACGGCAGCTCGCTCGGCCCGCAGGCGGGTCCCGGCGCCGTGTTGGTCCGGTCACCCGACGCGCTCGCCCACATCCTCTGGGCCCCGGGCGAGCTCGGCGTGGCCCGGGCCTTCGTAACCGGCGAGCTGGATTTCGACGGCGATCCACTCGAGCTCATCGCCGCCCTGCGCCCAGCTGGGGTCGGCCTGCGCCGTGGCCTGGCAACGGTTCCGGCCGCCGCGAGGGCGGTCCAGCAGCTCGGCCTGGTGCGACGTCCACCACCGCCCCCGCCGGAGGAGGCGCGCCAGCGTGGCCGGGTGCACTCCAAGGCACGCGACGCGGAGGCGATCGGCCACCACTACGACGTCGGCAACGACTTCTACGAGCTGGTGCTGGGCCCGTCCATGACCTACTCATGCGCTCGCTTCGCCGACCCCGACGACACCCTGGCCGATGCCCAAAGCGCCAAGCACGAGCTGGTATGTCGCAAGCTTGGCCTCGACCAGCGGCGCGGGATGCGGTTGCTCGACGTCGGTTGCGGCTGGGGCGAGATGGCGATGCACGCCGCTCGCCACCACGGCGCCGAGGTCGTCGGCATCACGATCAGCCGGGAACAGTCCGACCTCGCCCGGGCCCGGGTGCGCCAGGCTGAGCTGGGCGATCGGGTCGAGATCCGCCTGCAGGACTACCGCGACCTGAGGGGCGAGTCCTTCGACGCCATCTCGTCGATCGGCATGTTCGAGCACGTCGGCCATCGTCGGATGGCGGAGTACTTCGCAACGCTGCGCGGTCTCCTCGGGCCGCAGGGCCGGCTGCTCAACCACGCCATCTCTTCGGTCGGGGGATCCTCGTTCGGCCCCCGCACCTTCACCTACCGCTACGTCTTCCCCGACGGCGAGCTGATCGACGTGGGTGAGGTGGCCCTGGCCATGGAGGCAGCCGGGTTCGAGGTGCGCGACGTCGAAGCCCTGCGAGAGCACTACAGCCGCACCCTTCGCCACTGGGTGGCCAACCTCCGCCGGCACTGGGACGACGCGGTCGTGCTCGTCGGTGAACGCCGAGCACGTGTGTGGCTGCTCTACATGGCCGCATCCATCGTCGGCTTCGATGACGGCGGCCTCGGTCTGCACCAGGTTCTCGCCGTCGCCGCGGACGTCGACGGCAGCAGCGGCATGCCCCCCACCCGACGAAGCTGGAGCTGACCGCCGGCGCGCCCGCCCCTTGGAGGGTTAAGACGAGCTGGACCGGGTAGCTGCCTCGTCCACCGAGACCTCGGCGAAGGGAGCGACCAGTGGCCGTCGTGCGGCGCACCATCCACCGACCGGCGAGCGAGGTGTTCGGCGCCCTCGTCGACCCCTACACCTATCCTCATTGGCTCATCGGGTGCCGGGAGATCCGCTCGGTCGACGACGGATGGCCGGCCGTCGGCCGAGCGTTCCACCACCGGGTCGGCCTCATCGGACCTCTGGCGGTGGCCGACTCCGCCGAGAGCCTCGCAGTGGAACCGGGTCGACGGCTCAGCATGGAGGTGCGCTTCCGGCCCGCAGGTCGGGGCCGGGTGACCTTCACGGTGTCGACCGAGACCGCATCGGACCACCCGACCGCCTTGATCGAGGTCGACGAGGTGCCGATCGGCCTCCTGGCCCACCTCAGGCCTCTACTCGATCTCCTCATCGCCCACCGGAACCGAGGCTCGATGACCAACCTGGCCGAGTACCTCGAGCACGGCGAGTCTCGCGACGCCGCCGTCGGCTGAGAGGGAAGGTCAGTCGGCGGCCAGGTCGGTGACGGCGACGGTGCGGCGAGCCCGTTGGGCCGGGATCAAGGCAACGGCCTGCACCAACACAACGGCGCCGACGGCCGCTGCGGTCAGGGCCAGAAGGGGCACCACTGGCTCGACGATCACACCGATGCCAGCGGCGAAGCTCTGGTAGAGCCACCGCCCGAGCGTTTATCCCGAGCGGCACCGCCGCCACCACCGCCGCCACCACGATCAGCCCCCGACGAGCGGCTACGCAAATGGCCATGGTAGAAACCCTGGTATGAGAACCACCATTGATCGAGCTGGCCGAGTCGTCGTGCCGAAGCGCATGCGAGAACGGCTCCGGTTGTTGGACGGCGGCCCGGTTGAGATCATCGAACGAGGCGGAGTCATCGAGCTGACACCGGTTGCGGCGGAGGTCGAGGTCCGTAACACCCCCGAGGGGCCCGTTGTGGTGGCCGTCCAGCCCCTCCCTGCGTTGACCGATGCGGAGGTCCGAGCGACGATCGACGATGTCCGCCGGTGACCGCCGTCGACACCAGCGTCTGCGTCCCAGCTCTCGTCGAATGGCATGAGCACCACGACACCTGTCGGCGAGCGGCCCGCGAGGCCCACGTCCCGGCGCACGTCCTCCTCGAGACCTACTCGGTCCTCACCCGACTCCCCTCGCCCCACCGGCTCGACGGTGACGTCGCCCGGGCGCTCCTGCTCGGTCGATTCGCATCCGACGAGATCCTCGCCGCACCTGTCGGCCTGCAGAGAGCAGTCGTCGCGACCCTGTCCGACGTCGGCATCGAGGGCGGGGCCACCTACGACGGGCTCATCGCGTTGACCGCCAAGCACCACGGCGAGGCCCTGCTCACCCGCGACGGACGCGCCCGACGCACCTACGAACTGCTCGACGTCGATCACGAGGTCATCAGCGATTGAGCGCCTGGCATCCTGGCGGGCCCGGCCCATGCGTGGCGACAGGCGTCGAAGCCGTCGGTACGCGGGGTACGGGTGAGGGCGAACGTCAGAGGGTGAGCGTCGAGCCCTCGATGGCGGCGGCGACAGGCACCGCAGCGTCGGCGAAGGAGACGACGATGGAGTCGACCTCGTCGTCGGTGCGGTTGGGGTCGTGGTGGAACAGGAGGACGGCCTTGGCCCCGGCCCGGTCGGCCAGGTGGACGGGGTAGTCGGCAGCCGAGTGACCGAAGGACACCCGGCTGGGCAGCTCCGATGACGTGTGCTGCGCGTCGTGAACGAGTAGATCGACATCAGCGGCCAGCGCCATCGCCGTCTCGTGGTAGGGCCCCCAGCCGTCGGGACCCGGACCGAGGGCGGCCGGCCCGTGATCGGAGAGGTAGGCGACCGAGCTAGACCCGTCGCTCACCCGGTAGCCGAACGTCCGCCCGCCCTTGTGCGGGATGTCGAGCGCCAACACGTCGAAGCCGCCGAGATGGTGCGTGCCGGGGGCCAGGCCCTCGAAGGTCCATGACCCGCGTAGGCCCTCGGGACCGATCGGGAAGTGCGGGGGCGACATGGCCCGGCGCAACACGTCGGCGGCGGCGGACCCGTCGCCCTGGTCGGGCAGGCAGAGGCGCACGCTGGCCCCGTCGTGGTCGACAGCACGGGAGAACGGCAGCCCGTGGGTGTGGTCCCAGTGCAGGTGGCCGAGCAGCAGTGCGCCCCGGAACGGCGCGTCGCCCAGGAGCGTCCCGAGGTGACGGAGCCCGGTGCCGGCATCGAGCACCAGCGTGGGCAACCCGTCATCGGACGACACCGCCACGCACGACGTGTTGCCTCCGTAGCGCGCGAAGGCGCGCCCGGGGGCGGGCGTGGAGCCCCGCACCCCGAGCACGTGGACCTTCACGAGGGGGTTTGCTCCTCGCGCCGGTGGCCCTGGCTGATCTCAGCCAGCTTGTCGAGATCGAGTTCGACCTTGCGGGCCTGGGCCACCTTGCAGGGGCTGACGGCCACGAGGGTCGCCGTGCGCCGGCCACCCTCCAGCACGGCGCGCTCGCCGATCAGGGCGCCGGGACCGAGGTTCGCGATCTCTCTGTCGTCCACGTTCACCTGGATCACGCCGTCGAGCAGCAGGTAGATCGCATCGGCTTCCTCGCCCTGGGTCGTGAGGGCGGCGCCGACCTTGAGCTTGCGGACCTTGGGCTTGCCCTCGCCCATGATCACACGCGACAGCTCGCGCTCCATTGCCGACTCGACCGCCGCGACCAGGGCTGGCGAATCCTCTCCGCCCCAGGGGCTGAAGTCCCCGAACGCGGTGCGGTACCAGTCCTTGAAGTCGACCAGCCCTGACTTGGCGGCCAGCTTGCCGTCCGGGCCGTAGATCCAGTGCCGAGGGAAGGGGCTGGCGCCGTCGAGGTTCCATTCCGAGCGCCCGTCGGTGTGGATGGTGAGCGACAGCGTCGACCACGCAGTGGGCGCGTGGTACTGGACGTAGGGCGGCTTGCTCACCCGCCGCGGCGCAGGGACGCCGGTGCGCCCGCCCGCCGTCTGGGTGAAGCGCACCCAGGTGTCGCCGACCTCAGGCTCGGGCTGCAGGTCCGGATACGGAATGGCCTGGAAGGTCGCCGCGGCCGAGCCCATGCCCATGGTGGTCGATCCGATCACGCCCCCGCCGGCGTAGCCGAGATCGACGACGGTTCCGGCGTCGTCGATCTCGATCCACGCCCTCAGGTCGTTGGCGACCCGGAACAGGTCCCGTTCCTTCCAGTCCTCCAAGTCACCCAGCTCGTCGGGCAGCGGCTGGTCGTAGTGGGCGATCCCGAGCTCAAACGGAGCCTTCATGGCCCCCTTCACCGCCTCCGACGGGATCCACGACACCGCTGCGACCCTCGATTCGATCTTCTGCTTCCCCATGATGGGCTCCTCTCGGCTGGACGGTTCCACCTTCACCTCATCGAGCCTCGCCCCCAAGGGTGGGGCCAGGCCTCAGGGGGTGTGGCTGGCATCACCCCCGGCTCGCATGGCTGCGCCCTCGCCCCGCCGGTCCTCGTCGGGGCCAAATGGCACGACCACGCAACCGAACAAGGGGAGCAGCCCATATGAACCCGAAGCAGACGAGGAACACCCACGCCCGACGGTTCGCCGCGGCGACGATCCTGGCGGTGTCCTCCGCCGCCCTCCTCGGCGCCTGCGGTGACGACGGGGGGGACGCGCAGAGCTCGGGCACCACCGAGGCCGCCGAGACCACCGAGGCCGCCGAGACCACGGAGGCTGACACCACGACAGAGGGAACGGAGGGAGGCGGCGACAACGCCGAGGTCTGCTCGGCCTACGCCGAGCTGACCATCGGCCTGAGCGCCGAGGATGCCGACCCCGCTGCCCTGATGACGCAGCTCGACACCCTCGACGAGCAGGCTCCCGAGGAGATCGCCGAGCCGCTCGGCGTATTGATCGCAGCGGCCCGACAGGTGATCGACAGTGGCGGCGAGGACTTCTCCGCCTTCGAGACCCCCGAGTTCGGCATGGCCCAAGGTCAGGTCGACCCCTACATCTACGAGCAGTGCGAGTTCGACGCCAAGGCCGAGGTGGCCGGCAAGGACTACCTGTTCGAGGGCCTGCCCTCAGAGATCGCATCGGGCCGGGTCGCCCTGCTGTTCACCAACGAGGGCACCGAGGCTCATGAGCTGGCGCTGCTGCGCAAGAAGGACGGCGTGACCGAGTCCTTCGAGGAGATCCTCCAGCTTGGCGAGGAGGAGAGCATGGCCAAGGTGGACGAGGCCGGAGGGACCTTCGTTCCCATGAACGGATCGACCTCCCTGGCCATCGCCGACCTCGAGGCCGGCGAGTACCTGGCGGCCTGCTTCATCCCGGTCGGCACGACCTTCGGTGAAGGCCCGCCAACCGAGGGTGAAGGCCCGCCGCACTTCGTGGAGGGCATGCAGCAGGAGTTCACCGTCACCGGCTGACTCCTCGCATCCCGGGTTCACCGGGACAGAGCAGCAACCGACGTGGAGGGGCCGGCCGTGCGGGGCCGGCCCCTCCTCGCGCTCCGGGGGGAGGCTGGCACCACCCTCGGTTGCATGGCTGCGCCCTCGCCGGGCGGGCTGGGATGTGGCTGAATGTCGCCATGGGAGAAGGCGCCATCACCGTGGTCCTGGCCGACGACAACCTCATCGTGCGCACCGGAGTCCGGGCGTTGCTGGCCCGCGAGGCCGACGTCGAGGTCGTGGGCGAGGCCGCCGACGGCCCCGAGCTGCTGGCCGCGGCAGCCGAGCACCAGCCGCAGGTCGTGGTCAGCGACATCCGCATGCCACCGACCTTCCAGCGAGAGGGCATCGACGCGGCCAAGGAGATCCGCAAGCGCACGCCGGGCACCGGAGTGGTGATCCTCTCCCAGTTCGACGACCCGGAGTACGCCGTGTCGCTGCTGGCCGACGGCGCCGCGGGCTACTCCTACCTGCTCAAGGACCGTCTAGCCGAGGGTGATCAGCTCATCGACGCCATCCGGGCCGTGGCCACCGGCGGCACGCTGCTCGACCCTGCCATCGTCGACGCCCTGGTGCGCCCCGTGCAGGCCGCGGATGACGACCTATCGGAGTCCGACCAGGAGCTGCTCACCTTCATCGCCGAGGGGAAGCCGATCAAGGCCATCGCGGTCGGCCGCCAGACCACACCCGAGGCCGTCTCCGACGACGTCGAGAACCTGTTCCTCGCCCTGGCCAAGGGGGCGTCGTCGGGAGCTGAGGGGGCCCTGCGCCGACTGCGGATGCTTCACCAGGCCATCGTCGACCGAGAGGAGCAAGGCGAGACCCTCTCGCGCATGCTGCCCGGTGGCGTGGCCGAGAAGCTTCGCAGCGAGGGTCGGGCGATCGGTGAGAGCGAGGAGCTCGAGGTCACCGTCCTCATGTCCGACATCCGCAGCTACACCTCCATCGCAGAGCGCACCGCCCCGGTCCAGCTGGCCGCCCAGCTCAACGAGCACCGGGCGGCCATGAACAACGCCATCATCGGCGCGACCGGCACGGTCATGCAGTTCGTCGGCGACGCCGTGATGGCCGTCTTCGGCGCCCCGTTCCCGCAGGCCGACCACGCAGACCGGGCGCTGGAAGCCGCCCTGGCCATGCACCGCTCACAGCACGACCTGAACCAGGCGTGGGAGGGTACGGCGCGAGAGGAGTTCCTGCTGGGCATCGGACTGTCGACCGGGAAGGCAGCGGCTGCGCTCCTCGGATCCGAGGAGCGCTTGGAGTACACCCTCGTCGGCGACACGGTCAACCTGGCCCAACGCCTGCAGGAGATGGCCCGTCCCGGCGGCCAAACGATCCTGAGCGAGGCGACCTGGGAGGGGCTGACCGAGCACCCGACCGCCACCCCCAACCCGCCCGAGCTCGTCAAGGGCCGGGCCGCACCCGTCACCACCTACCGGATCGAACGAGAGACCTGGAGCACGACATGACCGTCACGGAGCCCCTTGTGACCAGCGCAACGACCGACGCCGACCCCAGCGCCGACCTCGTCCTCGACGTGAGCGGCGTACGGCGCACCTTCGAGGCCGAGAACGCCCCGGTGCGGGCCCTTCGGGGCACCGACTTCCAGATGGCCCGGGGAGAGTTCGTGGCCATCATGGGCCCGTCGGGCTGTGGCAAGTCGACGCTGCTGAACCTCGTCGCCGGGCTCGACCAGGCCGACGAGGGGACGATCCTGCTGGCCGACGAGGAGGTCACGGGCAAGACCGAGGACGAGCTGGCCCGCATGCGACGCAAGCACATCGGGATCGTCTTCCAGTTCTTCAACCTGCTCGAGGGCATGACGGTGCTGGAGAACGTGGCCCTGCCGGCCATGGTCGCCGGGCTCAAGCGCAAGCCGGCCGAGACCCGGGGACGCGACCTGCTCGACCTCCTCGGTCTGTCGGACAAGGCCAAGGCCGCTCCCGGCTCCCTGTCGGGCGGCCAGCGCCAGCGTCTGGCCATCGCCAGGGCCTTGGCCAACGAGCCCACCTTGCTCCTGGCCGACGAGCCCACCGGGGCCCTCGACTCCGAGGGCGGCCAGGAGGTCATCGAGCTGTTCCGGCGCCTGCACCAGGGCGGCCAGACGATCCTCATGGTCACCCACGACGACGAGGTGGCCGTCGCCGCCGGTCGCATCGCCCGCATGAAGGACGGCAAGGTCGTCGACGCCGGCGACAGCGGGGATCCTGCGGCGAGCTCCGCCGCAATCCCCTCCTAGCCCGGCCAGGCCTTCAGCCCATGGGTGTCATCGCCTTCCTCGTGCGGGCCGAGGCCTCACGGGTCGACCCGGCTGCCACCCTGAAGGGCCGAGTGATGGGTCCGGCCATCTACTGGACCATCTCCGAGCTGCGGCGACGGTGGCGCCGCCCTCGGCCACGCCGTGGTCGCCTCCACCACGCGACGGCGGTCCGACCTGGCGGTGCTGCGCTGCCTCGGCTTCGAGCGCCGGGAGCTGTCGACGACGGTGCGAGCGCAGGCCGCCACGGTCATCGCCGTAGGGCTCGCCGTGAGGATGCCGATCGGCGCGGCGGTGGGCCGTTGGTCATGGCGACTCGTGTCCGCCGGGATCGGTGTCGGCACCGACCCGGCCAGCGTCAGTCGCGACCTCCTGGTCATCATCCTGGGCGCGCTTCTCGTCACCGCGCCGTCGGCTCGCTCCGCGGCCCGCACCCGGCCCGCCCTCGTGCTGCGGGCCGAGTGATGCGGACCGCCAAACCCCTCGACCCGCCGAAGAACGGAGTCCCCTCGTGACCACCCTCCCTCGGTCGCTCGAGCAGCCCCTCGATGCGCCGGTTGCTGCCGGGGCACCCCGGGCCGTCGCCGTCGTCGGCGGCGCCGCCGGTCTGGTGCTGGCTGGCGCCAGCCTCATCGCCGGTGACCTGGTGGCCGGGAGCTGGGTTCGCGCTGCGCTGGTGGCGGTCTGGGCCGGCGCTGCCCTCGTCCTCGCGGCCCGGGGCAGCGCCCTGCTCGCAGCCGCCGTCGCCGGCGCGTCGGTGGTCGGCGGTGCCTGCTCGGCCACGGCCTCCTCGAGCGACCTGGCCAGCCTGCACGTTCTGGCCGCCTCGCTGGTTCCGGCCGTCGCCCTGCACATCGAGCTGGTGATGCCCGACGGCAACATCGGCCGCCCGGCCCGCCGCAACCTGGCGGTGGCCGGCTACGCCGTCGCTGCGGTGAGCGGGGTCGCCCTCGCCGCCGCCGGTCGGGTGCCGTCGGTGCAAGCCGTGGCCGCAGGGGTCGTCGTCGCCCTTCTGGTCGGGGCGCCCGCCGCCCACCAGACCTACCGACGCGCCACCGGCCAGGCCCGCCAGCGGCTCCAGCTCATTGGCTGCGCAGTGGCCGTAATCGTCGAGGTGGCCCTGGTCGTGGCGGCCCTGCACCTCCTGGTCGACTGGCCCGCTCACGCCGCGGAGGTCGCGGCGGGGACCACCGCACTTGTGCCCCTGGCCCTGGGCGCCGGCACCAGCGCCCGCATCTCACGGCGCGTCGACCGGGTCTTGGTCCACACCGTGTCGGCCACCGGGCTCACCGCCGTGGTGGTCGTCGTCTACCTGGTGATCGTCATAGGCCTCGGTCGGGTCCCGGCCGACACCGAGCGCACCCTGCTGGTGCTGTCGATGGTCGCCGCCGCGGTGGCGGCGCTGGCCTACGTGCCCGCCCGAGAGCGCCTGGGCGAGAGCGCCAACCGGTTGGTGTACGGCGAACGCCAGCCGCCCGACGAGGTGCTGCGCACCTGGGGCAGCCGGCTCAGCCGGTCGATCCCCATGGACGAGCTGCTGCTCCAGCTGGCCGAGTCGCTGCGCAAGGTGCTGGTCCTGCGCCGGGCCGAGATCTGGACCGGCACACCCGCGCACCTGGAGCTCGCCGTGTCGGTGCCCGACCGCTTGGCGGACCCGCTGGTGCTCGGACCCGAGGAGCAGCCGGTGGTCACCCGAGCCGGCGTCACTGGAAACGCGTGGCTGGAGGTGTGGCTGCCCGCACTGCTCGAGGGTCGCGACCGGGCCCAGCTGCGTGTCGCGCCGGCTTCGCACAGCGGTGAGCTGCTGGGCCTGCTGGTGATCGAGCGCAGGACCGACGACGACCAGTTCACCGAGGAGGACGACCGCGTGCTCACCGAGCTGGCCCGCCAAGTCGGCCTCGCCCTACACAACGTGCAGCTCGACTCGGCGCTGCAGGAGAGCCTGGCGAACGTCAAGCGGGCCAACGAGGAGCTGCGGGCCTCGCGGGCCCGCATCGTGGCCACCGGCGACGCCGAGCGGCGAAAGATCGAGCGCAACCTCCACGACGGCGCCCAGCAGCACCTCGTCGCCCTGGCCGTCAACCTGCGCCTGACCAAGGACATCCTGGCCGACGACCCCGAGTCCGCGGTCGAGATGCTCGACGCCCTCGGCGCTGCGGTGAAGGACACGATCCAGGAGCTGCGCGACCTCGCTCACGGCATCTACCCGCCGCTGCTGATGGACAGCGGCCTGGCCGAGGCCCTGCGAGCAGCGGCCAACCGCAGCCCGTTGGCGGTCTCGGTCGACGCCGAAGGACTGGACCGTTACCCGAGCGAGCTGGAGGCGGCGGTCTACTTCTGCTGCCTGGAGGCGCTGCAGAACGCGGGCAAGCACGCTCCTGACGCCGACGTCGAGATCACGCTCCGCGAGGCGAACGGCGAGGTGCGGTTCACCGTGGCCGACGACGGTCCCGGCTTCGACGTCGCCGCTGCCACGGCCGGTCACGGGTTCGTGAACATGAGCGACCGGGTCGGCGCCATCGGCGGCACGGTCGAGTGGGACTCCCAGCCCGGCGCCGGAGCCACCATCTCCGGGCGCATCCCGGTCCCCGCCGACGAGGCGACGTGAGGGCAGCGTGAACGCCCTCGGTCTGCTCGTCCGCCACTCGCTGCGTGCCAACCGCCGGGCGATCCTCGGGTTGGCGCTGATCGTCGCCCTCGCCGGAGGTCTGAGCCTCACCACCCTGGCTGCCGCCCGACGCACCGCGTCGGCGTTCCCCCGCTACCTCGACGCCAGCGACGCCTCCGACATCGGCGTCGGCCTGTTCCCCGAGAGCGAGGCGGTCACACCCCAGAGCTTCCTGGCCGACACCGACCCGATCCTCGCCGCCGCCCGGGAGATCCCCGGCGTGGAGAAGGACGCCAGCCACCTCGGCCTCAACACCATGTACCTCGGGGACGACGGCCGAGCCTCGGCCAACACCCCTGAGACCATCGGGAGCCTCGACGGCCGGTACACCCAGACCGATCGGGTCGCGCTGCAGGCGGGTCGCCTTCCCGACCCGGACCGGGTCGACGAGGTGCTGGTCAACCCGGACGCCACCGAGCTCTACGGCATGCGGCTGGGCTCGACCCACGAGCTGGTCATCACCGAAGGCGGCGACGAGGTCGAGGACCCCTCTCAGGCCGAGGTGGTCGACTCCGTCCGGGTGAGGGTCGTCGGGATCGGTCGTCTGCCCGAGGAGGTGCTCAGGGACGAGTACGACGCCGCCGGCCTGCTGCTCACGTCACCGGCCCTCACCCGCCGCTACCTCGACGGCGGCGGCCTCCCCTACCGCTTCCACGCCCTGCACCTCACCACGAGCGCTGACCCCGCCGAGGTCGTCGACGCCTACGAGGAGCTGTCAGGAGAGGACTACGGCCTGATCGTCCGGCGCACCGACGAGCAGCGCGACGCGGCCCAGCGAGCGCTGCGCCCCATCAACGTCGCCCTCATCGCCTTCGGCCTCTTCACCGGTGCGGCGGTCCTGGCCATCGGTGGGTTGGGAGCAGTCCGACTGGCGGCCGCCGCGGGCGGGGATGCCGGTTCGCTGCGGGCTCTGGGCCTGTCACGAGCGTCCACCGCGCTGGTGGTCGGCGCCCCCGCAGTCCTCGCCTCCGGGCTCGGCGTCGCCGCCGCCGCGGCCCTCGCCGTGGCGCTGTCGCCCCTCACCCCCGTGGGACCGGTCAGGGAGGTCGAACCCGACCCGGGCATCGATCTCGACGCCACGATCGTCCTGGGAGGAGGGGCGCTGCTGGCTGCGGTGATCGCGCTGGTCGCGCTCGGCGGAGCGATCCTCAACGTCCGCCGCCAAGGGGCCGCTCAGCAGCACGCCCGACCGTCTCTCCTGGGATCCGCCATCGCGTCGCTGGGCCTGAGCCCCGCAGGTGCGGTTGGGGCCCGGGAGGCGCTCGGCGTCGGCGCAGCCCGGTCAGGCGCGGCGGTCCGTCCCACGCTCGCCGCGTGCACGGCATCGGTGATGGCCGTGGTCGCCACCCTGACCTTCGGCGCCAGCATCGACGGCCTCCTTCGCACTCCGGAGCGCTACGGGTGGGCCGCCGACCGCGCCCTGGTCGCCGGGGCCGGCTACTTCGCCATCTCCGAGGACGCCCACCAGGCGCTCCGCGACCAACCCGATGTCCGCTCCGTCGCAGTGGCGACCTACGCGCCGATCCGGCTGGGCGGTCGCAACGTCAGCGCCATGGGCGTCGAAGCAGCGACGGGTCGGACGGCGGTGACCGTCCTCGAGGGACGTCTGCCCACCTCGGAGGACGAGGTCGCGGTCGGCACCAACACCGCACGGGAGCTCGATGTCGGGGTCGGCGATGACGTCGAGGACGGGTCCAGGGGCGCACGCGTGGTCGGGATCGTCGCCCTCCCCGCCATCGGCCTGGCCGGGGTGTCGCACCCGAGCATGGCCCAGGGGGCGGTCCTGACTCCCGACGGGCTCGTGGCCCGCAACGGCGCGGCCTTCGCGGCGGTGGCGTTCGTCGACTTCGAGCCGGGCGTCGACCACTCCGCCGCCGCTCGGGACGCGCGCGACGCGCTCAGCACAGCACTGGTCGGCGGGCCGTCGGGCGAGCTCGTCCAGGTGTTCGAGGCGCTCAAGCCCGCCGAGCTGGTCGAGGTCGATCCAGCCAAGGCCACCGCGCTGGGCCTGGCGGCGACCCTGGGGCTGGCCGCCGTCGTCGCCCTCGCCTTCACGC
>Ga0136618_10000187_pt1 | contig 18609 bp, 18 predicted proteins | sample AntDrymUQ3302106_2_FD_104805 | JGI IMG/M metagenome (GOLD analysis project Ga0136618, IMG submission 104805) | Polar desert sand microbial communities from Dry Valleys, Antarctica - metaG UQ330 (21.06) | ecosystem: Environmental > Terrestrial > Soil > Desert | place: Antarctica: Dry Valley... | reverse complement strand
GCGGAGCGCCGGGCGACCAGTCGCAGGTCCAGGCTGGGGAGGGCGAAGTCGGAAGCGGTCGAGTGCTCGGGGGAGGCCACGCGCCGAGTATCCCGGCCGGGCGCTCGCCTGAACATCGGGGATGTCCCTAGTCAGTGCCCTACGGCTAGCCGCACTTCGCCGCTATCCGAAGAACGTCTGCTCGAGCAGGAAGGCGTTCAGGCCGATGATCAGCGCAGCCACGATCGAGGCGACGATCGACGTGCCGCGGCGGTTCACGAACGACCCCATCACGTCACGGCGGCGCGTCAGCAGGATCATCGGCACGAGCGCGAACGGGATCCCGAACGAGAGCACCACCTGTGAGATCACGAGCGTGTCAGTCGCGTCGACGCCGATCGCGAGCACGACCAGCGCCGGCGCCATCGTGATCATCCGGCGCGCGAACAGCGGGATGCGACGATCGATGAAGCCCTGCATCACGACCTGGCCCGCGTAGGTGCCCACGCTCGAGCTCGAGAGCCCGGACGCGAGCAGCGCGACGGCGAACGCGAGCGCCGCGCCGCCTCCGAGCAACCGTTCGAAACCCGCGTGCGCGCCCTCGATGCTCTCGATGTCCAGCAGGCCGCTCTCGTGGAACAGCGAGGCCGCGACCACGAGCATCGTGAGGTTGATGAAGCCGGCGAGGCCCATCGCGATCCCGACGTCGACGCGCTGGAACCGCAGCAACGAGCGCCGCTCGGCGTCGTCGCGCGGTCGGATCCGCCCCTGGACGAGCGCGCCGTGCAGGTACACGACGTGCGGCATCACGGTCGCGCCGATGATCCCGACCGCGAGCATCACGCTGTCGGTGCCGTCGAAGGCCGGCACGAAGCCGTCGAGCAGGGCGCCGGTGTCGACCGACACCTGGGAGAGGTCGTAGAGGAAGCCAAGGCAGACGATCCCGAGGAAGCCGGCGATCGCCAGCTCGAAGCGGCGGTAGCCGCGCTGCTGCAGCGCCAGGATCGCGAACGCGACCGCGGCGGTGATCAGGCCGGCCGCGAACGGCGGCACGCCGAACAGCAGCTTCAACGCCACTGCCGCGCCGACGAACTCGGCCAGGTCGGTCGCGATCGCGATGATCTCCGCCTGCGCCCACAGGCCCCACGTCACGGGCCGCGGCAGATGCGCCCTGCACAGCTCGGGCAGGTTCATGCCGGTCGCGATGCCGACCTTCGCCGAGAGGTACTGCACCAGCATCGCCATCAGGTTCGCGAGGACGATCACCCAGACCAACAGGAAGCCGTACTTGGCGCCGCCGGCAATGTTGGTCGCGAAGTTGCCGGGATCGATGTATGCGACCGCGGCGACGAAGGCCGGGCCGAGCAGCGCGAGGCGGCCGCGCAACGGTCCGCGGGCCCGCACGACCTCCAGTGGCGAGAACGGCGGAGGGAGGTCGTCGGTAACCTGGGTCACGCGGTTGCACATGGTAGGCCTGGTCGATTAGGCGCGCCCAAATTCCGCTTCGGACTACCCTGAAGCCGTGCACGCGCCACATCCAGCGTCGAGCTCGGTCGAGGATTACCTGAAGGCCGTCTACGCGCTCGAGACCCGGCTCCACGGCCCGGTGCCGACCAATGCGCTCGCCGATCGGCTCGGCGTCACCCCCGGCTCAGTGTCGGGCATGCTGCGCCGGCTCGACGAGCTGGGGCTGCTCGAGCACCAACGCTACCGAGGTGTGACGCTCACCGCCGAGGGCCGCCGGGTTGCGATGCGCACGCTGCGAAACCACCGGCTGCTCGAGCTGCTGCTAGTGGAGCTGCTCGAGGTCCCGTGGGACCGCGTGCACCGCGAGGCGGAGCTGCTCGAGCATGTGCTCTCAGACGAGCTGGCGGAGCGCATCGCGGCGAAGCTCGGCGACCCGGAGTTCGACCCGCACGGCGACCCCATCCCCAGCCGCGACCTCGACCTGACCGAGCGCGAGACGCGGTCGCTCGAGGAGATCGAGGTCGGCGAGACGGTCGCGTTCGTGCGCGTCTCGGACGCCGACCCGGCGATGCTGCGCTACCTCTCCGAGCGCGGGATCGTGCCGGGGGTGACCCTCACGGTCGCCGACCGCCAGCCGTTCGGCGGCCCGCTGACGGTGCGCCACGCGGACGGCGACCATCCGCTGGGCGGTCAGCTCGCGGCCGCGATGCGGGTCGCCTGACCCGGCGGCGGGATGCTCAGGGTGCGAGCGTCCATTCGTGGTCGGGGTCGTTTGCGACGGCCCAGGCGCGCGTCGGACCGGCCATCACGTTGAGGTAGTAGAGCGCGTAGCCCGGCGGGGCGGAGACGGTGTGGTAGCCGCGCGGCACGAGCACGGTGTCGCGATCGCGCACCGTGAGCGTCTCATCGATGCCGCGGTCCTCGGTGTAGACGCGCTGCAGTCCGAAGCCGTGCGGCGGGTCGATGCGGAAGTAGTAGGTCTCTTCCAGCAGCGACTCGACGGGCAGGGCGTCGCGGTCGTGCTTGTGGGGCGGATAGCTCGACCAGTGGCCGGGCGGCGTGTGGACTTCGCACACGAGCAGCGAATCGGCTTCTTCAGTGCCCATCAGGATCGCGTTGACCGTGCGCTCGAGAGCGCCGTGTCCGCGAGTCTCGGGAACGACGCCCTCCGCAGGCAGCACACGCGGCTCGGCGCCGTCTCCTGCAGGGGCGAAGCAGAGCCCGAGCTCGCAGCCGCCGTCCGCAGCCGTCGCGCTGAAGCTCGTGCCGGGTGGCAGGTAGGCGGCGTCGGGCGCGCCGCCGAACGGCGTCCTGCGCCCACCGAGGTCGCGCCACTCACGTGCGTCGAAGCTGAGGTGGACGCATCCCGCGATGACCACGACGCAGCACTCGCGCTCGCCGGTCGCCCGCTCCGCGGACTGGCCGGCACCGAGCAGCAGCGCCTCGAAGCCGACGTGCTTCCAGCCGGCCGTCGCGGGCGTGATCGTGACGATCGCTCCGTCGGGCGCTTGCGCGCGCGCGCGCACGAGCAGCTCGCTCATGGTCGCTCCGGACTCGCGGGCGGGGTCGCTGCCCCGGCCGGCGGCGCTTCGAGATGCCGCCTCTGGCGCGTGCGTGCGGCCTCGTACTCAGTCCGCGCGGCCTGCACGGCGGGCGCGTCGCTCAGCTCGGCGACCGGTACGTCCCACCAGCTGTCGTAGCTGGGCACGCCGGCGTAGCGGTCGGTCTCGACGTGCACGACGACCGGGCCACCGCTGTGCTCCCGGGCGTCTCCGAGCGCTGCACGCAGCTCGTCGATCGAGTGCGCGCGCAGCACGCGCGCGCCGAGGCTCTCCGCGTTCGCGGCGAGGTCGATCGGCACGCGCTCGTGGTCACCGTCCGGCCCGTCGCCGGCCGGTGCGTCGAGCGGCAGGTCGCCGTTGCGCTCCGCCGGCAGGTAGTGAGTTCCGTAGCCCGCGCCGCCGACCGACCGCGACAGGGCGCCGATCGACGCGTAACCATGGTTCTGCACCAGCACGATCACGAGCTTGATGCGCTCGGCGACGGCGGTCGCCAGCTCGCCGGGCAGCATCAGGTAGGAGCCGTCGCCGACCATCACGAAGACCTCGCGGTCGGGCGCGGCGAGCTTGACCCCCATCGCGCCGGGGATCTCGTAGCCCATGCACGAGAACCCGTACTCGACGTGGTAGCCCTTGCCGTCCGGGTCGGTCGCGCGCCAGAGCTTGTGCAGGTCGCCCGGCATCGAGCCTGCGGCGCAGACGACGACGTCGCGCTCGCCGGCGGCCGCGTTGACCGCGCCGATCACCTCGGCCTGGCTCGGCAGCGGGCCGTGGCCGGCCGAGCACAGGCGCCCGACCTCCTCACCCCAGGCGCTCGCCTCCGCGGCGGCGCGCTGCTCCCACCCGCTGTCGGCGCGATGGCCGGCGAGCTCGCCGCGCAGCGCGTCGAGCGCCAGCCGGGCGTCGGCCTCGAGCGCGAGCCCGGCCTGCTTGGCGGCGTCGAGCGACGCCACGTTGATGTTGACGAAGCGCACGCCCGGATCCTGGAAGGCCGAGTGGGATGCGGTCGTGAAGTCGCTCCAGCGCGTGCCGATGCCGATCACCAGGTCGGCGTCGCGGGCGAGCCGGTTGGCCGCCGGCGTGCCCGTGGCTCCGATCGCGCCCAGCGCGGACGGGTGCGCGGAGGGCAGCGCGCCGCGGCCGGCCTGCGTCTCCGCGACCGGAATCCCGGTCGCCTCGGTGAACGCGCGCAGCGCGCGGGTGGCCTCGGCGTAGACCACGCCGCCGCCGGCCACGACGAGCGGCCGGCGGGCAGCACGGACCAGCCCGGCGGCGCGCTCCAGCGCTTCGCGCGCGGGCGGGCGCCGGTAGACCGTCCACGTTCGCTCCTCGAGGAAGGCGTCCGGGACCTCGACGATCTCCGTCTGCACGTCTTCCGGCAGCGCGAGGCAGACCGCGCCGGTCTCGGCCGGGTCGGTCAGCACGCGCAGCGCCGCGAGCGCGGAGTCGATCAACTGCTCGGGCCGGTTGATGCGGTCGAAGTAGCGGCAGACCGGGCGAAAGCAGTCGTTGACCGAGACCGTCGCGTCGTGCGCCAGCTCGAGCTGCTGGAGCACCGGATGCGGAGTGCGCGTCGCGAACGTGTCGCCCGGCAGCAGCAGCACCGGGAGCCGGTTGACCGTCGCGAGCGCGGCGCCGGTGATCATGTTCGTCGCGCCCGGGCCGACCGAGGACGTGCAGGCGTAGGCGCCGAGGCGGTTGCGCTGCCGTGCGTAGCCCGCCGCGCGGTGGACCATCGCCTGCTCGTTGCGCGCCGGCAGGTAGGGCAGCAGGTCGTGGTGCTGCTGCAGCGCCTGGCCGAGTCCGGCGACGTTGCCGTGACCGAATATGCCGAGGCAGTCGGCGAAGAAGCGCTGCCGCCGCCCGTCGCGCTCGATCTGCTGCACGGCGAGGAAGCGCACGAGCGCCTGCGCGACGGTGAGCCGGATCACGCGGCCACCCCCTCGAGCTCTGCGAGCGTCGGCATCGCGTCCGCGCACGCGAGCCGCCCGGCGACATGCGCTCCGGCGGCGTTGGCAAGCCTGATCGTCCGCTCCAGCGGCCAGCCCTCCAGCAGCCCGTGCGCCAGCGCGCCGCCGAAGGCGTCTCCCGCCCCCAGCCCGCAGACCACGTCGACGGGCACCGGCGCGACCTCTATCCGCTCGTCGCGCGTCCGCGCGAGGACCCCTTCGGGCCCGCGCTTGACGATCGCCAGGGACACGCCCAGCTCGAGCAGCGCGTCGGCGGCTGTGTCGGGGTCGCGCGTGCCGACTGCGACCTCGACCTCGTCGCGGTTGCCGACCGCGACGGTCGCGAGCGCCAGCGCCGCCCGCGCGCACTCCCCCGCCTCGGCCTCATCGGCCCAGAACATCGGGCGGTGGTCGAGGTCGTGGACGGTGACCTGCCGTGCCTCCGACCGCTCCTCGAGCGCAGCGATCGTCGCCGTCCGGCTGGGCTCGGCCGAGAGCCCGGTGCCGGTGGTCCAGAACACGCGCGCGCGGCGAACCTCGCCGAGGTCCAGCTCCTCGGGCGCCAGCGTCATGTCAGGCGCGGTCGGCTCGCGGTAGAACAGCAGCGGGAAGTCGTCGGGCGGGAAGATCTCGCAGAAGACGACCGGCGTGCGCAGCGTGGGGTGCGTGCCGACGAACCTGTCGTCGACGCCGAACCCACGCAGCGCAGCGCGCACGTACGGCCCGAATGGGTCATCGCCGACCTTCGTGATCACCGCAGCGCGGGCGCCCAGCCGAGCAGCCGCGACGGCGACGTTCGTCGCGCTGCCGCCGAGCGACTTGGCGAACGTGCGCACGTCGGCGAGCCGCACGCCGATCTGCTCGGGGTACAGGTCCACCCCGACGCGGCCCATCGTGATCAGGTCGAATGGCACGCGGCGCCCTCCAGCTCGTGACGCAGCCGCTCCAGCTGGGTGTCCAGATCGGGCAGCTCGACGCCGAGCGTGGCCGCCGTGGCGCGAGCGTCGAGCCGCGTGTCGTAGGGCACGGCCGCCGTCGGAGCAGTCGGTGGCGGGCCGCCGCGAACGAGCTCTGGATCGAGGTCGAAGGCGACCGCCGCGCGGCGCGCCAGCGTCACGCGATCGACGTGCTCGCCGCCGCAGCAATGCAGCACCCCGCGAGCCTCGCGCTCGAGCGCGCGCCAGATCAGCTCGGCCGCGCCGGTCGCGAGCGTCGGCGTCGCGAGCATGTTGATCGCGTCGCTCTCCCAGACGACGAACGGGTCGCCGGCCCGCAACGCCGCGACGAGTGACGCGACGAAGTAGCCGAACCCGTGGTCCTGGCGGCGCGGCGCGGCCGGGTGCAGGCGGTGGACGCCCTGTACGCCGGCGATGCGCGCGACCGTCCCGCGCTCGGCGCGCTCGCCTACGACCAGCTCGCTGGCCGCCTTGAGGAACCCGTATTGGTTGATCGGGTTCGGCGGCGCGTCCTCGGGCGCCGGGCCCTGGGTGCCGTCGAAGACCCAGTCGGTCGATACGAGCACGACGTGCGCGCGTGCGGCGTTGGCGGCATCGACCACGTTGCGCGTCGCACCGACGTAGGCCTCCCACGCCGCACGCTTGCGCGCCGCCATCGCGGCGGGGTCGTTGAGGATCGCCGCGTGCACGATCGCGTCCGGCGGGTCGGTCGCGACCGCGCGCAGCGTCGCCGCGCGGTCGGTGAGGTCGAGCGCGCCGTGACCCGGGGTGTGCAGATCGGCACCGCGCTCGGCGAACACGGCCGCGAGGTTGGAGCCGACGAACCCGGACGCGCCGGTGAGCAGCACCTTCACGCCGACGCCACCTCGACCTCGGCGACGGCCACCGGGCGGTGCTCGCGCAGCGAGCGCCACGCCGCGAGGCCGATGACCAGCGGCGCGCGCGCGTCGGCCGTGCCCACCGGCGGGGGGCGCCCCCCGCTGACCGCGGCTACGAAGGCATCCCACCCGCGCATGTAGCTGGGCGTGTAGCGCTCGAGGTAGAAGTGCGGCAGCGTCGCCGCGCGCGTGCCCTCGGCCGTGCGCAGGACCGCCGTGTGCGCGAGCGGGTTCTCCGAGGCCGCCATCCCGGCGGACCCGAAGACCTCGACGCGCTGGTCGAAGCCATACACGGCCTGACGCGAGTTGTCGATCGCGGTGAGGCAGCCGTTCTCGTGCACGAGCGTCACCAGGGCCGTGTCGACGTCGCCGACCCGCTCGAAGCGCTCGTCGACGCGCACGGCGCCGCGGGCGAATACCTCGACCACCTCCGATCGCGCCACGTAGCGCGCCATGTCGAAGTCGTGGATCGTCATGTCGAGGAAGATCCCACCGGACACCTCGACGTAGGACAGAGGCGGCGGCGCCGGGTCGCGGCTGGAGATGCGCACGAGCTGTGGCTGCCCGATCGTGCCGGCCGCGACGGCGTCGTGCACGGCCTGGTGGGCGGGATCGAAGCGGCGGTTGAAGCCGATCTGGAACGGCACGCCCGCCGCGTCGACCGCGCGCAGCGCCCGGTCGACCTCCGCTAGGTCGAGCGAGACCGGCTTCTCGCAGAAGACGGCCTTGCCCGCGCGCGCGGCGGCCACGACGAGCTCGGTGTGCGTGTCGGTGCTCGAGCAGATCGCCACCGCCTCGGCATCGAGCGCCAGCGCGTCCTCGACCCCGACGGCCGGCACGCCGAGCTCGGCGCCGACGGCGCGCGCCGCCGCTGCGTCGGTGTCCGCCACGGCGACCAGCTCGGCGCCGGTTATCCGCCGGGCGAGCAGCTCGGCGTGCATGCTGCCGATCCGCCCGACGCCGATCACCGCGATCCGCATGGTCAGTCCTCCCGCAGTGACACGACGTCCTCCCAGTGGCCTGACTGCGCCGAGCGCAGCAGGGCCGCCTGGACGGAGACCCAGGCGAGCGCGGCGTCGAAGCCGGGGTTGAACGGCCGCTCCTCGGCGACCGCGGCGCAGAACTCGGCGTCCTCGATCGTCACGAGGTCCTCGAACCCGATCCCGTTCGCGCTGCCGGGCACGAAGCTGCCGTGCGGCGGGAAGCGCTCGCCGCCGAGCACCGTCGTATAGCCCGAGCCGCGGTCGGCGCCGGCGCGATAGAGGCGCAGCTCGTTGAGCGCCTCGAGGTCCCAGCCGGCCGCACCGGCGGTGCCGTGCACGTCGAACGCCATCTGGCTCTCCGGACCGACGATCGAGCGGCTCGCCTCGAACGAGCCGCGCGCGCCATCGGCGAACTCGCACAGCATCCCGGCGTAGTCCTCGTTCGTGACGGCGCCGCGCGGGTCCTCAGGGCGGCCGCGGCCGTAGTGCGAGCCCGAGCCGAGCGGGCGCTCTTCTATGAACGTCGCCGTCGTGCCGACGACGCGCGTGATCGGGCCGGCGAGGTAGTGGGCCAGGTCGACGCAGTGCGACAGCAGGTCGGAGGTGACGCCGTGTCCGCCCTGGTCGAGCAGGAAGCGCCACGAGAGCACGCCCAGCGGGTCGGCCCCGTACATCGAGAAGAAGCGCCCGCGGTAGTTCGTCAGCGCGCCGAGCTCACCGGCGGCGATCAGCTCGGCCGTGTAGCGCACGAGCGGCGCCCAGCGATAGTTGAAGCCGATGCCTCCGATCACACCCGCCCGCCGCACCGCGCGCTCGGCGCGGACCGTCTGCTCGGGCGTGCCGCCGACCGGCTTCTCGCAGAAGACGTGCTTGCCGGCTTGCGCGGCTGCCTCCACCAGCTCGACGTGCAGCATGTTCGGCGCCGCGATCACGACGACGTCGACCGCAGGGTCGTCCACGACGCGGCGCCAGTCGCCGGTCGCGCGCTCGTACCCGAACGCCGCGACCGCCTCGTCGGCGAAGCCCGGCGCCGGATCCGCGCAGATCACGAGCTCCGGGTCGTAATCCCGCTCGCCGAAGAGCATTGGCAGGCGCGCGAACGAGCGCGTGTGCGCGCGCCCGAGCCAGCCGAAGCCGATCAGCCCGATGCCGATGCGCTGCCGGCGGCCGGAGAGGACTGTCCCCTGTGCGGGGACTGTCGCCTTCACCCCGGCGCCTCGAGCTGGCTTTCGAGCTCGTGCGTGAGCTGGTCGAGCTCCGCGCCACCGGACATCATCTTCACCAGCTCGTCGCGGCCGATCTCGCCGCGGCGCCAGTCGCCCAGCAGCCGGCCGCGGTTGAGCACCACGAAGCGGTCGCCGACCGGGTAGGCGTGGTGCGGGTTGTGAGTGATGAAGATCACGCCGAGCCCGCGCTCGCGCGCCTGCACGACGTAGCGCAGCACGACGCCCGACTGCTTGACGCCGAGCGCCGAGGTCGGCTCGTCGAGGATCAGCACCTTGGCGCCGAAGAAGACGGCGCGCGCGATCGCGACCGCTTGGCGCTCGCCGCCCGAGAGCGTGCCGACCGGCTGGTCGGCGTCGCGCACGTCGATGCCCATCTTCTGCATCTCCTCGCGCATCGTCCGCTGCGCGCGCTTGACGTCGATGCGCCGCAGCGGCCCCTTGCCCACCGTCGGCTCCGAGCCGAGGAAGAAGTTGCGCCAGACCGACATCAGCGGCACCGTCGCCAGGTCCTGGAAGACGGTCGCGATGCCGAGCTCGCGCGCGTCGCGCGGCGACTTGAAGCGCACCTCCTCACCCTCGACCAGGAACTCGCCCTCGTCGTGCCCGTGGACGCCGGAGAGGATCTTGATGAAGCTCGACTTCCCCGCGCCGTTGTCGCCCAGCACGCACGTCACCTCACCCGCGTTCACGCCGAGCGAGATGTCCTTGAGCGCGATCACGTTGCCGAAGTACTTCGACACGCCGCGCACCTCGAGCAGCGGTGGCTTCGCTGCGCTCATCGCCGCGCTCCCTCCGCACGGTGGCGGACGAGGTTGTTGACGAGCACGGCGAGCAGCAGGATCACGCCGAGGAAGAGGAAGCGCCAGTCGGTGTTCCAGCCCGAGAACTGGATCCCGATGAACGCCATGCCGACGATCAGCGCGCCGAGCGAGGCGCCGATCGCCGAGCCATAGCCGCCGGTCAGCAGGCAGCCGCCGACGACCGCGGCGATGATGTAGGTGAACTCCTCGCCGACGCCCTGGCCGGCCTGGACCGAGCTCAGCCGCAGCGCGATCATGATGCCCACGAGCGCGGCCGCGATCGCCGTCGTCATGAAGAGCGCGATCTTCACGCGCGCGACGGGGACGCCGACGTTGCGCGAGGCGTTCGCGTCCCCGCCGACGGCGAAGATCCAGTTGCCTGCGCGCGTGCGCGCGAGCACCCAGGTCGCCAGCGCGGCGATCGCAATCCACCAGACCACGCTGATGCGGAAGTTGTGGGGCGCCCAGAACGTCGAGCTGAAAAGTCCCGAGGCGCTGTCATAGCCGGGCACGTCACCCAGCCCGGCGACGCGCACGGTGCCGGTGATCGCCTTGGTCACGCCGAGGTTGACGCCCTGCAGCACGAAGAAGGTGGCCAACGTGACGATGAAGCTCGGCAGCTTGGTCTTGACGACCATGTAGCCGTTGACGAAGCCGACGCCTGCCGCGAACAGGAACGTCAGCAGGATCGCCGGCCACATCGAGAGGCCCCACTCGGTCGTCAGCAGGCCCATCAGCAGCCCCGTCGTGCCGGTCATCACGCCGGCCGAGAGGTCGAACTCGCCGCCGATCATCAGCAGCGCGACGGCGACGGCCATGATCCCGAGCGTCGAGGCGACATCGGTCCAGTTCGCGATCCCGTCAAGCGTGCCGAAGACGTCGGTGGTGATCCAGAAGAACGCGCAGATGACCAGCGCCCCGAGCAGCGATCCGACCTCCGGGCGGCGCATCAGCCGCGCCGGCAGGCCGATGTTGGCCAGGCGCTCGTCCGCCACCGGCTCGGGGGCCGGTGCTCCAGGGGCCGTGACGGCGGCAGCCGGGCTGCCGCCGCCGTCGGCCTCTGTCATCGCCCTGCTCCGCGCGTGCGGTGCGGCGCCTTCTGTCGAGCCCGCGCCCGGATCACCGCGTGCCGTCCTTCGCCAGCTGCGCGACGGTCTCAGCGTTGTCCTTGGTGACGAAGCCGGGTCCCGTGAGCACGGGCTGGCCGCCGCCGACGGTGTTCGCGTTCGTCTTGTTGAGCGTCAGGAAAACCACCGGCAGGTAGCCCTGGAGATACTGCTGCTGGTCGATGGCGAACTCGATCTCGCCGTCCTGGATCGCCGTCACGACGTCGCCGCTGAGGTCGAACGTGCCGAGCTTGGCGCTCGAGCCGGCGCCCTTGATCGCGTCGCGCGCCGCGACCGCGATGTCCGGGTTCAGTGCCAGCACCGCGTCGATCGACTTGTCGGCCTGGAGCTTGGACTGGATCTCGGTGAGCGTCGTCTGGACGTCGTCGGTGCCCTTGACCTGGAGGTTCTCGACGTCGCCGCCGAAGCCCGTCTTGGCGCCGTCACAACGCTGGTTGAGGCCGATGTTGGCCTGCTCGTGGATGATGCACAGCACCTTCTTCGCGCCCGCCTCCTTGAACTTGGCGCCCGCGCCCTCGCCCGCGATCTCCTCGGTCTGCCCGACGTGCGTGTATGCGCCGAGGCTCTCGTAGTCGTCCGCGCCGGAGTTCAGCGTGATCACCGGGATGCCCGCGTCGACCGCCTTCTGGAGCGAGTCCTTGAGCGCGTCCGGGTTCGGCGCGGAGACCGCGAGGCCGTCGACCTTCTCGGTCACGGCCGCGTCGATCAGCTGGGCCTGCTTCTGCGGGTCGTTGTTGGACTCGGAGTACTTCAGCGTCACTCCCATCTGCTTCGCGCCGTCCTCCGCTCCCTTCTTGGCGACCGCCCAGAACGAGCCACCGTCGCCGTGGGTGACCATCGCGATCGTGACGTCCTGGCCCTGCGTCAGGTCGACGTCGTCCTTGGTCGCCGGCGTGCCGCCCGAGCCGCCGCCGCCGCCGTCGTCGTCGCCTCCGCATGCGGCCGCGAAAACGGCCATTCCCAACACCATGAGCAGCGCCAGCAAACCTGCGCGCAGTCCCCTCATCTCACACCCTCTCTCTCCGTGGAGCCATGCTTGCCAGGAACTCGATGCTTGCCTGCACATCGAGCACCGGGCCGCTGCCAACCGGTGGCTCCTCACCGGTGATCGCGGCGTCCTGCTCGAGCACGAGCCAGCGCTCGTACCCCTGGGCATCGAGCTCCTCGAGCACCTCGGCGATGCTCGCGTCGCCCTGTCCCAGGGGTCGGAACATACCGGCCTGGGTGGCGCCCATGAGCGTCAGCTCGCCCGTGCGATAGCGCGAGGCGACGACAGCGTCGACGTCCTTGAGGTGGACGTGCATCACGCGGTCGCCGTGGTCGCGCGCGAAACCGACGGGGTCGCAGCCGCCGATCAACAGGTGGCCCGTGTCCAGGCACCAGCCTACGTCGGTCACCGCGAGCAGCCGCTCGATGTCGGCGGCGCTCTCCACGAGCGTGCCGGCGTGCGGGTGTAGCGCGAAGGTGAGGCCGTGATCTGCGACCAGTGCCGCGATCTCCGCGAGGTTCGCGGCGAGGTGGTCGAGCTGGGCCTGGTCGAGCGGCATGGGCACCGACCAGGCGTCGTCCATCACCGCCGCCGCGACGAACACATCCGCGCCGGTGCTGCTGAGCAGCGCGGCGATCCGCGCCGCGTCAGCGCAGGCCCCGGCGCACGAGCGCTCGTGCAGCACGAGCGGGACGAAGCCGCCGACGAGCGCCAGGTCGTGCTCGTCCAGTCGCGCGCGCAGGGCGATCGGGTCGAGCGGCAGGTAGCCGAGCGGGCCGAGCTCGGTGGCGGTCAGGCCGAGTCCAGCGAGCTCCGTCAACACGCGGTCTACCGGCAGCTGCCGGCCCCAGCCCGGGACCTCGCAGATGCCCCACGAGATCGGAGCGCCCGCCAGGCGCCGCGGGGGCGCGGACGTGCCCGCCCGTGGCGCGCGGCCGCTCGCTGCGTCCACGGTCTGGCGCGGGGACGCGGAGGTGCGCTGGTCGAGCTCTTCAGACTTCATCAGGATCGGTTGGCCTTGGAGCGCTCCAAGAAATTAGCGCGCTCCAAGCGGTGCGCAGTATGCTTCCGGCCGCCATGGCTGTCAAGCGCGCGGACGGGAAGCCGCCGACCATGGAGGATGTCGCCCGGGTGGCCGGCGTCTCACGCGCTCTCGTCTCGCTCGTCATGCGCGACAGCCCGCAGGTCAGCCCGCACCGCCGCAGCCGGGTGTTGAACGCGGCGGGGCAGCTGGGCTACCGGCCCAACGCGATGGCCCGCAGCCTCGCAAGCCGGCGCACCCAGACCGTCGGGGTGCTGCTCAACGACCTCCACAACCCGTTCTTCGCCGAGATCGCCGAGGGGCTGGAGACGCTCGCGGCGGAGCTGGGCTACCGCATCCTGCTGATCTCCGGGGGCCGTCGGCCCGGACGCGAGCGCGCGATGCTCGACGGCCTGCTCGAATACCGCACCGACGGCATCGTCCTCGTCAGCCCGCGGATGCGCACCGCCGAGCTGCTGGCCGCCACGCGCGCGACGCCCACGGTAATCGTCGGCCGGCGGCTGCGCGGCGGCCCGGTCGACTCGATCCTGGTCGACGAGGCGGCGGGCGCGCGCCTCGCCGTGCAGCACCTTGCCCAGCTGGGGCACGAGCGGATCCTGCACATCGACGGCGGTCGCGGCGCCGGCGCGGCGCCACGGCGCGCGGGTTACGAGCGAGCGATGCGCGCGCTCGGCCTGGGCGAGCACGTGCACGTCGTAGCGGGCGAGTTCACCGAGGCCGCCGGCGTCCTGGCTGCCGAGAGGCTGCTGCACGCCGGCGGACCGCTGCCGACGGGCGTGTTCGCCGCGAACGACCTTGTCGCGGCGGGTGTGCTCGACCGGCTCGAGGACGCCGGCTTGACAGTGCCCGGCGACGTGTCGATCGTCGGCTACGACAACACGTTCCTCGCCGCGCTGCACCACATGTCCCTGACCTCGATCGACCAGCCGCGGCACGAGATGGGCCGGCTCGCGCTGCAGCTTCTGCTCGAGCGGATCGACGGCCGCGCCGAGCCGATCGTACGCTTGATGGAGCCGCGGTTGGTGGTCCGCGGGACGTCCGGGCCGGCGCGGTGAGCGCCGCCCGGCGGTGCGATGCGCGGGCCGCGCCGCTCCCCCGCTTCGCGGCGTCATGCGCGCCGCTGCTGTTGGCCGGCGCCGCGATCGGCAACGCGACGGGCGGTGCCGGCGCGACAGCCCCGACGATCGTGAGCGTTGGCGACGGCCCGGCGGGCGTTGCGACCGGCTTCAGCGTCTCTCCCGGGCGCGTGGTGACGGTCGCGCACATCGTCGACGGAGGCGCGATCGCGGTGCGCGGCGCAGACGGGATCGCGCGGCGCGGCGTCGTCGTCCGCCGCGACGATACGCTCGACCTCGCGTTGCTCGCGGTGCCAGGCCTGCGTTCCGCTCCGTCCTTCCCGCGCGCGGGAACGCACCTGCTGGTGCGCCGTGACGGCGCGGTCACGTCGCTTCCGGCCCGCGTCGCACGCCGGATCACTGCGCGCATCGGCATCGCGCGCCGTCCGGCACTGGAACTGGCGGCCACGGCAGCCGCGGGCGATTCCGGCGCGCCTGTGCTCAGCGGCGGCCGGCTCACGGGCATCGTCTTCGCCCGCTCGCGCGAGCGCGCAGGTGTCGCTTACGCGGTCGACGCCGGCGTGCTGTCGCGATTCCTGCGTTAGTGGGGGCGAGAACAGGGCGGGGTGGTATCGCGAGCCACCGCGCCCGCGCGTACCCTGCTCGACCTCGCCGCCACCGGACTCCGCGGGCGTCCCCTCGAAGCGGCGCTCGATCGGGCGGAACTGTTGCGCGTCCTCGACTTCGCCGAGCTGCAACGGCTCCTCGCGCTACCCGAGCCGTTCTGGCTCTCCAGCCTTGCTGGCGACGTTGTCCCGCTACACGGCCGGGACTGTCGAAACGCGCAGCGTGTTTGGAGGAGCTGGTCCTCGAGCTCTGCGACGACCACGGCCTGCCACGGCCGAACGTCAACTGCAACATTGAACGGAAAGTGCGTTATCTCCACTGGCCCGGATCGCGGCTCGTGGTGCGCCGTGCGCTCCGGGGCGCCTTGACCATCACCCCGCGACGTCCCAGGCGCCCCGCGACCACAGACCTGGCCGATAGCGTGTGCACGTGGCGCAGTTTCACTGGGATCCCGACGCATATCTCGCCCTGATGCGCCAGGAGGTGCCCGATTACGAGCGCCTCCAGGACGAGACGGCCGCCGCCACCGGAGACGACGCGAAGCGGGTGCTCGAACTCGGAACGGGCACCGGCGAGACGGCGCGGCGCGTGCTCGCGCGGCACCCGGCCGCTGTGCTCGTCGGCCTCGACGCGAGCGGCGAGATGCTCGACCATGCGCGCGCGGCGCTGCCGGCCGAGCGCGTCGAGCTGCGCGTTGCACGCCTCACCGACCCGCTGCCGGAAGGCCCGTTCGACGTCGTCGTCTCAGCGCTCGCCGTCCACCATCTCGACGGCGCCGCGAAGGCGGGCCTCTTCCGCCGCGCCGCCGGCACCCTGGCGCCGGGCGGGCGGATCGTGCTCGGGGACGTCGTCGTGCCGGCGGATCCCGCCGACGTCGTGACCCCGATCGACGGCGACTACGACACGCCCAGCACCGCCGCCGACCAGCTGCGCTGGCTCGCGGCGGCCGGCCTGCAAGCCGGCGTCGCCTGGGCCCGCCGCGACCTCGCGGTGCTCGTGGGCCGCGACCGCTAGAGACCCAGCTCGGCGCGCAGCTCGGCGACCTGCCCGCGCAGCTCGGCCAGCTCGGCCTCGAGCCGGTCCATGCGCCCGTCGTCACGAACTGGCAGCGTTGCCGGACGGGGCGGCGCGGCGACCAGCGGCTCCGGCGCAAGCTCGACCGCGGGTGCGCCCTCGGCCTCCGCGGACAGCTGGTGCACGTACCGCTCCTCCTTCTGGCCCGGACGGCGCGCGAGCCGCAGCACGAGCTCGCGCTCCACCAGCCGGTCGAGCACCTCCTGAACCGCTTCCAACGAGGTAAAGCCCTGCATCCGCTCCGTGCGCTGCTTGAGCTCGCCGGGTGTCTGGGCTCCGCGCAGCAGCAGCACGCCGAGCACGGCGAGATCCTCGTCCGCCAGCCCCAGCGCCTCGGCGAGCAGGTGGCGGAACTTGTACGCACGACTCGTGTGACCGCTCGCGAGCCGGCTGAAGCGCCGCTTGCTGAGCGTGTGCAGCGCCTCACGGATCGTCGTCTCGTCGAGCTGCACGACCGGGTCGCGATTGCTGGTCTGGTTGCACGCGAGCCGCAGCGAGTTGAGGCTGAGCGGGTACGTGTCGGGCGTCGTGCGCTGCTTCTCGACCAGGCTGCCGAGGATCCGCACCTCGACCGCGTCGAGGTCCATCATCGGTAGAAGTCGCGCACCCAGCGGTGCGCGTGCAATTGCTCCACCTGCTCGCGCGCGAGCCCGCGCCCGTCGCCGGCCGCGCAGTTGCGCTCGACGTTGCGGATCGAGCGCATGCCGGGGATCACCGTCGAGACGGCGTCCGCGGACAGGATGTAGCGCAGCGCGGTCTCGGCGATCGCGTCCGGCGCGATGCCGAGGTCCTCGACGATCGCCTGCACGCGGTCGGCCACCTGCTGCTTGCGGTCGCCCTGGAAGTAGCCTGCGCGGAAGTCGCCCTCGGGGAACTCCGTGTCCGGCCCGATCGAGCCGGTCAGGCCGCCCTCGTCGAACGGCACTCGCGCGAGCACGCCGACGTCATGCTCCTTCACCGCCGCGAAGAGCTCGTCCTCCGGGCTCTGGTCGAAGACGTTGTAGATCACCTGCACGGTGTCGACGCGGCCCGAGCGCACCAGCTCGAGCGCGGTGTCGGGCGCATGGTCGTTGATCGACACGCCGAAGTGGCCGATCTTGCCTTCCTGCTTGAGCGCCTCGACCGTCTCGAGCCAGTCGCCATGCTCGAGCCAGTTGTCGTGCCAGACGTGGAACTGCTGCACGTCGATCCGCTCCAGCCCGAGGTTGCCCAGGCTCCGCTCCGTGCAGCCCCGGATGTGCTCGCCGGGGAACGCGGCGCGGACGTCGTCGGACCCGGAAGCGGGCCAGCGCATGTTCTTCGGCGGGATCTTCGTCGCCACGTGGACGGTCTCCGGGCGGCCGCGCACGACCTTGCCGACGAGCTGCTCGGAGTGGCCGTTGCCGTAGGCCAGCGCGGTGTCGATGAAGTTCAGCCCCAGGTCGATCGCGCGCTCCAGCGCCCGCAGGGATTCGCCGTCGTCGGCGCCGATCCACATCGTCTGCCCGATCCCCCATGCGCCGTAGCCCACCTCGGAGACCTCGAGCCCGGTCCCGCCAAGCTTTCGAAGGTTCATGCGCGTGACGGTACCCGGCGCGCGAGAATGGCGGCTGTGATCGATCTGGAGACCGCCGTCGAGCGGCTCAACGCCGTCGCGCTGGAGGACTTCGTGTCCGAGCGCAAGCGGCTGGCGAAGGAGTTGCGCGACGGCGGTGAGCGCGCGACGGCGGCGGAGCTTGCGAAGCTGCCGAAGCCGAGCGCCGCGGCCTGGGCGCTCAACTTCGTCGCGCGCGAGCAGCCGGAGCTCGTGGGTGAGTGGCTCGCCGCGGCGGAGACCCTGCGGGATGCGTCAAACCAAGCCGACCGGTCGAGCGGCGACGCACTGCGCGCTGCGATGACCGCGCACCGCGACGCGTCCCGGCGGCTGCTGGCCGTGGTCCGCGACGACGCGCGCCCGAACGGCCGCGCGCCCACCGAGCCGACACTCGACCGGGTGCGCGAGCTGCTGCAGGCAGCGACGGCCGACCCGGCACGCGCGGGGCAGCTGCGCGCCGCGCGCTTCGTGGAGGGCGATGACGAGCAGCCGCCGCTGTCCGCGCCTGTAGCCGGGGATGGCGACAGCGACCGCCCGTCGAAGTCCCGCGCCACGAAGCCGTGCACCGCAGGCGACCGCAAGCGCGTCGCGCAAGAGCGCGCCGCCACGCGGCGCGCGCAGCGCGAGGCCGAGGCGCGCGCGGAGCTCGAGCGGCTCGTGGGCGAGGCGGAGGAGCGCGTGACCGCGCTGCGCGAGGCTGCCACGGACACCGAGGCCGCGGCCGCTCACGCGGACGAGCAGTTGGAGGAGGCGCAGCGCACCCTGCACCGCTCCGAGTCCGAGGCGGGCGCCGCGCGCCAGGCGGCGGCCGAGGCGGCGGACGCCGCGCAGCAGGCCGAGCGCGAGCTGCGGACGCTGTCGGCCAAGCTGTCCTCGTAGGGTGCGGGGCATGACCTACGTCGCCTCCGCTGACCGCTACGACTCGATGCCCTACCGCCGCTGCGGACGCAGCGGCATCCAGCTTCCCGCCGTCTCGCTCGGGCTCTGGCACAACTTCGGCGACGACCGGGCGCTCGAGGACCAGCGCGCGATGGTGCGGCGCGCCTTCGACCTCGGCATCACGCACTTCGACCTCGCCAACAACTACGGCCCGCCGGCCGGCTCGGCGGAGGAGAACTTCGGGCGGCTGCTGGCGACCGACCTCGCGCCCTATCGCGACGAGCTGATCCTCTCGACCAAGGCCGGCTACGACATGTGGCCCGGCCCCTACGGCGAGTGGGGCTCGCGCAAGTACCTGCTCGCGTCGCTCGACCAGAGCCTCGCGCGGATGGGCGTCGACTACGTCGACATCTTCTACTCGCACCGCTTCGATCCCGACACGCCCCT
>Ga0136618_10000186_pt1 | contig 18613 bp, 8 predicted proteins | sample AntDrymUQ3302106_2_FD_104805 | JGI IMG/M metagenome (GOLD analysis project Ga0136618, IMG submission 104805) | Polar desert sand microbial communities from Dry Valleys, Antarctica - metaG UQ330 (21.06) | ecosystem: Environmental > Terrestrial > Soil > Desert | place: Antarctica: Dry Valley... | reverse complement strand
TCAATGGCTTGCGGCGCGAGTTCGGGCGCGTTTGCTCCGGCGATTTTCTGCAAAATATGCTGTGCCAAAGGCTCGATGTCTTCACGCCGTTCACGAAGCGGCGGAATGTGAATTTCAAAACTATTTATTCGATAAAGTAAATCCGAGCGGAAAACTCCTTCTGCTACGGATTGAACGATGTTGCGATTTGTCGCGGCGACCAGCCGCACGTCAACTTCGACTTTCTTCACGCCGCCGACACGGAAAAACGTGCGTGTTTCTAAAGCGCGGAGCAGTTTCGATTGAAGCTGCGCGGGCATTTCCATTACTTCGTCGAGAAACAGCGTGCCGCTATCGGCAATCTCAAAAAGTCCGAGCTTGCGAGCGCGTGCGCCGGAAAATGCTCCGGCTTCGTGTCCGAAAAGTTCGGATTCGAGCAGCGTGTCCTGCAAAGCCGCGCAGTTCAAGTCTATAAAAGTTTTGTCGTTGCGTCGTGAAAGACGATGAATCGCCTGCGCCACAAGTTCCTTGCCCGTTCCCGATTCGCCCGTAATCAAAACCGATGTGTCAGACGGTGCGACGCGCTGAACGAGACGCAAAATTTCCTTCATCTGCGGCGACTCCGCCACGATTTCCGGCATATTTTGGTTTGTCCGTTGGAGTTGCGCGCGAAGTCGCTGGTTGTCAATTTTGAGTTTTTGTTTTTCGGCAGATTGCGTAACGAGCGCGGAAAGTTCGGTGATGCGGTAAGGTTTGGTCAGGTAATCGTATGCGCCGAGCTTCATTGCTTCGATTGCGGATTCGACTGTTGCCTGTCCGGTGATCATAATCACTTCGGGCGGATTTTGACTTCTCTCGCGCAGACGGCGCAAAAGGGCAATCCCGTCAAGACGCGGCATATTTATATCGCACAGCAGAACGTCGAAATCCTGCTGTTCGAGCGCGTCCCAAGCCGCTTCGCCGTCCGAAGCCGTTTCGACTTCGTGACCCTGGCGCGTCATTTCCTTCTGCACGACCAGGCGCAAATTGTTTTCATCGTCAACTACAAGGAGTTTTGCCATAAAATATTAGTGCTAAGTGCTGAGTGCTGAGTGCTGAGTCCTTAGTCAGTCGAGTTTTACTCAGTACTAAGGACTCAGCACTCAGCACCCTAACTCTTTTGAATTGGAAGAAACATCGAAAAAGTTGTTCCCGCGCCGATGTTTGAACGCACGCTGAGTCGCCCGCCGTGTTCGGTGATAATTCCGTAGCAGACGGCTAAACCGAGTCCCGTGCCTTTGCCGACTTCTTTGGTGGTATAGAACGGCTCAAAAATTTTCGATACTTCTTCGGGCGCGATGCCGTGTCCGGTGTCTTGAATTTCGATAACGATGCGATTGCCTTGCGGAAAGGCGCGAAAAATGATTGTTCCGCCGTCCGGCATTGCGTCAATCGCGTTGGTGGCAAGCGCGATAATCGCTTGCTGCAATTGTCCTTCGTCGGCGTTGACAAGCGTCAAATTCTCGTCAATCTCGAATTTGATTTCGATATTGTCGCCGCGCTTTTGATGTGAAACGAGTCTGGCAGAAGATTTTAAAACTTCAGCAACGTCAATCGGAAAACGGTTTCCCGTCCGCATTCGGCTGAAATCGAGCAAGCCGTTGGTGATTGATTTGCAGCGAAATGCTTCGCTCCGAATCAAACCGAGATATTCGTGTAAATCATCGACATCGGGCGACGAACCGAAACTTCCTTCTTCGACACGCGACTCGAGCGATTCGGCGCAAGCCGAGATTGTTGCCAGCGGATTATTTATTTCGTGAACCACGCCCGCCGCAAGCCTGCCGACGGCAGAGAGTTTTTCGGCGCGTCCGACGGCGTGAATCGCTTCGACGCGCACGGTTACGTCTTCGCCGACTGTGATAACGTGCGTAATTTCGCCTGTTTCCTTGTCCGGCATCGGAACTTTGCTGACCAGCCAATGAATTGTCGCTCCGTTTTCATTTGTCGTGCGCTGCTCGATGCGTTCGATTTTTCCGGTGCGAAACGCTCGCTCAAATTCCTGGCGCAGTTTGCCTTGCGGCTGTTTGGATAAAACTTCGAAAACGTCCCGCCCGATAACCGAATCGCGCGGAATTCCCTGAATACCGATTTCCCGATGCCGATTCCAGGTGACAATCCGGTAATCGCGGTCAATCACATAAATCGAAACGGGCAGAGCGTCCAGAACCGCTTCGGTAAATCGCCGGTGTTCTTCCTTCGCCTGATTTATTGAAGCGTTAATCGCGGCTTCGTAATGCGCCGAAAGATTCAGCGACATCGCCGTCATTTGCGTCGCCGCATCAATCAGCCGCATAATCGCTTCCGAGCAATCTTCCTTGTTTTCAAAACCGACGACCGTCGCGCCTTTTACTTCGCCGTCAATATGCACGGGTGAAATGTATTCAAAGTTGTGAACATTGCCTTTGAGGAAAAAGTCTCGTTTATCTTCGTTCAAAAATGAAATTTGCGACGGCAAAAGTTCGAGCCATTTATCAAATCGGTGTTTTTGTAAAAAATCAGGTTTTGTTTTAAAAGATTCGCGGGTAGAGGCGGAACTTACGATACCAATATTTTTGAGCTCGGCAACCACCGCGCAAACAGGCGTGCCGGTTTCCGCTTGAATCGCTTCCGCCACGCGCAAAGCCACCTTTTTCGGATGCACCGTAAAAAGCAAACTTCGTCCGAGTTCAGTGATAAACTTTAACTCCGTAGAAGAATTCGTGTTGTTTCGGCTAAAAGACGACGATTCAGTTTCGCTTTTTACCCGTTTTGAAGCTAACATTTTGATTTTATCCGGTGATTTGACAAACTTTTTTAGACTTTTATCATCTGAGAGGGTGGCTGGAATTTTTGAAATGAGAAGAAACTAAACTTCCTCATCAATTAGAAAAGATTTTTGGCTTTTTGTCAACAAAATTTAACGGGTTTTTCGATTTCGGACAAAATCAGAAGTTTAAATGAAAATAAGAGAATTTTGCATTAGAAAATTATTGGTCGGCTTCGGTTTGGCTGCATTGCTTTTTGTTTTTTCTCCATCGAAGGCACAGGCGCAAATGGTTGTTGACAAAACAGTGGCGACAGTCGGCGACGGCATCGGGGTTCCCGAACTGATTACGTATTCGGATTTGCTTTGGCAACTTGCTTTGCAGCCGAGAGTGTCGCTTCTCCCGCCGACTTCGGAAGACCTCAACCGCGCCTTGCAGCTTCTTATAAACCAGCGTTTGTTTGCGCTCGAAGCCGAGAGAGTTCCGCGCACTCCGACTCAAGGGGAAACAGACGATGAAATCAAGCGCGTTCTGGCTTCGTTTCCCTCGACTGCCGAGTTTGAAAAACGTCTGCGGATTGTCGGTTTTGATTCAATCAAGGACGACAATTTTCAGCGGATGATGGCGCAAAGAGTGGCAATAGATAAATATGTGGACTTTCGTTTTCGCTCGTTTGCCGTTATTACGCTCGAAGATGAAGCGAAATACTATCGCGAGGTTTTCGTGCCTGAGTTTCGCCGAAAAAGTCCGGGATTACTTGCACCGACGCTTGACGAGCAGCGCACGCGAATCAATCAAACTTTGGTCGAACAAAAAGTCGGAAGTGACATCGAAAAGTTTCTCGACGACGCGAAAAGTCGTGCTGAGATAATTATTTTGAGTGAAGTCTAAAGAAGAACAATTCGAGTATTTCTCAAGAGAACTCCGTTTGACTTTATATAACCGATTCGCTGACAACGGGGAAATAAATTTTGTTCATCTCGTTTGTTTCTGCCAGATATTTGTTTCGCTGCTTGGCTTTATACATTTCCGCGTCGGCGATTTCAATCGCTTTTTCTAATTCATAGATATTATCGAAATCGGCAAAACCGAATGAAACTTTTATCGAAATTCTCTCGGTCAAGCTGTGCAGTTTCGTATCTTTGAGCAATGAATTAAGTTCGCTCATCCGCTCGACGGCTTGTTTTTCGTCAAAGCCGACCATCACCACAAAAAATTCGTCGCCGCCCCAGCGAAAAATCAAATCGTCCGCTCTGACCAGCGAACGGATGGCGTGAGCCACCGAACTGATTGCGAAATCGCCGACGGCGTGTCCGAAATTGTCGTTAATCGGTTTCAGATTGTCTATATCGAACACGCCGACACAATCCGAGACGGCATCGTTTTCCAAAATATGTTTTTGCAGAAAACTGTAAAAGGCGTGGCGCGAGAAAGCGGCGGTCAACGGGTCAACGTGAGCGAGTTTTTCGAGCCGGTCGTGCGCTTCCCTGAGTTTGTGATTAGTTTCTTCAACGTCCTGGTGAACTCTCTCCAGCAAAAGAATCACTATACCGAAACCGAGAAGAATCTCCAGCACAAGGTCAATAATCGAGTTATAAGGCAAATAACTGCCGAGCAAAGTAGGATATGAAGTATGACGAAGACTAAAAATAATTGTGTAATGGAAAAAAACGAGCGCAAGCAGCGCGAGCGCGACTTTCATCACACGGTAGCCGGAATTTGCCTGGTTTGTTTCCCGCGACGGTTTTAACGTAAAAAAGGCAATGGTAAAAAACGCTGCCAGAATAAACGAATGGAAATTAAAAACATCGTTAAAATCGGCGATTGGAAAAGACAAGACCGCCGCCGTCAAAAATCCCGGAATCAGCCAGAACCAACTCCGAACGGTTATTTCCTTGTTTGAAACATAATTTCGGCAGCCTGCAATCATCAGATAACCAAACACATATTCCCCCAGATAATATAAAACAAAAAAGGGCTTGGCGATTTGTTCAAAATTAAACGCAACTAACAGGCAAAGCCGCAGGATGTGAAAATTGTCCAGATATTTTTTTTTGAGATTAACAAGCTAGTTGCTCAAAAATTCCAGCAATTCCGAATCGGTCGGCAAAGCCGTTCTGGCTCCGAGTTCGCGGCATTTGAGAGCAGCAACGGCATTTGCCATTCGCGCGGCGGTCTCGATGCTCGCATTCGTCAACAAGCCGTATAAAAATCCGACGCGAAACGCATCGCCCGCGCCCGTCGTGTCTTTGCAGCCGTTCGGAACTCGAAAGCCTTTTGTCTCGACGAATTCGTTCTCGCACAGCAAGAGCGAACCTTTTTCACCCAAAGTCATTCCGACAACCGCGCAGCCGAATCGCGCTTTTATTTCACGCAATGATTCTTTTTTATCTTTGATTCCGACAATTTTTTCGGGAAATTCAGCCGAAGAAATCAAAACGTCAACCTGCGGCAAAAGCTCGTTTATACCGTCAAAAACATTATCGATGTCAACGGAAACAATCGTGTTTCCAGCTTTCGCCCGGCGCACCATTTGCAGGCAAGCCGGTGTGTCGTGCGGCGTAAAATGCAAAACCTTTCCGAGCGCGGCGGTTTTCACGGGCGTGTCCTTCTCATCGTAAGCCAGCAATTTATCTCTATGCCAAATAACCGTGCGTTCGCCGCTGCGCTCGTCAATCACGATAAAGGCGATTTGGGTTTTCGCGCCCGAAATTTTTTCGGCGAACTTTACATCAACCTTTTCGTCAAGCAAAGTCTGCAACCCGAAATCCCCTTCTCTGTCCGAACCGAAACGCCCGACGTAAGCGGTCTTTAGTCCAAGACGCGAGATTCCGACCATCGTCGTCGCCACTTCTCCGCCTGCCAGCCGAGTATAATCGGAAAGCTCGATTTTTGAATTAAACGGCGGATATTCAGGAACTTGAATCAAATAATCAACGGCGTTTGTGCCGAAGCCGACAACATCGAATTCTTTGTTTTGAGCCGGGACAAGTGGAAATTTCATAATCAATAATCAATATTTGGAAGGTTTCAAACGGCAATTCAGCTCATTTTTGAACGTCAGAATTTTTTTGCAAAACACTCTTGCCAAACGGTTGTCAAAAAAGTTAGATTGACAATCATATACATATTTTCACTTGATTTTTAAGTGAGCGCAGTAAATTCATAAAAATTATCTGGAGAAAATCAAATGCCAACGACAGCTTGTCCCGAATGCAGCGAAGATGTTTTTGTAGATGCCGATTCCGAACAAGGCGACATTGTTTCCTGTGATGAATGCGGCACGGATTTGGAAATCGTCGGACTCGACCCGATTGAGTTGGATATTCACGCCGACAGCGATGATTTAGACGCGGACGAAGGCGACGAATTTGAGTATTAATAAGTGAAAATGGAAAATGGAAAATGAATAACGGATAATTAAGAACTTAACCCGGAAGCCGTTCATTGTTTTTAATTATCCATTTTCCATTTTCACTTAATTTCATATCCGGCGCGGTTTTGTTTGATTTGAAAATTCTTCGGAGTTTCAATCCGAACCAGATGAAATTTTCCGTCCTGGCGATTTTCCGTTTTCGGGTAAAATGCAATCGCGTAAGAAGCAGTAATTTCTTCAGCTAACGCCTTAAAAAGCGGCTCGAAACTCTTCTCCGTCGCATAAAACGCTCGCCCGCCGGTTTTTTCAAGCAAACCACTGGCTTCGAGCGGGGTAGGAAGCGGTTTTTTACCTTTTTGGAGACGTGAAAATGAAGGCAGAAGAATCGAATAAACGGTAGTTTCTGCATCGTTTGCCCGCTCAATTGCGGTGCGTGGCGAAATCGTATCGCCGACCGGAAAGCCATCCGTGATTAAAACGACGGCGCGTTTCGGAAGTTTTCGATTAACCGACGCGGGTGATTTCTTCTTCAAAAGCCGAACCGCATCGTCAACCGCATCGTAAGCATGCGTCGAAAGTCCCTCCTGTTCGCGCAGGAGCTTATCAAATGTTTTTTCGAGTTTTTCGGGGCGATTAGTAAAAGATTGTAAAGTTTTAACCTCCATTCCAAAGGTCATCACGGCAAAATACGAATTATAATCGGCAAGCCGCCGGACAAAGTTTTGCAGCACTCCGCGAAGCTCTGTTAATTCGTTGAGCGTGACGCTTCCCGAAACATCGAGGGCGAAAACTATCGAAAGCGGACGACCGTCACCGGCTTTTTTGATCGGTTCAAAAAACTCAATCGGACGCTCAACGCCGTCTTCAAAAATCTTGAAATCTTTGGCATCGAGTCCGCGCACGGGATTACCGTTTTTATCCGTAACGGCAACCTCAAACGAAATCAGCTCTGTATTTACGCGAATTACATCGTCGGAATCTTGAGCGAAAACGGCGAGACCAAAAAGTAAAATCAGCCCGCAAGAACACAAAAGAGCCGAACACAAACTCTGAAACGGAAAAAATATCTTTCTCGATTCTCGTCTCTTAACTCTCGACTTTTCATTGACTGCTTTCATAGCCTTTCAAAAAATCTATTGCTTTTTCGCTTTTATTCGGTTTAGAATTAATAGTCGGCGGTTATCTCAAATTCTTACCGCACCAAAAACGAAAGATTTCACCTGATTAAATTAAGCTGCCTCTTTTCCCTAATTAAAATCTCCAAGCAAAATATTTGCTGAAATTATTAAAAAAAATTCTTTCGCTTGCCGCCAATTTTATTTTTTATCTCTCCCGTTCCCAAAGTCCGCCTATATTATGAAACATAAAAAATGCTTTTCTGTTGCCTCGAAAATTTTATTGTATCTTAAGAACAATTTATTTTGACAAAATTCATTCAATTTGAACGGTCAATTTGAATGATATTTCGTCACCGAATTTTCGGATAAATTTATTTCTTAACATTTATATAAGTATCTCATTCATTGAGTTTTGGCACCAAATTTGAATTAACCTCATTGACTCGATTTGCGGGTTAAAGTTAAGGAAACTCACTAGTTCGATTTTTAACCTGACAAACCAGACGAATTTGAGATTCAAGCAGGAATTTCTGATAGAGACAAAAATGAAATTGTTCAACCTTTCTAAATACAAACTGCCGACCAAAATTTTTTGGTGTTCGATGTTGTGTTTGAGCCTTTTGGCTCTCGGCATCGCCGTCTTCGGCAGTTCGTACTTCTCAATGCGGCAGTTTGCAGTGTTTTTTGTCGCGCTTATCATTTCCGTACTGGTTACTCAACATCAATTCACAATTCCGCGCACCGAAATTAAATTTACAGCTAAGGAACTGACTGTTTTTTGGGCAACAATCTGGCTCGGCGTTCCGGGCGGTGTTTTACTTGCCGCCGTTGTTTACTTTGCCAATTATAAATTTGCTCCGAAGGATAAAATGCAGTGGCTGTTTGCCGTTTATGTCAATGTTATCTCTACTTTGGCGGCGGGAAGTATATTTTATCTGACCTTAATGTATTCCACGGATTTTACGGATTTTGCGGCAGCCGACCAACCGATTGCAATCGGATGGCTGACCCTTGCCGTAACTTTGATGGCTCTGACGCACTATGTTTTGTCATCATTGCTGTCTTCGATTTTTTTCAGACTCGAAGGCGAATTCTCTCCTGACGAATCTTCAATTTCGGAAATTTTAAAAGAAAACTTTAGCTGGTCGCCGCTCAATTATTTGTTTGGAGCCGTCGCCGCGTTTGCTTTGCATTTCATATTTCTGAAATTCGGTCTGTATTTCGGTCTGGTTCTTTTGCCGCTGGCGGTTATCGGGCATCTGGCGAATAAAATCTACGTTGCCAGATTGGCGGCGAAAACCAAAGAATTAACCGAAGCCAGCCGCGTTCATCTGGCAACTGTCGAAGCCCTGGCGACGGCGATTGATGCCCGCGACCAGGTTGGCATCGGTCACGTCCGCCGGACGCAGATTTATGCTGTCGGAATAGGTAAAAATTTGGGCTTGTCGGATGACGAACTAAAAGCTCTGAACACGGGCGCACTGCTTCACGACATCGGAAAATTAGCCGTTCCCGACCATATTTTGAACAAACCGGGAAGACTCACGCCTGCGGAAATGGAGAAAATCAAAATTCACGCAGCAGTCGGCGCGTCAATTCTCGAACGAGTGAATTTTTCATACCCGGTTGTTCCGACCGTCAAATATCACCACGAAATGTGGGACGGAAGCGGTTATCCCGAAAAATTGAAAGGCGATGCCATTCCGTTGACGGCGCGTATCCTGTCAGTTGCCGATGCGTATGACACATTGCGCGGAGCGCGTCCCTATCGCGGAGCAGTTCCGCGCGACGAGGCGCGGCGTTTTGTCTTGAACGGTTCGGGAGCACAGTTTGACCCGAAAATTGTTGATGTGTTTTTGCGAAATTTACGGAAATTTGAAACGGAAATCGAAGAACAGGGACTTTCCTACACATATGGTGACAGCGAAAATGATGTTCACATTTCTACGTCTGAGAGAAACTCCGACCAAACTTATGTCGAGCAAATCAAACGTGCCAATCGTGAAGTATTTACGCTTTATGAACTGGCGAGAGTTTTCAGTGCCTCTTTAAATTTAGAAGAAACGCTTTCTTTATTTGTCGATAAAATCGGCGAACTCGTTCCATTCGATACCTGCGTCGTTTATCTTGGAGACAAAACGGGCGAATATGCGAAAACGGCATACGCGGCGGGAAAAAACAGCGCGATGTTGAAAAACAAGCGCGTCAAAGCGGGCGAAGGCGCGACCGGATATGTTTTGAAAAAGAGACAGTCGGTTTATAACATTGAACCGGGACTGGATTTTTCCTTTCATCAGATTGAATTGATTGAAGAATACTCGGCGATGGCTTCTCTGCCCTTGTTTGTCGAAGAAACGTTACTCGGCGCGGTTTCACTTTACTCGTGCGAGCTCGAAAATTACGAAGAAGAACATATGCGACTGCTCGAAACCATTTCGCGCATTGCTTCGGACGCAATCTCCGTATCTTTGCAGCACGCCGAATCGGAATCACGCGCACTGACCGACCCGATGACCGGACTTCCGAATGCCAGAAGTTTGCAGGCACAGTTTGAGAAAGAAGCGGGACGCGCCAGCCGTACCGGAAGCAGTTTCCAGCTTTTGATGCTCGACCTCGACGGATTCAAAGCGGTCAACGACACTTTCGGACACAAAGTCGGCGACCGAATGTTAAAAGAAGTTTCACGAGTTATGCGCCACGAGCTGCGTGATTATGATTTTCTGGCACGCTACGCGGGCGACGAATTTGTCGTTATCGCTCCCGGAACAACTGACCAGGATATTCAGGAATTATGCCAAAGAATGCAGAAAGCCGTTAGTAATTTTTCGCTGCCGGTTGGAGACGGCAGATTTGCGTCGGTCGGTGTCAGTCTCGGCGCGGCGTGCTATCCGAATCACGGCAAGACGCTCGACCAAATCGTTATTACCGCCGATAAAGCGATGTATGCAGCCAAGGATTCACATAAACAAAAAATAAAAGCTACCAGAGAATATCAAATGCCGGTGGAAACCAAAGCGGCAGCCGCACCACCGGAGGAATTAACCGAAAACAATTTAATCGTGGAACTGGACGAAAGCCACATTATTTCCTCAGCCGTCAACTAAAAACGGACCACCTAAAATGCCTGTGCAAAGCGGAAATGCAGTTGACCTTGACGCACCCGAAAAACGGTGTTCGGTGCGTTGACCTGCGGAATCAAAAACTGCGGCGGATTGAGCAAATATCCGTAATCAACACCAAATTCACCGCCGATTGGCGTTTTAAGGCGCAGACCGAAACCGACGGTGTGCGTAAAGACGGCGCGTAGATTACTGCGAAAGACATCATTCGGGTCAACTTGCGGCGGACGGAAAATATCGCCGACGCGCCGAAAGACATTGCCGCCGTCATAGAACGGCACGGCGCGGATGGAATTCGTCAGAGGAATTCTGGCTTCTAAATTGACAATCGCCAGGGCGTTGCCGCCGAACGGAACGGTAAAAGGATTTATAGTAACGATTTCGCGTTGCTGGTTGCGAAAAACTCCCTGCGGAATAATAGCGACGCGCGGTCCGGCTTGCTCAAATTCAAAACCTCTCAAAGTCGTCGAACCGCCTGCAAAAAATCTTTCGCTAATCGGCAGAATTCCGTCCAAATCGGGAAATTGAGTTGTCGAAAACCTTTGTCCTCTGGAAAAAACATTTGCAAGTCCGAGAATAGCGCGTCCGGCGAGCGTCGTGTTTTTAAGACGCGGAAATGTGTAAAAAGTATTGTATGAACCTTGGAATTTTTGAAACCCGATATTTGCGCCCAGAGCCGGAACTGAAACATTATATTCAGCCGTGATATAAGTTCCGCGCGTCGGGTCGCCCGGATTATAACGGCACGGGTCGCCCGCGTCGCCTTTGGCGATAATATCGAGAATGGTGTATTTGATATTGCAGTTTCGTCTGGTGTCGAACACGAAATTTGCGCCAAAGCCGGAAGTTCGCACCCGCGCGTCAGGCAGCAGCAAATCACGAATCAGAAGACTGTTGATTTTAAATAAGCGCACATCTTGAAACCGGTAGCGGAAAAACAAAATGCTGCGGTTTTTCGTGCTGATGGTGCGGCTGCTTTCCGCCGAAACAGTCAGACGATTAATAGTCGGACTGCCTGTCTCGCGTCCGAACTCATCTATCGGATTTCCCTCTTCGTCAACTCTCTGGACGATGCCGAAAGTTCCGCGGTCAAAGGAAGTACGGAAAAAGCGCGTCACGGTCGAATCTCGCTGGTATGCTGCCGTAACGGTCAAAGGCGCGAACCGATTTTTACCGTCGGGCATAAATCGCGGATTGATATAATCGAGCTGCACGAGCTGTTGCAGACGACTCATCCGCACTCTCGCGCCGCCCTGCTGGAGTTTTCCAAACAAATTGAAGTGACGAATGTCGAAAAATCCGTTTACTCCGATGTCGGTCGAGAAACCGCCGCCGTATGTAATAAGGCGCGGTTTTTGCTCTTCGACATTAATAATAATATCGGTCAGACGACCGCTGCCGTCGGCTTTTTCGCCTGCCGGTTCGGGCTTGATTTCGACGAGATTAAAGGCATCAGTCGCATAAAGATTTTGCTCGCTGGTAAAAATATCGGTCGCGCGCAGAACATCGTCAACACGCAGATTGACGGCTCTTAAAATCGCATCCGATTTGGTCGCTTCGTTGCCGTTGATTAAAATGCGGTTGATGAAAACTTTCTTGCCTTCGTTTTCGATGTTATACACAACTTTTACCTGGTCTTCGGCAGCGTTTTCAACGTCGGGCAGTTCGACAAGCGAATAGCTTACCTTCGCATCGTAGAAGCCTTCCTGCGAGTAAAATTGAGAAATTTCTTTGACGCCGTTGCGCGCTCGCGCCCGCGAAAAGTTTTTTCCGACCAGGTTCGGCAGCTTTGCTTCCAAAGTCGGGGTTGAAATGTTTTTATTGCCCGCAACTTCGACACCGGCGATGCGCGTCTGAATACCTTCAGTTACGAGAAATGTAATAATTAAATCTTCGCCGTTTGGCGAAACGCCTTGCCTGACCGTCACTTCGTTTTTGCGATAACCGAGTTCGCGCAGCAGAGATTTAACCGTCAGGCGGTCTTGTTCCAAAGTTTCGTTACTCGTATAACCGCGTCCATAGCCCAAAAAAGGAATGATGCCGAGCAGACTTTTTTCCTGCGATTTCAAAACACTTTTGACTTCGTCAATTGCAAATTGGTTTGTCCCTTCGAGGCGAATATCGACAAGCCGCAAACGACGGCTGAGGTCTGCCTCATATTTCACGTCAACAACGCGGTCATTCAATTCAGCACCGCCCAGAGCCGAACACAAAACGTCCGTTTCATTAGTTGTCACGCTGGCTTCGTCTTCCTTAAATTCGGGCGTTACCGAACAAATCGCTCGAACCTCGGCAAAAAAGTAGCCTTGTTCCTGATAATAATTTCTTAGCCGGCGCGAGCCTTCGATAATTGCCGCAAAATCGAGCGAGCCTTCGCGTTTGATAGTCAAAAGTTTGGTCTGCGTTTTGTCGCCGAGTTTTTTGGTTTTCCCCGCCTCGATTGTGATGTTGACGATTGCGCCGACCTTGCCGTTTAAGTCAATCTTAACGGTGTTTTTTTCGCTGTCGTAAACAACGCGCGGCTCGTCGAGTTCGGGAGCGATAAATTTTTCCTCGCGCAGCGCGGTGCGAATCTTTTCCAAATCCTCCGTTAAAGCGCGGCGCGAAAAAAATTCGCCCGCTTTAAGTTCGAGTTTTTTGGGAATTTTCGTCTTGTCAAAACCCGCGATGTTGATGTTAAAACTTTCAACCGTCGCCTGTGCTTTCAGCGTTACCAGAAATGTGACGGCGACTTGCGTTTCGCTTTTAATCGGTCGGGTAGAGAAGGAAACTTCCGCCTTGTAATAACCGCGTTCACGCAGATAATCCAAAATCAAATCCGCATTATTGCGAAGTGTCTGCTCGGTAATGGCGGTTCCCGGATTAAGAAGATTTATTCTCAAGAGCAGTTCTTGTTCGGTAACGGATTTTCCGGTCGTATCGCCGATAAGGATGTTAATTTTTTCGGCTCGCACCTTGCGCTTGATAGTGATGCGTAAATCCAAGTTATTTTCCCCGACTTCGGTAACGCCGACGCTGGCGGAGACGATTTTTTCCGAATTATAAAGAGCCTGTATCGCATCGCGCACTTTGACGGTGGAATATGTTGTACCGAGCGCGTCTCGCGCAATCAGTTCAAACTGTTGAGCAGCGGAAATGTCGCGGTCATTACCTTCGAAAACGATATTGACGTTGGAAATTTGACGGTTTTCATATTTGTTTTGAGCCGAAACAGTGAGCAGTGAGCAGTGAGCAGTAAGCAGTAAGACGCAGAAAACGGAAAATGGAAAATGGAAAATGGAAAATGAAGAACGGAATGAGGGCGCGCCGTAAATTAGGCGCAACAGAAAACGGAGAATGACAATTCCTGAATTTTCCGTTTTCCGTTTTCCGTTTTCCATTTTCCGTTTTTCATTTTCCATTCTCTTAAAATCTTTTTCGCAAACGAACTTCAAAGCTAAAATTATTACTGTTTCTGGTGACGTTACTCAGGGAACGCTGTTCATACTGCGCGACAAAGGAGAGCCGGTTGGAAACGCGGTATTCGAGAGCTAAAATCTGGTTTTGGTCTTCCGAAAGGTTGGTCGAATAAGTAATCAAAAGATTCCGGTTGATTTGTCTGCCGACGGTTAGACGCGCCGACGGGCTAAGTCGTTGACCGGAAATACTCGGGTCGATTTCAAACCGGTTCAAACCGAAAAGTTTGTCGGTCGCTTTACTCAGCGGGTCGTTAATCAGCGAATCGGTCAAAATTTCCGCCGCCGTGTTGATGCCCGATTGCGCCAGTGTCGGAATTCCCGTATCGCTGTTTGCCAGATTGCCGGTCGTTATCAGCGAGACGACATCGGCTTGCGGCAAAGCCGGACTCGAACGCACCGTCGCGTTGAGCGATTCGGTATTGGTCAGTTCACCGATTAGATTGACGGTAATTTGATAACCTTTGATTTCGGTTGTCGCCTGCAAATTAATATACGGCTCGATGCTCGTATTGGGCGGAAATTCCAAAACCGCGCGCTGCACTTCATAGCGGTCTTTGCGGAAGGTAATCGTTCCGCTGTTGGCAGTAACTCTGCCGGAAATCTGCGGAAATTCGACATCGCCCGTAATACGCAATGCGGCGGAAGCGGTCAAATCAGCCAGATTGTTGCGAACAACCAGCGCGTCGCGCCCTTCGATGCGAATATCGAGTTTTGGAACACCTAAAAACGATGAAGAAGATGAATCGGATGAACCTTCCGAGAGCGAACCTTCTCGCCGTCGGCTGATAAAGTCAGCCAAATCAATGTCCTTGTTATAAATGGTGCGCTTGGCAAGAATTCTTCCCGCAATCAGAGAGTTCATTTCTCCGTTGATACGTCTGCCGCTGATTTCGATTTCGGCATCGCCCGTCGTGATAAAATCAGGCGGCAGCGGCGCGGTAAAATTATTTCCGTTGACGTTCAGCCGGAAGCCCTGCAATTCCAGACCTTCGAGCGTCGCGCCGCCGGAAGCCGTGATTCTTCCGCCGCCCAAAAATGCGCTCAAACTCTGAATCTGCACTTGATTTGAATTGAATATAACGCGACCTTTGATACGGTCGAACGACAGGCGTTCCGCACCGATAAAGGTTGCCGCCGTCGCGTTTTGCAGTTCCGCCGAGCCGTTTAAGCGAGCGGTTCGATTAACTCCGGTCAGCCGCACCGAAACATTTGCCAGTCCCGCGAGAAATGTATTTTTTGACAGCGCATTAAAGATTTGCAGATTGATTTTTCCGTCAACCGCTAAATTGTTGATGCCGTCCTCGGTCAAAGCCTTGGTGCCGCTGACGACGATATTCGTGCCGCCGCCGGAAAACTTCGCGTTGCCGACGACGACTTCCATCAAATTGAAACGCACGGAAACCGGCTCGACGGCAACCAGCGGCGTTTCGCCGATTTGCAAATCGAGTTTGGTAAATTCCGCCGCGCCGCTCAAATTGTCCGTGGTAAATCCGCGCTTTCCGGTATTTTTGTCAATGCTTGACAGATTGCCTTCCAAAAACACTTTGCCCGTCGCTTGCCCGGCAACCGTAACGTCTCCGGGCGGCGGATAAAGCGCGAGGAACGGCGCGAGTTCTGAATTGTTAAAAGTGGTTTCGGCTCTAAAAGGTAAATTTTCATCCGCAAAATTCACGCTTGCCGTGATTGCCTGCGGCTGACCTTGAAAGCTGGCGGTTAAATTCGCGGTGAGCTGTTGATTTTCAGTTTTGCCGACAAATGTAATCTCGCCGAGTGCGTTGTCGCCCACGACGACATTGCGCGCCGCGCCGTTGAAATTTATATCGTAAGTTTTAGCATCCGAGCCGATGCCCAACGCTCTCGCCGTTAAATCAATCGTGCCGCTGATGCCGGAAAGGTCAGTGCCGCTCGGCAAAAACGGACGAATCCGCGCCACCTGAATATCTTTGCCGCTCGCAACAAAATTAAATGCCGTCGAATCGGTGTTGTAAGTTCCGTTTGCCCGAAGAAAACCGTCGCCGAAACGCGCTTCAAACTTTTCGAGGTTGACAAGATTCCCCTGAAATTTCGCCTGCGCGTCAAAGCCGTCGAAAGGCTGACCGTTGACCGTGCCTTTGCCCGATGAAATGTTTGCTTCGCCCTGCAAATTGCCGGGGATTCCGCTCACATTTATCGTGCCGGAAGTTTGCGCCTGAAAATCTTTTATCTGGTCGGGCAAAATATCAACCGGCAAAGCCGCGAGCAGATTTCCCGTATTGACGTTATTTAATTTTGCATTGACGGAGATATTGTCTGTTCCGACTCTCGGAATGTTGACATTGAAAGCGAGATTTCCGCCGCCCGGTTCCTGCAAAACTCCGTCGCGCAGTTCAAAACCGTCAGGCGAAACAGAAATATTAGTGGCGACCGAGCCGAGATTTCGCTCGCGCAAAATCAAAGAATCAATCGAAGCGCGTCCGCTGAACGTCGGTTCTGTAAGATTTCCCGTGACGTTGCCGTTGAGGTTGAGGTTTCCCGCAAACTGCGCTCGATAAGAATCAAGTTGAGCAACAATTTCGGGCGCGACGTTCAAAACTCTGACAATGCGTTCGATTTCGCTCGCGTCTGACGAGTTGAGCGCGAGATTTAAGTTCGAGTTTTCTCCGCTCAAATCAAATCTTCCGGTTGCGTTGACCACGCTTTTTTCCGTATTCAGATTTGCAAAATCAATGTCAAAGAGTCCGTTGGTCGCGGTCAAACCGAGTCGTCCGTTGACCGGAACAAGCCCGCGTTCGGCAGTTCCGGCGTTTGCCGCAAAATCGGCGGTCAAAGTTCCACTCGCCGTTTTAAAATCTGTTCCGGCAAACGTCAAATTTGCTTTGCCCGTCGTTTTGCCTTCAATCGGCACGATTTGTCCGCCTTGCAAAGCGAGCAGTTTCGACAAATCGAGATTTGCGAAATCGGCATCAACCCGCGAACGGTTGCTTTTGTTCAAAGCAATCACCGCATTGCCGTTGATATTGCCGTCCATCACTTCAGCGGTTAAATTATTGAGCGCAATTTGATTGTTTTCCGCAACGACCGAAGCCCGCGCCGCGCCGAGCCGAACGCTGCCCAAAACGCCGCCGCCCAAACTCATATCCGCGCTGGCGCGATAGCGTCCCGAAGGTTCGAGAATAAAAACGGGTTTGTAAATTTTGACGTTTTCGACGTTTCCGCCGCCGGGCAATACGGATTTTGTCAGCGCGACATTTCCCGCGTCGATGTCGCCGGATTTGGCTTCGATTCTGCCCTGGCGAATCGTCAGGCGCACGCCCGCGACGTTCAAAGTTCCCAAAATCGCCGCGTCGGTTTCAACTTTCGCAACTCGCAGATTGTTTGAATAAATTTGCGTTTCGTTTCCGGCGATCTTTACGTCAACGCCCGAAGCGTTCAAGCCGCCGACATTTACGCTGTCTGCGTTGAGTCCGTCCGCCTGCACATTTTTGGCGGTAATGTTTGTCGAATTATTTTGCTGCGAGAGAGCAACGCCGCTTGCATTTAAGTTTCGCAAACGCGCGTCTTTCGTTTCGACGCTTGCCGCACGAAGATTTCCCGCGTCAACATCGGTTCGACTTCCTTTATTTCTAACTTTTATATTGTTTGCGGTAACGCCTCTGAGTTTTCCGTCGGCGGTTTCGACTGAATTCGCCCGCAAGTTTCCCGCGCTTATGTCGGTTTGGTCGCCGCGATTATTGAGCTTCAAATTGCTCGCGTCAACGCCTTTAACCGTTGCGCCTTTGACTTTGAGAACACCGGCGCGAAGATTCGGCAGCGAGACATTGGTCGTGTCGCCTGCGGAAACGATTTTTACATTGTTTGCCTGCAAGCCCTGAATGTCGGCATCGGCTGAACTGAAGGTTCTGGTTCGTACATTGCCCAGAGTCGCTTCGAGTTGACCATCTTTATATTCGGCAACCGCGTCGGAGATAAAAAGTCCGGCGATTGTTCCGAGAGGCGATTTTGCCGCCGCCGCCTGCAATTCGCCGAACCAGCGAAAATCCGTTCCCGTGCCGCGTACGTTGCCGACGATTTGCGGAAAATCAATCTGAAAATCTTCAAACGTCAGCATTTCGGCAACCGCTTTGCCGTTGGCGTTATACATCGCGCCGTCGCCATCAACCGTCGCATTTAATTGCAAGGCTTTCAGGCGAATGTTCGACGCGGCGAGCGCGTCGGATTTTATCTCGCCTTCGAGCAGATATTTTGTTCCTTCGCCTGTGACCGTTCCGCTGAAATTCCCGACACCACGCAAAGGCGTGCCAATCGGCAAAATATTTGAGGTCTGCGTCAAATCAACGGTCGAATCTATATTCAAGTTGTATTTGAGTGCTGCCCAATCGGTCAGCGTGCCACTCAAATTCGATTCGCCGAGCGGCGATGTCAGTTTTAATGAAGAAATTTCCGCGCCTTTATCGTCCACGATTCCGTTTGCGCGAATGTCAATCGGCTCAATCGGATTTTCGTCATAAACGATGTTTGAATCGGTCGAAGTAAAATCGAATTTATAACGCTTTTGCTCGTCAGGAACGGTGTAGTCGGTCGGCTCGAGAAAAAGCTGGACGTTTTTCGCGTCGCCGTTGATTTTGTGCTGCACGTCGCCAAAATGAATGAGTCCGTTTTTGATCGAGGCTTTGACCGAGGAATAATTTAAACTGACACGCGAGCCGGCTTCGTCTTCGACGAGTTTTAAGTTAGAAAAATTCGAGTTTCCGTTTTCATCGAATCTCACCCACGCTTCAAAACCGTCTACGTCGGTCGT
>Ga0136618_10000184_pt1 | contig 18685 bp, 16 predicted proteins | sample AntDrymUQ3302106_2_FD_104805 | JGI IMG/M metagenome (GOLD analysis project Ga0136618, IMG submission 104805) | Polar desert sand microbial communities from Dry Valleys, Antarctica - metaG UQ330 (21.06) | ecosystem: Environmental > Terrestrial > Soil > Desert | place: Antarctica: Dry Valley... | reverse complement strand
TCGGGTCGCGATCGATCAGCACCGGCACGATGCCGGCCCGCCGGGCCCCCTCCACGTCGGCCTGGATCGAGTCACCTACGTGCCACGTCGCAGCGGCCTCGGAGCGGGCGAGCGCGAGCGCGAGCGCGAAGATCGCCCGGTCCGGCTTCGCCGAGCCCACCTCGGCAGAGCTGATCGCCGCGTCGACGAGCGGTCGCAGGCCGGTGCGGGCGAGCACCTCGTGCAGCGACACGTCCCAATTTGAGACCACCACGAGCGCCATCCCGGCCTCTCGCAGGTGACGCAGCGCCGGTTCGGCGTCGGGAAACGCCTCGAACCGGAGCGCGTCGAGCAGCACCGGCTCCACCTCTGCGGCGGGTGCGTCGAGTCGGAGTCCGTCGCGGACGACGGTCGCGCACCGCGTCCGGAGGTCGGCGAGCCCGGCCCGATCGCCCGCTTCATGCAGGTGGGCCCGGTAGTAGGCGATCTCCGCCCGGACGACACGCGCAGCCGCCGCGGCGCCGACGTCGATCCCGAGCGCCGCCTTGAGCCCGGCCCGTAGCCTGGGCGCCGGAGGCTCGAGCGCGACGAGCGTTCCCAGGGCGTCGAATAGAAGCGCGCGTGGTTTCACGCCGGCAGGGATCTGACCCGGGCTCCAGAACACAGACCGAAGCTACAATCGGGGGTCCCGATCGCGCGTGGCGATCGCCTCTTACCCCGCTCCATGAGCCGGTCGGTTCGGACCAGGCGCCGTCACAGCCGCGGGCGCCCTCGCAACAAGGCATTGCTCGCCATCATGGTCGCGGGGGTCGCCGTCGTTCTCGCCGGCCTCTCCGGCGTCGGGTACGTCCTCTCCGTCGCGGCCTCCGCGCCGCCGCTGGATTCCCTCAAGCCGGTGGACAAGGGGCAGGTCTCGACGGTCTACGCCTCCGACGGCGAGCGCCTCGGGGTCATCGCCGCCGAGAACCTGCGCATCCCCGTCCCGGGCTCGGAGATCCCGAAGATCCTCAAGGACGCGACGGTCGCGATCGAGGATGAGCGGTTCTACGAGCACGAGGGGCTCGACTACGAGGGCATCGCCCGGGCGGCGGTGGCCAACGCCGAAGCCGGCGGGACGCGCGAGGGCGGGTCGACGATCACCCAGCAGGTGGTCAAGAACCTGTACATCTCCAACGAGCGCACCTATGAGCGGAAGATCAAGGAGGCCAAGCTCGCGGAGGAGCTCGAGAAGAAGCGCTCCAAGACCTGGATCCTCGACACGTACCTCAACACAGTCCCCTACGGCACGGCCGGGGGTCAGTCGGCGATCGGCGCCAGGGCCGCCGCCCGCATCTACTTCGACAAGCCCGTCCAGAAGCTGACGCTCGACGAGGCCGCACTCATGGCCGGACTCCCTCAGGCGCCGACGTCCTACTCGCCGTTCAAGTTCCCGGAAGCCGCTCAGGCCCGTCGCGACGAGGTCCTGCGCAAGATGCGCGAACTCAGGCTGATCACCCCCGAGCAGACCGAGAAGGCGATCGCCAAGAAGGTCGACACGGATTCCGTCAAGGGCTCGAAGTTCTTCACCGCCAGGCGGGAGAAGTACTTCTTCGACTACGTCAAGGACGAGCTGCTCAAGGAGTACGGCGCGAAGACGGTCCAGCAGGGCGGCCTGAAGGTCTACACGACGATCGACCTCGCCAAGCAGAAGGCGGCTCGCGCCTCCATCCAGCGGAGCCTGGCCGGGGTCGGTCCCTCCTCCGCGATCGTGACGATCGACCCGAAGAACGGATACATCAAGGCCATGGCGTCGTCGGCCGAGTACGGGCAATCCAAGTTCAACCTCGCCGCCCAGGGCAGGCGTCAGCCCGGCTCGGCCTTCAAGGTGATGACCCTCATGACGGCGTTGCGCAAGGGCGTGAGCCCGACTCAGACGAGCTACGTCTCGCGCTCGCCGATGAAGCTGAAGTACCAGGGCATCCCGTTCGAGATCAAGACCTACAGTGGCTCGAGTGGCGGCTCGATGAACCTCGTCGAGGCGACGCTGCGATCCGACAACTCCGCCTACATCCAGCTCGCGCTCGACCTCGGGCCCGACGAGGTCAAGAAGACGGCGCGGATGCTCGGGATCAAGTCCGTGCTCAAGGGGTACCCCGCCGAGTCGCTCGGTGGGCTCGAGCGCGGCGTCTCGCCGCTCGAGATGTCCAACGCCTACGCGACCATCGTCTCAGGCGGGTATCGCAACCGGCCGACCGTGATCAAGAAGGTCCGTTTCCCGGACGGCCGGGTCGAGCAGGGATCCAAGCTGCCGCGGCGCTTCCGCGTCAAGCGCACGAAGGCCTTCGACACGAGCGCCACCTACGAGGCGGTCAAGATCCTCGAGCAGAACGTCAAGTCGGGCACGGGGACCCGCGCCGAGATCGGCTGCCCGGCAGGTGGCAAGACGGGGACGACGGACAAGAACACCGACGCGTGGTTCGTCGGCTTCACCCAGAGGCTCTCGACCGCCGTCTGGGTCGGCTATCCCGGGTCCCGCGTCGAGATGAAAGGTCTCTATCCCGGAGGGCGCAACGTGGACGGCGGCACCTTCCCGGCCGAGATCTGGGGTAACTACATGAAGACCGTGACGGATGGCTCGTGCGGCGACTTCCGCAAGGCGTCTAAGCCCTTCCAGGCCACCCCGTTCTTCGGCAAGTACAGCCGCGGCGGCGGGTCATCCGATCCAGACGACCCGGCCGGCCCCGGCTTGGACTTCTCGACACCGCAGGCGCCGGCTGCATCGGGCCCGTCCGACGCCTTCGACCCCGGCGCCTACGAGTCCCCGCCGCAGAAGGAGCCCAAGGCGGCGCCCAAGGCCAAGAAGCCGTCCGAGAAGCCCCCGAGCGGGGGAGAAGTCGAGCCGGGCGGTGGGGCGGCTGCACCGGGCGAGTAGCTCGTGCTATACATCGCGGCGTACGAACCGTCGACTGCGGCGGTGTGAGCATGCGGGAAGGCAGTGCCCGGCAGCACCACCTCGCGCATCTGGATAGCAATGAGGAGGTGTTGTATGGCAACAGGCGTCGTGAAGTGGTTCAGCGACGAGAAGGGCTTCGGGTTCATCACCCCTGATGACGGGGGGAAGGACGCGTTCGTCCACTTCTCCGGTATCTCCGGAGATGGGTTCCGCACGCTCGCTGAAGGTGCGAAGGTGCAGTTCGACCTGGGAGAAGGCCAGAAGGGCCCCCAGGCGACCAACGTTCGGACCATCTAGCTTGCCCAAAGAAGAAAAGGTCGAATTCGAGGGCGAGGTGGTCGAAGCGCTCCCGAACGCCATGTTCCGGGTCAAGCTCGACAACGACCACATGGTCCTCGGTCACGTAGCCGGAAAGATGCGTCGCTTCAGGATCCGGATCCTGCCGGGGGATCGGGTCCGTGTCGAGGTTTCGCCATACGATCTCGACAGAGCGAGGATCGTCTACCGGCATCGCTGATGTGCGTGGGGCGCCCCGGCGTCCCACGTCCATCATCCTCTCCGAGATGGCTGAGCTCGCGCTCATCGAGGCCATCCGCCGGTCGCTCTCGCTTCGCACGAACGCGAGGGTCGTTCGCTGGCTCGGCGACGACGCCGCGGTCGTACGGGCGCATGCGCTCACCGTCACGTCCGTCGACGTCATGGTCGACGGCACGCATTTCCGCGCCTCCCGCACGAAGCCGGAGGACATCGGGCACCGCGCCCTGGCCGGTGCCCTCTCGGACCTGGCGGCGATGGGCGCCCACCCCGGCGAAGCCTATATGGCCGTGGTGGTCCCGGGCGGCGTCCCGGAGGCCGAGGTGCTTGCCCTGCATGCCGGAGCCGAAGCGCTGGCGCAGCGAACGGACACGACCATCGCCGGAGGCGATCTGGCCAGAGGCCCCACGTTGACCGTCGCCGTGACCGTCGTGGGATGGGCGGATCACGAGTCCGAGCTGACCGGGCGGGACGGAGCGACTCCCGGTGACCTCGTCGGCGTCACAGGCAGCCTGGGCGCGTCGGCCGCGGGGCTCGCGCTCCTCGAGGCCGAGGCGAACACGATCGAGCTTCCGTCGCGGACCGCGGCCGAGCTGGTCACGCGGCACCTGCGTCCCGAGCCGCGACTGGCCGCAGGCCGGGCGCTCAGCGGCGCCGGAGCGACGTCGATGCTCGACCTATCGGACGGGCTCGCGACCGACGCGGGCCACCTCGCCCGGGCGAGCGGCGTTCGGGTCGAGATCGACGCCGCGACCCTGCCGCTCGCGATGGGCGTCCGAGAGGTCGCTTCGGCGCTCGGGATGAGTGCGCAAGAGCTGGCCGCAACGGGTGGCGAGGACTACGAGCTGCTGTTCACCGCGCCCCGGGAGCGGCGGGCCGCGATACAGGCCCTCGTCGACGTCACCTGGATCGGTCGTGTGGGTGAATCGCCGGTCGAGGTCGGCTGGACCGGCGAGGGCTCGAGCGCCTGGCGCGGCTTCGAGCACTGATCGGACCCCCGGTGCCCGGCGCTACTCCTGCGCGTCGGACGCGACGACGGAGCGCCCCGCCAGAAGGCGCTCGACCAGCGCGCGCGCCACCGCGTCCGAGTCGATCTCGTACTGGTCATGCTCCACACGCTCGCGGATCTCGTTCATCCTGGCCTCTCCTGACTGCACGGAACCCGTGCGATCGACTCGATCGTGATTGCCGGACCCTGGGTGGTCACTCACGCCCTCACGAGAACCGCATCGTCGCGTTTGAAGCCGGGGAACATGGGGTCACCGCCGGATTGAACCGATCCGGATTCCGTCATATCAGGGCGGCCCCGCGCGGTTCGGAGCGCGTCAGCCGGGCGAACACGACGATGCGCTTGGCAGCTGAGTAGAGCGGGTGGCAGGCCGACAGGATCAGGCGGTCATACGACACTCGATTCGTGACCCAGATGGCGGTCGGCGGCACGATGCGGGTCCGCTCGACCGTGTACTCAAAGCGTCCGTACGGCATGTCGAGAACCACACGGTCGCCCTTGCGCATCCTGTCGATCCGGCGGAAGGGGGCGCCGTAGGTCGTGCGGTGCCCGGCGACCCCCACCGTCCCGCGCACGCCGGGCAGCGGCGTGCCGGGATAGTGCCCCGGGCCCTTGCGCAGCGTGTCGGTATCCGTGCCGGCGACGACGACCGTCGAGAGCCCGATGCGTGGCATCCGGATCCGGCCGAGCGCTTGGCCCTCCTGCGCGCGACGGTCCAGCGACCGGGCAGCGAAGGCGAGCCTGCGGGAAGGCGACTTCAAGCCGGCCAGCGCTCGCCGCTCAACGGGCCGGGGGCGAGCGGCCTCGAGCTCCTCCAGGCTCGAGTCCAGACGGCGCTGCTCGAGGTGGGCGTAGAGCGCGGACCCCGGCTCCTGCCACGTGACGGTGAGAATCGCGTCGGCGACGAGCAGCAGGCCCGCGAAGATGAGGACCGACGAGAGTGGGCGCAACAGGCGTCGCATAGGACGCCTATCGGCGCCGGTCGAGGACGGCTTGATCATCGCCGCAACGCCGATTCGGTCCCGCCCAGCGAGCCCGGGCCGGCGTAGTTCCCGGGCCCGCGCACCCGGCCCTCGGGCCGTCCGGCGCCGGGCGGCGCCGGGGTCGTGTGCGTCACCGGCCCGCGTGCGGAGATGACTCGCAGCACTCCGGCCAGGCAGCCGAGGACGAAGGAGAACACCAGCGCGGTGGCCGGCGTGACGTGGCCGCCGGCGGTGATGAGGACCGCGAGCCACGCGGTCTGGGCGAGATCGAGGTCGAGCGCCAGCGCGTAGTGGAGGACCGCGAGGCCCGGCAGCGCCAGGCCGAACGCAAGCGCCGAGCCGGCCGGCCAGCTCGACGGAAATCGCTGCGAGCGGCGCCCTGCCCAGCCGGCGCCGACCAGCAGCCAGAGGTGTGCGGCCGGGACCAGTAGAGCCGCCGCATACGGATTCACGATCCAGACAACGGTGACCACGGTGACGAGCCCCAGCCCGGCGGCGACGGCGGCTGCGCCGTCGGCCGCGGCCCGCCGTCCTCCCAGCCGATCGTGGAGCGCCCTGCCCGTGACGACCCAGGCGAAGCCCAGGACGAGCGCGACCGACACCACTCCGACGATCTCGCCGACCCCGACCGGCACGCTTGAAGGAAGCACCGGAGCGGCCGGAGCGTCGATCGCGCCGGTCGCGCCGAGCACTCGCAGCCAGGCGTAGGTGAGCAGGAAGGGGATTCCGCCGGCCGCCACCCAGGCGAGACGACGTTCGACCGGCAAGCGGCGGCGGCGCACTCGGAAGAAGCCGTCGAAGGCAGCCAGAACGGCGGGCAACAGGGCCGTTCCGATCAGGAGACGCACCGCCCAGTCGGGCAGCAGGCGTTTCAAGGTCACGATGCCTCGGGTCTCGCGGGCGAAGGCCGCCGGTCCCGCGTCGGCCGTGCCGCGCCGAGCTAGCCCCGCGCCGCCGATCCCGTCCACTGCCGAGACGGCCCGCAGAGCGCCACGCCCGAACTCGCCCAGACGCTCCGCCGTCACCTCCGTCTGACGGCTCGGCCCGCGCTCGCCCGACACGGAGAGAAGCACCGTGGGCAGCCCGAGCGCCGCCGGCTCGCCCTGGGCCGAGACGGTGAGCGGGAACGCCCGACGGACCCACTGCGCCGCCGCCCGCGGCCCGCCGGGCTGGGAGCCGACCTCGGCGCGCACAGCCGCCTCGACCGTCCTGCGCAGCCCGACAGGAGCGCTTCGCGTGTCGTTGGACCACGGCACCACCCACGGCTTGCGCACCCGTCCGCCCGCGAGGTCGCCGAGAACCAGGACGGCGTCGACGGCGTCGCGCGGCCCGGCACCCTCGAGGATGACGCGTGCCCCGCGAGCTCCGCCCCCGAGGCCGGCTCCGGACGTCGAGACGAGCACCAGCGTCCGTCGCAGGTCACGCCCGATGGCCCGTACGGCCTGACCCTCGGGACGCGAAGCGCCGGCGTCGGCGCTGCGAAACACGCGCGCGAGCTCGAGCAGCGCGGCCGTCCCCGAGAGCTGCGCTGCCGCGGGCGATGAGCTCGCGGCACGGTCGGCGACCACGACGATCCGGCGGTTCGAGACCCCGGGGCGGATGGCCACCACCGTCTCTGACGGCGTCGTCCCCCCGACGGGCCGGCCGCTCGAGGAGCTCCGTGAGACCTCGAAGCCGTTCGTCCGCAGTGTCCTGGAGATCCGATCGGCCAGGCCGCTGTCCGCCGCGGATCCCGGACGCCGGTCCGGGAAGGTGGCCGCCAGCTCGCGAAGGGAGTCCGGCGGCGGCGGCGAGACCGATCCGAAGGACCGTTCCGCATCGAACGCGTCGGCGGCGAGCAGCGTGGTGGCGGGAGGGGGGCGCCGCTCGAGTGAGAAGGCGACCGCGAACAGGGCCAGCACCAGCGGCAGGAACGCGGCCCGGTAGACGCGTGCGTCGAGCATCGCGGACCCAGGGTACGGCGCAGCCGGGGTCCGAAGTGGGTGGGGGTATCCTGAGGAGGCGCCGTGCGCCCACCCAGAATCCTCCTCGTCGACGACGAGCAGCCCATCCAGACGCTTCTCTCGTTCCCGTTGCAGAAGGACGGCTACGACGTGGTGCAGGCCTCCGACGGGCAGGAGGCGCTCGCGCGTTTCGGTGAGCAGACGTTCGACCTCGTGGTGCTCGACCTGATGCTTCCGCGCATGGACGGCCTCGAGGTCTGCCGGCGCCTGCGCGCCCGCTCGTCCGTGCCGATCATCATGCTCACCGCCAAGTCTGAGGAGATCGACAAGGTCCTCGGCCTGGAGCTGGGGGCCGACGACTACATCACCAAGCCCTTCTCCATGCGCGAGTTCCGCTCGCGGGTCAAGGCCGCGCTGCGACGGGCCGGGATGCGCCAGACCGACCCCGACGAGGACCAGCCGATCCAGGCGCTGGACCTGCGCATCGATCCTGGGAAGCGCTCCGTCACCGTCCGAGGAGACGTCGTCCCGACGACGTTCGTCGAGTTCGAGATCCTCACCGCGCTGGCACGCGCGCCCGGCCGCGTCTACACGCGCGACATGCTGCTCGCCCGCGTGTGGGGCGACTCGGCGTATCGCGATCCGCGCACGATCGACGTCCACATCCGTCACCTGCGCGAGAAGCTCGAGCGCGATGCCAAGGAGCCCGACTACATCTTCACGGTGAGAGGCGTCGGCTACCGCTTCCGCGACGCGGCTTAGAGCCGGTCATGGCGATCCGCTCCCTCCGAAGCCGGCTCGCCGTCATCTTCGGCCTGATCGTCCTGACGGCGATCGGAATCGTCTACCTCTACGTCGCTCCCCGGCTGGGGGACGCGTTGCGCGACCAGAAGCTGCGCGACCTGGCGACCGACTCGCGCCGGGCGGCGCGTCCGCTGCAGGGGGAGAGCACCCAGCTGAGCGAGAAGGAGCTCAACGAGGGGGTGCGTGAAGCCGCTGCGGCCTCGAGCGCCCGGGTCGTCGTGCTCGGCTTCGCGCGTGGTGATCAGGCTCAGCTCTTCGCCAAGGCGGATTCCGCCGGCCCCGTCCGTGACCAGGATCCGCTGCTCGAGGACACCCAGGGGGTCGCGCAGGAGGCGCTTCGCCAGAAGCGCACCGCCACGGGCTCGGAGCCGACGCGTCGTGGGCGCATGGCCCAGGCCGCCGTACCGTTGCGCCAGCGCCGTCGCAGCGGTCCGGTGCAGTCGATCGCCGTGTTCTCCACCGACCTCGGCGACGTCCAGGCCAACGTCGACTTCATCCGCCGGCAGCTCATCGTGGCGGGCGCCATCGCGCTCGCCGTCACCCTCATCGCGGGCTTCCTGGTCGCCCGCGCGCTGTCGGCCCGCGTGCGGCGACTGGAGCGTGCCGCACGAGCAGTGGCCGCGGGCGACTTCTCCAACCGGGTCGAGGCGGACTCGGACGACGAGCTCGGACAGCTCGCCTCCGCGTTCGCCGACATGCAGCAACAGCTCTCCCGACTGGACTTCGCCCGCAAGCAATTCATCGCCACCGCCTCTCATGAGCTGCGCACCCCGATCTTCTCCCTCGGCGGCTTCCTCGAGCTGCTCGAGGACGAGGACCTCGACCCCGACACCCGGGCCCAGTTCCTCGGGCAGATCCGAGGGCAGGTGGAGCGGCTGCGGATGCTGGCCACGGAGCTTCTGGACCTGTCACGCCTGGAGTCGGGAGCCCTCGAGCTGCGCCCGGAGCTGACCGACGTGCGCGAGCTCGCCCGCGACGTCGCCGGCGAGTTCACGCCCGCCCTGGCGCGCCACCACTCCGAGCTCGCGCTCGAGCTCCCGCACCAACCGATCGAGATCGAATGCGATCCCGAACGGGTCGCCCAGGTCATTCGTATCCTCATAGACAACGCCCTCGTCCACACGCCGACCGGCACCCCCATCGAGGTCTCGGCTCAGCGCCACAACGGATCGGTTCACGTCGAGGTCCACGACGCCGGCCTGGGAATCAGACGTCAGACCATGCCCCACATCTTCGAGCCGTTCTTCTCCTCAAACGACGCGCACGGCGCCGGCCTCGGGCTCGCCATCGCCCGCGAGCTGGCGGAGCGCATGAGCGGTGAGCTGGCCGTCGATTCGGTACCGGGCTCGACCACCTTCTCACTGAAGCTCCCGGCATGATCCGCATCTCGATCGCAACCGCCGGCGTGAGCGTGGCGCTCCTGGTCTCGGGCTGCGGCGGTTCTGACGACGACACCGAGCGTCCCGCACTCGGCGGGGGCGGCAGCAGCCCCTCCTCGTCGGCCAACCGCGCCGAAGCCCCCACTCCGCCCGCTCCCACCCAGACCACCACCACCCGAGTCCAGGTGGTGGAGACCCTCGGGAACGGGAAGTTCAAGCCGGAGGCGATCTACAAGACGGAGGCTCCGGGCGTGGTGACGGTGGTGTCGCTGTTCGGCCAAGCCGGCCTGGACTCGACGCCCGGGCAGGGCGAAGGCGAGGGCGGCGGCGGGCTCGGCTCGGGCTTCGTCCTCAACGGCGACGGGGAGATCGCGACCAACGCCCATGTCGTCACGCAAGGCGAAGGAAGGGACGCAAAGCGCGCTCGCCAGGTCTTCGTCGAGCTCGCCGACGGCAACAAGGTCGAAGCCAAGATCGTGGGTGACGACCCCGACGCCGACATCGCCCTGCTCAAGATCGATCCCGCGGGCCTGGACCTGCACCCGCTTCCGCTCGGCCGGGATTCCGACATCATGGTCGGATCACCGGTCGCCGCGCTCGGGTCCCCGTTCGGTGAACGCCAGTCGCTCTCGGTCGGCGTCGTCTCGGCGCTTGACCGCTCGATCGCCTCGTTGACCAACTTCCAGATCTCGGGCGCCGTGCAGACCGATGCGGCGATCAACCCGGGCAACTCGGGCGGTCCGCTGCTCAATGCGGACGGCAAGGTCATCGGCGTCAACCAGCAGATCAAGACCAACTCGGGCGGAGGCGAGGGCGTCGGGTTCGCCGTGCCGGTCGACCTCGTCCGTCGGTCGCTGGAGCAGTTGCGCGAGAGCGGCAGAGCCGATTACGCCTATCTCGGTGTCTCGTCCGTCGAGCTCTATCCCCAGCTCGTCGAGGAGTTCGACCTCGCGGTCTCCAAGGGCGCCTGGCTGCAGGAGATCACGGCGGGCGGGCCGGCACAGCGAGCAAAGCTCGAGGGCGGCGGCGACACTCGAACGTTCCAGGGTCGTGCCTTCAAGACGGGTGGCGATGTCGTCACCGGCGTCGAGAAGACGCCCATCGACGACTCCGACGACCTCTCGAAGGCCATCTCGCGCTACAAGCCCGGCGACAAGGTGACGTTGAAGATCCAGCGTGACGACGAGGTCCGCGACGTGCAGGTGACCCTCGCCAAGCGTTAGGGCAGACGGCCGCGCCGCACTTCTGGCTATCGTGCTGCGGGCCGACGTCCCTTCTTCTGAGTAGGAGTCCGAGCAGGTGCTGCAACCCGTCGCGCTGGCCGCCAAGAGCCTGGCCGATTACACGCACATCGTCGGCCGGCCTCTCGTGGAGGAGATCCGCGAGCTGGCCGCCCCTCTCCAGGGCAAGCGGGTCGTCCACTTGAGCGCGACCGCCTTCGGCGGCGGCGTCTCGGAGATCCTCTACACGCTGGTTCCCCTGATGCGCGACGTTGGGCTCGACGCCGAGTGGCAGGTCATCTTCGGACGCGAGGAGTTCTTCAACTCCACCAAGCTGATGCACAACGCGCTCCAGGGCGCGCCGCAGGACCTGTCCGAAGAGGAGTGGGCGGTGTGGCGTCAGTACAACGAGATGAACGCCCGGGAGCTCGAGCACGACTGGGACTACTGCATAGTCCACGACCCGCAGCCGGCCGCCATGCTCTCGCTCGCCCCCGAGAAGGCCCGGCACTGGATCTGGCGGTGCCACATCGACGTCTCGACGCCGAATCCGGACACGATCGCCCAGCTCCTGCCCTACCTCGAGCCCTATCCGGCGTCGCTGTTCCACGTGGCGGACTACGTGCCCGCCGGCATGAACGGCGGGGTGAACATCGTTCCGCCGGCCATCGACCCTCTCGCACCGAAGAACATGGCCCTCTCCGTCGACGACGCGACCTTCGTAGTCGGGCACTTCGGCATCGACGTCGAGCGCCCCATGATCTGCCAGGTGTCGCGCTTTGATCCATGGAAGGACCCGCTCGGGGTCATCGACGCCTATCGGATCGTCAAGGAGAAGCGGCCGGAGATCCAGCTCGCGCTCGTCGGCTCCATGGCGTCCGACGACCCCGAGGGATGGGACTTCTACAACTCCACCATCGCCCACGCCGCCGATGATCCCGACATCCACATCCTCAACAACTTCAACAACGTCGGGCCCATCGAGGTCAACGCCTTCCAGTCGCTGGCGGAGGTCCTCGTGCAGAAGTCCACGCGCGAGGGCTTCGGCCTGACCGTCTCGGAGGCTTTGTGGAAGGGCCGTCCGTTCATCGGTGGGGACGTCGGCGGGATCCCCCTGCAGATCGAGGACGGGGTCTCCGGATACCTGGTCGGCTCGGTCGAGGAGTGCGCCGCCCGGTCGATCGGGATCCTCGAGGACCCTGAGCTCGGGCGTCAGCTCGGGCGGCGCGGAAAGCAGCACGTCCGCGAGCACTTCCTGACTCCTCGCTACCTGCGCGACTACCTGCGGATCTTCACCGAGGGGGCCGAAACCTCGTGACGAGCTCGGATTCCTCGGCGCCTCTCGTCCTGGTGTCCAACCGCGGGCCCGTCACGTTCCAGGACGACGGCTCGATGAAGCGCGGCACCGGCGGGCTGGTGACGGCGCTCACCGGCTTGGCCTCTCACCGTGAGGCGACCTGGATCGCCAGTGCCATGACCGACCGTGACGTCGAGGTCGCGGAGGAGAACGGCGGCCGACCGTTTCAGGTCTCCGCCGAGGAGGGCGGCGAGTTCTCGATCCGTCTGGTGAACTCGGATTCGGGGGCCTATGACTCCTTCTACAACGTCATCGCCAACCCGATGCTCTGGTTCATCCAGCACTACCTGTGGGATCTGAGCAACGCGCCCGACATCCGGCGCAACGAGGTGGATGCCTTCGAGGAGGGCTACAACGCGGTCAACCGCGATCTGGCCGACGCGGTCCTCGAGGAGATCGACGGGCTCGAGGAGCCGTTGGTGATGGTCCACGACTACCACTTCTACACCCTGCCGGGCATGGTGCGCGACGCGCGGCCCGACGCCTTCCTGCACCACTTCATCCACATCCCTTGGACCCAGCCCGACGCCTGGCGCGTCCTCCCCACGGCGATGCGTCACGAGATCTACTCGGGGCTGCTCTCCAACGACATCGTCGGCTTCCACACCCGCTCCTACCGACGCAACTTCCTGCTGTGCTGCCGAGATCTGATGGACCTCGACGTCGACATGGAAGCCGGGGTGGTGCGCTGGGGGGACCGCGAGGTGTGGGTACGCGCGTATCCACTTCCGATCGACTACGAGACGACCCGCGCGGTGGCGCGGCGCCCCCGGGTCAAGGAGTTCGAGGAGCAGGTGCTGGCCCGGCGCCGGGAGTTCTCCATCCTTCGCGTGGATCGCGCCGACCTCTCCAAGAACGTCCTGCGTGGCTTCACCGCCTTTGACATCTTCCTCGAGCAGCACCCCGAGTTCTCCGAGCGGATCTCCTTCACGGCGCAGCTCATTCCGTCGCGTACCGACGTGCCGGAGTACGCGGAGTACCTCGAGCGCATCGAGGCGCTCGTCGCCGTCGTCAACCATCGCCACGGCACCCCGGACTGGATGCCGATCCATCTCAAGCTCCGCGACGATCTCGACGAGGCCGTCGCCTCCTACAAGCACTACGACGTCATGATGGTCAACGCCATGTTCGACGGGATGAACCTCGTCGCAAAGGAGGGCCCGCTGGTGAACGAGCGCGATGGCGTCTCGCTGCTGTCGGAGAACACCGGGGCGCACGAGGAGCTCGGTGAGTTCTCGCTCTCGGTCAATCCCTTCGACGTCCAGGAGCTCGCCGACGCGATCCATGCGGCGCTCACCATGGTCCCGGAGGAACGTGCTCGTCGCGCGCGAGGCCTCAAGGAGATCATCACGCAGCGCGACCCGGGCGATTGGATCGACGATCAGATCGCCGACATCCGGGCGAAGGCGCAGGCGCTCTCCCCCTAGTCCACCCCTTCGAAGGTGAACTCGGCGGGTCCGGGCGGAGCCGGTGGGAGCGCGGCAGGCGAGTCCGGTGGCCCTGCGGGAGACCTGGCGACCGAGGGGGTCGCTCCAGCGGGCGGCGTGTCGGGCCGGTGCTCCGTTGCCGACGACCTCCGGGGGCGGCGGGCCAGACGGCGCTCGGCAGGGCGGCTCCTCCGTGGCACCCGCGGTCTCCGGGGTCCCGCGGCAGTCCGGGTTCGTCCGGCTTTCGCCTTGGGCTTCCCCGGCTTGCGAACCGGTCCCCCGGGGCGTTCGGCGAGCGGGCTGACGGGCCTGCTCGAACGGGATGGCAGCTCGGGCTGCGGGGCGGCCGCGACAGGGCCATCGGGCGGCAGCTCGGGCGGAAGCGGTGACACTCGCGACCAGACGGCGGTGGCCGTCACCACCAGCAGCGCCAGGCACGCGCCCGCGACCCTGTCCCATCGCATTCGGTGCCGGAGTGAGGGGCCCATACGGGGTCTAGGGGCGTCGGCCGACCGGCTCGCCCCCGTTGCTAGGCTGCGCGCCGCGATGGCGCTCGCCCCCCCGATCTACGACCTCAACCTCCTCCTCGACTCCAGCCTCGACGAGGACCGTCGCGAGAAGATCCTCGCCGACGTCGAGACGATGATCGTCAAGCAGGGCGAGTTGCTGGGCGTTCACGACTGGGGAGTGCGACCGACGGCTTACGAGGTGCGCAAGCACAAGGACGCGAGCTACCACCTCATCCAGTTTCACGCCACACCTGAGCTGCTGCAGGCGCTCGGCCACTCGCTGAAGATCACCGACGGCGTCGTGCGCTATCGCGTGATCAAGCTCAGGCACGGGACTCCGCCGCCGCCCGAACAGCGTCCCGCGTTCGTCGCCACGGGCGACGGCGCCGACGACTAGTCCGCTTCGGGCCCTGAAGCGTCACGACTCTGGAACAACTCTGCGGATAGTGGGGCAAGATCGGCCGCTGCCGCCGCCGCTCGAACTAGTCTCGACTGACCGATGCATCCGTCGTCTCACACCGAAGCGAGGTAGATCCCCTTGGCCGCCACCAACATCAATCGCGTCGTCCTCACGGGCAACCTGACCCGGGATCCCGAGCTGCGCTCGTTGCCCAGCGGGATGTCCGTGTGTTCACTTCGCGTCGCCTGCAACACTCGCCGCAAGGGCGCGGACGGGCAGTGGGCCGACAAGCCCAACTACTTCGACGTCACCGTCTGGGGCGCCCAGGGTGAGAACTGCGCACGGTTCTTGAGCAAGGGCCGCCCGATTGCGATCGACGGGCGCCTGGAGTGGCGGGAGTGGGAGGCCAAGGACGGGTCAGGGACGCGCCAGTCGATCGACATCATCGCCGATTCAGTGCAGTTCCTCGGCGGGCGCGACGATGCCGAGGGCGGCGGCTCCAACGGCTTCACCCCTCGCTCGGACGTTCCGGTGGACAGCCGCGATTTCCAGCCGGCCGGCGCATCCACCGGGCCCTCGTCGGCTCCGGCGGACGACGACATCCCCTTCTAAGGGGCTCACGAGGCCGTCCCGGCTACACTGCTCGCCGGGGTCGGCCCGTGCGCGCGTCCGCGCCGGCGACTTCAAGCGACTTAGAGCATCGAGAGGATTTGACGTGGCGAAGCAGCGCAGCCGGCCTACGCGTCGGCGTGACACCAAGAAGGGCGGACCTGGGTCCGGACGGCGAAAGTCGTGCCCGTACTGCCGTGACAAGATCGACCAGGTCGACTATAAGGACATCGGCACGCTGCGCAAGTTTGTCTCTGACCGGGGCAAGATCCGCTCGCGCCGCATCACGGGTGCGTGCCGGCGCCATCAGAACCAGGTCGCCCGCGCTGTCAAGCGCGCACGAGAGCTGGCGCTGCTGCCGTACGTGTCGGGCGACACGGGTGATGAACGGCCGGGTGGCCGATCCAAGCGCGATCGCGACCGGGACTGACGTCTTGCCCCAGGCCATCCTCCTTCAGGACGTAGAGGCACTCGGCGAGCGCGGAACCGTCGTGGACGTCTCCAAGGGCTATCTGCGCAACTTCCTGATTCCGCGCAAGCTCGCGCAGACGGCCACCAAGGGCTCGATCGAGACCGCGCGCCAGCGTCAGGTGTCGGCGGATCGTGCGCTCGCCGATGCCGCCGACAAGGCGCAGGAGAACGCCGCGCTGCTCAACAAGACCGTCCTCACCATCGCGCATCAGGCCGGAGACGACGGTCGACTCTTCGGCTCGGTGACCTCGCAGGACATCGTGGACGCCATCCGTGACGCGCGAGGCATGAAGCTCGACAAGCGCAAGGTCCACCTCGACGAGCCGATCAAGACCGTGGGCACCCGCATGGTGGTCGTCGAGGTCGGCGACAACATCACGGCGACTGTCAAGACGATGGTGGTCGAGCAGAAGTAGCCCGGCCGTCGGTCGTCGCTCGACCGGCGCGGTGCCTAATTCAGCTTCTCGGCGTCCTTCTCGAAGCTCTCCATCGACGTCCGTTCTTCGGCCAGCAGGAATGTCTCGACCGAGATGTCGTTCTCGACATCCGTGTCGCTCATAAAGGCCCGGACCTTGCGTCCTGTGACCTGTTCGACGACGCCGACGAACTCGTCCCTCACGGCCTCCTGGAACTGTCGGCGGATCCGCTGGATCGACTCCCGCTCGCCGCGATCGAACAGCGTCTTCTCAGCCCGGGTGAACGTCTCCTCCAGGACGCAGCAGACCAGGTCGTCCACCATGTAGGTCTTGGCCCTCAGCGGGCCCTTGCCGTAGTAAGTCGACTGGATCCGTGAGAACTGGTTGGAGATCTCGGCGTGCGGGCTGCGCCTCGAAGCCGGGGTTGATTCGCGCTCCTCAGACATCGCGCTGATTCTAGCGCCGGTGGTCGACCATCCGAAGGGGACCGGACGTATGTGCCCTCTTCGTGCGATCTGCGCAGCCTCTGCAACGACTCTGAGACAAGTCGGCCCTGTTTGCGGGGTGGGCCGGTCCGGGCGCCGGAGGCGCACCTAGACTCGACCGCCCGATGAGCACTTCTGAGCGCACCACCAACGGCACGACGGGCAACGGCTCCGGGCAGGGCCTCGCTCCTCCCCAGAACCTCGAAGCCGAGCAGTCCGTCCTGGGCGCCGTGCTCCTGTCGGACACCACGCTGCCAGCCCTGATCATCGACGAGAAGCTCAAGCCCGCGGACTTCTACCGGCCGGGTCACGGCGCGATCTACCGGGCGATGCTCGACCTGCATTCCATCGGTGAGCCGGTCGACGCTCTCACGCTCCAGGAGCACCTCAAGCAGGCGGGCGAGCTCGATGCGGTCGGCGGCCGCGGAGCGATCGATCTCCTGTCCGCGGCCGTGCCCTCGGTCGGCAACGTCCGTCAGTACGCGAAGATCGTCCGCGACAACGCGCTTCTGCGCAGGCTCCTGCACGCCTCCTACGAAATCCAGTCGCGGGTGCATTCGCACGAGGCGCCTCCGCGCGAGCTCGTCGACATGGCGGAGCGCGCGATCCTCGAGGTGGCGCACGACGACCGCCGCAAGGACTTCCAATCGATCCACGACGTCCTGTCGGCCGAGCTCGACAAGCTGGAGAAGCTGTCGCGCGAGGGGACGTCGATCACCGGCACCCCATCCGGCTTCGACGCACTGGATACCGTCACGGGCGGCTTCCAGTCGGGCAACCTCATCATCCTCGCCGCGAGGCCGTCCATGGGCAAGTCTGCCCTGATGGCGAACTTCGCCGAGCACGCCGCGCTCGAGAACGGCAAGGCGGTCGCGTTGTTCTCGCTCGAGATGTCCGAGTCAGAGCTCGCGCAGCGCTTCATCGCCTCGCAGGCCTCGATCAAGGGCGACGATCTCCGTAAGGGCAAGGTGCCCGAAAGCCGCTGGGCGAAGATCCTGGCCGCTTCCAACCGCCTGGCGAGCTCACCCCTGTTCATCGACGATTCGTCGGAGCTCTCCGTCCTTGACGTCCGGGCGAAGGCACGCCGGCTCGCGCAACAACAGGCCGACGGTCTGGGCCTCATCCTCATCGACTACCTACAGCTCATGCGGGGGGACGGCGCCACGGACAACCGCGCCGAGCAGGTCGGCCAGATCTCCCGCGGGCTCAAGACCCTCGCGCGGGAGCTTGACGTCCCGGTCATCGCGCTCTCGCAGCTCAACCGAGGCGTGGAGCAGCGGGCCGACAAGCATCCGATGCTGTCGGACCTCCGCGAGTCCGGATCGATCGAGCAGGACGCGGACCTCGTGATGTTCGTCTACCGCGACGAGTACTACGACAAGGACTCCGAGCGCGAGGGCATCGCGGACCTCATCGTCGCCAAGCACCGCAACGGCGGCCTGGCGAACGTCGAGCTCACCTTCCAGAAGGAGTATCCGAGATTCATGTCGTACGTCGGGCCCGATCGGTATGACCTGTAGATGAGCGCTTGCCCTGACCATCACTGCGACGGCTCGGGTTTCGTCTTCGACGAACACACCCGGCGCGCGTCGGACTGCAGCTGCCGACCGCGCCGGATCGCCAAGCGCAAGGCGCGCTCGCTCGCCGCGGTGATCCCACGCCGGTATCAGGGGGTCTCCTTCGACCGTCCGCCGGTCACCCAGATCGAGCCTCACGTCGTCAACGCGGTCCGCCGCTACGTCGACACGCTGCCCGATCAGCTCGCACGGGGGCGCGGCATCTGGTTCGAGGGCGACGTCGGGACCGGCAAGACGACGCTGGCGATGCTCGTCTCCGCCGAGGCGCTCCGGCAGGGTCACTCCGTCGCCATCTACTCCCTGCCCCGCCTTCTCGGCCTTCTGCGCGACAGCTTCGGCGACGGACCGGGTCCGTCGCTGGGCGAGCTGCTGGACCGGCTGACGGCGGTCGAGCTGCTTCACATCGACGACGTCGGCGCCGAGAAGACGAGCCCTTGGGTGATCGAGCAGCTGTACTCGATCGTCAACGCCCGCTACGAGGACGGTCGGGCGATCATGGGCACCACCAACCTCTCAGATCACGAGCTACGCGAGCAGATCGGCGATCGCACGGTCTCGCGGCTGATCGAGATCTGCGGCGACCCGCTGCCGCTCTTCGGAGAGGACGCCCGGATGCAGGTCGATCTCGCCATGCCGGCACCCGCCGCGGCC